>Ga0137415_10002958_pt1 | contig 16837 bp, 13 predicted proteins | sample CZODoug3_1_1_16f_FD_183082 | JGI IMG/M metagenome (GOLD analysis project Ga0137415, IMG submission 183082) | Vadose zone soil fungal communities from Angelo Coast Range Reserve, California, USA - CZODoug3_1_1_16fungal (Hybrid Assembly) | ecosystem: Environmental > Terrestrial > Soil > Vadose...
GCTTCGGTTTGTCGCTGTTGTTCTGCGTCGCCTGTGGACCCTCGAGCGGCCCTTCGCCCGCCGGTTCGGGCCCGCCAACGACCCCGCCATTCGCCGTTGTCGTGCGTGTTGATGGAGACTGAAGCCCAGGCTCGCATCGCCGGCACCGACGTGAGCAAGTTCTTGCACTTGTTCGAGAAATACGTGAAGACTCCCGTTCGGAATGCACCAGAGATGCTCCGGAAAGCATTGTGGGGAAAGTGACGCATCACCGGATGATTGTCACGGACGGGTATGGCATAGCGTACGGCCCGAAGACGTTCGATCGATTCGCCATTCCCAAGCCCAACGAAGTAGTCATGACGCTGCGCGGGGGCAAACGGGCGGACTATCAGGCGAACAACTTCGGTTGGCGCGTATGCTCCGAACCACTGATGCGACTGCTCGAGAGCGAGAAGGCCGCAGGGGACGATGTCGCTTGGATACCTTTGGAACTCGATGTCGGCCGTGAGCGGCAGCCGTATTTCCTCTTGCAGGGAAAGCCCAGACCGGATTTCTTGCATGCCACCACCATCACCTCGCCTTCGGGTTTGCCGATGAAACCTGTCCTCGACGACGCCTTGGCAAGCGCACACCGGGTGTTTCTACTCACGCAGGAAGGCACCGCGATCGTGGTGGCCGAAGAGGTCAAACAGAAGATCAAGAACGCAAAGCTCGTCGGCATGGAGTTCCATCGGGTTCCTGCAGCGCCTTAGTCGCTCTCAGTTCCCGATGTCCTCGATGGCCGATGTGGCAGAGATGCTGGAGGAGATCGAGACCGACGTGCGCGGCGCGCGTTGGGAGCGAGTGGAGACGCAGGGCCGCGAAGCCTGCGCGCGATTGGCCAGTCGCGCGGTGGTGAATCAAGTCGCAGCCGTCTCGCTCCGGCGGTTCCAAAGGGAGTTGCGAAGCGGCGTCAAACACGCGCTCAAGAAAGGTCGCGCGCTCGGAGCGATCGCCATCTATTTCGAATACGATCTGGACAACGACTGGGAGGGCCACTTCTTCCTCTGCGCCGAGTACGTGCCGCAACGCGAGTTGGAAACTGCGGACGAAGGCGAGGACTGGGCGTCCGATTGGATGGAAGTGTTGCCCGGACCGGTCCAGCCTGAATTCGCGCGCATCTACGCATCGCAAGGTGGGTTCGCGGAAACACCGGAACAAGCCGGCAGGACGGCTTTCCTCGTGGCGCGGACCGTCGCCTCCTTCGGAAGGGCCGCCGAGGGTCTGGACACGCAAGGAATCGCCGTGTGCATGGCCTACCACGATCAGTCGCGCATCCTGCGTATCCGGGACGAGCCCGACGCAGAGCTCAGAAGCTGAGCGCGAGTGTTCCGCCCACGCCCCAGATGAGCACGTTCTCGGCCTTCAGGCGGCGGCCGGGTTGGTCGAGGCGGAAGTCGTAGGTGGGGTTCTGCTCGGGAGCCGGGATCCCGCGGCCGCCCGAGACGTCGACGATGCCGTTGCCGTTCAGGTCCTTGCCGATCGACTCCGTCGTCAGGAAATGCGGCGTGTCCATCCCGAGCGTGCCGTACACGCGCAGCCGCGCCCAGCGCGCGAACCGGCCGTAGACGCCGAGCGAGCCGACCGCGTTGACGTACTCCTGCGCGTAGGTGAGCTTGCCCAGCATGTCGGAGACCTGGGTGTAGTCGCGACCGGCGCTGAACCAGGTCACGTCGCCGCGCACGTCGAGGGCGATCTTCTGCCCGGCGCGCGGGTCCTCCCCGAGGACGAGCTCGGTGCCCGCCGTGAGCCCGATCTGTACCGGAGGCTGGTAGCGCGCCTCGTTCCGCCAGGCGGGGCTCGCGCAGTTGGCCGGCGCGACCTCGCACAAGGCGGCTGGGTTGGCGCAGTTGTCGAACGCGCCCTTGACGGGGAAGCCGACGGTGCCGCGCAAGACGACGTAGGGATCGGCCACGCGGAAGCGCTTGGAGAAGGCCGTCCACGCGGTCACCACGTGCGCCCGCCGGAAGGCCTTGGTGGAGATCGAGTTGCCCACGCCCCCGGCGAATCCGAAGGCGGAGGGATCGTCGATCCGGCCGGGGACCGGGAACGTGTAGTCGGCGCCGACCACCCAGGTCGCCACCGCCGCACCGGGCGGATAGACGTCGGGGCGCAGCCGCAGCTCGCGTCCTTCGTCGACGATCGCCCAGGCGAGGCCCACCGTGGGGTCGCGGAACCCGGATCGCTGGCTATGGCCCGGAGCGACCACGATGGGTTGCGGCGTCGTGCAGGAGCCGGGATTGCCACAGCCGGAGATGGCGATGGTGTTGTTCGCCAGCGTGCTGGTCGCCGCTACCGAGACGCCGTTCACCGTCGCGTAATCCCAGTCCTGCGCGTCGCGCAGGACGAACGGAGCGATGACGTGCAGCTCCACCCCGCGGTACAGGCCGGCCGCGACGCGGAAAGCGATTTCGTCCACGGTGCGGTCGTGCTGGATCTCGTCGACCAATGTGATCGTTCCGCCCTGCAGATTCTCGCGGCGGATGCGGGTCGAGTCCCGGCGGTGCTGGTAGTCCCCCCAGAGATCGAGCTCGAAGGGCCGGTTGTCCTCCATCGCCGTGGCGACGTCCGTCACCTGCGCCGCCAGGACAGGCGACGCGGCCAATATCAAGGCGGTCGATAGCGATAATCGCATGCCCGAGCCAGCGTAGCGTGGCGGGGAGATCGGTCAAATTCTCTGGAAAAACACACCGCGGAGCACACCGTGCCTCCGTGGTGCAATCGTTTTGGCTTACGCGTCGTCGCCGCGGAGGCCGAATTCCTTCATCTTCATCTGCAGCGACTTGCGCGAGATCTTGAGCAGCTTGGCGGTGCGGGTCACGTTGCCGCCGGTCACCTCGAGGCCGCGGACGATCAGATCGCGCTCGATCGCTTGCACCTGTCCCTTGACGATCTCCTTGAGCGGACCCGGGGGCCCGCTGGCCGCGGCGACCTGCGCTTCGGCCGCAGGGACGTCCGCGGGCTGCTTGCGCAGCGAGGCCGGCAGATCGCTCACCCCGATGCGCGGTCCCTCCGCGAAGAGGATGGTGCGCTCGAGCACGTTCTCCAGCTCGCGGATGTTGCCGGGCCAGGCGTAGGCCGCGAGGCAGGCCAGCGCTTCGTCCTCGATCCGCTCCACGTTCTTGCGCAGCCGGGCGTTGTACTTCTGCCGGAAGTGCTCGACCAGCAGGGGGATGTCCTCGCGCCGCTCGCGCAGCGGCGGCAGGGTGATGGGGACCACGTTGAGCCGGTAATAGAGGTCCTCGCGGAAGCGGCCGGCGGCGATCTCGCGGGTGAGGTCGCGGGAGGTGGCCGCGATCAGGCGCACCTCGACGCGCGTGGTCTTCACGCCCCCCACACGCTCGAACTCGCTCTCCTGGATCGCCCGCAGGAGCTTGACCTGCATCTCGACCGGGATCTCGCCGATCTCATCGAGGAACAGCGTCCCGCCGTCGGCCAGCTCGAAGCGCCCCGGCTTGGACTGCACCGCGCCGGTGAAGGCGCCCTTCTCGAAGCCGAACAGCTCCGCTTCCACCAGCTCGCGGGGGATGGCGGCGCAGTTGATCTTGATGAACGGCCGATCGCGCCGGGAGGAGGTCTCGTGCAGCGCGGTCGCCACCAGCTCCTTGCCGGTGCCGCTCTCGCCCTGGATGAGCACCGTCGAGGGGGCGTCGGCGACCTTGGCGATCACCTGCTGCAGCTCCTGCATCTGCCTGCCGCGGCCGATGATCTCCGTGTACCGGCGCGCCGCGCCCTCCTGGCGCTCCTCCGGGACCACGTTGCGCTGGTTGTAGTCGCTCTGCCGCGCGGCCTTGGCGATGATCGCCTTCAGCTCCCCGTGATCGAAGGGCTTGGCGAGGAAATCGAAGGCGCCGGCCTTCATCGCTTCGACCGCGCTGTCGATCCTGCCGTGCGCCGTCACCACGATCACCGGCACGTCCGGGTGGCGCGCGACGACCTTGCGGAGGAGGGTCAGGCCGTCCATGCGCGGCATGACCAGGTCGGTTACAACCACATCGGCGCCGTCGCGCTCCAAGGCGGAGATGGCCTCCTCCCCGTCACCACAGACGCTCACCTCATACCCTTCGCGCTGCAGCGTGGCCGCGAGTACCTTTCGGAGGCTCTGCTCGTCGTCGACGACGAGAACGCGATCGGCCATCTGGCCCGACGGGCTACCACGGGCGGAGTGGACGGGCAATCCTTAGCTTCGGCCAGAGCGGGGGTGTCTTGTGATACGGCTCGAACCGGATCCCGCAGGAGGAACCGTGCGAATGCGAACCCTGGCCGCGCCCATCGCGGCCCTCGGCCTGTGGGCTTGCTCGGGCGACAATGCACCTTCGCGCTGTACGTTGGACTCCCAATGCGGCACTGGACGGATCTGCGATACGGGGACCTGCAAGACCGCTTCTACCCGCACGGTCGGCGAGGCGTGCACCACCGACGCGGCGTGCTCGGTGGGATCGATCTGCGCTACGTCGATGCCGGGAGGCCTTTGCACGTATTCCTGCTCTGGCGACACTTGTCCGAGCGGCGCGGTATGCACCGATCTGCGGGCGAGCGGCAGCGCGATGCTCTGCTCCAAAGCGTGCTCTGCGCCCACAGATTGCCGCAGCGGCTACACCTGCTGCCCCAGCCTCGGGGCCTGTGTGCCACAGGCTAGCTGCCCGCCGAACCGGTCCGGCGCGGTGAGCGCCGACCTGGGCAAGGCCTGCCCTGCCGCGGGATGCGCGGCGGGCGAGATCTGCGCCGCCGACCCCAGCCCCGGGATTCCGAATCCCGAGTTCCCCGGCGGCGCTTGCACCGCCGCGTGCAATCCGAACGACCAGACGACGTGCCCGGCCAACGGCAAGTGCGTCAGCACCTCGACCGGGTCGTTCTGCTTCCCATCGTGCACGGTCCCGACGGACTGCAGCGGGTCACTCGCGGCGTGCGTGGCCGGGGCGTGCCGCTCCTCGAGCGCGTCGCCTTCGTGTACGCCTCCCAGCACCCCGAACGTCGTCGTCGGCGGGACGGTGGGGGCCCCCGCCGCGCCCACCACCGCCTGCGACCCCGCGCACGCGGCCCCGGTGACTACACCGTCGCTCCCAGCGCAGACCTTCGGAGCACCCAAGGTCGTCGGTGACACGGTCCAGTTCAACGTGCCCCCGGGCACCGGCAGCATCAGCATCCTCTCGCAAGGCTCGAACGTGCCGCGCGCGACGGTGACGCTGAACGGCACGCAGATCATCCCCAACAGCGTGGTGCCGAATCTGGTGACGGATCCCTCGAAGACGGTGCTCTTCAACGACCTGCCGGCGCCTCCGGCCGACGGCAGCGGCGTTCCCGTCTTCTACGGAGGCTTCTCGCCGTTCACCGGCATGCTCACGATGCCGAACACCAGCTTCTCGCTGGAGCACACCGCGATCCAGGGGGGGTTCACTCCCGGCACCTGGAGCTTCCAGGTGAACGACTTCGCGCTGGAATGCCGCCAGGTCAACAACTGCACTCCGCAGACCCAGCCGACCGATGCGTACGACATCCGGGTGGTGCTCAAGCCGGGGCTCCCGGCGGCCACGGGCACGGTGGACGTCGCGTTCTACTTCGTGGGTGGCAACGTCGGGAGCGCGGCCGCGGCACAAACCGACGCCGGCTTCGCGCGCATGCTGCAGACCCTCGGGAAATTCTACGCGGACGCCGGGCTGTGCTTGGGGAAGGTCACCCTGTACGACGTCCCCGCGTGGGCGAAGACCAAGTTCGGCGTGCCGAACGCGGACGACGAATCCGCGTGCGGCGATCTCAGCCAGATGTTCACGCTCGCCGCCCCGGGGAACCAGATCAACTTCTTCTTCGTGACCGGATTCAAGTCCAGCGCCGGCACGGGCCTCACCGTGGTGGGCGTCGACGGTACGATCCCGGGACCGTCGAGCGTCGGCGGGAACGTGAACAGCGGCGCGTCCGTGAATGGGTCCGACCTGAGCATCACCGGATGCACGTCGGCCCTGGACATCCACGCCTGCGGCGCAGACGAGGTGGCCTACATCGCCGCGCATGAGGGGGGCCACTTCATGGGGCTCTTCCACACCACGGAGCAGACCGGAGACGTCTTCGATCCGATGTCGGACACGCCGACCTGCGCGTGCGCCACCTGCGCCCCGACGAGCCAGCAGGCGAGTTGCCTGTCGAAGAACCCGTCCGCCAACCCGCCCACCCTGATCAGGAACGAGGCGTGCCTGCGGCCCACCGGGACGCCGGTGTGCGGAGGCGGCGACAATCTCATGTTCTGGCTCCTGCCGGGCTCGTTCAACCCGAACCCGAGCTCCATCCTGAGCGCGCATCAGGGCCAGGTGATCCGCTCCAACCTCGTGGTCCGGTGAGGAGGCCCGCATGACGCCCATCCTGCTCGCGTCGCTCCTCTGCGCACTGCCTCCCGCGCGCGGCGCGTCGCCGCCCGCGGTCCAGGCCCCGCAGCAGCCGCTCGACGACGGCGAGATCCGCGAACGTATCGATACCTTCATGCGCACCATCGATACGCGCATCTCGCCCGACCAATGGCGCGCGCTGGGTACGCGCGGCGCGGCGATCCTGGAAGGGATGGCGCAGGATCGGACGCTCTTGCCCACCCGGCGGGCGAAGGCGGTCGTCGGCCTGGCCGCCATCGGGGCGTCCACATCGAGCAGCGTGCTGCTGTCGCTCGCGCAGTCTCCGGACGAGCCGCTCAACGTGCGGCTCACCTCCGTGCTCGGCGCGCCGGGAGTAGTGCCGGCCGCGGAGCTCCCGGCGACCCTCAAGCCTTTGCTGGAGACCGCCAACGACGAGCGCGTGCGCGCCGCGGCGGCCGACGTCCTCAGCCGGCACGGCGGCTGCGGCCTGGTGCGCGCGCAGGCCAGCCGGGAACGCGATCCGCTGCCGATGCAGCGCGCCCTGCAGGACTGCGGCGCCAAATGACGTGATCCCCGAGACGCTCCGAGACGCAGTTCGCGACGCCGCCCGCGATGGCGGCGTCGCCGCATTCGACGCCGACGGGACGCTCTGGCGCGAGGACGTGGGCGAGGCGTTCCTGCGCCACCTGGTCACGCTCGGCTGGGTGCGTTTGCAGGGAGGAAGCAACCCGTACGCCGAGTACGAGCGGGCGGTCGAGCGCGACAAGCGCATCGGGTACATGTACGCCGCCCAGCTGCAGGCGGGCCTGCTCGAGGCTGAGGTGGCGGCGGAGGCGGATCGATTCGCGCGCTCCTGGGTGCCGCCGCGCCTCGTGCGCGCGGCGCAGGAGCTGCGAGCGGCGTGCACGGCCGCCGGGCTCTTGCCCGTCGTCGTCTCGGCGAGCCCGCTCCCCATCGTCCGCGCGGCGGCGCCGCTGGCCGGCTTCACCGAGGCCGCGGGGATCGAGGTGCGCATCCGGGACGGGCGCTTCACCGACCAGGTGCTGGAGCCCGTCACCTACGCCGAGGGCAAGGTCCAAGCCGCCGCCCGGTTCGGCCCACTGGTGGTGGCCTGCGGCGACTCCCTGACGGGGGACCTGGCCCTCCTCTCCGCCGCCCGCATCCCCGTCGTAGTCGCCCCCTCCTCCGGCAGTCCCCTGGCCACCGAAGCCCTCCACCGCGACTGGTGCGTTCTCAGTCAGGACTAAACGATGACCGCGGAGGCGCGGAGGCCGCGGAGGATTGGTTGGCCTGGTTCATTCGGACACGACTCCAGAGCCCGGCGCCAACCAAAACGAATCTCCGCGCACTCCGCGCCTCCGCGGTGATCCTTTGGTCCTCAACCGCTTTCGCGGGCGAGGGAGGGGGCGATGGGTTCGGGTTCTTCGTCGCGGGCGGGTTCGACGCGGGTGACCTGGAGAGGGGTCGGGGTGAGGCCGAGGCGGCCGGCCGCGTCGACCGCGGTGGCGGAAGGGAAGCGGAGGATGAATTCGCTGCCCTCGCCCAGGCGGCTCTGCACCTCGATGCTGCCGCCGTGCGCCTTGACGATGCGCTGCGAGATGGCCAGCCCCAGGCCGGTCCCCTTCGACTTGGTCGTGTAGAAGGGAATGAAGATGCGGTCCTTCGCCTCTTCCGGGATGCCGGCACCCGTGTCGGCGAATCGCACCTCGACCTGGTCCGCCGCGTAGCGCGGCGAGGCGTCGGAGAGGCCCAGCTCCAGCGGCTGCCGGGGCCTGCGCGTCCGCACCGCGAGCCGGCCTCCGTCGGGCATCGCCTGCACGGCGTTGAGCGCCAGGTTGATGAACACCTGCTTCAGCTGCTCCGCGTCTCCGAGGATGCGCGGCACCTCCGCCTCCAGCGACAGCTCCAGGCGCACGTTGGGCGGCAGCGATCCTTCGATGAGCTTCACCGTGCGCGAGAGCACCTCGTTGAGATCGGTCGGGGTCAGCTTCTCGGTCGCGCCGGGGCTCATCGGGCGCGAGTAGTCGAGGAACTGCGCCACCACGCCGTCGAGGCGGTTCACCTCCTCGACGATGATCTGCAGGATCTCGGCGTCGCCCTCCCGCAGCGCCGCGGGATCCAGGTACTGGGCCGCTCCTTTGATGGCGCCCAGCGGATTGCGGATCTCGTGGGCGAGGCCCGCCGCCATCTCGCCGAGCGCCGCGAGTCGGTCGCGCTCCTTCATCCGCTCGTAGAGCCGGCTGTTCTCGATGGTGATGGCGGCCTGCTCGCCCACCTGCAGCATGGCGGCCAGCTCGTCCGAGGCGAACGCCTCCGGCACGCGGTCGTCGAGCAGGCAGAGGAACCCGACCACCCTTTGTCCGGCGACGAGCGAGATGGTCACCCCGGCCCGCATCGCGGCCATCGCCGCTCCCAGCTCGGACAGGCGGGAGCGCTCCTCGGCGAGCGCTTCGGCTCGCGGGTCGCGCTCCGCCGGCGTACGTCCCTCCTCCTCGTCGGGGAGGAGCTGCCGCAGCTCGGCCAACCTGCGCTCGACCAGCTCCACGAGCTGGGCTTTCTGGCCGGCCTGGGCGCTCTGGACGAGCGATCGCGCGGTGGCCGCGTCGATGTAGGGGGCCGGGGCCGGGCCGCGGTGGTCCAGGCGTCGGTAGCCCAGGCCGTCGTCGCTGAGCAGGTAGAGCGAGGCGTGCGTCACCCTGCGGGTCTCGTAGATCCCGTCCAGCACCACCTGGCCGAGCTGCCGCACGTCGACCACGCTCGCCATCCGCGTGCGCAGCGTCTGCAGCGCCTGCACCAGCTGGAAGCGCTCGGCGAAGAACAGCGCCAGCACGCGCTCCTCGACCTTCGCCTTGAGCGGCTCGAAGAGGATGAGGATCACGAACGAGGCGACCAGCGTGTTGAAGAGGAAGAGCCCGGTGCTCTGCCCGCCGGTCCACCGCACCAAAAGGCCGTAGATGGCCGCGAGGACGACGCCCACGCTGGCCAGCACGACGATCTTGCCGAGCAGCTCGTTCAGATCGAGCAGGCGGTGCCGCTGGATGGTCTGCGAGAGGAAGTACAGATAGATGGTCAGGGCGACGTTCGCGAACGGCGGCGGCGGCCACCCGGCGAGCCGGATGAGCAGCTCGCCGAAGGTGAGGCCGACGCAGAGCGCGGCGCCGACCCAGAGATAGAACAGGCGCGCCCGTTCGGTGCGGCTCGCCGCCCGGCGCATGCGCGCGTAGAGGAGCGAAACCGCCGCGGTGAGCTGCAGGAAGACCGCGCTGGCGATGGTGATCCGCACCCAGGGATGCAGCGCGATGGGGGAGACGGCCAGCGCCAGGGTGACCACTCCCGAGGCGGTGCCCAGGCGCCGCAGGCCGAGCGCCCGGCCCGCGTCGCCCTGGAACTCGACCAGGAAACCGAGGACCGCGCTGGGCACGAAGCCCGCCGCGACCAGCATGAGCCGCAGCGGCCACGCGACGTGCAGGACGCCGGCGAGGAAGTCGCCCAGCTCGTACACGAGGAGCGCCACGTTGAGGAGCGCGAAGGCGGTCCACAGGCGCGTGCGCCCCTTGCGCAGGAGCATCGCCAGCGCGAGCGCCAGGGTGACGATGGCGGCGAGGAGCGCGCTCTGTGTCCTTGCGTCCACCTTTCCCGAGGGTAACACGCTGCTGCCCCTCGGTTCAGTCGTGGAATGGAGGACGTTCCGAGCGCGGTTCCCGAACTGGACTCCGCCCGGCGCGGGTGCCACAGTTCCCTACCTTCCCGAACGCGACATGCCCGCTTCCAGAACGGTCCTCTTGCTCGGCCTCGTGTCGCTCGGCGCCGCCTCGGCGTACGCGGAGGCTTCCGCGCCGGCCGAGCGCGAGGCCGAGGTGGCCGCGTACGGCGACGCCGAGCTGGCGCCTTGGTTCGAGGCGGGTCCGCTGAAGCGGGCGGCCGCGGAGCTGCAGTCGGGGCACGCGGCCCGGGCGCTCAGCCTCATTCCCCGCAAGCCGGAGGATGCCGCGGGCCGCTGGCTCCGGGCGCTCGCGCTGCGTGCCGCCGATCGTCCGCGCGCAGCTCGCGCGGCGTTCGAGGAGCTTGCGGCCGCGGGCGGTCCGCTGTCCGACCGGGCGCTGCACCTCGCCGCGCTGAGCGCGATCGACGGCGGCGAGGCGGCTGCCGCCGACCGGCTGCTCGCGCAGATCCCGGCGCGCTACGTAGACGCGGACCAGGCGCTCCTCGAGCGCGCCCGCCAGCTGCTGAAGGCCCACGTGGCCGGTCCGCGATTGGCCGCCCAGGTCGAGGAGGTGCTGGAGCCGATCTTCAGCGGAAAGGTGCGGGCGGACGTTGCCAGCGCGCATCTACTGGCCGGCGACGCGCAGCTTTCGGCCGGCGCGAAGGACAAGGCACGCGCACACTGGCGCGCGGCCTGGGTGGACCACCCGCTGTCGCCGGCGGCCGACTCGGCCCGCGCGCGGGAGCGGCAGCTGGGTCCGGGGGAGGGGATCCCGCCGGTGAAGCTCGTCCGAAGGACCGAGGTGCTGCTCGACGCGCATCGCAACCGCGACGCGCTCGACCAGCTCTCGCGCATCAAGCTTCCCTCGCTCTGCCACGGCGGCTGCCCGGGCGACCGCACGCCGGCGGGGCTGCTCAAGGAGGCGCTCTCCTTGCTCGCTCCGGGAGGGCTGCCGGCGGAGCACCAGCCGACCGCGGAGGACGTCGCCCGCGCCCCCCGGGATCCGGCCGATCCGCTCGCCTGCCGCGCGGGGCTCGCCCGCGGCCGGGCGCTGCGCAAGGAGCGGGACTACGGCAAGGCGCGGGCGGCGCTCGCGCCGGTCGTGCTGCGCTGCGCGGATCCGGACCTGCGCGCGCGCGCGCTGTACCTTCTGGCGCAGCTGCAGACCATGGCGCAGGACGCGCAGGTGGCCTCGCTCTGGGAAGCGCTGCACCGGAACTTCCCGGGGTCCACGCTCTCCGACGACGCGGTGTTCGCGCAGGCGCTCGCCCGCAGGCGAGCGGGCGATCACGCCGGGGAGCGCGCCTTCCTGCACGACATCGTCGAGCATCACCCGGACAGCGACCTCAGGACCGAAGCCGAGTTCCGCCTGTTCTGGTCCCACTTCGCCGAGGGGCACCCGCGCCAGGGGGTGATCTTCCTCGACGCGCTGGCCGCGCACCCCGACGCCGACGGCGCCGAGGAGGAGCGGGCGCGCTACTGGCGCGCCCGCGCGCTGCTCGAGCCCGACAACGGTGAGAGCGAGGCGGCGCGGGCCGCCGCGCGGGAGACTGCCCGCGCCGACCTGATCTGGCTGGTCGAGATGCGGCCGCTCACCTACCACGGGCTGCTCGCGCGGGGCAGGCTGGCCCAGCTCGACCCCGAGCGCCTCCGCGCGCTGGAGCAGGAAGAGACACCTCGCATCGTTGCCCTCTTGCGGTCGCGCGCGCCGCTGCGGGCGGGCCCCCTGGCGGGCGACCCGCACCTGCTCGCGGCCATCGAGCTGTTGCGGCTGGGCCTCAAGGCCGAAGCGGCGCGCGAGCTGCTCGCGGTGAACCGCGGGCCGGCCCGCGCGCTCGGGCTCGAGGGCGAGGAGGCGCTGGTCCTGCTCGCCGATCTCTCCGCGCGCGCCGGCGACCTGCGCAACGCGCACGCGCTCATCCGCACCGAGCTGCGGGGGCTGCTCCGGCGGACCTCCGAGCCGCTCGCCCTGCGCGCCGCGGGACTGGCGTACCCGCTCGCCTTCCGCGACCAGATCGCGAAGGCGGCGCACCACGCCTCGATCCCCGCCGATCTGCTGCAGGCGCTGATGCGGGAGGAGAGCGCGCTCGATCCGGCCGCGCTGTCTTCGGCGGGGGCCCTGGGGCTCACCCAGCTCATGCCCTCGACGGCCCGGAGCATCGCGCAGAGGCTGAAGCTCTCGGGGTACACCACCCAGCGGCTCGTCGACCCCGAGGTGAACATCCGCATCGGGGCGGCCTACCTGGGCGAGCTGTACAAACGCTTCCACCATCCCGCGCTGGCGCTCGCCTCGTACAACGCCGGCCCCGGCGCGGTCGCCGGCTGGATGAAGGCGCGCGGGGCGCTGCCGCTGGACGCCTTCGTGGAGGAGATCCCCCTCGACGAGACCCGCGCCTACGTGAAGCGCTGCCTCCGCAGCTTCGCCGCGTACCAGTACCTGTATGCTCCGGGCTCCTCCCGCGCCCCCCAACTCGGCCAGGAGCTCGCCACTCCCCCCCACCCCCAACAAGGCAGCCTGACCTCCCGCGATTCCCGCCGCGGGGTCTGAGAACCGACCAAAAGATCACCGCGGAGGCGCTGAGAGCGCGGAGGTTTCTGGACCCTGATCCTCCGCGTCCTCCGCGTCTCCGCGGTGATCACTTGGTCCTTACCTCGGTGGCGTCGAGGATGCGGAGGACGTTGAGGCCGAGGACCTTCGAGACGTCGGGGCGGGGCATGCCGCGGCGGAGGAGCTCGGAGGTGATCACCGGGAGCTTGCTGACGTCCTCGAGGCCCACGGGGACCATCGGCACGCCGTCGAAGTCCGAGCCCAGGCATACGTGATCGGCGCCGGCGACCGCCACCATGTGCTGGATGTGATCGATCAGCCGCGAGACTGGCACTTCCGGAAGGTTGGCTGCCTCGAACGCCTTCCGCCGCTCGGAGGTCCGCAGGTCGCGGGTCCGGTTTGCGACCGGCAGCGCGGCTTTTCGGAAGGTGTCGTCCAAGAATCCGCGCGAGAAGTTCACGCACGCAGCGCCGCCGTTGCGCGCCACCGCCTTGAGCTGCGCATCGGTCAGGTTGCGCGGGTGGTTGGCGAGGGCCCGGGAGGAGGAGTGCGAGACCAGCACGGGCCTCCGCGCGGCGCGCAGCGCGTCCCAGAACAGCGGGTCCGATGCGTGCGCCAGGTCGACCACCACCCCGAGCTTCTCCATCTCCGCGATCACGCGGCGCCCCAGCTCCGTCAGGCCCTCCGTCTCGCCGTCGTCGCCCGAGGAGCCGCCCACCGGATTGGAGTTCGCCCAGGTCAACGTCATGTAGCGCACCCCCTGGAAGGCGAACACGCGCAGGTGATCGAGCTGCTCCTCTTCGGTCCCGGGGAGGAGCATGTGCGCCCCCTCGACCCCGAGCAGCACGCTGATCGCGCCCCGGCGCGCGTTCTCGCGCACCTCCCGCGCGGTGCGCGCGAGCGACAGCTCGGCGGGATGCGCCGCGACGGCCTTTCGGATCGCCTCGATCTGCGTCTGCGCCTCGTCGAAGAACTGCTCGGGGCGGAACCTGCCCGGCTGCACGAAGACGGAGAGGAACTCCGCCGAAAGCCCGCCTTCGCGCATGCGCGGGATGTCCTGGTGGTGATCGCGGTGCGAAATGCCCAGGTCGTATTGCTCGTAGCGCACCGCCTCGGTGACGTCCGAGTGCGTATCGACCACCAGGGCGCCCCGGTGGAACTCGAGCTCGTCGGCGGTCGGCGGGGATGGTCTGACCGGTGTCCTGCAGGCGCAGCACAGGAGCAAGGCGAGCGCGACCCGCATCGATTCAGCCTACCGCAGGTTGGCGGAGCGGCGCAGGCCGGGTTAGGTTTTTGCCGTGGAGGACGAAAGAGGCCGCCTGCGCGCCCTGCCCAGCGTGGACGAGGTGCTTTCGCGCCCGGCCGTGCGCGCTCTCGAAGTCCGCGTCGGGCGCGCCGCGGTGAAGGCGGCCGTGCGGCAGGCGATCGCGGCCGCGCGGGAGCGGATCCTCGCCGGCGCCGTGAACGGTCCGGGCGAGCTGGTGCCTGACGAGGACGTCCTTTCCCGTGCCCGGCGCGAGGCGGCGCCGCGGCTCCGGCGGGTGATCAACGCGACGGGAGTCGTGCTGCACACGAACCTCGGGCGCGCGCCGCTGCATCCGGACGCGGTGGCCCGGGTCGCCGAGATCGCTTCCGGGTACTCCAATCTGGAAATCGACCTGGAAACGGGCCGCCGCGGGCATCGCAGCGCGGCGGTGGAGCCGCTGCTCTGCGAGCTGTTCGGCGCCGAGGCAGCCCACGCCGTGAACAATTGCGCCGGCGCCACCCTGCTGGCCCTCGCCGCGCTCGGCTCTGGGGGCGCCGCCGTCGTCTCGCGCGGCGAGCTGGTGGAGATCGGCGGCGGCTTCCGCGTACCGGAGATCCTGGCGCAGTCCGGCTGCCGCCTGGTGGAGGTCGGCACCACCAACCGCACGCGGCTCTCCGACTACGCGGCAGCCCTGGACGGGCTCCCGCGCGCGCTCCTCTTGCGCGTCCATCGCTCGAACTTCGCTTTGGTCGGGTTCACGCAGGAGGCCACGGTGTCGGAGCTCGCGGCCTTGGCGCGCGAGCGTTCCGTTCCCCTGCTGCACGACCTGGGCAGCGGCGCGCTGGAGCTGCCCGAGGGCCTTTCGGAAGCCACGGCCGCACGCTCGCTCGCGGACGGGGCCGACCTCGTGCTGGTGAGCGGGGACAAGCTCCTCGGCGGGCCCCAGGCGGGCATCCTCCTGGGGCGGCGCGACCTGGTCGAGCAGTGTCGCAAGCACCCGCTGGCCCGCGCGCTGCGCGCGGATCGGATGCTGCTCGCCGCGCTGGAGGCGACGCTCCAGCTGTATCGCTCCGGCCGCGCCGGCGAGCTGCCGGTGAACGCGGCCCTCGGCGCCCGCGACGACCAGCTCTCGCAGCGCGCCACGCGCCTCGCCCTGGAGCTCTCCGAGCGGGGCGTCGCCTGCAGCGTGGTGGAGAGCGAGGGCAGGGTGGGCGGCGGCTCGATGCCGCTGGCGCGGCTGCCCGGGTTCGGGGTGGCCGTCGAGGGCGGCGCCGACCTGCTCGACGAGCTGCGGTGGGGCGACCCGCCGGTGATCGCGCTGCTTCGCGACGGGCGGGTGGTGCTCGACGTGCGCTGCACGGCCGATGTAGGAGAGCTAGGGGCCGCGGTCGCAAGAGCAGCCGGGCGGGCAGGCGAACGACCCCCGGCAAGCGATAGACTGGGGCGTCATCCTTCGGGCGCCTGTGCGTCCGACGGAACGGAGGTGTGAGTGCTCTCGACGAGCGTGCTGGTCCTCAACCGCCTGTACCAGCCTGTGCACGTCACCAGCGTGCGACGGGCGATCATCCTTTTGTACCGGGGCGCCGCGAAGGCGGTCGACGAGCAGTACCAGACGTTCGATTTCGAGTCGTGGGCGGAGCTGGCGGTCGCTATCCACGAGGAATCGATCGGGACCTCCTCGCGGCGGCTGCGCGTCCCGCGCGTGATCCTGCTGCAGGCATACGACCATCTGCCGCGCGCGAAGGTGCGCTTCTCGCGGTTGAACATCTATGCGCGCGACCGCAACACCTGCCAGTACTGCGGGCGGACGCCGCAGCGCGCCGAGCTGAACCTCGATCACATCGTTCCGCGCAGCCGCGGAGGGCTCACCTCCTGGGAGAACGTCGTCTGTAGCTGCGTCCCCTGCAACCTCAAGAAGGGAGGCCGGACGCCCGAGGAGGCGCACATGAAGCTGCTCCGCCCGCCGGCGCGGCCGAGATGGACCCCCTTCTTCCGCGGGCCGCCCCGGACCGGCCGCTTCTATTCGCAGTGGCTGCCGTTCTTGAACACCGCCGATCTGGCGTACTGGAACGTCGAGCTGGCTTCCGAGTAGGGCAAGGTGCGCCCGCGCCGACCGTTTCGTGACCGTGGCCATACCCTGCGGTAGATTCCCGCCATGGCCACGTTGATCGAGGCGCCGGAGGCAGCCAACCGGCTGGCGCGCGCCATCGCCTCCGACCTCTCCCTCTACAACGAGGCGAAGATCAAGGAAGGCATCGAGAACGACACCTTCTTCACCGTGCTGGCCGACGAGATCGAGGAAGGCCGCGCGCACTACGAGAGCCGCGTGGATCCCCGGCTGTACGCCAGCACGAACTTCTTCGAGCGGGCGGTGGTGGACGTGATCCTCGCGCGCAAGGGCCACATCAAGTCGAAGATCTGGTGACCCAGCCGCCGCGGTATTCGGCGACGCTGCGCTTTTTCGTGACGCTTTAGGTGACGCGGACCTGAATGGAACACGTCGTGGTGCGGGTCGAGGCAGGCGAGGCGGGGATGCGCCTCGACCAGCTCCTCGCCGCCCGCCTGCCCGACCTGTCGCGCTCGCGGCTGCGGCAGCTCATCGACGCAGGCGCGGTGCTCGTCGGGGGGGCAGCGGCCAAGGCTTCGCTGCGGCCTCGCGCCGGGGTGCAGATCGAGGTGAGCGTCCCGGACCCGCGGCCGACCGCGCTGGTGCCCGAGGACCTGCGGCTGCCCGTACTGTACCAGGATGGCGACCTGGTGGTGATCGACAAGCCCGCCGGGGTGGCGGTCCATCCCGGAGCTGGAATCGATTCGGGCACCGTGGTCCACGGCTTGTTGCACCAGGTGCCTGGGCTCGCCGGAATCGGTGGAGAGCTGCGACCGGGGATCGTGCACCGGCTCGACAAGGAAACGTCGGGCTGCCTGGTGGTCGCCAAGACGGAGATCGCTCTGCGCGGGCTGCAGGCGCAGTTCAAGTCCAG
>Ga0137415_10002961_pt1 | contig 16825 bp, 18 predicted proteins | sample CZODoug3_1_1_16f_FD_183082 | JGI IMG/M metagenome (GOLD analysis project Ga0137415, IMG submission 183082) | Vadose zone soil fungal communities from Angelo Coast Range Reserve, California, USA - CZODoug3_1_1_16fungal (Hybrid Assembly) | ecosystem: Environmental > Terrestrial > Soil > Vadose...
GACCGCTTCGTCGACATGGTGCGCAGCCGGGCGCCCGTCGTGAAGGCGGTGGCAGGAATGAAGGAAGAGGTGCGGCCCCGCAAGGTGCTGATCCTCGGCTCCGGCCCAATCGTCATTGGCCAGGCGGCCGAGTTCGACTACGCCGGTACTCAGGCGTGCAAGGCGCTGCGTGAGGAGGGCATTGAGACCGTGCTGGTCAACTCCAACCCGGCGACGATCATGACCGACGAGGAGGTCGCCGACCGCGTGTACCTGGAGCCGCTCACCGTCGACGCGGTGGAGCGGATCATCGCGCGCGAGCGGCCGGACGCGCTGCTGCCAACCCTGGGTGGCCAGACCGGACTCAACCTCGCCACCGACCTCGCCAACGCAGGCGTCCTCGAGCGCCATGGTGTACGCCTGCTCGGCGCGACGATCGATACCATCCGCAAGGCGGAGGACCGTCAGGCCTTCAAGCAGATGCTCGAAGAGATTGGCGAGCCGGTGCCGATCTCACGTGTGTGCGAATCGATGGAGGAGGTGAGGACCTTCGCGGCCGAGACTGGCCTTCCGCTTGTCATCCGGCCCGCTTACACCCTTGGCGGGACGGGCGGAGGTTTCGTGACCACGGACGTGGACCTCGAGCGGGTGGCCGCGCGCGGCCTTGCGGCCTCACCAATCCACCAGGTACTCGTCGAGCGCTCGCTCTGGGGCTGGAAAGAGATCGAATACGAGGTGATGCGCGATGGCGCGGACACCTGCATCACGGTCTGCAACATGGAAAACCTCGACCCGATGGGTGTCCACACGGGCGACTCGATCGTCGTCGCGCCGGCGCAGACGCTGTCGGATCGCGACCACCAGATGCTGCGGTCGTCTGCCATCCGCATCATCCGCGCGCTCGGCATCCAGGGCGGCTGCAACGTCCAGTTCGCGCTGGACCCGAAGAGTTCACGGTACTACGTGATCGAGGTCAACCCGCGCGTGAGCCGCTCGTCGGCGCTTGCCTCCAAGGCGACGGGCTATCCCATTGCGCGTGTGGCGGCCAAGGTCGCCGTGGGCAGGCGGCTCGACGAGATCCGCAACGAGATCACCGGCCGGACATTTGCGGCGTTCGAGCCGGCGCTCGATTACTGCGTGGTGAAGATCCCGCGATGGCCGTTCGACAAATTTCCGGCGGGTGACAGGCGGCTGGGGACGCAGATGGCTTCGACCGGAGAGGTCATGGCCATCGAGCGAACTTTCGAGGCCGCGATCGTCAAGGCGATGCGCTCGCTGGAGCAAAAGCCGCCCGCCGCGTGGGAGTTGGGCGCCGAGACGATCGACCAGCCCAACGACCGCCGCCTCTTCGCGCTCCTCAACGCGTTGCGCAACGGCACGGATCCGGCTTCGCTTGCTGAGCGCAGCGGAATCGACCGCTGGTTCATCGACCGGCTCGCGAACATTGCGCGGCTCGAGGTCGAGGGCGACACCCGCGAGCTGCGCCGGGCGGGTTTCTCCGATTCGATGATCACCGCCCTGCGCGGCGAGACGCTCGAGCCCTCGACGCCGACCTACAAGCTTGTCGACACATGTGCAGGCGAGTTCGAGGCCGCCACGCCCTACTACTACTCGTGCTGGGAAGAAGAAACCGAGGCTGTCCCGGTCGATTCCCGCACCGTTGTGGTGATCGGCTCAGGTCCAATCCGCATCGGCCAGGGCATCGAGTTCGACTACTGCTCGGTCCACGCGGCGTGGGCGCTGCGCGAAGCCGGAGTCAGGGCGGTGCTCGTCAACTCCAACCCTGAGACGGTGTCGACCGACTTCGACACCTCTGACCGCCTCTACTTCGAGCCGCTCGATCTCGAGGGCGCGCTGCAGGTGGCGAGGACGGAGCGTGTCGACGGCGCGCTGGTGCAGTTCGGCGGTCAGACCGCGATCAACCTCGCCGAGCCGCTGGATCAACACGGCATACCGATCATGGGCTCGAGCGTGGAGGCGATCGACCTCGCCGAAGACCGCCGCGCCTTCGCCCGCTCACTCGACGCGATCGGCATCCCGCAGCCGATGGGCGGCACGACGACCACCGTGGAAGAGGCGGAGGTGATCGCCGCGCGCGCCGGTTATCCGGTGCTCGTGCGACCCTCGTACGTTCTCGGCGGGCGCGCGATGGAGATCGTGCGCAATCGCGAAGAGCTGCGCCGGTACATGGTCTGGGCGGTCGGCGCCATGCCGCGCGGCCAGGTGCTGGTCGACAAATACCTCCAGGGCATCGAGGTCGAGGTCGATGCGATCTCCGACGGCGAGACTGTCGTCATCCCCGGAGTGATGCAGCACGTCGAGCGCGCCGGCGTGCACTCGGGCGATTCATACGCGGTCTATCCGGCGCAGAGTCTCGAGCGCGGCGAGGTCGATCACATCGTCGACTACACGATCCGCATCGCGCGCCATCTGAGGCTGCGCGGCCTCGTCAACGTTCAGTACGTCGTGCACCGCGGCCACGTGTATGTGCTCGAGGTCAATCCGCGCGCCTCGCGCACGGTGCCCTTCCTCTCGAAGGTGACCGGAGTGCCCATGGTCAAGCTCGCGACGGGCGTGATGCTGGGCCAGAAGCTGGCCGATCTTGGATGGGCGACCGGCCTTGTCCCTTCGCGCGACCTGGTGGCGGTGAAGGCGCCCGTCTTCTCCATGAACAAGTTGGCGGCGGTCGATTCTTACCTCGGTCCGGAGATGAAATCCACGGGCGAGGCCATCGGCATCGCCCGCACGCTGAACGAAGCACTGCGCAAAGCGTTCGCCGCGTCGGGAATGCACGTCGAGCGCGGCGCCGCAGCCCTGCTCACGATCGCCGACGCGGACAAACCCGAGCTCTTTCCGATCGTGTCGCGACTGGTCCAGCTGGGCTGCACCCTGGTCGCGACCGAGGGCACGGCCCGCGCGCTGCGCGCGGCCGGTTTCTCGCCGCGCGTCGTGGCAAAGATCGGTGAGGAAGGTCCGACTGTGGTCGACGTCATCGTGCGCGGAGAGGTGCAGCTGGTCATCAACACGATGTCGAACATCTACGAGGACCCAGGCGACGGCAATCCTGTCTTCAAAGACGGCTTCGAGATCCGCCGCGCCGCGGTGGAGCGCCGCATCCCGTGCCTGACCTCGCTCGACACCGCCACCGCGCTGCTCGAGTCCGCGGTCGCTGCGCCCGACGAGCTCGAGGTGCGAACCATCGACGAGTGGAGACTGGGTGTTCCTGCTTGATGCGCCGCTGACCGGCCGGCGACAGGTCGCCCACGAAATGTTCGTTCTCAGCATCAGGGCGCCGGAGATCGCGGCGTCGGTGCGCGCCGGCCAGTTCGCCAACCTCGGCTGGTCCGGCGGTCCGCTGCTCCGCCGGCCTTTTTCTATCTACCGCTCTGAGGGCGAGCACATCGAGGTTGTCCTGAAGGCGGTGGGCGTCGGAACCGCCCAGCTGCTTGCCATGGAGGTGGGCGACAGGATCAGCTGCCTGGGTCCCTTGGGCCAAGGCTTCGACTTCTCGCGTGGCGCGAAGGAAGTCGTCTTGATCAGCGGCGGGCTCGGCGTGGCGCCGATGCCGCTCGCCGCGCGCGAGGCACGAGCAGCTGGGATGCAGGTCACTTGGGTCCACGGTGCCCGCACCGCCACGGAGCTGTGCGCCGAATCGGCCGGAGACAGGGTGATCTGGGTCACGGACGACGGATCGCGAGGAGCGAAAGGCACCGCTGTTTCGGCCGCGCCGGAGGCCGACCTGATCCTCGCATGCGGCCCCAACCGCATGCTCGCCGCAGTCGCCGAACGCTGGCCCGAAGCACAGGTTGCGGTCGAGACCTACATGGGATGCGGCACCGGCGTGTGCCTGGGGTGCGCGGTGCCGCTGCGGCGCGGCGGCTTCGACCGAGCGTGCAAGGAAGGTCCCGTCTACCGCGCGGCGGACATCGATTGGCGCGTCCTCCCGGCGCATCTCTCGTATGCGGCGACGGCGTGACGGTCGACATGTCGGTCGCGATCGGCGATCTGCGCCTGCGCAGCCCGGTGCTCGCGGCGTCCGGCACGTTCGGGTACGGCACCGAGGTGCCACTGCTCGAGCGCCGTGCGCTCGGAGCGATGGTGTCGAAAGGCATCTTCCTGCGGGCGCGTGAGGGCACCGCCCCGCCGCGCATCGCAGAGACGCCGAGCGGGATGCTGAACGCAATCGGCCTGCAGGGCCCGGGAGCGGAGGCCCTCGTCCGGGATTACGCGCCGCAGTGGTCGGAGTGGGATTTCCCGGTCCTGGTGAACATCAATGGAGAGTCCGCGGCCGAGTACGGCGAGCTGGCCGCGCGTCTCGACGGCGTTCCGGGCATCGCGGGATTCGAGATCAACATCTCCTGCCCGAACGTCGAGCAGGGCGGGCTCTATTTTGGCAACGACCCACGGGCCGCGGCTGCGGTCACCGAGGCGGTGCGCAAGCGGACAAGGCTGCCTGTGTGGGTGAAGCTGACTCCGATGGTGAGCGACATCGGGGTCATCGCCCGCGCGGTGGAGTCGGCCGGGGCCGACGCGCTTTGCGCCGTCAACACTTTCGTCGGCATGTCGTTCGACCTCAACGCGTACAAGCCGCGCCTCAGCTTTCGGACCGGTGGCCTCTCCGGGCCCGCGATCCGGCCGCTCGCGGTGCACCTCGCCCACCAGGCGGCGCGGGCGGTCCAGATCCCCGTGATCGGCATCGGTGGGATTACGCGGACTGACGATGCGCTCGAGTTCCTGGTCGCGGGCTGCGCCGCAGTGCAGGTCGGGACCGCCACTTTCGTGAACCCGAACGCGATCGCCGAGGTGCACGACGGCATCACCGCCTTCCTCGGCGCGCGTGGATTCACTTCTCTGGCCGACCTGCCACGCTACCTGCCGCGAGACTGAATGGACGAACGAAGTTAGGTGGCGCCGCAGCCGCGCTCAATCGCGACGACATTCGCTGGGTGACCGGGATGAACAGGTTGAGGCGCGGCCTGCAGACGATGCCGGGGACGCTGGCGGTGATTGTCGGTGCGGTGGCGGCAGCTCTAGTCGCCCTCATCACTGTCGCCCTGGCGGTGCCAGAGCTGCTCGTCGTTTTTGCGGCAGGCGTGGCCTTCGCGCTGTTCGTTGTCGTCCTCGGAATGTGGGGTCAGCGCTCGTTCTCGGCCTACACGCGAGTCTTCAAGTGAGGTTTCCGCCGCCCAAACAGCGATAAACCCGACGGGTCAACCGTCAGAATCCATAAGCCATGCTGGAGGTTGACGGCCTCGCCAAGCGTTATGGCGACGTGCTTGCGCTCAAAGACCTGACCGTGCGCGTCGAGGAGGGCCAGTGCCTGGTACTGCTCGGCCGCAACGGAGCGGGCAAGACGACCGCCCTCCGCTGCATGGCGGGAGTGCTGGTGCCCAGCGCCGGAACCGTCGTGGTCGACGGCATCGACGCGGCCGACGATCCGGCTGCGGTCCGCGCTCGAGTCGGCCTCATGCCCGAGGTGCCGGGCCTGTACGAGCGCATGTCGGCGCGGGCGTATCTCGACCACTTCGGCGCGATCTACGACATCGATCCCGCCACACGGCGGCGCCGGATCGACGAGCTGCTCGAGACCTTCGAGCTGAGCGACGCCGGGGATCGATGGTTGGGCACCTTCTCCAAGGGCATGCGGCAGAAGGTCGCCCTGATTCGCGCCACGCTCCACCGGCCACGACTCGTCCTCGCCGACGAGCCGACATCAGCCCTCGACCCCGACAGCGCCCGGCGCGCGTGGATCTATCTCAAAGACCTGCAGAAAGAGGGCTGCGCACTCGTCATCTGCACCCACAGCATGGAAGAGGCCGAGCACCTGGCCGGTGACGTCGGCATCATGTCCGGCGGCCGCGCGCTTGCCGTCGGCAGCTTGGTCGAGCTACGCCGTCGCTCCGGCCTGAAGACGCGTCAAGAGGTGCGCGAGCTCCCGACGCTGCAGGACATCTACCTCGCGATTGTGGGCAACCACCATGAGCTGGCCGAAACTCGATCGGCGTAAGGCGGGGCTCGTCGCGAGCCGCGACCTGCGCGACGCGGTGAGCGAGCTGCGCCTCGTCGGCGCGATGGTCACGCTCACGCTGGCGATCCCGATTGCTTCGGGCTCGGGTGTGCGGGCGCTCGCGGCCTTCGGCGGTGGCACGTCGGTCGTCAACCGCCTCGCTCTGGTCGGCGCGTTCTTTGTGGTCTTCATCCCCGCCAGCTTCTCGCTGGTCCTGGCCCTCGAGTCGTTCGTCGGCGAGCGTGAGCGAACGACGCTCGAGGTGCTGCTGTCGACACCGCTTCGGGAAGCGGAGATCTACGCCGGCAAGGTTGTCGCCGTGCTGACCGTTTCACTTGCCCTCTGCTACGGAGGGCTCGTCGTCTACTGCCTGGTCACGTTCCCGGGCCTGGGATACTTCCCCGTCGGAATCCTTCTGGCGCTTGCGCTGTCGACCATATGCCAGGTCGCGGCCATGGTGGCGGGCGCTGTCATCATCAGCCTGAACGCGCGGACAATGCGCGCGGCCAACGTCATGGCCTCTTTCATCATCCTGCCGATGTCGGTCGTGCTGCAGGTGGAGGCGGCGCTCATCTTGCTCGGCCGCGCTGAGTTCCTGTGGGGCTTCGCCCTCCTGATGACAGTGGTCGCAGTCGTCCTCTTGCGGATGGGCCTGAGCGGTTTCTCGCGGGAGGCGCTGCTTGCTCGAGACGTGGGCCTGCGACATCCGCTGCGGCGTGCGATGGCAGCGGTGCGCTCGAGCTTCGATCACCGCCCGGGATTCCTCCGCCTGATCTGGATGCGGCGTGTCCCAATGGTGCTGGCCGCAGCGGGTTTTCCGATCGGCGCTCTGGCCGGCTATCTCGCTGGAACGACGAACGCCCTGCCGGCGGCAATCGTGCGCCCGGTGCTGAGCAGCCTGGTGAGGTCAGGCGGTGGCGTCGGCACGATCTACGAGGCCGTTGCCATATTCGGACACAACCTGCTGGCCTTCATCCTGGTCGCGCTGCTTGCGATCTCCACCGCGGGCCTCGCCGGTTTCCTGCTCACTTTTGCCCCCGGTTTTCTGCTGGGCTTCGCGGCCGCTCTCTCCTCATGGGCCATCGCCTTGACCGGCATCGTGCCGAATGGTTTCGTGGAGATTCCAGCCGCGATCATCGCCGGAGGGTTGGCCATCCAGGTCGGCGCAACGGCGATCCACATGGACGCGCGCGGAGGTTGGAGCACTCGCGTGCTTGCGGCGCTGGCCGACTACGTACGCGCGCTGCGGTGGCTCGTGCCTGCGCTCGCGGTGGCCGCCGTGCTCGAAGTCTGGTTCGGCTGACCGAACACCTCAGGGGTTAGCAACCGGATCGTCAGGATCACGGCTCCCGCGATTACCGCGCCGATCGCCAACGCCCACGGAGCGCCGAACAGCGTGGCCAGAGTACCCGCCTGCAGTGCGCCGAGAGGACCAACCCCGATCAGGGCCTGCGCATAGAGCGCCATCACTCGACCGCGGAGATGGTCTGGCGTCACGGTCTGGATGCGGTTGTTCGACGTGGCCACAAACGAGATCTGGCAGTAGCCCGCGACGAAAAGCGTGACTAGCGACACCACGAACACGCGCGAAACTGAGAACTCGAGGAGCGCGGCGACCCAGATCGCCGCCATCCAGAGCTGCCGGGGCGGGCTGGCGCCGAGGTGGGGAAAGAAGGCGAGCGTGAGGGCACCTGCCAGCGCACCGAGGCCCATCGACGCCAGCAGAAAACCGAATCCGCGCGCCCCGACGTGCAGCACCTGGTCGGCAAACAAAGGCATCAGGGTCAAGCGATTCATGGCGAACAGCGAGAAAACACCGACCGCGATCAGCAGCATCCCGACGACTGGCTCGCGGCGCGCGTACGCCACGCCCTCCGCGAGGCGGCTGACCACGGATTGGTCCTCCGCCCGGTGAGCCACCGAAGGCAGGTCCCGCATCGCCAGAAGAGCGGCGATCGCGGCGAGATAGCTGACCGAGTTGAGCAGGAAGCACACGGGCACACCTACCGCCGCGATGAGCACGCCGGCGATCGACGGGCCAATGACTGCCGCGGTGTTGAAGACAGAAGAGTTGAGAGCTATCGCGTTCATCAGGTCTTCCTTGCCGACCATTTCGACCTGGAAGGACTGCCGCGTCGGCACGTCAAGCGCGTTGATCGAGCCGGTGGCGATCGCCGCGACTATGACCATCCAGTACTGGGCATTTCCGGTTGCGCTCAGCGCAAAAAGAGCGAAGGGAGGTACGACGAACAACGCCTGCGTGAGAAGCAAGACGTTGCGCTTCCGATAGCGGTCCGCGATCACACCCGCGATCGGGCTGCCCAGCAGAACTGGGAGGAACTGCGCCGCCAGCACGAGGCCGACCTGTAACCCGTTGTGCGTCAGCTCGAGGGCGAGCCATGGAAGCGCCACGCTCTGCATCCAGGTGCCGATCGTGGAGACGATCTGGCCGACGAGAAAGAGCCTGTAGTTGCGATGCCGGAGTGCGCCGAGCATTCGTGGCGCAGGTTCAGTCGACACTCCTGCGATCATCGCAGCGTGGCCAAGATCCACGAGTCGTTGGACATCGACGCGCCGGTGGAACGTGTTTGGGCGGTGGTGGCTGAGGACGTGACGAACGCGCCGAAATGGACATCCAACCTCGAGAAGACCGAAAAGCTCGATGAGGGACCGCCAGGCAAGGGCACGCGATATCGGTATCACTTGACCCTGCCGGGTGGGCACAAGGAGAGGATCGAGGTCGAGCAGGACGTCTACAACAAACCGAAGAAATGCGCGGGAAGGTTCATCAAAGGCCCGGTCAAAGGCACGTGGTCATACACCTACGCGCAGAAAAAGGATGGATCGACACGACTCACCTACGAGATGGACTACGAGCTAGCCGGGCTGCTGCGATTTGCGGGGGGTTTGCTGGGACCGCAGTACGCCGCCGGGATCCGCAAGACCATGGAGTCGCTGAAGAAGTACGTCGAATCAGGAAAAGGCCCGAGGCCTAAGAAGTAAGCGCCTCAGCCTCGATCTCGACTTTCCAGCGATCGTCCAGCAATCCCTTTACGACCACCATGGTTGAGGTCGGGCGCGCGTTGCTCATCGCTTCGCCATGCGCCTTGCCGACGGCCTCAGCGCAGGCGACATCGGTGATGAAGATGCGCGTGCGGACGATCTGATCGACCGTGGCGCCTGCCTCGGCCAGGGCTGCCGAGATGATCTCGAAACATCGTGTCGCCTGGACGTATGGATCCGGATCAACGGAGCCGTCGGGCCAGACCGGTGCCGTGCCGGATACCAGCACGCGGTCGCCGACCCGAAGCGCTCGGCAGAACCCGATGGTTCGTTCGAAAGGCGAGCCCGAGCTGACCCGTTGGCGCGCGCTCAGGTTTTGCGGAACGGCAGGAGCTCGAGCTGCTCGAAGCGGTCCTGCACCGCGGTGCGCAGCTCGGCGACGAGCGCCTTCAGGCGCTCTTGCGAGGGGGTGTCTGAGACGTTGACGACGCGAATCCGGCGCAGCGTGGTCTGCAGCGCATACAGCCCCGCGGCCTCGTTGCCGGTCATACGACCCGCGGCGTTGCGGATTTCGCGGGCGACATCGTCATGGCCGTGAGACCGCAGCCAGTTCGACAGGCGGGCCGAGGCGACCAGCACGCGCTGGGTCCTGGGATTGAGGGCCGCTGGGACGACCTCACGCGGGCGCCGCTGTTCGAACAGCGCGGCTACACCTCGTGGCCGCCGCACAGACCTGATCTTTCGCATCACGTTGCGCGGCCCCAACATGACGACGACCCCCGCCGCAACGAGGAGGAAGGCGGCGACCGCCACGATCGCGTCCAACATTTTCCCTAGGTTACGCTTGGACGGTCAACAACGTGACGCCTATCGCAGTCATTACGGGTGCTTCTTCAGGCATTGGAGCCGCGACCGCCATCGCGCTCGGCCGGCACGGCTATCGAGTTGTCGTTGGCGCCCGGCGTCTCGAACGTCTTGAGCGCGTGGCCGGCGAAGAGGGAGTTGCGCTTCGCCTCGACGTGACGGACGAAGAAAGTGTCAAAGACTTCGTGAGTCAGGTTGGGAAGCGGTTCGGCCGCATCGACGTCCTCGTCAACAACGCCGGCGGCGCGCTGGGCTTGAACCCGATCGAAAAGGCGCTCGACGAAGAGTGGATCGGCATGTGGAAGACCAACGTCCTCGGCCTCATGTGGGTGACGCGCGCGTGCCTGCCGCTGTTGCGCAAGGCCAAGCACGGGCACATCGTGAACATCGGCTCGATCGCCGGCTTTGAAACCTACAAGGGCGGCGCGGGCTACACCGCGGTCAAGCATGCCGTGCGCGCGATCACCAAGACGCTGCGCCTCGAGCTGAACGGCGAGCCGATCCGCATCACGGAGATCGCGCCAGGTCTCGTCGAAACAGAGTTCAGCCTGGTTCGCTTCCACGGCGACCGCAAGGCGGCCAAGGCGGTCTACGAGGGCCTGAAGCCGCTCACCGCTGAGGACATCGCGGACTGCGTCGTCTTTGCGGTAACGCGACCACCGCACGTGGACATCGACGAGATAGTCGTGCGCCCGGTGGCGCAGGCGACCGTCTGGCAGGTCGCCCGCAAACCCGCCCGCCGAAAGCCTTAAGGCAAAAGAAGGATCTTTCCCGTCGTCTTGCGCGCCTCGAGGTCGATGTGCGCCTGGCGCGCGTCCGCTAGGGGATAACGCGCCCCGATCTTGACCTTCAGCTTGCCTTCCTTGACGAGCTCGAACACGGCCCGAGCCCGCTCGCGGAGCATCTCGGGGGTGCGGGTGTAGGTGGCAATCGTGGGGCGCTGCACATAGAGAGAGCCCGACTTGGCCAGGAGCGGCACCGGAAGCGGGTCGGGTTGGCCGCTGGCTGCTCCGTAAACGATCATCCGGCCGAATGGCCTCAGCGCCTGCAGACCTTCGTAAAACGTGGTCTTGCCGATGCCGTCGTAAACCGCCGCCACGCCGGCGTCGCCGGCTGCGTCTCTCGCGCGCTGGGCGAAACCTTCGTAACCGATGACTTCATCCGCGCCCGCCTCGCGGGCGAGCTGGGCCTTCTCCTCCGACGACGTGGTTGCGATGACGCGGCCACCCAGCGTCTTCGCGATCTGGGTCAGCAGCAGCCCGACGCCGCCCGCCGCCGCGTGCACGATGACCCAATCGCCTTTCTGGATTGGATAGGAGTCGTGGGCGAGATAGTGGGCGGTAATCCCCTGGAGCAGCACCGCCGCGGCAACCTCGGATGACACGCCTTCGGGGACCCCAACCAGGAACTTTGGATCCGCCGCAACCCGCTCCGCGTAACTCTGCGGGACATGCATCCAGGCCACGTGCTCACCGGTTCCAATGACAGTGCCCGCGCCTTCGACGCCGATGATCGCCGGCGGCTTGGAACCGTACTCACGGCCTTCGCGTTCGTAGACGTCGCGAAAATTGACGCCGACGGCCTCCACGTCGACCAGCACCTTGCCATCGCTCGGTTCGGGGTCAGGGACGTCTTTGTAGTCGAGAACCTCCGGCCCGCCGTTGCGTTCGAATACGACCGCGTGCATCATGTAGCCCCTCCTACTTGATCAAACCGGCCGCACGGGCCTCATCTTTCGTCATTCAACATCCGGGCTCGCCGTAGTTGCCGCAGCATCCCCGACCGCCAGATTTTCTGCGTACGTTGCTGACGATCACGCGCGCTCGCTGGATCGGCCCATAGGATCCAGCGAAGAGATTGCGCACGAAGCTAGATGGAGAGGGGCGCACTTGTCGATTCATTCGTAGTAATTGTTGTTGTATTCGATCCAGCCGGCATATGGGCAGCCGCCCGAAGTGTGCAAGTGGGTGCAGTGCACGCCATAGCGCGGCCCGGGGTCGATATAGAGCTGGCCGTGGATGACGACGCCGTCACCCTTGTGTACCGGGATCGCGGGCGCAAGGTTGGTGTTGTGGTCGACTTCGAGCGTCTCGCCGGTCGTGGTCTTCACCTCGAATCGTTCGTGGTCGCCGCTTTGGACGGGGTCGTTCACAACAGTGGCGTCGAATGTGACTTCGGCGCCGCTGGTGTTGTTCTGGATGTCCTGGTGGAGGCCCTGATCGTCGGCGGACTCGCGGCCGCCGCAGGCGATCAGCACGATCGCCGCCGCGATCAGCCCAATCCGCTTCACGTCCCTCGGGCCTGCTCCAGCGTGATCTTTCCCTCGTAGAGCGCCCTGCCGAGGATGACGGCCTCGGCGCCGGACGCGGCCACTTTTCGGATGTCGTCGACCGACGTCACCCCACCTGAGTACTGCAGCTCGAGCCTGGTCATCTTGCGCACCCTGGCCAGGGTTTTGAGATCGGGTCCTGCCATCAGGCCGTCGCGGTCGATGCAGGTGAGGATCACTCCCGCCAGCGGGAGATCGGCCCACCGACCGACCAGGGCGCCCAGCCCGACTGGATCGGTATCCAGCCACCCGGTCACCGCAGCCTTGTTGTCGCGGACGTCGAGGGCGGCCAGGATTCGCCCCGGATGCTGAAACGCGCATCGCTCGAACAGGTGTGGATCGCGGACGGCGGCGGTGGCCATCACGACCCACTGCGCGCCACCCTCGAGCAGGGCCGCCACCGCCTCGGCGCTGCGCACGCCGCCTGCGACCTGGAACTGGATGTCAGAGCGCTCGAGCATTCGCCCGATCGCTGGCTTGTTGCTGGCAGAACCCCGTGCGGCATCGAGGTCGACGACGTGCACTCGCTTGGCGCCGGCCGCCGCAAATCGCGCCGCCACATCGAGCGGGTCGTCTGCATACACGGTCGGCTGGTCGTAGTTGCCCCGCGTCAGTCGTACGCAGCGGCCGCCCAGGATGTCGATTGCGGGGATGACGACCAGGTCGCTCATGCTGACCCGGGGCTACCGGTAATTCGTGAACTGCAGCGGGACTGGGATGTCCTCCGCCTCACGGAGCGCCTTGATCACCAGCTGCAGCGTGTCCTTGTCCTTGCTGACGACCCGCAGCTGGTCCCCCTGGATGCGGACCTGCAACTTCGGTGACACATTCTGGATGCGCTTTCGAAGGTCGCGCGCGATGTCGTCGGTGATCCCTGCGTTTAGGCTGACCTCGATCTGGCCACGACCCTTGCCAACCGACTTCGGGTCGCCGGCCTTGAAGAGCTTGGGCGACAGCTGGCGGCGGGCCGCCTTCTCGCGAAGCACCTGCAGCGCCGCCTTCGCCCGGTCCTCGCTGGCCGACTCGATGACGATCACATCGGTCTGCTGGTCGTAGACGGTCTGCGTGTCCTTGAAGTCGAAACGCGTCCCGACCTCGCGCCGCGCCTGGTCGAGGGCGTTGGTCACCTCGGCGGAGTTGAACTCGGAAACGACGTCGAAGGAATACTCAGCCACCGGAGTTGAAGATCTTCTGCAGTCCCGCAATGGTGGCGACGATGGCGAGCCCAACCCCGAGCAGCGACCAGAACACAAGCATGGCGCCGATGCCGGCGGTGGCTTCATCGAGGGGCTCGAGCGGTGGCTTGTCGTAAGGGTCAGGGCCGTAATCCAGGTCGTAAACGCCTTCCTCGCGAGCCCGCTCAACGAGCTCTTCCAGCAGAGGCTTGCCGCCAGCCGGCAGGGGCTTGCCTTCCAGGTTCGCCACTGCATCCTTGAGGTTGTCTCGCGTCTTTCCCAGCTCGGCCACGACCATGTCGAGCGTCTCCATCGCGGCCGGCGTCGGATGCTCGCGGCGGAGGTCGGCCATGATGCCGTAAAGGCTCACGTCGGGATTCATAACAGAACCAGGTGAGCCGCTGCACATACACTTACCTCGATGGGTGTGGATACCAAAGCAAAGGCCGCGGTGAAGAAGCCCGCGGCTCACCCGAACACGTGGGTCTTCTTCGAGGGAGAGTTCGCGCGCTACAACGACGTGAAGCTAGGTCTGATGACCCACGCCCTTCACTACGGGACCGCTGTCTTCGAAGGCATTCGCGCCTACTGGAACGAAAAGGAAAACCAACTTCATCTACTCCAGCCAGTCGCCCATTACGAGCGGATGCGCCGGTCGGCCAATGTGATGCGAATGACGCTGCCGCACTCGACTGAGGAGCTCGTCAACTTCACGTTGGAGCTGATGCGCCGCAACGAGTTCAAGTCGGATGTCTACATCCGGCCGCTGCTCTATACATCGAGCGAGGAGATCGGCGTCCGGTTGCACAACTTGAACCGGGCCTTCTTCATCTATGCGGTGCCATTCGGCAAGTACGTCGAAGTTGATGCGGGCATCAGATGCATGGTCAGCACCTGGCGGCGAGTCCCCGACCAGTCACTTCCTGCACGCGCCAAGATCACCGGCTCATACGCTCAAGCGGCCCTGGCGAAATCAGAGGCCGTGGAGAATGGGTTCGACGAAGCGATTGTCCTTTCGGTGGAAGGCCATGTCTCCGAGGGGTCGGCCGAGAACCTTTTCATGCTGAAGGACGGCGCGTTTATCACGCCGCCCGTGACGGACGACATTCTCGAAGGCGTCACCCGGCAGCTGCTGATGAAAGTAATCGCGGACGAGCTGAATCTTCCTGTGCTGGAGCGAAGCATCGACCGCACCGAGCTCTACACATGCGATGAGCTTCTGCTCTGCGGGACCGGCGCGCAGATCTCTCCGGTGATCGAGGTCGATCGCCGGCCTGTGGGTAATGGCAGGGTCGGCGAGTTCACCCAGGAGCTGCAGAACATCTACTTCGGCGCGGTTCGCGGCGAGACCCCGAAGTACAAGGACTGGACAATCCCCGTCTACTGAAAGTCGTTGTAGCGCCGAACGCCTTCAAAGGGACACTGACCGCCTCGCAGGCCGCCGCGGCCATCGCGCGCGGGGTGCGCGAGGTTTTTCCTGACGCGGAGGTGGTTGAGGTGCCTGTCGCCGACGGTGGCGACGGGACGACGGAAGCTCTGGTCGCGGCGAACCGCGGCGAGTACCGAACCGCCGAAGTCGAAGGGCCACTGGGAGATCCGGTCACCGCGCAGTACGGACTGATCGATTCGCGACGCACCGCGGTCGTCGAGCTCGCCGTGGCGAGCGGGCTGACATTGATCCCCGCCGAGCGGCGCGACCCGCGTAACACGTCGACGTATGGCTTCGGCCAGCTCCTCGCGGCGGCGTGCCGGGACGGAGTGTCCACGATCATCGCCGGCGTCGGCGGCTCGGCCACCAACGACGGGGGCGCCGGGATGGGCCAGGCGCTGGGCTACCGCTTGCTCGACGCGGACGGAAACGAGCTCGAACGCGGCGGCGCTGCTTTGGCGCGACTGGAGAGGATCGACCGCTCGGGATTCGACGCCGTCTGGCGATCCGTGACCGTGCGGGTCGCATGCGATGTCACCAATCCGCTGACCGGTCCGCGAGGGGCAACCGCGGTCTACGGCCCCCAGAAAGGAGCGGACGCACAGGCCGTCCGTGAGCTCGACGCGGCGCTGGCCAGGTTCGCAGCCGTGATCGAGCGCGACCTGGGAAAGAAAGTCGCCGAGGTTCCGGGCGCGGGCGCCGCCGGCGGGACCGGCGCCGGCCTCCTCGCCTTCCTGGATGCCAGCCTGGTGCCTGGCGCGCCGCTGGTGGTCGAGGCCGCTGGACTCGATGCCAAGCTCCTGGGCGCCGATCTCGTGATCACCGGCGAGGGGAGAGTCGACGCACAAACGGCCTACGGCAAGGCCCCGGGTGAGGTCGCCAAGCATGCGCACAAAGCCGGCATCCCAGTCCTTCTGCTCGCGGGCAGCAAGGGCCCGGGTTGGGAGGCGTTGGAGAAGTTAGGCGTCACCTCTGTGGTGGCGATGACGGAGGAAGGAATCGACCAGCGGAAGGCTCTAAATGAGCCAGAGCGGATGCTGACGCGGGCCGCCGTAGTAGCCTGCCGCCGACACGAATGGGCGAGGTAGAAGACAAACCGTCCGGCAAAGAAGGCGCTGAGCCCAGCGACGTCGACCTCGTCAGGGCTTACCGGAACGGGGACGTGCACGCGTTCGAAGAGCTTCACCGCCGGTACGTGGCGTCGATCTTCCGGCTCGTCCGGCGGAAGCTGGGCGACGCCCTCCTGGCCGAAGACATCGCCCAGGAGACCTTCATGAAGGCCCTCCGGATGATGGACCGGGTCGACGACTCGTTCAACTTCGGCGGTTGGGTCCACACGGTGGCGCGAAACCTCTGCTACGACGAGCTGCGCCGGCGGCAGCGCGACCTTCGAGCCGACGGAGCGACCGAGGAAGAAGACGCGGAGCTGATGTCGAACCTGCCGTCGACCGCCAAGGGATTCGACCCGGTGCTCGTCCAGGAGTCGAACGAGACACGCCGCCAGGTCTGGCACGTGGCGCAGCGGCTGCCCGAGAAGTATCGCCTCGTGCTGACCCTGCGCGAGCTCCAGGACATGAGCTACCGCCAGATCGCACGCACGCTCAAGATGTCCGAAAGCGCGGTTGAAACGCTGCTTTACCGGGCCCGCCTCCGGTTCAAAGAGGAGTACCTGGCCTCGCAGCGCGAAGGCGAGCTCAGCCACGAGGAAGCGCTTCCACTGCTGGCGCCATACCTCGCCGGGAAGCTGCGGCGGCCGCAGGCGGAAGCAGTGAGGGACCACATCGCAACATGCGCCAAATGTGCCCGCCGAATCGGGCGGCGGCGCTTAAAAGAACAGCGCAGGAGTGCAGCCAAATGAGGGTTAGTAGAGTAGGTGTGAAATGGCCAGGGTAGTCGTGCGCTTTTTTGACGACGAGACGGTCGAAGGGGTCGCCCGAGACCTCGATTTCGATGAGCCGGACTTCCTCGTCGAGGTGGACGACGCCGATGGCCTGGAGAACAACGAAACGGCCTGGATCCCGCTCACCGCGGTCAAGTGG
>Ga0137415_10002962_pt1 | contig 16820 bp, 20 predicted proteins | sample CZODoug3_1_1_16f_FD_183082 | JGI IMG/M metagenome (GOLD analysis project Ga0137415, IMG submission 183082) | Vadose zone soil fungal communities from Angelo Coast Range Reserve, California, USA - CZODoug3_1_1_16fungal (Hybrid Assembly) | ecosystem: Environmental > Terrestrial > Soil > Vadose...
CGGTCTGTTTGAGCCGCTTCCTTCTGCCTTCGGCAGACCGCCCTGCTGCTTTACCGATGAAATGCCAGAGAAGACAAGGAACACGATGTTCAACAGTCTTGCAAGGCCCCAGTCGCCCACTCAGATTTCAATAGAGGCTAAAATGTCAGCAGTAGATATACGTTGGAAGTCACTCCAGGCCAGACGACTTCAGTCAGTCTTCCCATATAATACAATCGATGCGGCTTTGAGCTTGGTTGCCAATAAATTCAGACCTCCTGACATAGTGCGTCAAGAAAATGTCCGGTTTTGCGTCACTTACGGGGCCAGGTTTGCAGCGAGTGCAGGGCTCCGGTGACTCGGGGAACCGGGAAAAGCCAGGCCGATGCACGGCGGCGGACGTATGGCGAAGCGAACGCGCAGGCGAGAGCCCGGGAACACCGTGACAGTCTGGTCGAGAAGCTCGCAGAGGGCATGCGCGGCGTGTGTTCGATGCGGGGAGCTGAGCGGCGCCAGAGTGATCTGTAGCTCCCTGTCGCTGACTTTGATGTCGCCGGCGGTGGCAAAGATTTCGTGCAGGAGCGTTCTGCCTTCCTGTTCAGCGCGCAGGTAGTGGGAGCGCAGGAGATTGAGCAGATCACTCTCGGCCTGATAGGCGAGCATCTTGATGATGTCTGTCAGATGCTTGCGCTCGGTGGCGAGTTTGACCACGGCCCGCTCGCTGAGGTCCCGGATCTTCAAGCGCGAGGGGATGTTGCGACGTTTATCGATGAGTTTGCCCCAGGCGCTCACGTGCCGCGCGCAGTTGTTTGCCGAGCTTGCTGTAGGCGATCTTGAAGCCGCGCATCGTGGGACGGTGCTGCTCGGTATTCTCGACGGCGGCGGCTCCGTACTGGCGCTCGAGTTGGGCCAGCTCGGTGCGGGCAACGTGGATCTGCTTGTCCATTGCGCGCCGTTCGGGGTTGGGGACCGTCCGGGTGGGATCCTCCGGCTCGATGCGATAGTCCACGAGCGCATCCAGAAGGAACTCTTCTCGCATGTACTTGAAGAAGTTTTCCTGTCGCCAGCGGTCGAACATGCGGTAGGCCACTTCGATGTCACGCAGGTCCCAGCGACTGGTGACGATTTGAGTTTGATGATCGCCGTCTTCGCATAAGCGCGTGATTTGCCGCAAGCGCAGCTTGCCTTTGAGGAAGCGTACCGGTTGGTCATGCAGGTCGTAAGTCACCCACCACCCGTCGAGCTTGGCACGGCGGCGTACGAAGCGCTGTTTGTTGACGAGACGGCCCTTGCCTTTGCGATAGGTCAGGATATCAAGCCTTCCTGGATCATGCTCCGGAACAACTTCGGACTCCACCCACCGCGGTCAAAGACAATGGTCACCTTGCGTTCGCCGATTGCGGCGCGCACCTGACGCAGCAAGTTCGGGAAGGCTTTGGTCAAGGAAGCGTTGATGTCTGCGGTGATCAGCAGCAGCGGATCACCCCCGCGGTCGTTGATCCAATAATCGGTGGTGGCGGGCATGGCCAGATGACGCCGAGCCACGTAGGCGCTGGAAATTGTGCGCTCTCCGTGATACGCGCGTACGTGGCCGTCGACATATAAGAAGCCCATCAGATCACCCCGTTGAGCCACGCGTACGCGCGCCAGTTCCGCTCCCAACTGTTCGGCGTGATGATGGGCGGCCAGGTGTCCGAGCTGACGTCGTAGAGTTTTGACCTCGGGCGCACGGTCCAGCCCCAATAGTCTGCCGAAGGCGGCCGGATCACGCTCTTTGAGCTGCTCGGGACGTTGGATGCGTAGCAGCGCCATCAGGAACAGTGTCAGCAAGGTCGTGCGTAACCCATAGAAAGCCGGACCGATTTCGCCGTAGAGCTTGCGAGCGACCTGCAACACTCCACTATGCACCAGATACGGCAGGGCCAGTAGGACGCCGACACCGGGAACCTGCGAGCCATCACGGAAAATCGGTGCCGCATCATCGAGCAACCCCAGATAGGCCATCTGCCGATCGAAAGTCCGATCGCTCGCATCATGGTCCAGACTCATCGGCACCGGCTCGGCCTCTTCGGCGTGCTCCTGGCGCACCACTGACTCCTGCGCGGGATCCTTCGTTGAGTGTAATTCCAGATGATCGGCACAGGACTCGATGTTGGCAGCAGATGTTTGTATCGACGGTGGCTCACTCGGCGGTCCGCTCGAGGCTGTCAGCAACGCGAGCTCCCCAACCTCCTCGCACTTCGAGGGTCCCACCAGCTTCCTGATGGCCATCTCACTCACACCCAGCCGTTGCGCGATACCGCGATTACTCACTCCTTGGCTCTTGAGTCTCTCGATGAGACGCAACCGCTTCCCAGAAACACGTCGGCGGCCGCGACGCCAACCCCCCGGTCGGCCCAGCCCTACCATCCCGGTCTGGGCGTAGCGCTCCTGCTGTCGGCGAACGGTGCGCTCGGATTTTCCAAATGCCTGCGCCACTTCCGTTTGTTGCGCAAAACCCGATTCGACCAACATTACCATCGCGTAGGCTTCGGCTACCGCATCAGCGGCGCAATAGTGGTACACCGGCAGCCCTCCCACGACAATCACGCGCTGATCCTCCTCTGCGCGCAATGTACAGCGCGCGTTGATGACCACGGTGTTGGAAGACGCCGACGAGGGCAGCTCCAGGGCCAGTTGCGTGTTCATGGCCCCCAGCTATACCGGACAGATTTGAGTCCGCAACCCCTCCCGCGGAATCTCCTTTATTTCAGCAAGTTACGCTCGGCTGAGCCAAAAAACCGGACATGTATTGGTTCGCACCCCAGGCACGCGAAAAAACAGTTTTCAGCCGCGAAACCGAGCTATGTCAGGAGGTCTGAAATTACGTAGGTGACCAATCCCAACATGGGAGGAACGAGACGCAGTGCGAAGTTCCGGGTACCCGTGTTCAACCTGGACGTCGCCATAATCCGTTGCCGCAAACCTGGCTAGTTCACCTGATGTTAAACCTGACTCACGACAAGGACAGTGTGATCCGACAACTGCCGGCCGGAAAGGTGGCAACGACTGCCGCCATGGGTGAGAAGTTGGCCTGGATTGCGGCGCACACGATCTGCCGCTCAGACTGCGTAATCCGACTTTGCTGGAAGACCTGGAAACCCCGGGTGAGACTCGTCTCGGGTACGTGGATACCAGTATTCGGCAATTGGAATCCCGACGTGTACGGTACGTACTGTGGTCACCTCGCCTGGAACTACCCAGGTACCCTCTTGGAGCATTCCGAGAGTATCTTGGGAGTCATTACCAGCGCGTTTGGACCTTTCCCGACAAAGACGAAATCTGGGAACGCAACACCGAAACAAGCGGACTGAGCCGTTGACCGACAGCATTGCCTGCGGCATTTTGATGGGCTCGTTCTATCCGCTCGTTGCGAAGGCGACACGTGCGATCGTTCGCTGGGACCCTATTCGGTAGCCAGGGTGCGGGCAATCACCTTGCCCGTCACGGGGGCGATGATTTCGTAGTGCGTTCCCATAGCGACGTTTTGTATGTTTCTCGGTCGAAGGGTGACGATGTTGGTTCCACCTTCGTGCCGGACACTGTCATAAATGATGCTGGCGCCGCCGGCTGCGCGGATGGATTCGCCAAAAGCTTGGGACAGCGCGTAATCATCGGGTCGATACAGTTCGGGGCGAAGGGCGGCCATCCCTCTGATGTCGTGATGGTCGCCTGCCAAGTCAGCATGGTATGTTCGATATTGCAGAGCGAGAGAGGCCACACGCATGTTGGCCGCTTCGCGGCGGAGGTGGTGAGCGACCTCGGCAATGGCGGTACGTGGGGCAAGACTCGCATACCACCCGTTGAGATCAGGTGAGGTGAAGCGAAGGCCGGTGGGACCGCCATGAAGGAATGAGGCCATGATGACACTGGCATTGGGGACGCCGTAAACCCATTCGCTCTTGTTGAGGCGGGAAAGGCGTTCGAGTACGAGGCGGTCGTTAGTCCAACCCTCGAGTTCCATGACGGCTTCGAGGTCTTCCGGGAAGCTCACGGAGTCGAAGGCGGAGATTGGCGGGTAGCGGGATGGAATCAGACGATAGGTCGGTCCATCGACCGGAGCTGTGATCACGATAGTTGAATCGCACTCAGACGATGACGACGTCTTCGTCCGTGTAGGGCGCGAAATTCTCGTCTACTGAATTCGGAGCCGCAAAACTGCCACCGCGCCAAGCGTCAAGGTAACGCAGCACGAGCATGAGGCCATCCTGAGTACCGTTCGTCACGAGTGCCAGTGGAGGCTGTCCACCGAAGACCGGCGCATCATGTGGGTTGTTCAGCCAGGCGCCCTGCTCTTCCGGGCGCCTGAACAAAATGTTGAGGTCCTTGTGAATCCCCAACACGGCTGAGAGACGTAAAAGCGTGTCGACGGGGAGCAGCACTGACTTCTTTTCTCGAGCCTTGGACAGCCACAGATGATAGGTCGATCGGCCGGGGAGGCCCAGGATGCTGAGGCGTTGGCCTTCCGTGAGACCCCATCGTTCGGCAATCGCAGCAAAGGTGCGCAGTGCCGGCGCGCCGAGTCTTTCCCGGGACTTGGCATCGAAGCGGTCGGCGGTCAGAAGTTGGGGACCGGCGGCGATCCCCCGGCTCCGCCCAAGAGGTTTGTTGAGGCGCTTGTCCATCTCTGGATATTGTGTCTATTTTTGGACTCAAATGCAAGCACGGTCCCAGATCGACCTCGCAGTTGGCGCTTGTCCCGAATATAATCCAGTAGAATCAATAGCTTAGGTATTTCTTGGCACGCGCTGGCCACTCTCACTCCGCGGCCATGTGCACTGTGCCCGTCAACGTGTTCATTGTAGGCAGCGATCGCTTCGCGGTTTTCCTCTCGCCACTGTGCCTGCTTCACACTCACCAGCTCTTCAGCCAAAGCGCGCTCCAAGGTTGCGGAAAGATTGACGCCCGCCGCGCGAGCGGCGTCCAGCAAATCACCACGGATGCTCACGTTAGTGGCTCGCTTCGCGACGGATCGAGATGCCGGGTCGCAATAAGCTTCTTCCTCATGATGCGCATCAATTATGCGCATGCGCCCTTTCCTTTTTCACGGCCGAGCCTCTGATCCAGAGCGCAGCCAGCGCTGCCGTCACTGCTCACCTCCGGCCAAATTCCATTTTTTTCTGAGCTCCGGTTGATCTGGAGGCTGACCCTCCTGCGCAAATGGTCAACAGCGCCATGGTGCACAGTAAGGTCGTACTAGTAGACCCGCTCAGCGCCAACCCGGTGCTTTTGACCGGCTCTCACAACTTAGGCCCGAAGGCGAGCGGCACTAACGATGAGAACCTCTTGATCATCCGCGATGCGCCGGCCCTCGCCGCCGCGTACGCCAGCAACATCATGGCGATTTATAACCAATATCGTTGACGTTTTCGGCGCTCAGCACAACCCAAGACCAAACAATGGAAGGGCCTCGAAGACGACGACACCTGGCAGAACGGCTACCTGAAGACCGGCAGCACGGCACTGCGGGAAATCAATTTCTGGGTAGGAGAATGAGAGCAGCGCCAGTATCAGCGCGAGCGTGCCCCTGATCCCTTGGGCGGGACTGTTTTTTTCGGAGCGCTCTGTTTCTTCACTGGCGCGGTCAGGTTGTAGGGGTTGTAGCCGCCGCCTGCGTCGACCATCGGCGCGCGCGTCTGCGCCTTGGGTACATTGTGCTGGTTCGTCTTGGGCTGGCCCTTGATCGCCGCTCGATCTTTGTCCGGCGGTCGCGCGGGTTCCTCCTGTCCCTCTATCTTGAGATCCGGTACGTCGAGCCGCCTCAGCACCCTTGAAGTGCTATCCGAACGGGCGGCATCCCCGCCCCACTTCCACACAGCGTTACCGCGCTCATCGTGAACGATGTGGCCCGCAGGGTGCCCGCTGGTTGCACCTGGGATCTTCGACTCAGGGCCACCCGGGTCACTGGGCTTGCGCGGGAGTGGATTGGGGGGTTTCGAAGCCGCCATGTCAGGTCGTTTCCGTTGCGATCAACGAGATCATGGTAGCGACTATTGAGTCCACGTCGAATCCGACTACCGCACTAATCGGGGCACAGCCGCCATAAACTGTGACTCATGTCCGGTTTCGACGAGTTCGGGGAAAACGCGCAGTCCGCTCTTGGAAAGAGTTGGCCCCCCAGCGACTGGCTGGCGCGACCATCAGGCGATCTGATCCTGGATCTGGAAATCCTCGCGCAGCTGTTGCCAGTGCGCGACCAACACCTTCTTGTGCTCCGGGGCCATCGGTAGCGTTGTCAGTTGTTGCGGCCACACAGTTCGTGCCTTGTCGAGAGTGTCTTTCAGATGGGGTTCTATCGCGCGCCATGGGATCTGCGTGCGTTCGGCCCAGCTGCGGAAATGTTCGAAGCCGACTTCATACCAGTTCTTGGTCTTGCCGAGTTTGAGCGCGAATTCCTCTTCGTTCTGGATGTAAGCCTTCGTGGTCACGATGTCGTAGGCTGGCGCGAGCTCCGCAGTGATTGCGTCGGGATAGATCAGGCTCCAATTTTTGAGGTGGGCATCGCCGTTGGCGAGCAGGATATTGACGAGCAGACGCCGGGCAAACTGTTGTGCGTTGGTGAGCGGCTGGCCTGTGAACTGATAGAGAACCTTGCCGATCTGCTCGTAGTTGGCACTTCCGTATTTGTCATGAGGGTAGCGAAGCAGGACTTGTGCGAAGTCCTCGATGTGCGTTCGATTCGATCGACTTCTATCGAAGCGGCGCACTGCGTACGCATACTCCTCGGCAGGTAGGGTGAGCGATGGCAGTCCGCTCAGCTTCGCCACGGGAACCAACCTGATCTGCGGAATATCGACGCCGGCGGACTGAGCGAGCGACATAGCCGTAAACTCATTCAGCGGGACAAAGGCGTGACGCGCTGACGGTGGCTTGCACACAAGCCGCGCGAATGGACATCTCGCACGCCGTGTCAACGGCCCAAATCCATTGCGGTTGGGCGGCGGTGAGCCTCAACTTCTCATGCGGCTTTTTTCTTCCGTGGTCGCCCACCTTTGCGGCCGTTCTCTTGCGCGCTCTGGCGTTTCGCCGCCGAGGTTGATTGCCCGCCGCGGCTCGCGAATACGGCAGCGATCACTCCCGAGGGCAACATCGCTGGCAGCAATGCGACAATCAATCCGTGCACGCTGATGTGGATGTCGCGCTGCTCAATCTCGATCGCCGATCCGTCCGGCCATACTTCGAGCTTCTTGAGGTCCTTGGCGGAGGACTCCTGAAGGGCGCCGATCCACTGGCGTGGAATGAGGAAGCCCGTATTGCGAGTGGTCACGATCTCAATCGCATCCCATTCGGGTACATAGCGCACCGCCTGCGCTCGAAATTCCGCCTCGGCCTCCGCCTGACCAGCAGTGAGTGCCTGTGCGTACTGCGCATCAGTTACCTGGTGTTTTTTCATGCTTGCAACCTCACGTCTGTCGCCGTTCCGTCGTGAAAACTCACCCGTGTCGTGTCAGATGCCGGGTCGTAGTGGCAATTAGCAATTTGTTTTGCGCTTGCCTTGCGCTCAGCGAGTAGCTCGATCTTTCTGCCCACTGACACTTTGGCCCATTGATTCACCAGGCACGCCGTTTGCCGCGTCGTCCACCACTGCCTTCGGCATTTTGTGACTCGATCTCCAACATCATCCAGCAGTCCGTTCACGACTCTCTGCAGTGGTGCAAGCTTGAGTGGCCCAAGGCTCAACAACCCGACGTCATTGTTCACGAAAGAGAATTGCACTCGCGCAATCCACCCCTCGCTCCGGTGGCGGGCATGCACATGCGGCGGACAGTGGTCGTCGGCGAAAAGATAGACGGCTGCGCCAGTGGATTCGGACGTGAAAATTCGGCTCATTGGGTATTATAACCCATCGGCTTGGGTTATTCAAGATCGAGACTTCACACTCAGGCCGACCGAGCGCTTCCCTCGTCGAACCGCCTGGGGCTCCTAACATTACGGCTCATCTCGAGCGGCTATGGGTTTTATATACGATCTAGTTATAAGGGCGGTCCCTGAGCTATCGTACGAGGCCCAATTTATTGCAGTGCTTTCCATGTTGATCGAGCATCCGGCACCAAGCCCAGCGACCGCGAAGCTCCTTTACGGAACTGCATATCGCTGCGCATATAAAAACTGTTCGCGCCCACTCTGTCGAGTCGACGAACAGACAGGGGAGAGAACGCTCAATTCACGGATCTGTCATATCTACGCGCGGCGGCAGAATGGTCCACGTTGGAGCGACAATCAATCGACCGATGACAACCGTTCTGAGAAGAATCTGCTGCTGATGTGTCTGGAGCACGCCAGCGCAATCGATGATCCGGCGTTAGAAAATGCTTACCCTCCCGAGCTATTGCTCGAGTGGAAGTCAAAGCAATTGGAAGAATACGATCAGCTCGCGCAGAGCTGGGCACTCAGTCCCGAAATGGCCGAAGAAGTCATCAAAGCGTCGTCGAACCTCGAGGTCATCTTTAACAGCTCCACCGTTCATTTGGGTGGCGAAGGTGGTCGAGGTCCAGGCGCGGGAGGTGGCGGCGGCGGGGCTATCGGCCGAAACGCACGCGGCGGTAGAGGTGGCGATGGTGGCCGCCACCGGATCGAGGATGGTGCGTACACGCGGCCGTGGGTGGGGGAAGCAATAGAACCTCAGCTGCAGGCGGCTGGTATTCCGGATTTCCATCCAGGAGGAGGTGGTGGTGCTGGAGTGATCGGCGATGGGGCACGCGGTGGCGACGGAGGTGGGGGCGGGGAGCGCGTATCGGCGCTAATTGATCTAGTAGCGTGACACGTAAATAGCGAAACATTATGCTGACGCATACCCGTGGTACACAGAGGTGTCAGGCATGCGGCAGACAGAACTGAGTTTGAGCAAGCGGGACCGTCGGATCGTGGATGAGTTTCGTTCCAAAGGCCTGCATATGGCGCGTGAGTTCAATCGGGCGCACATTTTGGCTGCGCTGGATCGCAAGATGCCGGAGCCACTGATCATGGAGGTGCTCAATGTTGGGCGCACGGCGGTTTGGCGCACTCGGGCGGCGTATCTGAAGGGCGGCCTGGATTTCGCACTCCATGATGAGCCGCGGCCGGGCAAGCCCAAGCGATACGAGGCGGATGCTGAGGCGCAGGTGACGGCGCTGGCCTGTTCAGATCCGCCCCCGGGAGCGCAGCGCTGGACCGTGGCGCTGCTGACCGACGCGGCGAGGCGCCATCCGCAGATGAAAACGATCAGCCGAGAGAGCATCCGGCGGATTCTAAGACATTATGGTCCTACCTGATATCGTCGACAGAGACCTATACAGGAGGATCTACCATGCGAGAAAATATCAAGGTATTCGTTGGGTTGGATGTACACAAAGACTCGATTGCCATTGCGTATGCCACCGCGGATTTTGGCCAGGCACCGCGATTTCTGGGAACCGCCTACAGCGTCATCTCTCTGACGAAGGCACTTTCAAAGATTGGCAAACCGAGTGAGTTGAGTGTCTGTCACGAAGCCGGGCCGTGTGGCTACGGCCTCTTCCGATCGTTACGACAGAAGGGATACGCGATCGACGTGATTGCTCCGTCCCGAGTCGCCCGACAACCAGCCGACCGTATCAAAACGGATCGAAGGGATGCCTTGCTGCTAGCGAGGCTACTGCGTTCTGCAGAACTGACGCCGATCGTCGTTCCGGAGCCGAAAGACGAAGCAATCCGTGATCTCGTTCGAACTCGCGAGGACGCGATGCATGATCGCGGGCGTGCACGCCAGCGATTGCGGTCATTCTTGCTGCGACAAGGTCATTCGTACACTGGCCGGCGGTGGGGACCAGCGCATCAGCTGTTTTTGTCCAAGATCAAGTTTGCAGATCCCGCGCATTACATCGCTTTCACCGAGTATCGATTGGCGGTACATGTTCGCACCGAGTGCGTCGAGCGCTTGGATGCGGCTTTGCGAACCGAGGTTCAGTCATGGCGCTCGTTGCCGGTGGTCCATGCGCTGATGACGCTGCGTGCTATCGATTTTCTGTCCGCCGTGACCATCGTCGCCGAACTGGGTGATTTGCGCCGCTTCCCGCATCCGCGGGAGTTGATGGGATATCTCGGTCTCGTTCCGAGTGAGCACTCGAGCGGGCCGACACAACACCGCGGTAGCCTCACTAAGACCGGGAATACGCACGTTCGGCGTATCCTAGTCGAAGCGGCCTGGAACTACCGATTTGCCGCTCGGATTGGCGAATCGCTGCAGCCGCGGCTCGAGGGGCAACCGCAGCACCTCGTGGCGATCGCGTGGAAAGCCCAGGTGCGGCTGTGTGCCCGCTTTCGCCGGCTGCGGGCCCGCGGCGTTCATCACAACAAAGTGACCGCAGCCGTCGCCCGTGAGCTCTGTGGCTTTATCTGGGACATCGGCCGGCAAGTTGCCGTGAGCAGTTCGGGATAGGAGTCTTGACTCACCAACCCCTGACGAATCGGTAACGCGGTGAGCGGGCGCGATAGGGGGGAACCCTCGATCATTTTTTTGTGAGCATCGTGACGTAACGATGATCTCCGATCTAAGAGAGAGGCAGCCCCGTGACGAAAATTGAAATGCCGCTAACCAACGCGCGAATATGAGCTTGATCCATCGTCGACAAATAGCTCGCTCGCCGCGTTACTCATTCGTCAGACGATTCCGAATCGCGCAACACAGCGATCGGCATTTATTTGCCTGTTGACAGGGAAAGGACCATATGAAAAAACCTCCTCAAACCCTGGCGCAAACTGATGTGGTGCATTGGCGAGCTCACCGCAGAGTACCGCAGGCGCATGTACGACCTGCCGGCTGCTGCACAGGGGCTATTCGCAGGCACGCAAGGTTCATCTGGTACTGGACAATCTCAACACGCATTTGAGCAGCAGCTTCGAGGAAGTGCTCGGTGTAAAGACCGCTGCGACACTGCTGCGCAAGATCCAGTTCCACTACACGCCGACCCATGCCAGCTGGTTGAACATGGCCGAGGTCGAGATCGGCATCCTGCAGCGCCAGTGCCTGGCACGCTGTGCTGCCGAGCAAGACACCCTCGCCACCGAGGTAACGGCCTGGCAGAGGCGCCGCAACGCCGCTCGATGTGGCATCGAGTGGACTTTTACCCGTCGCGACGCAGATCGAAAGTTGAGTCGCCATTATGTTTCGTAATTAACGTGTCACGGTACTAGGAGTCAATCACCAGCACTTCGTGCAGGAGTATGCTCGGCACTTCCACCGTCAATTCCCGGTCTCGCAAGGTCGTCGCCAGGTCGCTTCCGGTCGCCAGCGAGTGCACCTTTTTCACGGCGACGTCCGGCGGCAGGGTCAACCTGACCCGATACGGGCCCATTTGAATCAACTCGCGGAAAGGCCCCTTCAACAGCATCGGATTCGTCAGGTTTACCAGATGGATCGTGATGCAGTCATGTTGACGCCAACACGCAATGTCGAGGATGCCCGGGCCAAAGACGCTGACAAAAGACGCTTCGTCGGCTGCCCATGCCACCGCGTTTCGCAAGACTAACAGGTGATCTGGATTCATCACCTGCCAAAAGCAGCGGTCGATGTCCATCGGAAGATAGACTACACGGCCCCGCCCGACGTCGCGACAATAGGCCATCGATATCCGCGTGGCAGTATCGCGTGGATACACGCTCTCCATGGGCAGATCCGGATAGGACGGTATCAACGTGAGCGCAGATATCGCGTCCCCGGCATGGGGTTTCACTGCCACATACCCGGTAGCACCTATGATTCGTGGAGTATCCTCGAGGCCGCGGGTCAACGCATGGCCCGGTTGGGTTGAGAGGTACGAATTGCGCACGTTCTTGTCGGTGCGGCCGGCATAGGAACAGCCGAATAACTCACTGAGGCCGAAGTCCGGCCGTTGCACGCCCCACTCGTCGTATAGCGATGTTTCGTGAGTCGCGATGATCCGGCCGCCGAGGTGGACATACTCGGCGAGCTGACTGCATTGCGCATCGCAGAGTGCTGCAATGTTTGGAAGTATCAATACACGGAACCTTGCGAGGGAGCCGGCTTCGAGAAAGTGATCGTCAACTATCTCGAACGGGATTCGGGATTCGATCAGCGCCTGGTAGTAGCCGAACTGCGCACCGTCAGCTTCCGCATTCTGCTGCCTTCTGTCATAAAACGCCGCAGTCTGATTCGAGACTACGATCGCCACCCGCGCGAGGTTGGCGCCCGGGGTCAGGTAGCGTTGATTGGTTGCATGCCACTGATAGACATCCGCGACGACGGGCATCCAACGCTTGTCGAAGGGCTTGGCGTTGAACTTACACAACCACGGGCGAAAACCCTGAGCGATCCCCTCGGCGAGCCAAAGGCGAATTTCGGCAGGGCTTTGGACGGAATCCTTCCACCGGAAAACTTCCTCCAGTCCGATGCTGAAAATGTTGGCGACCGGCTTCGTTCCCATGAAGGCCCGATGCACTTTTGCGTTGCGCCCATTTATCCATGCAGGTGTATTTCCCGCCCGCCCCTGGCGATCCACGGTGAGGAAGGCAATGGCTGCCAGTCGCCGTGGATCAAATTCCATGCGCGGTTGGGGTCGTGAGCTCGAGCCGGGCATGAAGAATCCACCCGGCTGAGACTTGCGAATCGTCGCGGTCCACATATCCACGAGACTGAACAGATGCTCGTTTTCCCACACCATGTAGGCTCGCCGAACCTTGTCTGACGGATCCATGGTTTCGGGTACGGCGAAACCGGTTGCCTCTCGGAACAGGCGTTGACAACTGGCGCAGTGGCAGACGGTGTGGCCGTCCCAGCGATTGCCGAATATCGCATCAACGCGATACCGCTCGACGATCTCGCGGATGACGCGCGGCATGAACTCAAAGTTGTAGGGGCCGTGCGCGCAGGTCACATACCGGCTGGGGTCGGCCCAATGTCGCATCGGGCTCCCATCTGCCAACCGAGCGACCCACTCCGGATGAGCCGCGTAGGCCGCCTCGTTCATCGAATGAGGATCGATCCGGCCGATGACGGCCATCCCCAAGCGTCGGCAACCGCGGACCATCTCGCCGAAACTGTCACCGGCCCCCAAATAGGAACTGCGTTGATGGAACGGGACATCAGTCGGATAAAAGGCGATTGCACCGCCGGCGCTCAAACACGCGCCCTGCGCGCGGATCTGCTGAAAATAGCGGAGCCAAAAATCCGGATCATAATTGCCGGGATCGTCCTCGGTGAAGGCAACCTGGATCCAGCGATAGGAGCGGGTCTGCCAGCCCTCTTCCGCCGGCCCTCCCCCGCGGATCCTCGGGGTTGCGGGCAGCCGCACCGCATTCAATGCGGCGGCCATTGCCCCCAACTGCAGCAGGTTGCGGCGACTAATAGTCGACATAGGCGAGCCCTTCGGTCGATTCAGATCCGAACAGAGCCGATGATAGCCTGCGCCCTTCTGGTAGCGCTATCATAGCGACCAATACACAGCACAGCGGCACGCGATCAGGGGGGCGATCAAATGAGGATGAATGTGGCCGGGGTCGTTGTTGTCATCGCGTTCCTGGCGTCCGCTCTCATAGCGGCTGATGCGGAAACTGCGCCGGCGATACCGCGGCTCGGCATTCCCGAATACAACTGGTGGAACGAGGGTCTACATGGTGTTGCCCGTGCGGACATCGCCACTGTGTTCCCGCAGGCGATCGGAATGGCTGCCTCCTGGGACGTACCCCTGATGCAGAAGGTTGCGAACGTTCTCGGCACGGAATTTCGCGCGAAGTATATGGCAAAGGTGCGGCCCAACGGAGGCACCGACTGGTATCGCGGACTGACGGTTTGGTCGCCCAACATCAATATCTTCCGCGATCCGCGTTGGGGCCGCGGCCAGGAAACCTACGGCGAAGATCCTTTTCTGACATCCCGACTAGGCGTGTCTTTCGTATCGGAGCTGCAGGGCAGCGACTCGAAGTACCTGAAGGCCATCGCGACTCCAAAGCACTTCGCAGTGCACAGCGGCCCCGAATCCACACGGCATACGGTGGACGTGCATGTCTCACGCCATGATCTCGAGGACACATACCTGCCGGCATTTCGAGCGACCGTGATGGAGGCGAAGGCTCAATCTGTCATGTGTGCCTATAACGCGGTTAACGGGGAGCCCGCCTGCGCGAATGGCACGCTGTTGCAGGAGCACCTGCGCAAGGATTGGGGTTTTCAGGGGTACGTTGTATCTGATTGCGGTGCCGCTGCGGACATCTTCATTCCGGACGGACATCGATTCGCTCCAAATGCGCAAGTCGGTGTCACCGCGGCTTTCGAGGCGGGCATGGACCTGATCTGCGGTGACTACCGTAACAACATGAGCACCGAGCTCACGGGCATCGTCGGTGCCGTTCGCCACGGCCTGCTGCCCGAGTCCGTGCTCGATCGAGCTCTGACTCGCCTGTTCACCGCGCGCATCAAGCTCGGGATGTTTGATCCGCCGGGCGGCAATATCTACAGCAAAATCACCGCCTCGCAGAACGATACTCCGGCACACCGTGAAATCGCGCTTCGGATGGCGAAGGAGTCTCTCGTACTGTTGAAGAACAACGGTGACCTGTTGCCTCTGAAAGAGACGCCCGGCGTCATTGCCGTTATCGGCCCCAATGCCGACAACCTGGATGCACTCGTCGGAAACTATAACGGCACGCCTTCGCGGCCGGTCACGATTCTAGCCGGCATCCGCGCACGTTTCCCGCAGTCAAAAGTCGTCTACGTACAGGGAACGGGATTGGTGGGGGCTGACGAATCCTCGGACCAGGCTGTCGAGGCTGCCCGCAAGGCCGATCTCGTGGTCATGGTCGCGGGGCTCTCTGCCCACATCGAGGGTGAGGAGATGAAAGTGAATGCGGACGGGTTCGCGGGTGGCGATCGCACCAGCCTCGATCTCCCGGCGCCGCAGGAACAACTGCTGCAGCGTGTTCAGGCGGCCGGCAAGCCCACCGTACTCGTACTGATGAATGGCAGCGCACTGGGCATCAACTGGGCCGATCAGAATGTACCGGCGATTGTTGAAGCCTGGTACCCGGGCGGCCAGGGTGGCACGGCCGTGGCCGCCTTGCTGGCGGGCGATTTCAGTCCCGCCGGCCGCCTGCCGGTGACGTTCTACAAATCGGTCGATCAACTCCCGCCGTTTGACGACTACTCCATGAGCAAACGGACGTATCGCTACTTCGCGGGCGAGCCGTTGTATCCGTTCGGTTATGGCCTGAGCTTCACGACATTCGGTTATTCGAACAGCCGCGTCAGCAAGGCCGACGTGGCTGCAACTGACAACGTGACGGTCTGCGTTGATGTCGCCAATTCAGGTGCCGTGGCCGGCGAGGAAGTGGTGCAGTTGTATTTGACGCATCCAGGGGTACCAGGTGCGCCGCTGCGGGCACTGAAGGGATTTCAGCGGATTCACCTCGACAAGGGCGAGAAAAGGACAGTCCTGTTCACCCTGCGCGCCCGCGACCTCAGCATTGTCGACGAGAGCGGAAAGCATCGAATTGTGCCCGGTCGAGTGGATGTCTGGGTAGGCGGTGCGCAACCCGTCAGCCGGAAGGGTCTGACGCCCCCGGCCGGGATGAAGACACAGTTTGCGATCACTTCGGGAGCAACGCTGCCGGATTGAGTGAAGGCCCCCGAGGAAAGGCGGCGGCCCTGCCCCGGACCAGTCAGCTTTTGCGTGCCTGATGAAGGGGTCATAGGCTGCCGCGTGACGGTTCTGTGTGGAGTTACTGACCCGGCAGTACCGGAACCCAGCGCCCATCCTTCAGCTGCACGGTCGCCGTCATGATCTGGGTGCCTGCGCCGCGAATGATCCGGTCGACAATGGGGAAAACTTTCTGCGCCTCGGGATCGGACAGAAAGGGTGCGGCCTTGATGTGGTAGGTGTATTTGCCCACCGTTTGCAGGTGGTCATGCACCGGCTCGGGCGGTGACCACTTGACCACTTTGTCGAGGGTCAGGTGGGCCACACAGAAGTCGGCGTCATGCTCCTCCGGCTGAGTGTGCACATTGAGGGTGACCAGCTTTTTTCGCAGGTAGTACTCGCGGCCCTTGGCAGTCAGCGAGTAGCGCTTCGTCGGTCCGGCCGCCGCCGCCATGTCTGCGCTAGCGGAGTCCGGGACCTCCACGGACCGCACCACCCCGAGACGCTCCAGCACCGGCAACTGCACGGCCTCGTGGCTGTTTTCCTGTTGGTCCGCCGCGGTCACGTCCCGCGGCCAGGTGTACATGGCCAGACACAGGTCACCGTGATCGACGAGGAATGCCTGCACCGCCCGAGTCAGTTCCTGCGGCTTGAGATCCGCCGTGCCCGCCTGGGCGCCAGCCATATACATTACGCCTGCCGCAGTGAACGCGGCCTTTGAGGCGTGACTGGCAGGGGCTTCATAATTCAATTCCGTAGTCTCGTTGTGCCCGGCCGGTCATTTCATTGATGTCCGGAAGATGTTCCAGATCAACTTCGCGCGCAGCCACTACGAGACGGGACTTTATCTCTTCAGGTAACACGCGCAGATTCCCGTCATCGAAGTAGGAAAGCGCCTTCAGAGTGATCTCGGGATTGAAAGTCGGTCCGTAGAGCTTTTGGGCCGCAGCCAATGCCGCAGGAAGGCCAATTCTGCCGAGTTGCAACAAGGCGTCGCCATCAGACGCATCTTCCGCGCCGAATCCTCGCCCATCAAGTGTGCAGATCTGGCGCTGTGCGTCGCTCACGGCTCGGTAACAAGCGAGCCGAGTTCAAAATGAATGCCAGCTCGGAGGCAACGTGGATGAACGCTGCCAACAGGGGATTGAGAAGGCCGAAGGCTGCAAGCCCGATGCCTAGCGCATCTACGCTGAT
>Ga0137415_10002963_pt1 | contig 16819 bp, 17 predicted proteins | sample CZODoug3_1_1_16f_FD_183082 | JGI IMG/M metagenome (GOLD analysis project Ga0137415, IMG submission 183082) | Vadose zone soil fungal communities from Angelo Coast Range Reserve, California, USA - CZODoug3_1_1_16fungal (Hybrid Assembly) | ecosystem: Environmental > Terrestrial > Soil > Vadose...
TCGTACACGACGTCCTTCAGCGGGCCGCGGCCGACGGGACCGAAGCGGCCCATGGGGTAGCCGATCGGAAGGATGGCGTACGAGTGCACGCCGGGCGGCAGGCCCAGCGCGGCCTCGGTCTCCTTCTCGTACAGGAGGTGGCGGGTGGTGAGCGTCGCGCCGAGCCCCAGCGCGCGCGCCGCCAGGAGCATGTTCTGGACGGCCGGATAGATGGACGCGCCCGACCAGCGCGTGGGCGCCGCCGCTTCCTCGATGCACGCCACGATCCACACCGGCGCTTCGTGGAAGTGGTTGGTGAGGTACTCCACGGCCGCGTGCTGCCGCACGTACGCCTCGCGTGTGACGCCGGGGGGCGGTGCGCTCTTGAGATAGCGCGGGCCGATCACCTCGTCGAACGCGCGCTTGTACCAGACCTGCACCTTGCGCTTGATCTGCGCGTCCTTGAGCACCAGGAACCGCCACCGCTGCGTGTTGCCGCCGTTCGGGGCGCACACGCCGGCCTGGATGATCTTTCGGATGAGCGCGTCGGGGACGGGGTCGGGCTTCAGCCGTCGCATGGCGCGCGTGGTCTGCATGATCTCGAAGAGGTCGCTCGTGTCCGGCATGCCGGTCCTCCCGGAAGGAGATTACCCGCCGCACCCCTTGACGTCGAGCGGCGGCGCGCGCAGGATACCGCGCCGTGAAGCGACTCGGCGTCCTGATGTTCGTCGCGATGGTGGTGAGCGGCTGCGCCGTCGGCAACCGGTACGCCTACCACACGGTCGTCGCCAGCCCTCAGGTCTCGGGCAGCACCGCCGTCGCCGTCGCGGCGCTCGACCAGCGCGAGTACGTGCGCTCCGGCGACAAGCCGCCGCAGTTCGTCGGCGTGCAGCGCGGTGGCTTCGGCAACCCCTTCGACGTGCGCACCGGGGACGACAAGCCGCTGGCGGATGCGATGACCACGGCGCTCGTCAACACGCTCGCGAAGCGGGGATTCCGCGCCCAGCCCGTCGCGGTGCCGCCGTCGACGACGCCGGCCGACGCGCGCCAGCGCGCGATCGCCGCCGGCGCCGATCGTGCGCTCCTGCTGACCCTTCAGGAATGGAAGAGCGACACCGCGCTGCGCGTGGGCCTGAGCTACGACCTCGGCCTCGCCGTGCTCGATCGCACGGGCGCCGTGCTGGCCGAGAAGGCGCTGCAGGGCCGCGATAACCTCGGCGCCGCCACGCTGCCGTCGCAGGTGGGCGACATGGTGGGCGGCGCGTTCAAGACCAAGCTGGAGCAGCTGCTCGACGATCCGGCCATCGCGGCCGCCCTGCGCGGGGGCTCCTAGGGAAATGGGGGCCCCGAAATGGCCCCCCAAACCCCCCAACGTTCGGAGCGCCCCGGCACAGCCGGGTCGCTCCTCTAAACCCCCCGCGCTCGGGGCGCCCCGGCGAAGCCGTGGCACCCCTCGATACTCCGACAGGTTCCTGGACGTCGCCGGCCTTCGCGCTCGCCAGACCCATGGGCTCGACTCCCATCAGTCGCCGCGCGCGACGAGCTCCGCCGCCGGCACGCCGGCGTTGAACCGCTTCACCAGGTCGTCGGGATCGTACTCGACGCCGATCGGGTTCCGATCGAACGCCGGCGTCTTCAACCAGTCCTGACCTTCCTTGGCGGTGGCGAAGTTGTCGATCTGCAGCTCGACGCGGTTACCGTCGGGGTCGCGGTAGTACATCGACGTGGTCGGGCCGTGGTTGACGCAGAAGAAGGGGCGGATCCCACGGTCCCTCAGACGTACGTAGTTGTCGAGGAAGTCCTGCATGGACGCGAAGGTGAAGGCCGTGTGGTGGAGTCCCGCCTGCTCGGAGGCCTTCACGCCGAGCTCCGTGTTGGTGTCCTTCGGCGCGAGGGGGCCGAAGTTGACGAACGCCACGCGGTGATGCTCGTCGTCGTACGTCGCGAAGCAGAGGTGATCGTTCTCGTAGATGACCGCGGCGCCCAGCACGGCACAGTACCAGTCGCGCATCTGGGGGATCCGGTTCGTCTGGAACACCACGTGAGCGAGCTTGCTGGGCGGCATCGGTTGCTCTCTTTCTCCTCGTCGGAACGAGGCGCTCGACGGGCGGCGACAGCCTACCATGGCCGCGCTTGACTCCGTGCACGCGCCCGCTATAGTCCGGGCAACCGCCGATCCCAGGGGCGACCCGGCTCTCTCCGTCACCCCGCAGGAGGAACTCATGAAGGACGGCCTCCGTTTCGTCGACTCCGACATGCACATCATGGAACCGCCCGATCTCTTCGATCGCTACCTGGACCCGGCGTTCAAGCACCGCGTCAGCGTGCCGGTGGGCGCCGACGGCCGTCCCAAGCGGGGCGTCGCGGGCCTCACCATCATCGACGGGCTGCCGACCTCCGACATGGACCTGCAGCAGTACCGCAAGCGCGTCCGGCCGGCCGCCTCGCAGACCACCCAGCCGCTCTCGGGCTCGCGGCTGTTCGACACCGGCCGGCTCGATTTCGCCATCGAGCGCGACTACAACGCCGAGGCGCAGGTGATGGGTATGGAGCTGGAGGGCGTCGACATCGCCGTCCTCTACCCGACCAGCGGGCTGGCCCTCATCGCCCGCGACAACATGGACCCGCGGCTGTCGCTGGCGATCTGCCAGGCCTACAACAACTGGATCCACGAGTTCACCCGCTACAGCCCTGATCGCCTGAAATGGGTCGCGATGCTCCCCGTCCACGACGTACACGTGGCCTGCCGCGAGCTGATCCGGTGCGTGCGCGAGCTCGGCGCCGTCGGCTCGTTCATCCGGCCGAATCTGGTGAACGATCACTACTGGCACTCCAATTACTGGGACCCGCTGTACGCCGTGCACGAAGAGCTGAACGTGACCTGGGGCTTTCACGAGGGCGTGAGCGCCGTGTACTCGCGCATGATCCCGCTGTACGGGGAGAACAGGTTTTATCGTCACGTGGCCAGCCACTGGATCGAGATGCAGCAGGCGATGGTCGCGATGATCATCGGCGGCGTCTTCGAGTTCCATCCGCGGCTGCGCGTCGGCTTCCTCGAGGCCCAGAACTCGTGGGCGCCCGGACTCCTGTCCCGGATCGAGTGGGATTACCCGCAATACCGTGAGTCGCACGCGCCGTACCTGACGTTGACCCCGCGCGAGTACTTCCGGCGCAACTGCTGGGCCGCGGTCGAGGGCAGCGAGCCCGAGATCGAGGCGACGGCCGGGCTCATCGGCGCCGACCGCATGTGCATCTCGACGGACTACCCGCACTTCGACTCCAACTTCCCGCACGTCTCGGAGAATCTCCTGAAGAACGTCCCGCGCGAGATCGCCGCGCAAATCCTGGTGGGCGGCGCGCATCTCTACGGCTTCACCGAAGCCGATTTCAAGAAGGCGGACGCCGCGGCGGCGCGGAGGGGCTGAGGCACCGGGGACGTCGCCGCGTACGCGCGCACGCGCGGCTCGGCTCGCCGGTGGGCGAGGTCTGCGGCCGCGCGGGCTCGCTTGGAGCGGGACCGCCTTGTACTGTACGTTCCGCTGGTGATCGCGTACCTGTCCCGCCGGCTCGCGTGGGCGCTGGTGCTCCTCTTCGGCATCACGCTGGCGGTGTTCCTCGTCGTCCACCTCTCCGGCGATCCCACCGCGCTCTACGTCGGCCCGGAAGGCACCCGCCAGGACTACGAGATGGTCCGGACCGCGCTCGGCTTCGACCGGCCGCTGCCCGAGCAGTACGGTCGCTTTCTCCTGCGCGCGGTGCAGGGCGACTTCGGCCGCTCGCTGCGCCACCAGCAGCCGACGCTGCCGCTCGTGCTCACGCGCTTTCCCGCCACGCTGAAGCTGGCCGTGGTGGCGATGGCGCTCGCGGTCGCGCTCGCGCTACCGCTCGGCATCCTCTCGGCCCTGCGTCGCAACTCCGTGCTCGACACGTTCGCGATGACGCTCGCGCTGTCGGGGCAGTGCATGCCGACGTTCTGGCTGGGCATCTTGCTGATCCTCGTCTTCGCCGTCCAGCTGCGCTGGGTGCCCGTCTACGGCGGCGAGGGGCTCGCCGCGCTCGTGCTGCCCGCGCTGACGCTGGGCGTGTGGGCGATGGCGCGCACCGCGCGCATCACGCGCTCCAGCATGCTCGAGGTCCTGCACCAGGATTTCCTGAGGACGGCGCGCGCCAAGGGCATCAGCGAGTGGGGCGTGATCCTGCGCCATGCCCTGCGCAACGGCGCGATCCCGATCGTGACGGCGATCGGGCTGGAGCTGGGCAACCTGCTGGGCGGCGCCGTCATCACCGAGGCGGTCTTCGCGTACCCGGGCGTGGGACGCCTGGCCGTGGAGGCGGTGGTGAACAAGGACGTCCCGCTGCTCCAGGCCGTGGTCTTCACAGTGGCCGCGAGCCTCATCCTCCTGAACGCGGCGATCGACCTCCTCTATATGGCGCTCGACCCGCGGGTGCGCCTTGCCTAGCGGCCGCCGCACGCGTGCGCTGATCGGCTCGCCCGGCGCGGGGCTCGGGCTGGCCGCGGTGGGGCTGGTCACGCTCTGCGCGCTGCTGCCGGGTCGGCTCGCCCCCGCCGATCCCAACGAGCAGCGCCTGCTCGCGCGCTTCACGCCGCCGACGGCGCGCACGCCCGACGGCGACCTCGCCCTCCTCGGCACCGATCAGCTCGGCCGCGACATCCTCAGCCGCGTGATCCACGGCGCGCGGACCTCGGTGCTGATCGGCATGGCGGCGGTGCTGCTCGCGGGCAGCGTCGGCACGAGCCTGGGGCTGACGGCCGGCATCCGCGGCGGCGTCGCCGATCACCTGATCATGCGGCTGGCCGACATGCAGTTCGCCTTCCCGTTCATCCTGCTCGCCATCACGATCATCGGCGTGCTGGGGCCGAGCGTGCGCAACATCATCCTCGTGGTCGGGCTCAGCAGCTGGGCGACCTACGCGCGGGTGGTGCGTGCGGAGACGCTGGCCGTGCGCGAGCGCGCGTACGTCGACGCCGCGCGCTCCCTCGGCCTGTCGGTGCCGCGCATCGTGTGGCGCCACATCCTGCCGAACGTGAGCGCCTCGCTGATCGTGGTGGCCACCTTCGGCGTGGCCGGGGCCATCCTCACCGAGGCGGGGCTCAGCTTTCTCGGGCTCGGCGTACCGCTCAGCATCCCGTCGTGGGGCGGCATGCTCGCCGAGGGTCGGCAGTTCGTCGACACGCGCTACTGGCTGGCCCTGTCGCCCGGCGCGGCGCTCTTCGCCACCGTCATGGCGATCAACCTGATCGGCGATGCCCTGCGGGACGCGCTCGATCCGTATCTGCAGACACGAGGGACCGTGGACCGGTTCTAGAGAGGACATCGACCATGAGACGGATCTTGCTCGGAGCGCTCGCACTCGTCGTCCTGGCGGCCGGCGCCGCGCCGGCGCAGCCCAGGCCCGTGATCGTCGTGCAGTCCGGCGAGGCGGCCACGCTCGACTGGCACATGCACTGCGACAAGAACGCCCACGAGCCCGACCGGCAGATCTTCGACACGCTCCTGCGGCGCGACCTCAAGACGCTCAAGCTCGAGGGCAACCTCGCCGAGTCCTGGCGCCTGCTCAACGAGACGACCTGGCAGTTCAAGCTGCGGCGCGGGATCAAGTTCCACAACGGCGAGCCGCTCGATGCCGCCGCCGTCAAGTACAGCATCGAGCGGATGCTCAATCCCAAGCAGGGCGCGCCCGGCCGCACCAGCATCGCCACCATCGACCACGTCGACGTGGTCGACGCCTCCACCGTGAACGTCGTGACGAGCAAGCCCTTCCCGCTGCTGCCCGTGCGGATGAGCCCCGGCCACTGCGGGACCGTCGGCATCGTGCCGCCGAAGTACATCGAGCAGGTCGGCGACGCCGGCTTCGCGGTCAAGCCCGTCGGCACCGGGCCCTACCGGTTCGTCGAGTGGGTCAAGGACGAGCGCCTCGTGCTCGAGGCCAACCGCGACTACCACCGCGGGGCGCCGGCCATCGAGCGGCTGGTCTTCCGCCCGGTGCCCGAGCTGACGACGCGCGTGGCGGCCCTGCTCTCGGGCCAGGCCGATCTCGTCAGCGACGTGCCGCCCGACCAGGTCGCCAAGATCAAGGCCAGCGGCGTCGCCCGCACCGAGGTCAGCACGCTCGGCGGCTTCGTCATCATGGTGAAGATGACCAACTACCTGATGCCGGGCCCGTGGCAGGACGCGCGCGTGCGCCGCGCGATCAACCACGCCATTGACATGGACACCATCATCAAGACGGTGCTGGAGGGGTACGGCCAGGTGCTGGGCGTGCCGCTGGAGCGCGAGGCGTTCGGCTTCAATCCGGCCATGAAGTGGTGGGGCTACGACCCCGAGCGCGCGAAGGCGCTGCTGCGCGAGGCCGGCTACGCCGGCGGCTTCGAGATGACGCTGCACGCGCCGAACCGCCGCTACATGAACGACATCGAGGTGATGCAGGCGATGGCGGGCATGCTGGGCAAGGTGGGGATCAAGGCCACCGTGCAGGTGTGGGAGCAGAGCGTCTACACGACGAAGTGGCGCAAGCGCGAGCTGCTGCCCGCCTACATGACGGCGTGGGGCGGCGCCGGCCTCTTCGACGGCGACCTGCTCGTGAACTCGCTGCACAGCAAGTCCGCGCTGGCCGTCCACAAGAATGAGGCGCTCGACCGTGTCCTCGAGGACGCGCAGGGCACCAACGATCCCGAGAAGCGCCGCGCCCTCTACTTCAAGGCGCAGGAGATCATCTTCGAGGACGCGCCCATCATCAAGGCCTACCAGCAGGCGCACATCTTCGGGATCAGCAACCGGCTCGACTGGAAGCCGTGGATCGACAACATGCTGTTCCTCTACGACGCGCGGCTGAAGTGATGAGCCCGGCGTTTGCCCGGCTGTTCAGCCCGATCGCGCTCGGCCACGCCACCGCCAAGAACCGCATCGTCTCCACGCCGCACGGCGCCGCCTTCGGCGAGAAGGGCAGCATCACCGAGCGCTACATCCGCTACCACGAGGAGAAGGCGAAGGGCGGCTGCGGCGTCGTCATGATGTTCGGCTCCTCGAGCATCCATCCGACGTCGATCAACGACTGGGGCGAGGTCAACAACTGGGACGACGGCGTCATCCCCCAGTTCCGCCAGATGAGCGCGGCCATCCACCGTCACGGCGCCCTCTGCCTGTCGCAGATCTCGCACCGCGGGCGCCGGGGCCACTCCTGGTACTCCGGCACCCCGCTGTGGGCGCCCTCCGACACGCGCGAGGAGCGCCATCGCGAGTGGCCACACGTCATGAGCCGGGCCGAGATCCGCGAGGTGATCGACGCGTGGGCGGCGGCGGCGGTGCGGCTCAAGAAGGGAGGCTACGACGGCGCCGACATCCCCCTCTACGGCGGGCACCTGCTCGAGAACTTCATCTCGCCGCTCGCCAACACGCGGACCGACGAGTACGGCGGCAGCCTGGACAACCGCCTGCGCCTGCCGACCGAGGTGCTGCGCGCACTGCGGGAGGCGGTGGGGCGCGACTTCATCCTCGGCCTGCGCCACAGCGGCGACCACTTCGTGGAAGGCGGGCTCACGCGCGAGGAGCTGCTGGAGATCGCGCGGCGGCTCGACGCGCTCGGCATCGCCGACTACTGGATGGTCAGCGGCTCCAACACGGAGACCCTCAAGTACGAGGCGGCGGTGACGCCGTCGCACTATCACCCGCGCGGCGTCTTCAACGACCTCGCGGCGCTCACGAAGAGCGTCGTCCGCGTGCCGGTGATCGTGGCCGGCCGCATCGTGACCGCCGAGCAGGCGGAGGCGGCGCTCGCGGCCGGCGTGTGCGATCTCGTCGGCATGACGCGGGCGCTGATCGCCGACCCCGAGATGCCGAAGAAGGTCGGCGAGGGCCGGCTCGACGACGTGCGCGTGTGCGTCGGCGCGGCCGAGGGCTGCATCGGGCGCCTGCGCCAGGGCAAGGCGATCACGTGCATCCAGAACCCGGCCATCGGCCGCGAGGCCGAGCTGATGGACATCCACCCCGCGTCCAGTCGGCGCCGCGTGGTGGTGGTGGGCGGTGGCGTGGCCGGGCTGGAAGCGGCGCGCGTGGCCGCGCTGCGCGGACACCAGACGATCCTGCTCGAGGCGACCTCCGCCGTCGGCGGCCAGGTCCTCGCCGTCGCGCGCGCGCCCAAGCGCGAGGACTACGCGTCGATTCCGGCGTGGCTCGCCGGCCAGGCGCGGAAGGCCGGCGTCGAGATCCGGCTCGACACGCGGGCCTCCGGCGCCGACGTCCTCGCGCTGAGGCCGGACGCCGTCATCCTCGCCACCGGGGCGACCCAGCGCGTGCCCGACATCCCGGGCGTGACGCTGCCGCACGTCGCGAGCACCGTCGACGTCCTGACCGGCCGCGTGACGCCGGGTCGTCGCGTGGTGATCGTCGACGAGGAAGGCTACTTCGCGGCGCCGACGACGGCGGACTTCCTCGCCGAGCGCGGCGCGCAGGTCACGATCCTGTGCCGCTACTTCATGGTGGGCGAGGACATCGACGAGGGCACGCGCTCCGATCTCTACGCGCGGCTGTTCGCGCGCGGCGTGACGCTGATCCCCATGACGGTGGCGAGGGAGATCGTGCCCCACGGCGTGCGCACGCGTCACACGTTCTCGAACGCCGAGGCCGTCGTCGAGGCCGACGCCGTGGTGCTGGCGTTCGGCGGCAAGGCCAACGATCCGCTGTCGCCGGAGCTGGAGGGCAGGGTGGCGGACCTGAAGGTGATCGGCGACGCATACTCGCCGCGCCGCGTCCACGACGCCATCCTCGACGGGACGCGGGCCGCCCGGGCGCTGTGATGATGGAAAGGAGATCCCACCGATGAGATCCGTCTGCGTGTTTCTGTCGTTGGTGCTCGTGTTGCTCGCGACGCCCGCCGGCGCCGCGGACCTGCCCGAGATCACCCGGCGCGGCCACATGGTCGCCGCCACCAGCGGCAACCTGCCGCCCGTGACCTTCTTGAACGACAAGAACGAGCTGGTCGGTTACGACATCGAGGTCGGCAAGTTCATCGCCCGGCACATCGGCGTGAAGCTCGACCTCGTGCGGCTGGACTGGAAGGGCATCCTGCCGGGCCTGCAGACCGGGCGCTTCGACGCCGTCTTCTCCAACGTCAACGTGACGCCCGAGCGCAAGGAGATCTTCGACTACTCGATTCCCTACTCGCGCTCCGCGGTCGTCGTGGTCGCGCGCGCCAACGTGTCCGACATCCACGGGCCGACCGATCTGAAGGGCCGGACGGTGGGCGCCATCTCGGGCGGGATGGACGGCGAGATCCCGGCCAGGGCCATCGAGAAGGAGCACGGCGCGTTCAAGGGCTTCAAGGGCTACGCGGGCTACGCCGAGATGTTCGCCGACATGGAGATCGGCCGCATCGACGCGGCGGTGGCGCCGGACACGGCGGCGGCGAACTTCATCAAGGACAAGCCCGGCGTGGCCAAGATCGTCGGCACGCCGTACGTCGTGCGCTTCGTCGGCGTCCCGATGCAGAAGGGCTCGACGCAGCTCAAGGCCAAGGTGGACGAGGCCATCCGCATGATGCGCAAGGACGGGCTGCTCGACCGCTGGGCCAGGCAGTACTTCGGCATCGACAACTTCAGCGCGCAGCTCATCGACCAGGTGCCCTGACATGCACCTGGACTTCACGGTGGCCTGGAGGTTCCTGCCGATCCTGCTCCAGGCCTCGCTCATGACCATCGCGCTCTTCGTGCTGAGCCAGGTGCTCGGCACCATCGCCGCGTTCTTCGTGGCCCTGGCGCGCATGTCGCCGCGCGCGTGGCGGCGCCGGCCCGCCATCGTCTACATCTGGGTCGTGCGCGGCACGCCGCTGCTGCTGCACCTCTTCTTCGTCTACTACGCGGCGCCCGCGTTCGGCATCACGCTGGACGCGTTCCCCGCCGCCATCATCGCGATGTCGGCCAGCGCCGCCGCCTACAACGCCGAGATCATCCGCGCCGGACTGCAGGCCGTCCATCGTGGCCAGCTCGAGGCGGCGTACGCGGTGGGGATGAGCTACGGGCAGGTCGTGCGGCGCATCATCGTGCCGCAGGCCGTGCGCATCATCGTCCCGCCCTACATGGGCAACGCGATCTCGCACTGCAAGAACTCGTCGTTGGCGTCGGTCATCACCGTGCCCGAGCTGATGCTGACCGCGCAGATGATCTACAGCAGCACGTACCGCGCGATCGAGATCCTCAGCGTCACCGGTCTCATCTACCTGGCGCTGACGAGCTGTCTGAGCGCGCTGCAGATGTATCTCGAGCGGGTGACGGCCTACGAGCAGCGTGGGCTCGGTGAAGGTCGCCGCCGGCGCCTGCGCCTGGACGCGCCACTGCCGACGATGCCGGCCTCGTGACGCGATGGCGTTCACGATCCGCCGGGCCGGGCCGGGCGACGCCGCGCGGCTTCACGAGCTGCACACGGCGGCTGTGCGCCGGATCTGCGCCCTGCACTATGCGCCCGAGATCATCGACGGCTGGCTGTGCAACCGCACGCCGGCGGGCTACCTGCCGGAGATCGACCGCGGCGCCATCTTCGTGGTCGACGACGACGGCCGCATCGTCGGCTTCGGCGAGGCCGTCCCGGGCGTCGTGATCGCCGTCTATGTCGATCCGACGGCGGTGCGGCGCGGCGCCGGCTCCGCGATCATGGACCACGCGCTCGCGATCGCGCGACACGGACACGATGGGCCCATCCGGATCGAGTCGACCCTCAACGCCGCGCGGTTCTACGAGCGCTTCGGCTTTCGCGAGGTCGGGCGGTCGAGCGTGCGGCGCAGCCACGTCGACATCCCGGTCGTGCTGATGGAGCGCCCATGATCGAGGTCGAGAATCTCGTGAAGCACTTCGGCGGCGTGCGCGCCCTCGACGGCGTGAGCCTGTCGGTGGCGGCCGGCGAGGTCGTGTGCCTCATCGGGCCGAGCGGCTCGGGCAAGAGCACGCTGCTCCGCTGCATCAACTTCCTGGAGGAGCCGACCTCCGGCGTCGTGCGCGTGAACGGACGGCGCGTGGGCTGGGACGGGGCGCGCCGGGTGAGCGGGCGCGAGCTGGCCCGCACGCGCGCCGAGATCGGCATGGTCTTCCAGCACTTCTACCTCTGGCCGCACATGATCGCGCTCGAGAACGTCATCGAGGGGCTGGTGACGGTGAAGGGCATGGGCATCGGCGAGGCCGCGGCCAAGGGCCGCGCGCTGCTCGCGAAGGTGGGCCTCACCGACAAGATGGAGGTCTATCCCGAGCACCTCTCGGGGGGCCAGCGCCAGCGGGTCGCCATCGCCCGTGCGCTCGCCATGGAGCCGCGGGTCATGCTGTTCGACGAGCCGACCTCGTCGCTCGATCCCGAGCTGGTGGGCGAGGTGCTGCGCGTGATGGAGCAGGTGGCGGGGGAGGGCATGACGATGCTGGTCGCGACGCACGAGATGGGCTTCGCGCGGAAGGTCGCGGATCGCGTGATGTTCCTGGATCAGGGCCGGGTGCTGGAGCTCGGTACGCCGGACGAGCTCTTCGGCCGCCCGCGGCACGAGCGGCTGCGCCGATTCCTGGACACGGTGCTCGTATGACGACGCGGATCCACGTCCCCGCCGGCACCGCCCGCGCCGTCACGCTTCGCGAGGGGCAGACGCTGCGGATCATCAACGTCGAGGGCCGTCAGGTGGCCGACTTCATCGCCTACAACGCCGACGACATGCGCGAGGCGCTCAGCACCATGCACACGGCGGTGTCCATCGGGCGCCTCTTCCCGACGACCGGCGACCGGCTGCGCAGCAACCGCCGCCGGCCCATCGTGGAGATCATGCGCGACGACACGGGGCGCCACGACATGATCATCGCGATGTGTGATCCGTGGCGCTACGAGTACGACTTCAACGTCAAGGGCCACCGTAGCTGCTCGGACAACTACCTCGAGGCGCTCGCCGACTTCCAGCTCGAGCGCCACCAGCTCCCGCATCCGATCAATTTCTTTCAGAACATGTCGTATCCCGACGGCCGGGTGCAGTTCGGCGAGTCGCTCGCCCAGCCCGGCGACACCCTCGAGCTGCGCGCGCTCATGAACCTGGTCACCGCGGTGAGCGCGTGTCCGATGGACCTCAACCCCATCAGTGGCTTCCGGATCCACGACCTCGCCCTCGAGGTCCTCTGAGGCGATCATGCGTCGATGGCTGGCGCCCGCCCCCGATCCGGTTTACGATCTCGCCACCATCGAGCCGTGACCCGGCACCCAGGGAGCGCGCCATGCAAGACCGGCTGATCTCCGGTGACAACCACATCGATCTGACCTATTGCCCGGCCGACCTCTGGTCCTCGCAGGCGCCGGCGAAGTGGAAGCTCCTGGCGCCGCGGGTCGAGGAGCTGGAAGACGGCCTGCACTGGTTCGTGGACGCGCAGGACCGCGGGATGTGGAACGGCGTGGGGCCCGGGTTCCTCAAGTATCAGAAGGGGATGTTCGGCCACATCGACGAGATGAAGGACCTCGGCTTCGAGTGGGGCAACGCGCCGGGCACGAAGCCGCGGCCGACGACGCCGGAGCTACGGCTGGCCGACCTGGACCGCGACGGCGTCGAGGCCGAGGTCGTCTACGGCTGCCTCATGATCAACGACCTGATCGACAAGGCCGAGCAGCGCACGTGGGCGAACAAGGTCTACAACGACTGGGCCGCGGACTTCGCCAAGCGCTCGGATCCGTCCCGCGTCTTCCCGCTGGCCATCATTCCGAACACCGATCCCGCCGAGGCGGCCGCCGAGGTGCGGCGCTGCGCCAAGATGGGCTTGCGCGGCGGCGACCTCGCGTTCAAGCGCATGAGCCCGCCGCTCTACCATCACGCATGGTACGCGCTGTGGGAGGCTGCGGCGGAGTGCCGCTTCCCGATCTCCTTCCACTCGACGGGCTTCAAGGGCCTGCGCGCGCCGGATACGCCGGAGATGGAGAAGGAGTTCAACCTCCAGTGGCGGCTCGTGCGCTCGGCGCTCTTCCAGCTCGACACGATGGAGGTGCTCGTCTCGCTGCTCGCCTCCGGCGCCTGCGAGAAGTATCCGGACTTCAACTTCGTCCTGGGCGAGTCGGGCGTGACGTGGCTGCCCTACGTCTTCGATCGGCTCGACACGGAATACCACGACCGGGCGCGCGCGCTGAATTTCTCGATGAAGCCGAGCGACTACTTCAAACGGCAGGGCTTCGTGACGTATCAACAAGATCAGTACCTGGAGCCGATCATCCCGCTGATCGGCGAGGACAACATCATCTGGGGGGCCGACTACCCGCACCCGGACTGCATCTGGCCCGAGTCGCACGCGACCATCGAGAAGAACCTGGCCGCCATCTCGCCGCGCGTGCGGCGGAAGATCGTGTTCGAGAACGTGTGCCGCCTGTACGGCCTGCCGCAGGGGAAGGCGGCGCGCTAGCCGCCCGCCGCGCTCAGCGGCTGCGCAGGTGCGACGTCGAGCGCCAGGCCCGGACGGGCGCGGAGCGGTCGACCACGTTCAGCCGGGTCAGGTGCTCGGTGCCGCGGGCCACGGCGGCGGCGATCGTCGGAAACACGTCGCGTGATTCCTCGATGGTCTCGCCCGCGTAGTTGACGATCCGCCAGCGCCAGTCGGGTCGGTTCGGAGTCGAGAAGGCTGTGACTTGCACGTTCACCCCCTCGCGTGCCCTGGGGGCTCACGCGCCCTGAAAGATTATCACTTTCGGAGGTCCGGTCAGGCTAAATTCGACACATCTGACGCCGGGCGTCGATCTCCCGACGCCGCCGCGCCGTCCAAGCACGAAAAGTGCTGACTTTGCAAGAGGCTGATTCGGCTCGCGCTTTGCTTGCAGAGATCCGTACTTCCAACGTGGAGGTTCTCGCATGTGGTCAGCTCTGCCTCAACGCTTCGTCAATGACATCGGGATCGATCTCGGTACCGCCAATACCCTGATCCACGTCCGGGGACGCGGCATCGTCCTGTCGGAGCCGTCGATCATCGCGCTCGATCGGACCCAGCATTCCGTGGTGGCGGTGGGGCACGCCGCGAAGGCGATGCTGGGCCGGACCCCCGGGGGGATCGACGTCATCCGGCCGCTCAAGGACGGCGTCATCGCCGACTTCGACGCCGCCCAGCGGATGCTCCGGGACATGCTCGGCCGGGTGCAGGGCAAGCACCCATGGCGGCGGGCGCGCATGATCATCGGCGTTCCGTACGCCATCACCCCCGTCGAGAAGCGGGCGGTGCGCGAGGCGGCCGGTCAGGCGGGCGCGCACGCCGTCTTCATGGTCGAGCAGCCGACCGCCGCCGCCATCGGCGCCGGCCTGCCGATCCACGAGCCGGGCGCGCACGTCGTCGTGGACATCGGCGGCGGCACCACGGAGGTGGCGGTGATCTCGCTCTCCGGCATCGTGCACTGCCAGTCGACGCGGACGGCGGGGGACGAGCTGAACGAGGCGATCGCCCAGTACCTCAAGAAGCACTACGGCATGCTCGTCGGCGAGCGCCGCGCCGAGGAGATCAAGCTGGTCCTCGGGGCGCGACGCTCCGACGGTGAGCCGCAGCAGATCGAGGTGAAGGGCAGCGACGCGGTCGCCCGCGTTCCGAAGGCCATCACCATCACCGAGGACGAGGTGCGCGATGCCGTCCACGACTGCATCGGCAGCATCGTGGCCAGCGTCCGCTCGTCGCTGGAGCGCACGCCGCCCGAGATCGCGGCCGACATGGTCGACAGCGGCATCGTCCTCACCGGGGGCGGGGCGTTGCTCACGGGGCTGGACGAGATCATCCACAAGGAGACGCACCTGCCGGTGACGATCGCGCGGGATCCTCTGACCTGCGTCGTGCGCGGTCTCGGCGCGCTGCTCGAGGACATCAGGCTGCTGGAGCGCGTCGCCCTCGACGATTGAAAATGGGGGGCCCCGAAATGACCCCCCAAACCCCCCAGCGTTCGGAGCGGCCCGGCACAGCCGGGTCGCTCCTCTAATTCCCTACCGCTCAGGGCGCCCCGGCGAAGCCTGCGGCGCCCCTCCCAGAGGTTCCTAGCCGCCCGCGAGGGCGAGGCACTGGGCGGCTATCGTGCACGTGTCATCGACGGGGATGCTGAGGACGACGCTGCTGACGGCGTGGACGACGTACCATCCGCAGATGGCCGAGGCGATCAGTACTCCAGCCGTTACCAGCAGATCTTCCGTCATGGCCGTGTCCTCCTTTCCGACCGGTGCGCGTGACGTCTGGCCCGGCCACAGAGCAAGGCGAGTGCCGAACCCGGAAATCCGGAAAGCGCCGGTTTCAGGCGGATGCGGTCGGGAGACGGACGGCGCGACGGGATGAGGGCCGGGCGAAAGACCCGACTGATTGACCGTATCCGCCCGGAACGCTACTCTCGCCGCACCGCATGGCCCCGCCATCTCCGCGCTACACGCTGCTCACGGCGGCGCGCCTCCTCGACGGCAGCGGGGGCGCGGCCGTCGAGCAGGCGGCGCTGCTGATCGACGGCGACCGCGTGGCCGGCCTCGGCCGTGCCGCCGATGTCCAGCCTCCCGGCGGCGCCAGCGTGGAGCGGCGGGACTACGGCGCGGCCACGATCCTGCCGGGACTCGTCGACGCGCACACGCATCTGGTCGCGCCGGGCGACGGCACGCTGGGTGACGACATCGCGAAGGAAGACGACGACATCCTGCTGCTGCAGGCGGCCAAGAACGCGCGCACGCTGCTGCACTCGGGGGTGACGACGCTGCGCGAGAACGGCGCCAAGGGCAAGGTGGCCTTCTCGCTGCGCGAGGGCATCCGTCGCCGGCTGGCGCCGGGCCCGCGCATGGTCGTCTGCGGACGGCCGATCACGATCACGGGCGGTCACATGGGCTACTTCGGCTCCGAGGCCGACGGCGAGGCCGCCGTGCGCGCCGAGGTGCGCACGCTGCTCAAGGAAGGCGCCGACTACATCAAGATCGTCGCGAGCGGCGGCTCCACGCGCACCTCGGACCCGAACCGCGCGTCGTACACCGTGGCCGAGCTGGCGGCCATGACCGACGAGGCCCATCGCCACGGCAGGCTCACCGCCGCGCACTGCACGTCCGCGCAGTCGGTGCAGAACTGCCTCGACGCCGACGTCGACATGATCATCCACTGCATCTTCGCGGAGCCCGACGGCACCTATCGCTTTCGTCCCGACCTCGTCGACCGGCTGGCCAGGGCGAAGGCGTGGGTGAATCCGACGCTCTACGTGCAGAAGGCCGGGATCGAGCGCCAGCGCGCGGCGCGCGAGCGCGAGGGGCGGCTGACGCCCGAGCTCGTCGCGCAGCTCGACGACGCGCGGCGCGCGCTGGACGTGAAGGTCGACGCCGTGCGCCGCATGAGCGAGGCGGGCGTGCGGATGACCGCGGGGTCGGACTCGCCGTGGGGCTGGTACGCCCCCGGTGAGTTCGTGCACGAGATCCACATGCTCGCGCAGGCGGGGCTGTCGTACTCGGACGCGATCGTGGCCGGCACCGCGGGCGCGGCGGAGTCCATCGGCGTCGGCCCGGCGGCCGGGCGCCTCGCGAAAGGCCGGCTGGCCGACGCGCTGGTGGTGCGCGGCGACCCCGCGACGGAGATCACCGCGCTGTGGGACGTCCTCGACGTCTACCAGGCAGGACGACGCGTCGAGCGGGCCGTGCCGGGGGTTTAGAGGAGCGACCCGGCTATGCCGGGGCGCTCCGAACGTTGGGGGGTTTGGGGGGCCATTTCGGGGCCCCCCATGTCGCTAGACCTCGCGCAGCGCCCGGTGGATGAGCTGAACGCACACCGAGCCCTCGCCCACGGCCGACGCGACCCGCTTCACGCTGCCCGACCTCACATCTCCGACCGCGAAGATGCCCGGCCTGC
>Ga0137415_10002964_pt1 | contig 16818 bp, 15 predicted proteins | sample CZODoug3_1_1_16f_FD_183082 | JGI IMG/M metagenome (GOLD analysis project Ga0137415, IMG submission 183082) | Vadose zone soil fungal communities from Angelo Coast Range Reserve, California, USA - CZODoug3_1_1_16fungal (Hybrid Assembly) | ecosystem: Environmental > Terrestrial > Soil > Vadose...
GGATCATAGGACATCCAGCCCCATGTGCAGCCGCCGCCGATCTTCCACTGATCGCCCTGCCAGGTCTTGATGCTGGAATCCTTGCCGACCGGCTTGCCGAGATCGGTGGTCTTCTCGGCGTCGACCATGATCTGGTCGTCCGGCCCCTCGGAATAGGCCTTCCACACTTGTTTGCCGGACTTGAGATCGTAGGCGGTCATACTGCATTGCACGCCGAACTCTCCGCCCGAGGTGCCGACCAGCACCTTGTCCTTGACCACCATCGGCGCCGAGGTCCCGGTCTGGCCTTTCGCCGGATCGCCATTCTTCGCCGACCACTCCAGTTTCCCGGTCTTGGCGTCAAGCGCGACCAGCATGTCATCGGCCTGGTGCAGCAAGATCTTGCCATCCCCGTAAGCCACGCCGCGGTTCACCGTGTCGCAGCACATCACCGGAATGACATTCGGGTCCTGCTTCGGCTCATATTTCCAGACGATCTTGTTCTCGTTGGCAAGATCGAGCGCGTAGACCGTGTTGGGAAACGGCGCATGCACGTACATCATGTTGCCGATGATGAGCGGTCCGCCTTCGTGGCCGCGCAGCACCCCGGTCGAGAACGTCCATGCGACCTGCAGCTTGCCGACATTGGCGGCCGTGATCTGATTGAGTTTCGAGTATCGTTGATTGGCGTAGTCGCCGGTCGGCATCACCCAGTCCTTGGGGTTCTGCGACATCTTGTTGAGTTCGTCGTTGGCGTTAGCGGCACCTCCGGCAAATGCCGCCATGGCGCCAAGACAGGTTGCGAGTAGCACCTTGCGCATATTGAACCCTCCCAGGTTGATTCAAGTTTTGTTTTGTTTGTCCGGTGGGCATCCGCCCAGCGTCAGCTCTTGCAGTGGGGGATGTTCTTGCGACAGCGCATGGCTGATCCAGCGATGCTGTCGCGACAGTTCTTCCTCCAGATATGAGCCTGGGTTGCCGTCGAAACGGTCCACTTGCTCTATTTTCCTGCGTATCCCTATCCGGTTCGGCAATAGGAAACTTGCCCAAGAGCGAAGCACCTTTGCTCGAAAGCGAAACTCAATGAACATTTTAGCGCCAGCCAGTGTTTTCCGCGCGCGCGATGCCTTCAACCTTCGTAGCATCGGTCCTTTGGAGCAGGGTTCAAACGGCATCTGCGCAAAGGCACTGTTCAGGTTCCCCTTGACGACGCCGAGACTAAATCGGAGGATCGTCAAATGGATATCTGGAGGAACGCTGCTCAAGCTCCAAAGACCGCTTAAACTGGGGTAATGTCGCTTCATCGTGACCGAAGCCTCTCGCGGCGAGCAGTCACGTTTTGATCTCGAATCAGTGGCTGGGTAATGTCCAATACCGTCCGTTCAGTCAGCACCTCCGGATTGGCGCCGAAGAAGCAGATCCAGTGTTGGACCGATGCGCTGACGGACCTTTGCGGCCAATTTGATGTTGACCCGCTAGAGGCTTCATCGCTCGAAGGACAGATAAACTATACTACGGTTTCGCGGCTAAGGCTCTGTCAGATCGAGGCCAGTCAGCACCGCATTGCGCATACCATTTCGCGGGCAAAACCAGGCGAACATCCCTTCGTCAAAATACTGTTTCAGACGTATGGAATTTCTCATTTCGAGCAGAGTGGCCGCCGCATCGAGCTAAAGCCTGGCGATTGTCTCGCCTATGATGTGTCTTGTCCGCACACTATTATCAGTCCATCGCTGACGCGGCACGAAGTCGTCATTGTGCCAAAGGATTTGCTGCAAGAACGCGGTTTCCATTCGGCGAAGATGTCAGCATGCAAGCTTTCGGCGCGCACCGGCACCGGCCGGATCGCGTATGATTTTGTTCATGCCGCATTTGGCGAAGCACAGAAACTGTCACCACACAATGCGATCGGCGTCGCCGATTCGCTAATCGATCTCCTGCTATTGCCTCTTCGCGAGGCTGGCACGATGTTCGATCGTGGTGGTCCCGTGGCGATGTATGTGCGGGCTCAGCTCTTCATCCGCGAACATCTGCGCGACCCGGATCTCAGCATCGATCAGATTTCCGCGGCTTTGGGCTGCACCAAACGCTATCTGCACATGTTATTCAGTGATAGGGGCATGACCGTCAGCGACTATATTTGGCGGGCAAGGTTGCAGAACTGCCGTCAGGAACTGGAAGCCCAGGGTGGAAAAACAATCACGGATGTCGCGTTCTCGTGGGGTTTTTCAAGCTCATCACATTTCAGCCGTGTCTTCCGGAGGTATTTCGGAGTTGTTCCGTCCTCTATCCACAAAGCGCAGAATGGTAGCCTGTCCCCGGATGTTTCGTAGCAACAAGATGTTTCGTAGCAACAAAGAGTCCGCCTTGCGAAAAGGTGGACATTGGCCGACGTTAAAGCTTCGTCCGCCCGGCCCTTAAAGAGCGAACATTCCACGCCCAGCGCAAACATCGCCTGCAATCAGCAGTCTTCGAATTTAGCCCGGAGCACGGCGCCTGCCCAACAGTCGCAAACGCGTTGGCAAGCGATGCACGCTCAGCGTGCGCTGATCATGCTAGCGGTACGGGTCCGCTCCAAATATCAAATCAACCAAGAATCCGGCGAGGAACCTCCATGACAACAGATTCTCCGAATTTTCTGGCTCATGACCTCGACCTGAGCGCCGACATGAAAATTCACTATTTCCATCGGCTCGGCGGAGCTACGAACCTGGTGCTGCTGCATCCCTCCTCCGGGTACGGACGTATGTGGGAGCGCACCGCCAATCATCTCGACCTGCGCTTTTCGGTTTATGCGCCGGACCAACGTGGCCACGGCGACAGCGGCAGACCGAACGGGGAATATTCCGCGGAAGAATACGCCAACGAACTTCGCTCCATCGTCGACAAATGGAGGCTGAAGCGCATCGTTGTTGGCGGGCATTCACTTGGTGGACGCGTCGCCTTGATCTTTGCGGCATGGTATCCCGAAATCACCGCCGGGCTAATAATGGTAGGAGGCCCGCACCTTAGCAATTTCTACCAGACCAAAGCTGCGGTGCAGAGCGTTTACACGACGTCGTACAAGACGCTGGTATCACCGACCGAATTCGCGTCACGTGCTGACGCTATGGCGTTCATTCGTCAGCTACGGCCGCAGGACACGGAATTCGCGCTCGAGCACCGCCTTGATCACAATATGAATCACGCCGCGGATGGAAGGGTCACGGTCAAATACGATCCGGTGCGCGTGGCCCAAGGATTGACACATCAGCTTGTCGATTTGAAGAAATACGCCGCCGACGTACGATGTCCTACAGCGTTCATTCGCGCGACCGGAAGCACGGAAATGACCCCCGATGCGGCGCGTGATGTCGCAAAATTCTGGCAGCAAACCGAGGTTGACATCTATTCGGTTGAGGCGAGGACTAATCTGCAGCTTGAGAACCCAAAAGATCTCGCAGCGGCGATTTCGTCCTTCGCGGACAAGCGGCTGTGATCGCTTGTCGCGTTTGACCCATGTGGGTTCCGCTTGTGCGTAAGTTATGCCGCGTCGCACAACGTCGTTTGTGATAAAAACTCAATCATGGCAAACTTTTTTCGTTTGAATTTTCCTCAACCGTCGTTTGACAATGTCTGCTGGTCGCTCTCTGACTGAATGGCTCCCGCCGGGGCCGTGAGGTTGACCTAAAAAAACGCCGCAGAGCGCCTTGGGAGAGGAAATGATGAGGTTTTTGCAGGCATTCCTGCGCGCGGCGGCTACCGTCGTAATTGTTGCGGCCGTGGCAATCCGGCCTGCCCCCGCGCAGACCGTCGATGCAAACCTGATCGAGGCAGCGAAAAAGGAAGGCGAGGTCGTCTGGTATACGACGCTCGTGGTCACACAGATTGTCCGTCCACTGGTTCAGGCCTTCGAGAAAAAGTATCCAGGCATCAAGGTCAGCTACACGGCCGCGCCGTTCCAGGAGGTGGCGACGCGCATCGTGAATGAGGGACGCGGAGCCAATGTGAGAGCCGATTTGTTCGATGGCGGCGCCACATTCTATCCGATTAACGCGGCCGGATTCGCGGCGCCCTACAAGCCGGCGGCGGCGGCTGTCTATCCCGCGGAATTCAAGGACCCCAGCGGCTACTGGACCGCGAATATCGTCCAGGTCGTCAGCCCCGCGATCAATACCGACCTCGTCCCGGCAAGCGATGCGCCCAAGACGCTGGATGATCTGCTTGATTCCAAATGGCGTGGGCGCATGGCCTGGACAGATGCACCGAGCGCCGGCGGACCGCCCGGCTTCATAGGAGCCGTTCTTCTGTCCCTGGGCAAAGAGAAAGGCATGGAGTTTCTAACTAAACTTGCCGAGCAGCGGATCGCCAATATTCCGAGCAATCAGCGGGTCGTGCTCGACCAGAATATCGGCGGGCAGTATCCGCTCGTATTATGCATCTTCAACTACCACGCTGCGATCAGCGCGAGCCAGGGTGCGCCTGTGAAATGGCTAAAGGTGCTGCCAATTCTGACGTTTGGGACGGTGGCAATGGTGAAGAACGGACCGCATCCGAATGCCACCAAGCTGTTCATCGAATTCATGCTGTCGGAGGAGGGCCAGAAGATTCACGCAGATGCCGGATACATCCCGGCACATCCGAATGTTCCCGCGAAGTCGCCCGACTTGAAACCGGAAGTAGGCAAATACGAATACAAGCTCGTGACAGCCGAAATGTACAACGCACACGCCGCAGAATGGACATCCATCTACAAAAAGCTGTTCCAGTGACGTGAGCAACTCCGGTCGCCCGCGAATCCGCGGCTGCGACTTCATCTGCCAACAGCTCATTCGTGCGGAGACGCCTGTGACCGGCAATTCAGAGATCAGTTTGTCAAAAGTCGCCAGGGTCAATGGCGCGGCGCGACTGTCCGGATCGGTTCTCCGATATTCCCGACTGGTCGACTATCCCCTCATTGCACTCAGTGCAGCGATCATCGTGATTATCGGACTTTTGGTACTACCGCCGATCTGGACACTGATCCGCACCAGCTTCGCCAACACAATGCCAGACCTTTCCACCGCCGGCTTCACCCTGGATCACTACATCAACCTGGTGACCGGCCGAAACCTTGCCGTCAGTGCGGTCAATTCGATCGTCTTCGCGACTTGCGCGACCATCCTTTCGCTGATCATCGGCGGCATTCTGGCCTGGCTCGTCGAACGGACGGATGCGCCGTTGAAAGGCCTTGCCTACGTCACGACAATTGTTTCGCTGGGGACACCTTACATCCTCTATGTCACTGCCTGGCTTTACCTGCTGGGTCGAGCCGGGCCATTCAACGACCTCTATCGCACATGGATCGATCCGACATCGACGCCCTTTAACGTCAACAGCCTGACCGGAATGATACTGATCGAGGGATTTCTTTGGTCGCCGCTGGTCTTTCTGCTGTTATCATCGACATTTCGTGCCGCAAATGCCGACATGGAAGAGGCAGCGCGGATGTCCGGTGCGTCCATTCTCGATACGATCCGATTGATTTCGATGAAGCTCGCGCGTCCAGCGCTGTTTGCGCTCGCGCTGTTCGTTTTCATACGAAACATCGAGGCATTCGAGGTTCCCGCCTTGGTCGGGATGCCCGGCCGAGTCGATGTTCTGACCACGGAGCTTTACAAAAGCATCAAGGAAGTTCCACCCCGCGTCGGCTACGCAAGTGCATTTTCAGTCGTCATGCTGATCATCGTCGGCGCTCTATTGTTCCTTTATGGCAAGATGTCCAAGCAGGCGGAGCGTTACGCAAGCATCACTGGAAAGGGATTCCGTCCTCGTCCGTTTGCCCTCGGCCGGGGCCGATGGATCGCGGGTCTTGTGATACTTGTGAATTTCGCCATCGTTCTGGCGCTTCCAATATCCGCAATCCTTTGGACATCGCTGATGCCGTTCGTCCGGCCGATGCGATGGATGGCCCTCGGCACAACCACGATCAAACATTACGAGGCGGTGGTTTCGTCGCCCTACTATCTCGGCCTTGCACTCAACACGCTGATGGTTTCTGCCGGTACCGCAACTGTTGTTATGTTGCTCGCTCTGGTGGCTGGCTGGCTTGCAGCTCGACGGAAGCCAGGGGCGGCTATTGTCGACCAGTTGATCACCATGCCCCTCGTCTTCCCGGGCTTGGTTCTCGGCATCGCTTTGCTCGAGATCGGATTGCGCTTTCCGATCCCAATCTACGGGACGCTTTGGTTGATCGGGTTAGCTTTCGTGATCCGCTATATGCCCTACGGCATGCGGTACGCCTACTCTGGCGTTCTGCAGATTCATTCTGAACTGGAGCAGGCGGCGAGCGTGTCCGGAGCCAATATCAGAGAATCGCTTCGCCTCATCGTGGGGCCGCTGCTTATTCCCGCGCTGACGTCCGGATGGTTGTTCATCTTCCTGATTGCCGCAAAGGAAATGTCGCTACCGTTGCTCCTCGCCGGCCCGTCTTCACAAACGATATCGGTTGCGATGTTCGATCTTTGGGCAAACGGCCAAGGCGGCGAAGTCGCTGCGCTAGGATTGATGTGGGTAACCTTCATGACAATTGTCGCGACAACCTTTTACCGGATCGCAAGACGACTCAGTCTCTCTTCCTTTGGGCACTGACATGTCTGCAACAGAAGCCGACCTCGACGTCAGTCTCCTGTCGAAGACCTTCCCCAACACCGGCGAAGGACCGGCGGGTGGCGTGCAAGGCGCCAACTTCGCCCTCGCGTCCGGGACGTTCTTTACGTTGCTGGGCCCAAGCGGCTGCGGGAAGACGACAACGTTGCGATGCATCGCGGGGCTGGAACAGCCGGATAGCGGCATTATTCGCCTCGGCGATCGCGTCTTCTTCGACCACAGCAGCGGAACGAATGTCCCGTTGAACCTTCGCAACATCGGGATGGTCTTTCAGTCGTATGCAATTTGGCCGCACATGACTGTGTTTGAAAACGTGGCGTTTCCGCTTCGTGTCGCCAAAGATCGACGTTACGGCCGCGGCGAAATCGACCGGCGGGTTGATGAGGCGCTGGATACGGTCGAATTGCTTGCGCTCAAAAGCCGCTCCGCCACTCGCCTCTCGGGCGGTCAGCAGCAGCGCGTGGCGCTGGCGCGGGCAATCGTGCGCAAGCCCCGACTCCTGCTGCTGGACGAACCGCTCAGTAACCTGGACGCAGCCTTGCGAGAGGAAATGCGAAAGGAACTCAAGAAATTGCAGGCGCAGATCGGCGTGACGACTGTGTATGTCACCCACGACCAGGCCGAAGCCCTGGAAATGTCGGACCATATTGCCGTCATGCAGCAAGGCCGGATCGTTCAGCTGGCGAGCCCCCGAGACATCTATCGAAATCCAAGCAATGCGTTTGTGGCTGGCTTTGTCGGATCGACGAATTGGTTGAGCGGCATGGCCCGCGGGGACGGGAGCGGCATGGTCGTGAATTTGGCTAACTCGCAATCGAGCATCCGGTGTATCCAACGCAAGGTAGAACTTGAAGGTCGGGACGTGCTGGTTTCGGTCAGACCTGAAACGATCACGTTGCGAGACGTCCACTCCACTGTACCCGATCGAACCAACCGTCTGATGGGAAGGGTTTCATTTGCCGGCTTCTCTGGAGGCTCGATGCGCTATCAGGTCAACAGCAACGAGTTGAAGCTAGAGGCTTATGGATCGCCAGACAGCACATGGAATGAAGGTGATGAAGTCTGCATTGACTTTGGAACCGATGCCGCGTCTATTTTTGAGGCCTAATTCAGATGACCACGATGTCGCCGTTGTCTCCCATGCGCCTCTATTGGTCTTCCCGATCGCCTTTCGTGCGCAAAGCGATGATCGCCGCGCATGAGACCGGAGTTGCCTCTCGCATCGAGACTATCAGGGTCGAGGTCGCAGCATCGAAGCTGAATGCCGACGTGATGGCCCATAATCCGTTGAACAAGATTCCAACGCTGGTGCTTGAAAACGGTGATGTTCTTTTCGACTCTCGTGTGATTTGTGAATACTTCGACTCGCTGAACGCCGGTCCCAAGCTGTTTCCATCCACCCACTCCGAGAGATGGATCGCGCTTCGTCGTGACACAATCGGAACCGGCATCATGGAAAATGGGGTGGCGCGTATCGGCGAAAATGCCAGACCAAGGGAGCTTCAATCACAGCCCCACCTTTCCGCCTACAAAGCGAAGCTCCAAGCCGCCCTCGATTATTTGGAAACCGACGCCTCTGCGCTAGCTGGAGATCGCTTCAACATCGGTCATCTCTCTATCGGCTGTGCGCTTGGTTATCTCGACTTCCGGTACGCCGATGAGGATTGGCGAAAGGGCCGCCCTAGATTGGCAGAGTGGCACGAGGCATTTTCAAAACGCGCCTCGGTCAATCACACGGCGCACGCAAATGTCTACTGACAGCGCGAGGAGATAGTCCGTGGCATGGCGATTTCCTCCCTTGAACAGTTTGAGGGCTTTCGAGGCTGCGGGCAGGCGCAAGAGCTTTACATTGGCAGCCGAGGAACTTCACGTCACACCCGGCGCAGTGAGCCGCCAGATCAAAGCGTTGGAGGAAAAGCTCGGCATTTGCCTGTTTGCAAGAAACAATCGCGAGGTGCGCCTCACACCAGACAGCAAGGAATATCTGGATAGCTTGACCGAAGCATTTCGAAGGATCGACAAATCAACCTCCGATTTGCTGGACTCGCGGCGCGAGAAACCATTGCGGATCATGTGCTCGATGATCGTCGCCGCGCGGTGGCTGTTTCCACGACTCCCCCGCTTCCTTGCGCTGCATCCAAATCGTCATGTGTCGTTGACGACCGCGCTGACGACCGCGACCTCGCCGATCGATACCGACGTTGCCGATCTCGTGATTCGGTTAGGAACCGGCGTTTGGCCTTCGCATATCCGCAGCCATCTGCTGCTGCCGAGTGAGCAGATAGTCATCTGCAGCCCCAAGCTTCTTGAACGCGGCCCACCGTTGCGAACGGTCGCCGATCTGAAACGCCACACATTGCTCTATTCGTCGCTACGGCCGCACGCTTGGCCGAGGTGGCTTGAGACCGCTGGCATCAAATCTGCCGACCTCTCGAATTCAATTGCCTTCGAGACATCCGCGCTTGCCTATGAAGCCGCTGTGGAGGGAATGGGCGTAGCGCTCGGCGAAATCGCGCTCATCTCGGAAGACGTTAAAAAGGGCCGCCTGATTGCCCCCTTCAAGATTTGTCGCCAAAATCCCGAGAGCTTCTATCTGCTTTACCCAAAAAAGATCGAGGCTGTACCGGCCGTGAAGGAGTTTTGCGTCTGGATTCTGGACGAGGCCGCCAAAAATGCCTCCGAAGCCAAAATGTTTCAGGACGTGGCCTGACCGGAAGCTGCGCCGTTTGAGAAATGCTCAAATGAGCACGTCGGAATATCGTTTGACCGGACATTCCTCAAGACAAAGAGTGGCCCCGAGCGACGCTCACCAGAACATGAAAAGTCGAGGGAGTTACCATGCCATCACGTCAAGCGGTCATGCTTACCTGTGCAGCGACCGGCTCCACACTGTCACCGTCGATGTCACCTCATTTGCCGGTGACGCCAGACGAGATTGCAACCCAATCGATTGACGCGGCCAAGGCAGGTGCCGCCATCATCCATCTGCATGCGCGCGATCCGGGCGACGGACGACCGACCAACGATCCAAAAGTCTGGGAGCAGTTCATCCCGCGTATCCGCAAAAACTGCGACGCGATCATCAACATGTCCGCCTCGATGGGTGCTACTGCCGAGGATCGTGTCGATTCGGTCTTGAAACTGCGGCCGGATATCGCGACGGTCATCGTTGGTTCGATGAATTACGGTCGTTTCAAAAAGGCGATCGATCAAGGTATTTCGGATTTTAGATACGATTGGGAGAAAGAGTTCTATGGGCCGGTCAGCCATTCAATCGTCACGCAAAATACGTTCGCGAAAATCGATCGAATGATCGATATTTTGACCGACAACGACATCCTTATGGAATTCGAGTGCTACGATGTCGGTCACCTCTACATTCTCGATCACCATCTCAAGAAGAAGAAATTAAGAGGCCCCCTGATTGTTCAATTCCTGACCGGGATACTCGGCGGCATTCCCTCCGATATCGATCATCTCCTCCATATGAAGCGAACATCCGAGCGACTGTTCGGCGACGACGTGATCCTGTTCACGCATGGAACAGGTCCAGACAATATGCGCGCTGCAGCCTATGGGGGCCTTATGGGCACGAATATTCGTGTCGGGCAGGAAGACAACTTAATGGAGCGGCCCGGGAGGCTCTTCAAGTCGAACGCTGAGCAGATCGAAAAGATCAAACGTATTCTGCATGAGTTCGACATCCCGGTCATGACGCCTGCGGACGCGCGCAATCGATTGGGGCTCGCAAAGGTCAATAACTGATGGCGCCGGATTCGCGGCGCGTTGGCCGCCCAGAGACCAGGAAGCCGCCCTCGCCCGATGACGTTTGCTTGGCATCAAAGCTGTGGTCACCCGTTCTAACGTCGCCGAGGTAGCAGAAGGCGCGAGCCGGCATTGCGCGCCCCGGGGAAAAACGGCCAATATCGGAGATCGCGGATCCCCAATCGCCCACGAACGGTCAAGGAAGATGGAAAAACGGATGGAGAGATACCGGGGAATTCACAATGGAATTTATTGAAGTAAACGGCGTCGGGCTACGCTACGAGTTGAGTGGCAAGGGCGACCGCACGCTGGTCCTGGTTCACGAAATGGGCGGATCGCTCGAGAGCTGGGACGACGTCGTACCATGGTTCGCGGAATCTCGCCGCGTATTACGCTATGACACCCGCGGGGCAGGCATGTCGGAGAAAGTGCGCGGCGAGCTTGGCATCGATACGATGGCCGAAGATATCGCAGCGCTGCTCGATAACCTCGGGATTGCCGGCAAGGTAGCGCTGGCGGGTATTGCCGTCGGTGGAGCGATTGCGCTTCATTTCGCCGCCCGTTACCCTGAGCGCACAAGCGCCGTCGCGGTCGGCAGCCCGGCTACCGGCATTGCGCCGGATCGTCGCGCCGCGGCGCTGGAACGCATAGCAAAGGTCGAGGCGGCCGGCATGGCATTCGCTGTCGAGGATTCGATGCGAAACGGCTATGCCCCGGAGCTCCGCGGCGACGCCAAGCGTTTTGAGCGATACCGGGCGCGATGGCTCGGCAACGATCCCGCGAGCTATGCGACGATCTATCGAATGTTGGCAAGCACGGATATGCAGGACGAACTGACCAGGCTGCGCTGTCCCGTGCTCGTGATCGGCGGCAGCCTGGATCGCGTGCGACCGCCGCCGCTCGCGGAAGCCGTGGCCAAGGCCATCCCCGACGCACGCTACATCGAAGTCCGCACCGGGCACTATATGGCGGTGCAAACGCCCGACCTCATCTCCGATTGCATCGACGGGTTCCTGACAACGGCCGGCGCCTGATCGAACTGACCATCCCCCACAATCGCACCAAGGTCTTCCACATGACTTTGCAACCCACACAGCAGATTCCCGGCATCTATCATCGCAAGATCGGAGATATCGTCGTCACAGCCGTCAGCGACGGCTATCTCGACGGCAACCTCGAGGTGATGCGCAATGTCGATCTCGAAAAGGCGCATCAGATTCTGCGGAACGCATTCCGGCCGGCGCGGCGAACCAGCGTCAACACTTTCCTGATTCATTCCAAGGGCCGCATGGCGATCGTCGACACGGGATCGGGCAATTATCTGCAGCCCAGCGCCGGCTTCGTTCAACGCAACCTCGCGGCGGCGGGCATCGATCCGAACTCGATCGATACGGTGTTGCTGACTCACATGCACCCGGATCATTCCGCCGGCCTGACCGACATGTCGACCGGGCGACGTTTGTTTCCGAACGCGGAACTGGTGATGCACGAGAACGAACTGGCTCACTGGTTCGACGACGGCGCAATGGCGAAGGTCGATGAGCGATCAAGGAAGCTGTATTTTCTGGCCGGCCGCGAGCAGGTCGCGCCTTACAACAGCCGCACGCGCCTATTCACACAGGGCGAGGTGTTTCCCGGCGTGACCGCCGTGCCGAGCCTCGGGCATACGCCGGGCCATACCGCGTATCTCATCGCATCGGGCAACGATCAGTTGATGATTTGGGGCGACACGGTGCACGTGCCGGAAGTACAGACAGCGTTTCCCGAAGCCGGCATGGCCTTCGACACCGATCTCGCCGCGGCCGCGGCTTCTCGTAAACGCATGTTCGATCGCGTCGCTACCGACGGCGTCCTGATCGCAGGGATGCACCTGCATTTCCCTGCATTTTCGCGGTTGGCACGGCGAGGCGATGGCTACTTGATTTTCCCCGAACCCTGGGTTCACGCGCTAGACGCGATCTAGCGCGCTGATCCAATGTCGCTCGCATCCGCATCGGCCTGGTTCCGTAAACGCCTCAATTGCTCGAGGGAACAAAGTTGCTTGAGGGAACAAGAATGCCGGAACTGAAACCTCACACCCGGTTGAAGTGAAACCCGCATAATTTCGGAACGGCTGCCGTCGCTGTCCGTTGGCCCCTTGCAACTACGACGGAGACAATGAATGAACGTGAAGCTCCTAACCGCAACCGCAGTCCTTACCACTGCCATCGCAGCGCCTGCAATGGCGCAGGATCCTGCAGCTAGGGCACAAACCGTCAGGATGCAGCAGGACCACGCGCGCGTCTATCATCGCGAAAGCGGCTTCTGGCCGGGCGAGATAGCTGCGGGCGTGGTCGGTGGCGCAATCGGCACGGCAGGCGCCATTGCCACCGCGCCGTTCCGTAACGACAGCTATGCCTATGACGACGGCTACTACGGACGCCGCTATTACGGTGGTTACAACAACGGGTTTGTTTGTCAGCCCGGGACAACGTTCTTGGGTGAAGACGGCCGACGTCATATCTGTCAGTAAACTCAGCGCATGAAATAAGGAGGCAGCCTAACGGCTGCCTCCTTTTTTGGTTTTTGGCTACCCAACACCACCCTTTTATGTAGCGCTTGACTAATCTTTTGACGGTGCCGCCAGGAGAGCCTCCTTTGGAGGGCTTGCGCTTTTGCGGGCTCTGGTTGGTCTTCACGGCTGCACGAGCCTCGGAACCGATTGCGATCGTTAGTCTTGCTCTCAGCTTTCTGGATCGTGACGACGGTGCCAAAACCGATGCGTGTTCCGAGGCGTCGAAGACATAGAGCCAAAGGCATTCCCGAATGAAACTGCAAAAGGATATGCAGATGGCAACGCAACCAAATCAAACCCCTGGCCGTGACCGGAAAACCAGTCGGCAAATCTATGATGAAAGCATAAAAATTCGCCGGCAAGTTAATGACCGGCAGCCGAGGCAGTCCGAGGACGACATGCAGCGAGAGCAGTTCGGGCCGCGGGGAGTACCGGGAAAGCCGGATCCTGCAAAAATGGTCCCACAACGCAGGAAGAAGACGCCTTCAGATTTCGATCCCGGCCATACGGCTTGAGTTCGCGAATAGGGTCTCCCGCGCGTCATCGCATGCGTATGCCGATTGGACGAGTTATCCCTACCCCTTCGAGGTTGGCGAACTCGGCCTATTCAAGCCAGTGAAGCCGCGTGAGAGAGGCACATGGTTGATGAACTTGGAATGCGCAGACCAACGCCAGATCATTATGCCTGCTGGCTTCGGGATGACTTCAAAGCTGCTGAGATAGTGGGGGTGCGTTCTTGACGTGGACCGGCAACGTCAGGGTCATGCTGCCGGGCAGCAAGCATACCATCGTGCAAGCGCCACGGCCGCGTTCAGGACCAACTTCCGCTGGGGGTTGAGGTCCTAGCCGCCCAGCACGTTCCCCCATCCATCAAACACGAATTCGTTCCATGCCAAGGTCCCATCTTCCTGCTCAACGCAAGAACGCCGGAACGCGACGGCCTCTTCACCGCTCCAGGTAATGATCGTGTCCGATACCCGGTCATGAAGAATTGCCGGCTCTGAAGGATCGAAGTCCTTCATGGGATGGAGGGTGTGCGGTGGCTCGCGGGTTGGCATATGGCCATAACCCGCAGCAGGAAGATCAGTTGCAGCCCGCGGCTATGTCGAGGCCGCTGCCGCACTATTTCGGAAAGCCTATAAAAGCCTGTAGGTGAAAAATGGGGCCGCTTCACGCTCGATCCCGCAGTGTTTCCCGAGATAGGCGCGGAAGGAATCGTTGTTCCCCCTCGCCGCACAATGGCCCACGCGGGCGAAAAAATCTGGGGCCGGGAGGAACGCGGGTTGGGAATGCCTGTTAGCGGCAGAAGTGGATCGGCAAAACAACGAGGTTCCCATGAGAGTTTGCGACGCGATGACCCCTGAAGTTCAACTGTGCACCCCTCAGGACACACTGAAGGAGGCTGCGGAAGCGATGGCGGCGCTCGGCGTTGGTTTGCTGCCGGTCGCCGATAACGACCGCTTGGTCGGCATGATCTCAGACCGCGATATCGCGATTCGCGGTATCGGCATGGGGCGCGGACCCGATTCGCGGGTCGGCGACGTGATGACGGCCGACGTCAAATACTGTTTTGAAGACCAGGATCTTGAGGAAGTCGCCGCGAATATGGGCGACATCCAGGTCAGGCGCCTGCCGGTACTCAATCGAGACAAGCGGCTCGTCGGCATCATTGCGCTTGGTGATATCGCTCAGGTGCAGGCCAGCGACGGCACGGGCGAAGCGCTCAGCCAGATATCCCGGCCAGGCGGCCAGCACGCGCTGGTGTAGCCAACGGCGCTCGCGCCGCGGACCAAATGGTAATCGCCGGACCGCGGCGTGAGGGCCATGGAAGGGCATGCAGCGAAATGAACCAGTATCTGCCGTGGTTGTTGATCGCTGCCGGCATCCTTGCCCTTGTCGTCTCCTTGATCTACTGGCGCATGAGCTACGTTGAATCCGATTAGGCTACAGCCCGAACGAGAACGGATGGGTATCGGGAAGGCCAGATCGAACGTGGGAAGTGGGTCAACAAGTGAGTTCAATTCGACCCCTTCCGTCATGCCGGCCGTCGAAGGTCAAAGGCCCCTGCCGATGCGCTCGGCGTAAAGGGCGGAAACCTATGGGCCACCCGCCACCGAGCCGGCGATCACCATCACGAGCGCGTCGATATCGATCTTGCCATTGACGACGAGATCATCGGAGCTGTTCACGCTGAGCGATTGAGGCTCGTCCGCAGCCTGTCGTTGCAGCTCGCCGACGATGGCTTCTTTTAGTTTCTCCTCCAGCATCGACACCTCCTCCGTCGCTCCTCTATGATCTCGCCTGGTCTCGGCCGTGGACTTGCGCAGGTGGCGCGGTCGCCTCGACCGCCGTGAATGGTTCCAGAATACGATAGCTGTGCTCGGCTTGAGCAGGCACCAGCCAGGAGTCACCCGCTTCCAGCTTGATCGTCTGACCTTCAAGCGTCAATTCGGCACGCCCGGCGATGACGTAGCCAACCGTTTCGTAGTCTCTGCGGTCGGATGCCTTCGCCTGCGGCGGCTCGTTTTCCCACAATCGCATCGCAACGCGTTGGCCCGAGACGAGATAGGTCTGGCCCATCGTTCCCTTCGGCGCGAACTTTTCCGACACCTTTTTGATCGTGCTGTCGTTCATGTTCCGGCTCCCGGTCAAATTCATCCTTGAATTCAATTCGAAAGCCGTAAAGTTGGTTCCTAAAGTGATGCAGGAACGCAAAACGGAACTCAGCGAAGAATGCCCGTCTTCGGCAAGGCTGAGGGCCGCACCGCCCAAGGCAATTTGCGTCCTTACTTCTCCAAGCCGAAGGGATCGTCGACCGAATGGGCCGGCTGGGTAAACCAGCGGGCACCGGTTTCGGTGATGACCATGTGGTCCTCGAGGCGCACGCCGAATTCGCCATAGATGCAGATGGTTGGCTCGTTCGAGAAGGTCATGCCGGGCTTCAGCACGGTCTTGTCACCTTTCACGAGATAGGGCCATTCGTGCACGTCCAGGCCGATGCCGTGGCCGGTACGGTGCGGGAGGCCGGGTGTCGCATAGCCTGGCCCGAAACCGGCGCCGTTAATGACCCCGCGGGCGGCGATGTCGATATCCTCGCAGCGGTTGCCGGGTCTGGCGGCTGCGAAGCCTGCGGCCTGCGCCGCTTTCTCCAGGTTCCAGACCTCGCGCTGGCGCCTGGTCGGCTCGCCGAAGACGTAGGAGCGCGTGATGTCGGAGAGATAGCCATCGACCGGCGCGCCGGTATCGATCAGGATCATGTCGCCGTCCTTGAGCGTTTGCGGATAGGGCACGCCGTGCGGATACGCCGACGCCTCGCCGAACAGCACGGCGTTGAAAGGCGGATCGCCTTCCGAACCGAGCTTGCGGTGCGCAGCTGTGATGAATGCCTGCACTTCGGTGGTGGTGATACCTTCGCGCATGATGCGGGCAGCGGCCTTGTGGGCTTCGAGCGTGATGTTCTTGGCCGTCTGCATCAGCGCCAGTTCGTGCTCGGACTTGATCATACGGCAACCGGCGGTTACGTCGATCGAGTTGATGAAGGTGTAGGCGTTGCCGGCGCGGCGCAGTCCGTCGAAAGTGAAAAACGGCGTGGCCTCATCGACGGCGATCGTGCCGCTCGGATAGCCTAGCGCGCGCACGGTCTCGGTTACGGTTGCGGTAGGATCCTCGTCCTCCTCCCAGACGGCGATCTTGTCGCCGAACGAGATCATGGTCTTGAGTTTCTCGACCTCGAATGCCGGCGAGATATAGACGATCTCGCCGCTTGCCGGCAGAACCGCGCTGTGCATGCGTTCGGTGCGGCGGAACTTCAATCCGGTAAAATAGGTCATGCTCGACGAGACATCGAGATAGAGAGCGTCGATGCCCTTCTCGCGCATGATCGCCTGGGCGCG
>Ga0137415_10002965_pt1 | contig 16816 bp, 13 predicted proteins | sample CZODoug3_1_1_16f_FD_183082 | JGI IMG/M metagenome (GOLD analysis project Ga0137415, IMG submission 183082) | Vadose zone soil fungal communities from Angelo Coast Range Reserve, California, USA - CZODoug3_1_1_16fungal (Hybrid Assembly) | ecosystem: Environmental > Terrestrial > Soil > Vadose...
CACCACCGCCCTGGTGGCGCATCTGCTCGAGAGCGCCGGCTACGACACCGAGCTCGGCGGCAACATCGGCACCGCGATCCTCTCGCTCGAGCCGCCGCAGCCCGGGCGCGCCCATGTGATCGAGTGCTCCTCCTACCAGATCGATCTGGCGCCGAGCCTCGATCCCAGGATCGGCATCCTGCTCAACGTCACCGAGGATCATCTCGACCGCCACGGCACGCTCGCGCATTACGCCGCCGTCAAGGAGCGCCTGGTGGCGCAGGTGCAGGGCACCGCGATCGTCGGGGTCGACGACCCGTGGTGCGCGGCCGCGGCCGACCGGATCGAGCGCGCCGGCAAGCCGGTGGTGCGCGTCTCGGTGCGCCACCCGCTCGCGGACGGCATCTACGGCGAGGGCGAGCAGATCATGCGCGCCGAGGGCGGCAGCGCGCGGCCGATCGCGCTCCTGGGCGGAATCGGATCCTTGCGCGGCACCCACAATGCGCAGAACGCCGCCTGCGCGGCGGCGGCCGCGCTCGCGCTCGGGCTCGACCCCAAGACGATCCAGCAGGGCCTGTGGTCCTTCCCGGGTCTCGCCCATCGCATGGAGGAGGTCGGGCGCAAGGGCGGCATCCTGTTCGTCAACGACTCCAAGGCGACCAATGCGGATGCCGCCGCGCGCGCGCTCGCCTGCTTCGACGACATCTTCTGGATCGCGGGCGGCAAGCCGAAGACCGGCGGGATCGCGACGCTCGCGGAATTCTTTCCGCGCATCCGCAAGGCCTATCTGGTGGGCGAGGCGGCGCAGGATTTCGCCGCGACGCTGGGCCCCGCCGTTCCGCACGTGATCGCGGGCACGCTCGAGCGCGCGGTGGCGGCGGCGGCCAGCGATGCCGAGGCGTCGGGCTTGAAAGCCCCGGTGGTGCTGCTGTCGCCCGCCTGCGCGTCCTTCGACCAGTATCGGAATTTCGAGGTGCGGGGGGACGCCTTCCGGGCGCTGGCGCGACAGATCCCCGGGGTCGTGCCGACCCGGTGAACTTGACGGCGGTCAAGGCGCGGCCGCGGCGATAATTGATAAATTGCGCGGCCGTCTTATCTATCCGGTGATCGCAACCCGCAGCGGAGATCGGCGTCATGGGCGCAGAGCTTCAACACATCGTCTGTCCACACTGCGACGGCATCAACCGGGTTCCGGCCGACAAGCCGGCCACCAAGGCCAAATGCGGCCGCTGTCACAATCCACTTTTCACCGGGCACCCGTTTCCGGTCACGACCAGGAGCTTCGCGACGCAGATCGAGCGCAACGATATTCCGGTGCTGGTGGATTTCTGGGCGGCCTGGTGCGGGCCCTGCAAGGCCATGGAGCCGGTCTATGAGCGCATGGCGGCCGAATTCGAGCCCGCCATCCGCTTTCTCAAGGTCGACACCGAGGCCGAGCCCGAGCTCGCGGCGCGCCACCAGATTCGCGGCATCCCGACCCTGATGCTGTTGCGCAAGGGCGCGATCGTGGCGCAACGCGCCGGCGCCGTGGACGGGGAGACGTTGCGGGCCTGGCTGTCGCAATATGCGCAGCCGCCCGCCCGGGCGGCGTAAACCCCCGCGGCCGCGACTAGGGGCAGCCGGCTCACCCCAGCGCGTCGGCGATCGCCTTGCCGCAGGCGACGGTGTCGGCCGAGCCCTGCAGGTCGCGGGTGCGCAGCTTCTTGTCGGGCAGCACTTTCTCGATCGCCGCGACGATCGCCTGGGCGGCTTCGGTCTCGCCCAGATGCTCCAGCATCATGGCGCCCGACCAGATCTGACCGATCGGATTGGCGATGCCCTGGCCGGCGATGTCGGGGGCGGAGCCGTGCACCGGCTCGAACACGGAAGGGTATTTCCGTTCCGGATTGATGTTGCCGGACGGCGCGATGCCGATCGTCCCGGTGCAGGCCGGGCCGAGATCCGACAGGATGTCGCCGAACAGGTTCGACCCCACCACCACGTCGAAGCGATCCGGGTTGAGCACGAAATGCGCCGTGAGGATATCGATGTGGTACTGGTCCCAGCGCACATTGGGATAATTCGCCGCCATCGCTTTGACGCGCTCGTCCCAATACGGCATCGTGATCGAGATGCCGTTCGACTTGGTGGCCGAGGTGAGGTGCCGCTTCGGCCGCGAGGCTGCGAGCTCGAAGGCGAATTTGAGCACGCGGTCGACACCGGTCCGGCTCATCACGGTTTCCTGGATCACGACCTCGCGCTCGGTGCCGGGAAACATGCGCCCGCCGATCGACGAATACTCGCCCTCGGTGTTCTCGCGCACGACCCAGAAATCGATGTCGCCCGGCTTGCGGTTGACGAGCGGGCAGGGCACGCCCGGCATCAGCCGGACGGGACGCAGGTTGACGTATTGGTCGAACTCGCGGCGAAACAGGATGAGCGATCCCCACAGCGAGATATGGTCGGGGATCTTCTCCGGCCAGCCGACGGCGCCGAAGAAGATCGCGTCATGCGAGCCGATCCGCTCCTTCCAGTCCTCCGGCATCATCCGTTCGTGCCTGGCGTAATAGTCGTAGCTGGCGAAATCGAACCAGTCCTGCCGCAGCTCGAAGCCGAAGCGCTTGGCGGCCGCCTCGATCACCCGCACGCCTTCGGGCATGACCTCCTTGCCGATGCCGTCGCCCGGAATGACAGCCAGGCGGTACACCCGGTTCGTGCTCATATGTTCTCTCCACGGCTTGGGGCCGACCCGCCCGCTATCCGATAGAGCATTTGGCGGCCGGGATACAACAGGCGTGACCGGAGGCGAAAAGCCTCGCCCCTCACCCAGATCGCCGCCGGCGACGGTCTATTGCGACGCGACCCCGAGCCGCTCCAGCAGGGCCGGTGTCGGATGGCCGTCGGGCGTCATGCCGAATTTCATCTGGATGTCGCGAATGGCGTCGCGCTGGTCGAAATCCAGTCGGCCGGCGAAATCGCCGATCTTGTAGCCGAGCGCGGCCATCTTTCGCTGCAAGGCGATGCGGGCGTCGCGCGAGAGCTGCGGGTCCGGGTTCGGCCAGGCGGCCCGGAAGGGTCCGCCGCCATGCATGCGGTCGGCCAGGTGTCCGACCGCGAGCGCATAGGTGTCGGAATTGTTGTAGCGTTTGATCACCACGAAATTTGACGTCGCCAGGAACGCCGGCCCGGACGCGCCGCTCGGGAACAGCAGGAAACCCTCGCCGTCGCGCGGGAAGGCGCCGCCGTCCGCGCGCCGAAACCCGAGCTTCGCCCATTCGGCGAAGGCTGCGCGGCTGCGGCGGTAGCCGAAATCCTTCGGCACCGCGACCTCGAAACCCCAGGGCAGGCCGGGCTGCCAGCCGCTGCGCGCCATGTAGTTGCCGATCGACGCGAGCACGTCCGGCACGTTGGTCCAGATGTCGCGCCGCCCGTCGCCGGAGAAATCCACCGCGTAGTCGTAGAAGCTGGACGGCATGAATTGCGGCTGGCCCATCGCGCCGGCCCAGGATCCGAGCATCCGGTCGCGCCCGATATGGCGTTCCTGGAGGATTCGCAGCGCCACCAGAAGCTCGTTGCGGAAATACGGATCGCGGTAGCGCGCCTCGGCCAGGGTCGCGAGCGAGCGGATCACATCCCAGCGATCGCGGGCGGAGCCGAACGAGCTTTCGACGCCCCACAGCGCCAGGATGATCCAGCGCTCGACGCCGTATTTTTTCTCGATCGCGTCGAGCAGGCTCGCTTGTCGGGCGGCTTGCGCCGCGCCGGCCGCGACATGCGAGGCGGAGACGAGGGAGTCGACATAGGCTCCGACCGGCCTGCCGTATTCGGGCTCCTTTCGGGTCGCCGCGATGATGCGGGGGTCCGGTGTAAAGTTGGCAAGCGCCGCCGCGAAGGTGGCCGGCGTGATCCCGTTGCGCTGCGCGTCGGTTCGCAGCGCCTCGACAAAAGCGGCGACGCGCGCGGCGCCCGGGCCAGGACCGTCAGCCGGGTCCCCGTAGGCCGAACCGCCGCAGGCGGCGATCGCCAGCATCAGCGCCGTGACACGACGGACCATTTTCACCGCTCTTCCGGCCAGGGAGGCCGCGTGGCCGCCACAATAGCGGCCAGCGCCCGACAGCGGGCTTCAAAACCTCAATTTTTTGTTAACGCCTGCGCAATCATAGTCCGACCCGGACCCTGTCGATCCCGAGGAGCTCGCCCATGGTGTCGCGCGCCCAACGCACGCCCTTTGCCGCCTGGTGGTGGACCGTCGACCGGCTGCAACTGGCGGCGATCAGCGCCGTCATGCTCGGGGGCATCGTGCTGTCGCTCGCCGCGAGCCCGCCGGTGGCGGCCCGCCTCGGGCTCGATCCCTTCTATTTCGTCAATCGCCACGTCATGTACCTGATCCCGGCGCTCGCCGTGCTGCTGGCGACCTCGTTCCTGTCGCCGCGCCATATCCGGCGGCTCGCCCTGGTGGTGTTCGCGGTCAGCTTCTGCATGGTGCTGCTGACGCCTTTCATCGGCGCGGAGGTCAAGGGCGCGCGGCGCTGGATCGTGCTGCTCGGCCTCAACATCCAGCCGTCCGAGTTTCTCAAGCCCGCCTTCGTGATCCTGATCGCCTGGCTGTTCGCCGAGTCGGCCAAGAAACCGGAAGTGCCGGCGAACAGTTTTGCGTTGCTGCTGCTGTTCGGCTCGGTCATCGCGCTCGTGCGGCAGCCGGATTTCGGCCAGACCATGTTGATCGCGGTGGTCTGGGGCGCGCTGTTCTTCATGGCCGGGATGCGCCTGATCTGGGTGATCGGGCTCGGCGGCGCCGCTGCGGTCGGCCTCGCGGGCGCCTATTATACGGTTCCCTACGTGATGCGGCGCATCAAGCGCTTCATCGATCCGGCCTCGGGCGATACCTTCCAGATCGATACCGCGATCGACGCCTTTCGCAAGGGCGGCTGGTTCGGCAGCGGACCCGGCGAAGGAACCGTCAAGCGCTACTTGCCCGATAGCCACGCGGATTTCGTCTTCGCGGTCGCGGCCGAGGAGTTCGGCATCGTGCTCTGCCTCATTTTGGTGTCGCTGTTCTGTTTCATCGTGGTGCGGGCGCTCACGCGGGCGATGCGTACCGACGACCCCTTCGCGCGCTTCGGCGCGGCGGGACTCGCCATCCTGTTCGGCGCCCAATCGGCCATCAACATGGCGGTCAATCTCTCCCTCATCCCCGCCAAGGGCATGACCTTGCCGTTCATCTCCTATGGGGGCTCCTCGATGATCTCGCTCGCCTACGGCATGGGCATGCTGCTCGCGCTCACGCGCGAACGGCCGCGGGCGGAGCTGATCGCGCGGCCGGAAGCGCTCGAGCTCGCCGGGAGCACGGCCTGATGGCACAGGCCGGCGTGGCGCCGCTCGTCGTGGTCGCGGCCGGCGGAACCGGCGGGCACCTGTTTCCGGCCGAGGCGCTCGCAGTCGCGCTCGACCGGCGCGGCGTGAGCGTCGACCTCGCGACCGACGAACGGGCGATACACTACGGCGCCGACTTTCCGGCCCGCCACACCCACATCATCGCGAGCGCGACGGTGCGCGGCCGCGACCCGGTGGCGCTCGCGCGCACGGGCCTGCGGCTCGGGCGCGGGACGCTGCAGGCGTGGCATTTGCTCGGGCGGCTGCGGCCGGGGGCGGTGATCGGCTTCGGCGGCTATCCCACCATCCCGCCGCTGCTGGCGGCGGCGTGGCGGCGGATTCCGACCCTGATCCACGAGCAGAACGGCGTGATGGGCCGCGCCAATCGCTTCCTGGCGCCGCGGGTTTCCGCGATCGCGACCAGCTTTCCGGGCGTGCTCGACCGCGATGCCGCGCTCGCCGCCAAGGCGACCCATACCGGCAATCCGGTGCGGCCGGCGGTGGTGGAAGCCGCCAAGGTGGCGTTCGTGGCGCCCGGGCCGGGCGGGCCGCTGCGCCTGCTCGTGTTCGGGGGCAGCCAGGGCGCCCGCATCATGGCCGACATCGTCCCCGCCGCGATCGAGCGTCTCCCCGCGGCGACGCGCGCGCGTCTGGTCGTCACCCAGCAGGCGCGTGGCGAGGACCTGGAGCGCGTGCGCGCCGCCTATGCCCGGATCGGCACGGCGGCGGCGGTCGAGCCGTTCTTTTCGGACCTGCCGGCACGCCTGGCCCAAAGCCACCTCGTGGTGTGCCGGTCGGGCGCCTCGACGGTCGCCGAGCTTGCCGCCATCGGCCGCCCCGCCATCCTGGTTCCGCTGCCCCATGCGCTCGACCAGGACCAGCTCGCCAATGCGGCGGTGTTGGAAAAGGCCGGGGGCGCGATAAGGATTGACCAACCCGCCTTTACGCCCGACAAGCTCGCCTCCGAGATCGCCCGGATCGCCACGGAACCGGAACGGCTCGCCGTCATGGCGCAGGGTTCCCGCCAGGCGGGCGCGCTCGACGCCGCCGACCGGCTCGCCGAGCTGGTGCTGCGGGTGGCTGGTCTGAAAGCGAGAGGATGAGCTCCCCATGAAGCTGCCGCGCGACATCGGCCCGATCCACTTCGTCGGCATCGGGGGCATCGGCATGAGCGGCATCGCCGAGGTGCTGGTCAATCTCGGCTATACGGTCAAAGGATCCGACGTCGTCGACAGCGCCAACGTCAACCGGCTGCGCCAGAAGGGCATCGCGGTCGCGATCGGCCACAAGGCGGAGAATGTCGACGGCGCCGACGTGCTGGTGGTGTCATCGGCGATCAAGCGCGACAATCCCGAGCTGGTGGCGGCGCGCGCGCAGCGCCTGCCGGTCGTGCGCCGCGCCGAGATGCTGGCGGAGCTGATGCGGCTCAAGAGCTGCGTGGCGATCGCCGGCACCCACGGCAAGACCACCACCACGTCGCTGGTCGCCACGCTGCTGGAAGCCGGCCACCTCGATCCCACCGTCATCAACGGCGGCATCATCAACGCCTACGGCACCAATGCGCGGCTCGGGGGCGGCGACTGGATGGTGGTCGAGGCGGACGAATCCGACGGCACCTTCCTGAAGCTGCCGGCCGACATCGCGATCGTCACCAATGTGGACCCCGAGCATCTCGACCACTTCAAGACCTTCGAGGCGGTGCAGAGCGCGTTCCAGGACTTCGTCGAGAATGTGCCCTTCTACGGCTTCGCCGTGATGTGCACCGATCATCCGGTGGTGCAGGAGCTGGTCGGCCGCATCGAGGACCGGCGGATCATCACCTATGGCGAGAATCCCCAGGCGGACGTGCGCCTGGCCGGCCTCGATCACATGGATGGCCGCTCGCGCTTTTCCGTCGTCTTCCGCGACCGCGCCGGGACCGACGTGCACGCCATCGCGGGGCTCTCGCTGCCGATGCCGGGGCGCCACAACGCGCTGAACGCGACCGCCGCGATCGCGGTGGCGCGCGAGCTCGGCGTTTCCGACGATCTGATCCGCAAGGCGCTCGCCGGTTTCGGCGGCGTCAAGCGGCGCTTCACCAAGACCGGCGAGTGGAACGGCGTCACGGTGATCGACGACTACGGCCATCACCCGGTCGAGATCTCGGCGGTGCTCAAGGCCGCCCGCGAGTCGACCAAGGGCCAGGTGATCGCGGTAATGCAGCCGCATCGCTACACCCGGCTGCACGCCTTGTTCGAGCCCTTCTGCGCCTGCTTCAACGACGCCGACACCGTCATCGTGGCGCCCGTCTACCCGGCGGGCGAGCAGCCGATCGCGGGCGCCGACCGCGACAGCCTGATCGCCGGCCTGCGGGCGCGCGGCCATCGCCATGTGCTCGCCCTCGAGAGTGCTCCCGATCTCGCCGGCATGGTGCGCAAGCTCGCCCGGCCGGGCGACTACGTGGTGTGTCTCGGCGCCGGGTCCATAACGCAGTGGGCCTATGCGCTGCCGGGCGAATTGGCGGCGGTGGGCCGCTGACGTCGATGGACACCCGGCGCGCCATGACGTTTCCCGACATCACCCCCGATCTGAAAGCGAAGATGCCGGCGCTGCGCGGCCGCCTGCTGCCCAACCAGTCGCTCGCCGAGCTGACCTGGTTCCGGGTCGGCGGGCCCGCCCAGGTGCTGTTCATGCCCGAACACGAGGACGACCTCGCGTATCTTCTGGCGCATCTCGCGGGCGGGATTCCCGTCACCGTGGTCGGCCTCGGCTCGAACCTGATCGTGCGCGACGGCGGCGTGCCGGGGGTGGTGATCCGGCTCGGTCGCGGCTTCGGCGACACCGCGATCGAGAGCGAGCAGCGGGTGCGCGCCGGCGCGGCGGTGCCGGACGTGAAGGTCGCCCGGGTCGCGCAGGACGCCGGCATTGCTGGCCTCGCCTTCCTGCGCGGCATTCCGGGCGCGATCGGCGGCGCGCTGCGCATGAACGGCGGCGCCTATGGGGGCGAGACCAAGGACGTGCTGGTCGAGGCGCGCGCGGTCGATCGCAAAGGGAATGTCGCGGTGTGGCGCAATGCCGACATGCACTACAGCTACCGCCATTGCGGCGCGCCCGAGGACCTGATCTTCACGCAGGCGCTGTTCCAGGGCCGGCCCGGGGATCGCGCGCAGATCGCCGCCGAGATGGACAAGATCACCGGGTCGCGCGAGGCCACGCAGCCGATCAAGAGCCGCACCGGCGGCTCGACCTTCAAGAATCCGCCGGGCCACAAAGCCTGGCAGTTGATCGACGCCGCCGGCTGCCGCGGCCTTGTGGTGGGCGACGCCCAGGTCTCCGAGATGCACTGCAATTTCCTGATCAACCGCGGCAACGCGAGTGCGGCCGATATCGAGACATTGGGCGAGACCGTGCGGGCGCGCGTGAAGGAAAATTCCGGCGTGGAGCTGGAATGGGAGATCAAGCGCATCGGGCTGGCGTGAGCGGTGTTGCGAGCAGGCCCCGGATGCTGGCTGTTCCCTCCGCCGCAAGCGGGTGGGGGACAAGCAATGCGTGAGGACAGATCATGACCAAACACGTCGCGGTGCTGATGGGCGGCTGGTCGGCGGAGCGCGAGGTCTCGCTGCGCTCCGGCAAGTCCTGCGCGGACGCGCTCGAGCGCCAGGGCTATCGGGTCACCCGCATCGACGTCGACCGCAACGTGGCGGCCGCGCTCGCGGCCGCAAAGCCTGACGTAGCCCTCAATCTGTTGCACGGCCGGCCGGGCGAGGACGGCGCCATCCAGGGCCTGCTCGAGATCCTGGCCATTCCCTACAGCCATTCGGGCGTGCTCGCCTCCGCGCTGGCGATGCAGAAGGACCGCGCCAAGGTGGTGATGCGGGACGCCGGCGTCGCGGTCCCCGAGGGCCGGGTGGTGAACCGGTTCGAGGCCGCCAAGGCCCATGCGCTGGAGCGGCCCTATGTGATCAAGCCGATCGCCGAAGGGTCGAGCGTGGGGGTGTTCATCGTCACCGAGGCGCACGCCCATCCGCCGCAGGAGCTCAACCGGCCCGACTGGGCCTTCGGCGAGGACGTTCTGGTCGAGCGCTACGTCGCCGGCAAGGAGCTGACCTGCGCGGTCATGGGGGATAAAGCCCTCGATGTGATCGAAATCGTGCCGGCGGTACAGTTTTACGACTACCAGGCGAAATATGCCCCGGGAGGATCAAAACACCTGCTTCCGGCACCGCTTAAACCAAATGTTTACCAACAGGTCCGAAGACTGGCTCTCCTGGCGCATCGCGCGCTCGGGTGCCGGGGCGTGAGCCGTGCGGACTTCCGCTACGACGATCGCATGGAGGGGACGCAAGGAGTGGTTTGCCTTGAGGTCAACACCCAGCCCGGAATGACCGAGACGTCGCTGGTGCCGGAACTCGCGGCGTATGCGGGCATCACGTTCGAAGAGCTGGTCCTATGGATGGTGCAGGATGCCTCGCTGAGCCGCTGAGCGGGCCAAGTCGCCCGACGGCATCGGCGACTGCGGCCGCCCGGCGCGCGCCTGCGCGGCGGCGCGGCTTCGCGTCGGTCCGCGAGATCCTGCGGCGCGCCGGCCGGCTGGGCGCGCTCGGACGCCGCCTCAATGCCCGCATGCAGAAATTCGACGCGCTGCGGCCGCCGCGCGGCTTCGGCCTGGCGGGCGCCGCGCTGATCATTTTCGGGAGCATCGTTTTCGGCGCCATCCGGGGCGGCCACATCGACGAGGTCGTCGAGTCTCTGCGCCATGCGCGCGATACGGCCGCAAACGCGGCCGGTTTCAACATCACGGGCGTCGCGCTCGCCGGCCACAAGCATCTCACCCGCGAGGAGATCTTCGCGATCGCCGGCGTGACCGGGCATTCGTCGCTCTTGTTTCTCGACGTCGCCGACGCGCGCGCGCGGCTCAAGACCAATCCCTGGATCGCCGACGCCACCGTGCAGAAGCTCTATCCCGACCGCCTGCAGATCACGATCACGGAGCGCGCGGCCTTCGCGCTGTGGCAGAAGGGCGGCCGCATCGGCGTGATCGCCGATGACGGGACCGTGCTCGAGCCCTACATCTCCCGAAACGTCGCCGGCCTGCCGCTTTTCGTCGGCGACGGCGCGGCCACCCGCGCCAAGGATTTTCTCACGCTGCTCGAGCGCTATCCGGACCTGCGCGAGCAGCTGCGCGCCTCGGTGCTGGTGGCCGAGCGGCGGTGGAACCTGCGGCTCAAGAACGGCGTCGACGTGCGGCTGCCGGAATTCGACGTCGCGCGCGCGCTCGATCAGCTCGTCGGGCTCGATCGCGACAAGAAGATCCTCTCGCGCGATATCGTCTCCATCGACCTCCGCTTGCCCGACCGGGTGACGCTGCGCCTGTCCGAGGCCGCCGCCCAGGCGCGCGAGGAGGCGCTCAAGGCCAAGAAGCCGAAACCAAAGGGGGGCAACGCATGAACGCCCTCCACTACGGCCTCACCCCCAAGATGAAGCCGATATCGCCCAAGCGCAGCGCGCTGATCGCCGCGCTCGATATCGGCACCAGCAAGATCGCCTGCCTGATCGCCCGCCTGACGCCGCATCCGCCGCAGGAGGTGCTGCGCCGCCGCAGCCACGCCATCGAGATCATCGGCTTCAGCCACACCGGCGCGCGCGGCATGAAGGCCGGCAACGTGGTCGATCTGGTCGAGGCCGAGGAGGCGGTGCGCCACGCCGTCGACGTCGCCGAGCGCTCGGCCAGCCGCCAGGTCGAGTCGGCGGTCGTGTCGGTGTCGGCCGGGCGGCTCGCGAGCGAGCTGTTCGCGGCTTCGGTCGATATCGGCGGACCGACGGTCACCGATTCCGACATCGCGCGCGTGCTCGCGGCCGGCTGCCGGCGGTCGCTGCGCCAGGGCAGGGTGGTGCTGCACTCGCTGCCGATCGGTTTCGCGCTCGACGACGCCCGCGGCATCCGCGACCCGCGCGGCATGCTGGGGCGCCGCTTCGGCGTCGACATGCATGTGGCGACGGCCGACGGCGCGGCCGCGCGCAATCTGATGCTCACGATCGAGCGCTGCCATCTCGCGGTCGAGGCGATGGTGGCGAGCCCCTATGTGGCGGGCCTTTCGGTGCTGGCCGACGACGAGGCCGATCATGGCGCCGCCGTCATCGACATGGGAGCCGGCACCACCACCATGGCGGTGTTCTCGTCCGGCCGTTTCATCCATGCGGACGGCTTCGCGCTCGGCGGTTTCCACGTGACCCTCGATCTCGCGCGCGGGTTGTCGACCAGCATCTACGACGCCGAGCGGATCAAGACCCTGTATGGCAGCGTGCTGGCGGGTGGATTGGACGAGCGGGACATGATCACCGTGCCGACCGTCGGCACCGACGAGCGCGACCCGCCCCAGTTCGTGTCGCGCGCGACGCTGACGCGGATCGTCAAGCCGCGCGTGGAAGAGATCCTCGAAATGGTGCGCGACCGGCTCGCGGCCTCGCCCTTCGCGGCGGAGCCGCGCGCGCGCGTGATCCTGACCGGCGGGGCGAGCCAGCTCAACGGGCTGCCCGAGCTCGCGACCCGCATTCTGTCGCGCCCGGTGCGGATCGGCCGGCCGCTCGGCATCGGCGGGCTTCCGGACGACGCCAAAGGCGCGGCCTTCGCGGTCGCGGCCGGCCTCCTGGTCTATCCCCAGGCGGCGCATCTCGAACACTTCGAACCGCGGCGAACGCGGCACTTCGTGACAGGGACCGGCGGCTACATCGCAAGGGTCGGACGATGGCTTCGCGAGAGCTTCTGATGACACCGATGCACCAGTTTCACCCTATTGGCCGGTGGCGGACCGGCGGACCCCGCGGCGTCGCCCGCGCAATGAAGAGGCAGCCATGAGCATCAACCTGAAGATCCCCGACATCCGTGAACTCAAGCCGCGCATCACAGTGTTCGGTGTCGGTGGCGCCGGCGGCAACGCCGTCAACAACATGATCACCGCCGGGCTGCAGGGCGTCGATTTCGTCGTCGCCAACACCGACGCCCAGGCGCTCACGCTGTCCAAGGCCGAGCGCATCGTCCAGATGGGGGTTCAGGTCACCGAGGGTCTCGGCGCCGGCTCGCAGCCGGATGTCGGCCGCGCGGCGGCCGAGGAAGTGATCGATGAGATCCGCGATCATCTCAGCGGCGCCCACATGGTGTTCGTCACCGCCGGCATGGGCGGTGGCACCGGCACCGGCGCGGCCCCCGTCGTCTCGCGGGTGGCGCGCGAACTCGGGATTCTCACCGTCGGGGTGGTGACCAAGCCGTTCCACTTCGAAGGCCAGCGCCGGATGCGCTGCGCGGAAGCCGGCATCGCCGAGCTGCAGAAGGTCGTCGACACGCTGATCATCATTCCCAACCAGAACCTGTTCCGGGTGGCGAACGAGAAGACCACCTTCGCGGACGCCTTCGCGATGGCCGACCAGGTGCTCTATTCGGGCGTGGCCTGCATCACCGACCTGATGGTGAAGGAAGGCCTCATCAACCTCGACTTTGCCGACGTGCGCGCGGTCATGCGCGAGATGGGCAAGGCCATGATGGGGACCGGCGAGGCGACGGGCGAGAAGCGCGCGTTGCGCGCCGCCGAAGCCGCCATCGCCAATCCGCTGATCGACGACGTGTCGATGAAGGGCGCGCGCGGGTTGCTGATCTCGATCACGGGCGGCAAGGACCTCACCCTGTACGAAGTCGACGAGGCCGCGACCCGGATCCGCGAAGAGGTCGATCAGGACGCCAACATCATCGTCGGGGCGACCTTCGACGAGAGCCTGGAGGGGGTCATCCGGGTCTCGGTGGTGGCGACCGGCGTCGACGATGTCGGGGTCGTGCGTGCGCCCGCGAGCGCGCCCGAGAAGGTGGCGGCCGTGGCCAATCACGAGTCGCGGATCGCCGAGCTGACGCAACGGCTGCGCGCCGACACCCAGCGCATGCAGGAGCGCATCGAGAAGGCCGAGGCGCGGCCGCAGGCGGCGGCGCCGGCCAGCCATGCGCCGACGCCGGCCGAGACCGCGGCCACGGCGGCGGTCGCGGCCGCCTTGGAGGATGTCACCATCCGGCCGATCCCGCCCAAGCCCTCGCTGTTCGAGCAGGTGCCCGCCAAGCCGGCCGCGCAAGCGCCGGAGCCCGCGACGCCGAAAGTGTTCATCCCGCCGCAGCCGGAACGGCCGGCCCTGCGCGCCCCGCGCATGCCGCGCATCGACGAGTTCCCGCTGCCGGCCCAGAACGAGATGCGGGCCAGACAGGGCGAGGACATCGACCCGGCCGACAAGCCGCGGATGTCGCTGCTCGCGCGCCTCGCCTCCGTCGGCCTCGGCCGGCGCGAGGAGGGGCAAGCCCCGCCGGAGCGCCCGGCGACGCGACAGATGCCCCCGCTTCCGGAGCGTGTGCCGCAGCGTCCGCAAATGCCGCCCTTGCCGCGCGGCGCTGATTCGCGCGGCCAGGAAGCAGTCTCCGAATACGCCAAACGGAGCGTTCCGCAGGGCCTCGACCAGCACGGAAGGGCAACCCCTGTGCATAACCCGGTCGATGACGATCAACTTGAGATCCCGGCTTTCCTTCGCCGCCAGGCGAATTGAGCCCGGCGACGTCTCACCCGTCCCGGTGCGGACGGCGGACCTCGGCCACTCGGCCGTGGGCCGCCTTTTCGCGCGCCATCATGTCGGCGGTTGGCGCAAGCAAATATTTGATTTTAAATCATTATTTAAGATTTCCTGTAATCCCGGAGGCGGCCGGGCTGGCGCCGCGACGTTGCCCAAAAACCCGGCCTTTGGCGGTGGCCGAATTGTGAGCGCTCGGCCGGCCCCGCCGAAAAGGTGGCGGAATATGGGTCAAAACGGGACAGCCTCAGGTAACAGTTGGTAAAAAAGCGTGAGTTGGCGATCGGCCCACCCCCGTCTAAGGTTCGTGACTAACAGGGGGTTTTCCGCGAGGGGAATTGCGCGGGGGGATTGAAGCCGAAACGGCTCATTCCTGCAATTCGTGGCGAAAAGGCGGCCCAGCGGGGAACCACGGGGATCAGTTGTGTACCGCGTCAGTGCGGCGACAACTCGAGTGGGACGGGTGGAATGAAAACGGGCAAGCAGACGACGTTGTGCGTCGATGCCGCGGTTACAGGCATCGGTGTCCATTCAGGGTTGCCGGCCACGCTGACGCTGCATCCGGCCGATGCCGGCACCGGCATCGTTTTTCTCCGCACCGGCCTCGAGGGCCGCCCCGACCGCGAGATCCGCGCCGATGTGCGCTCGGTCACGGCGACCGAATTCGCCACCGTATTGGGCGATCCGAGCGGGCCGCTCTGCTCGACCGCCGAGCATGTCCTCGCCGCGCTGTCCGGCCTCGGCGTCGACAATGCGGTCGTCGAGATCGACGGCCCCGAAGTGCCGATCATGGACGGCAGCGCAGAGCCCTTCGTGAGCGCGATCGACCAAGCCGGAATCATGACGCTGGCGGCGCCCCGCCGTTGCATCCAGGTTCTCAAGCCGGTGCGCGTCGTCAAGGACGCGTCGATCGGCGAGTTGCGGCCCTATGCGCGCGGTTTCCGGGTGGAGATCGAGATCGATTTCGAAAACCCGCTGATCGGCCGGCAGGCGCTCTCGCTCGATGTCACCCCGGCCAGCTTCCGGCGCGAGATCGCCCGCGCGCGCACATTCGGTTTCATGCGCGACGTCTCCAAGCTGTGGAGCGCCGGTTACGCGCTGGGCGCGACCTTCGACAACACGCTCGTGGTCACCGACAACCGAATCCTCAACCAGGACGGCCTGCGCTATCCGGACGAGTTCGTGCGCCACAAGGCGCTCGATGCCATCGGCGACCTCGCGCTGGCCGGAGCCCCCTTGCTGGGCGCCTATCGCTCGGTGCGCGGCGGCCACAAGCTCAACCACGCCGTTCTGTCGGCCCTGATGGCGGATCGGACCGCCTGGCGGGTGGTCGAGCAGGGGCGGGTGGCGCGGCCGGCCCGCGGGCATGCCGATGTGGCGGCCGGACTGCTGGCGCCGGCCTTCGGGCCGGACGTTTCCTGAGGCCGCCGGCCTCCCGGGCACCTTCCGCGGCTCCGCAATCGGCTGGTAACGCTTAACTTTTCCGCCATATTCCGGGCCGATTGTAGGCCTAGGAGTTGCGGCGGAGCGCGGTTTCTCTGTTACACGGGTTCAGCCGGTGCGGCTGCCGCGCGGGATTGACGGGGGTTCTCTGGCGCCGATGCCTACGCGTGTTTTGACCACGGCACGTTTTCGTGGCGGGCGAGGTGTTTGCACGCGCCTGCTGGCGCTGGCGCCCGTTCTGCTGCTCGTGGGCGGCTGCAGCATGTTGAACGGCATGTTCGGCGACAAGGATCCGATTCTGCCCGACGAGCCGGCCGATCGCCTTTACAATGAAGGCGTCTATTTGCTGAACGAGAAAAAGGACTTCAAGGAATCGGCCAAGAAGTTCGAAGAAGTCGATCGCCAGCACCCCTATTCGGAATGGGCGCGCAAGTCGCTCATCATGTCGGCCTTCGCCTATTACGAGGCGGGGTCCTATGACGAATCGGTCAACGCCGCCAAGCGCTACATCACGCTGCATCCGGGCAGCTCGGATGCCGCCTATGCGCAATACCTGATCGGTGCATCCTATTTCGACCAGATCCCGGATGTGACCCGCGACCAGACCCGCACCGAACGGGCCATTGCGGCGCTCGAAGAGGTCACCCGCAAGTTCCCCAACACCGAATATTCCGACAGCGCGCGCAAGAAGATCGAGGTCGCACGCGACCAGCTCGCCGCCAAGGAAATGAATGTCGGGCGCTGGTATCAGGAAAAGAAGGATTTCACCGGCGCGATCAACCGCTTCAAGGTGGTGGTGACGCAGTATCAGCGGACCCGCCACGTCGAGGAGGCGCTGGCGCGGCTGGCCGAGTGCTACATGACGCTCGGCATCGTGCTCGAGGCGCAGACCGCGGCCGCCGTGCTCGGGCACAATTTCCCGGACAGCACCTGGTACAAGGACGCCTATCGGCTGGTGAAGGCGGGCGGCCTGGAACCGCAGGAAAACAAGGGCTCCTGGATGAGCAAGGCCTTCAGGACGCTCGGCGTGGGCTGGAATTCGCGGGCCGACAAGACCGTCGGGGCCGGCGAATAGGGCCCCATCGGGCCGTTGAATGTTTGGCGCCGCGGTGCCACCACAAGACGTGACCGGCCGAATCTCCTAGACTCAATCGACCATTTCGGCGCGACGGGGTGCTCATGCTGACCCGGCTCTCGATCCGCGACATCGTGTTGATCGATCGGCTCGATATCGATTTCGCCGGCGGCCTTGCCGTGCTCACGGGCGAGACCGGCGCCGGCAAGTCGATCCTGCTCGACGCCTTCGCGCTCGCGCTCGGCGCGCGCGGCGACGCGAGCCTGGTGCGCCAGGGCGCCGAGCAGGGGCAGGTGACGGCGTGCTTCGACGTGACCGCCGATCATCCGGTGCGCGCCCTGCTGGCCGCGAACGAGATCCCCGCCGAAGACGAGCTGATCCTGCGCCGCGTCC
>Ga0137415_10002966_pt1 | contig 16814 bp, 16 predicted proteins | sample CZODoug3_1_1_16f_FD_183082 | JGI IMG/M metagenome (GOLD analysis project Ga0137415, IMG submission 183082) | Vadose zone soil fungal communities from Angelo Coast Range Reserve, California, USA - CZODoug3_1_1_16fungal (Hybrid Assembly) | ecosystem: Environmental > Terrestrial > Soil > Vadose...
GGTGAATCCGATCCGGAGGGAAGTGCAGCTCGACCTTCGAGCCGGTGTCGCCCGCGAAGGTCGCCCCCACGACCGCCTTCAGAAGCGTCTCTCCGACTTTCAGGTCGAGGATCGTCGAGTCTCCGAGCGGTTCGGTGGTGTAAATCTCCGCAGGGACGGACGTCGATGGGAAACGGTAGACAACCACCCCGTCTGCCTCGGTAGGAGGTGTCGGATTTACCCGAAGGTCTTGTGGACGGATCCCGAGGACGAGCTTCTCCGATGCCGTCTGCTTGAGCGGTTCCAGGTATCGGTCGGGGACCGGGATGCGGAAGCTCCCCGCATCGAGGACATTTCCTTCGGCCAAGTCGCAGTCGACGAGGTCGATCGGTGGGCTCCCGACGAAGCTTGCGGCGAACGAGTTCACCGGACGATTGTACAGGGTCTGCGGGGCGTCGTACTGCTGCAGCACGCCCTTGTGGAGGAGGGCCACGCGGTCTGCCATGGTCATCGCTTCGACTTGGTCGTGGGTCACGTAAATCGTCGTTACCCCGAGGACCTTCTGCAGTTTTTTCAACTCAGCCCGCATGTGGACTCGGAGTTGGGCGTCGAGATTGCTCAGCGGCTCGTCCATGAGGAAGACCTGCGGCTCGCGGACGATCGCGCGGCCGACCGCGACCCGTTGCCGCTGGCCTCCACTGAGCTGGCTGGGCTTGCGCCCGAGGAGGGTCTCGATCTGGAGGAGCTTGGCGACCCGGTTCACGGACGCGATGATTTCGCGCTCCGCGACCTTCGCGTTCTCGAGCGGGAAGGCCATATTCTGGTAGACCGTCATGTGCGGGTACAACGCGTAACTCTGGAACACCATCGCGACGTTGCGGTCCTTCGGATCGAGGTCGTTCACGAGGCGGTCGCCGATGTAGATCTCACCTTCGTCCGCCGACTCGAGTCCTGCCACGCATCGCAAAGTCGTCGTCTTGCCACATCCGCTCGGTCCGAGGAGGACGACGAATTCCTTGTCTTGGACCTCGAGGTTCAGTCCCTTCACCGCAAGGGCTCCGTCGTACGCTTTCGTGAGCCCCTGCAACTTGACTCGGGCCAAGGAGACGTTGGACGGGGAAGAACGGATAAATAATCTTCGCTTACGGGTCCCTGTCGCGGTCTCGGAGCGTACGGATTTCCATGGAAGAGGTTCGCGTCGCAGAGAAACGCCTGTCCGACTATCGCGCGATCATCGGGGGCCCGGCGTTCGCCGAGATCCTCGCCCTCGCGAGCAAGCTGAAAGGAAAGCGGGTCGCGCACGTGAACGCGACCGGCTACGGAGGCGGCGTCGCCGAGTTGCTGCACAGCCTCGTCCCCTTGCAGCGGGATGTCGGTCTGGACGTGCACTGGTTCGTCCTCGACGGCTCGAACGCCTTCTTCACCGCGACCAAAACGATGCACAACGCGCTTCAAGGCTCCGAGGTCGCGCTGACGCCGGACATGGAGGCCACGTATCGTCATTTCAACGAGCTGAACGCGGCAGGATTCAGGGACGAGTACGACTACGTGATCATCCACGATCCGCAGCCCGCTCCGTTCGCGACCCTGTGCGAGCGGAAAGGTAAGTGGATCTGGCGCTGTCACATCGACCTCACGTCTCCGAACGAGTCCGTCTTGCGGCTCCTCGCCCCCCACCTCGAGGCCTACGATGCGGCCGTCTTCAGCGCGCGCGAGTATGCGCCGCCGACGGTCCAATTCCCGCGGATCTACGTGAATCCGCCGGCAATCGATCCGACCAGCCCGAAGAACCGCCACGTCTACCGCGAGGAGCTGGAGACGATCTTGCCTCGCTTCGACGTCGATTTCGACCGGCCGGTCATCACCCAAGTCGGCCGTTTCGATCCGTGGAAAGATCCTCTCGGAGTCATCGACGCGTATCGCCTCGTGAAGAAAAAGATTCCTCGGGTGCAGCTCCTGCTAGTGGCCTCGATGGCCCGTGACGATCCAGAAGGGTGGATGTGGTTCGAGCGCTCGGCGCGGCATGCCGGCGATGATCCAGACATCCACTTCCTCACCGATCTCCGTGGCGTCGGCGCGCTTGAGGTGAACGTCCTCCAGAGGCAGACCGACGTGGCGATCGCGAAATCGCTCCGCGAGGGGTTCGGCCTCATCGTGAGCGAATCCCTGTGGAAGAGCGTCCCCGTGGTCGGTGGCGACGTCACCGGAATCCGGCTGCAGATCAAGGACGGTCGACATGGCTACCTCGTCTCCAGCGTCAAGGAGTGCGCCGATCGGACAATCCAGCTGCTTCGGGATCCCGCGAAGCGGAAGACGATGGGGCGGGCGGGGCGGGAGCGGGTCCGCCGTCACTTCCTGATCACGCGGTACCTGCGGGAATACCTGCGAATCTTCTCCGACCTCAAAGCCGCGGGTTAAGCCGCAGACCTTCAGCGCTCAAACACCGATGACGGGAACCCCTTTAGACTCGGAGAACCACTCCGGGGCATGGCCGCGCGGACGCACCGAACTCGCGTGACGGGAATCGGAGGCATCTTCTTCAAGGCGAAGGATCCGGAGGCCCTCGCCCGATGGTATCGCGAGCATCTCGGCATCGCCATCGAGGGGATGGTCGCCCTGTTCGCCTGGCGCAGCGGCAAAGACGGGAAGCGCGTCGGGCACACGGTCTGGTCGATCTTCCCCGCGGATACATCGTACTTCGGAGAAGACGCCGCCTCGTTCATGATCAATTACCGGGTAAAGGACCTGGACGCCGTGATGGCGGCGTTGCGGAAGGAGGGCGTCACGGTCGACCCGAAGATCGAGGAGCTGGAGTACGGCCGCTTCGGTTGGGTCCTGGATCCGGAAGGAAATCGCATTGAACTCTGGGAGCCGCCGAAAGTCAATCGTGCGCCCGAGAAATCGATCCCCATGGAATGAGCGCGCGCACGGTCGCCCGTTCATCAGACGAAGACTTCGATTGCTAATCCGGCGAGCAGTAGAATCCCCGTGACCACCGTGGCGAGGATCATCCCCGCGTTAGATGGAATCAGGGCGTGCGGATCGGCACCCGCCCGCTTCAGTCCGAGGATCGGCTTGATCGCTAGGGGAAGCGCCAGGAGGGCGAGGAGAGCCCACGGAGTCAGGGAGAACAGGACGACGCCGACGAGGAGGATCGCATAGGCGGCGAGGACGATCGCACCGAACGCCATCGTCGCACGTGCCACACCGAGCCGGACCACGAGCGTCCGCTTCCCTACGGCGGCATCCGCCGGGATGTCCGGGATCTCGTTGATCCAGAGGATGCCGGCGACGAGGAGACCCAGGGAGACGGAGAGAATGACCGCCGGCGGATCGAAGCGACGGGCGAGGACGTAGTACACTCCGAGGACCGTCACTGGACCGAAGGCGATCCCGACGGCGATCTCGCCGACGCCCCGATGGGCCAATCGAAGAGGCGGCGCCACATAGAAGTAGGCCACCACGACGCCGACGAGGCCGAGCCACAGTAGAGGGAGGCCGACGATGGACACGAGGTACAGGCCGACGAGAGATCCAAGGAGGAGAAACGTCACCGCCACGGCGAGGTGGGTTCTCAAATTCAGCACGCCGCGGAATAGGACGCGACCTCCCCCGGCGAACGGGTTGAGATGGCGAACCTGCAGATCGTTCCCGCTCCGATAATCCCAGGCGTCGTTCGACATGTTCGTCCCGAGATGGATGAACACGAGGCCGAGGAGCGACAGGCCCAGCAATCCGAGATTGATTTCGTATCCCGCTTGCCGCGCGGCGAGGGCTCCGACGAAGCCCGGAATCAGAGAGGCTACAAGGAAAGGCGCTCGGAATGCCTGAACCCAGAGCCTCGCAACCGGCACCGGCCCGGGCGGGGTCAACGGGTGCGTCATGCCCATGAAGCCCACGTGTTGTCCCTCGCGGATGATCGGTCGCACGGTGAGCACGGCGCGGAAGGTCGAACCGTCCTTCCGCATGAGGATGACCTCCTCCTCGAATTTTCCCTTCTCGACGGCCTCCCGAAGGAGGCGCGGGACGAGCGTCGGGACGTTCTTCGGCACGTGGAACATGGCGACAGACATCTTGCCGATGACCTCGTCTTGCGTCCATCCGAACAGGTCGGCGGCATCGGCCGCATACTCCTGCACAATGCCCTGCGTGTCGCAGGTGATGACCGAGGTCCTCGACTCGAAGGGCTGTCCGGTCATCGAGAATGCCTCGGAGCCGTGCCTCAAGGACGCCGCGGCGGTTCCAGGGGATGCGTCATTCCCATGAAGCCGACTTGCTTCCCGTCCCGATACACCGGGCGAACCGTGAGCCGCGCGCGGAACACTTCGCCGTCCTTTCGACGGAGCGTGACCTCTTCCTCGAACTTCCCGTTCTCGACGGCTTCCTTCAGAAGCCGCGGAACAAGGGTGGGCACGTTCTCCGGGAGATGGAAGGTCGCGACGCTCAGCTTCCCGACGACCTCGGCGGGCGACCACCCGAACAGCTCTCCGGCGTCCGCCGCGTACTCTTGCACGATCCCTTGCATGTCGCACGTGATGACGGACGTCTGCGCATGGAATGGCTTCTTGGTCATGGGGCTCTCCGAGGAAATCGAGGGGCCACACGTATAAGTGGGTTCTGGTTTACCTGTCAACCATACCCCGATGAAACGGCTCGAGCTCACCGTGCCCACGTCGCTCCTCGACGACCTTGAGATCCTGAGTGACCGCTTCTTCCGCCACAACCGTTCGGTGCAAGTCCTCCAATCCTTTTCCTTGCGCCCGCAAACGAACGCCCTCATCGTCCGCGTGCATCGGAAGGGCCCCTTCAAAGACGAGGCGACGGTTCGGCGGGAGGCCCGGGCGATCGCTCGTCGATATCGCGTGGCCCGTTTCGAACTCCTCTCAACGGACCGGACCCACGGAGAATACGTCGCCTGGATCGAATGGCGCCTGCCCGAGCGACTTCGGGGTCTCCTCGGCGAGGAGTGGTCCGGGGCGGTGCCCCTCGAGGTCGCCGCGGTCGGGTCTGGCGAGGCCCGCGTGGTCCTCTTGGCCTCCGAGAAGGTCCTTCCCGCCTTGAGTCGATTCCTCGATGACGTGGAGGCCCCTTATCGGATTCGCACGATGAAGAACGCGTCCTTGGAGTCTTGGCAGCCTCTCGCTTCTCTCACGCAGCGGCAACGGGATCTCCTCGAGCTGGCGTATCATCTCGGCTACTACGCGAGTCCCGCGAAGGCGACGTTGCGACAGATTGCCGGCTTGGTCGGGATTACACGCGCAGCCGTATCGAAGCACCTCCGAGCCGCGGAGCGGAAAATCTTCGCCGCGGCGTTGGGCGCAAGCCGCTGACCCTGCCGACGGTGTAAGGTCATCCGGCCGAGAGGGCCTGGTTCTCCCCCGTGGTGGGCGCGTTCGGTCGCCTCGCTCGCAGGATGGCGTTCGAGCGGATCGTAGAGAGAAATGTTCCGTCTTCCGGTTCTGTAACGTTTGGGTTGGTACCCTCACATTACTCCACTCCGCTCGGCTCCTCCCGTGCGCCTCCTCCTTCTCGGAGGAGGTCGTAGAGGGGACTCACCACATCATGGCGGAGGGCACCGGGCTGGAACCGTACAGCCCTTGCCAAGGCCTCGTTCGAGGCCAAGGCGGTCTTGAGGATGTTCATGCCTGCGTTGATCTGCCGGTCCATCTCCCAGTCGCACATCAGGCACACGAACACCTTGCCCACCCTATCTCGGCGCCGAGCGCCACACACTGGGCAGGTCTTACTCGTCCATGCAGGATTGACTTTGATGACTGGCACGCCCTCGAGAGCAGCCTTGTATTTGATCTGGCGGTGGAGCTCGCCGCGAGGCCAGGAAGAGAGACGGCGGTTCATTCGCCGAGAACGGCCGTCAGCGCCGTGGAGCGTGAGGTCCTCGAGGACGATCGCCGCCCGACGACCTTTGGCGAACTGCACGAGCCGTTTTGAGACCCGGTGCAGCCTCTGACGAACGCGATGCCTCTCCCTGTGTCCTTCCCGGTCCAGCAGGCGACGCATGACCCTCCGATCCCCGGCCTTTTTCACCGCGAGCTTCCTCCGTCGTCGGAAATGAGTTTGCTGGATTCGCCGGACGCCACCAAACGGCAGACGCGTTGGGACAATGCCCTCGTCGGAGGCCAGGACTCCGTCCATCGAATCCTCGTTCGTGTCGAGGGCGATCGCCCCCTCCGGCTCGTAGCCCTTTGGAGCCTCCCGACGGACGACGAGAATGATCTTGCCTGGGACGACGGTCAGAGAACCCAGCGTCCAAGATGAATCGCTCAGGAACGAGCGATGCCATTTGGAAAGGGGCAGGTGGAGCTGCACGCCTTCCGTCCCCCGGACCGGGATGCGGAGGCGTCCCGTCTCGCGGTCGAGCCAATAGGACTGGTTCTCCGCCTTCAGCATGAGTCTGCGCAGGAACGGGATGGAAGACCGTGTCCCTTTTCTTATCCGCCGGCGGTGGGCCTTCAGGACGCCGAGAGAAACCTCGAAAGCGGAGAGGATGTACTGTTTGTGCACGGCATGCCGAGCGCTGAGGTCCCTGTACGCGGCCCGCGCAAGTCGGACGCGGGAACGGATGTCCGCGTTCAGCGCGATCCGGATCGATTCGTTGACAAGGAGGCGAAATTCAGCGAGGAGCCAGCCCAACTGCGGAGCATCCCACGCGATTGGGAACAGCAGGGCCCGATGGGCGTCCACGCTTTATCTTGGGGAAGAGGCGAACGTTAGGCCTTCCAAGGGAGATGCCCGAAAGTGAAAATCCGAAGATCACCTGTCGAGCAATGAAACGGGCGATCGAGCGGCACGGCACCGTGAAGGTGGCCGCGTCGCCGGCCCAGGCATCGAGCCGTCAAGGAGTCCACCAACGCGGAGGTTCTTCCATATACTTAAGTGGACTTTGCTCAATCCCTTCGCGTGGCGAGGGGGTACCGCCGGAAGCGGTTCTATTCCACGGCCAACCGAATCCTCGCCCATCTGTCGGCGACGGCGTCTCACGAGCCCGCGAGCCTGAGCGGACTCACGCAGGAAGGGATCGCCGCGGCGACCCATTCCGGGCGTACGACCGCGACGAAGTGGCTCGCGCGCATGGAGTCGTCCGGCCTCGTGGTCGGTGAACGCGCGCACGTCCCGGGCCATCGCGTCCGGAAGACCGTGTATCGATTGAGTCACGAGGGATGGGTCCAGGCGATGAAGCTCCGGTCCCGATTGCATTCGGACATCGTGGAGGTCCTCGCGCCGGGCCTCGACCCGACGCCGATGCGCGTCGCAGAGATCCCCGAGATCTTCCCGGCGTACGTCAACATGACCGCCGCTGTCTCCCTCGTACGGCGCGGCCGGCTCGACTTCACGAAGCTCCACGGCATCGGCTCCGGAGGCGTCGCACCGCTCCTCTGGGGCGACACGTTGCGGCGCCTCGGTCGCGTCTTTGGCCGCACCGAGGAATTCATCGAACTCGATTCGTGGGCCGTCTCGCCTTCGTCCCTCCTGATCGTGACCGGCATCGCCGGCATCGGGAAGAGCTCGCTCGTCGCGAGCTGGCTCGTGCGCCAGCGTCCCCGGCCGTACATCTACTGGTTCGAAATCCACGATGGCACGACGCGGCCGATCCTCCTCGAAGACCTGGCCGCTTTCCTCAGTCGGCTCGGCCGTCGCGGGCTGAAGAATCTTCTGGCTGAACATCGGGCGGCGGACCCTCAGGTGATCACCCGCGTGCTCTCCCACGACCTGCGGGAGGTCCCGATCCTCGTCGTGCTCGACAACTATCAGCGCGCGACCCCCGACCTCGCGCGGTTTATCGCCGGGCCGCTCCTCGAGCTGGTCCACGCCGCGTCGACGAAGGTCCTCCTGATCTCCCGCACACGACCCGCAAGCCTCATGCGGCGCAAGGTCGCGAAAGATTCGCGGGCCGCGGTCCTCCATGTGCACGGGCTCGACTTGGAGGCGTCGCTCTCCCTGCTCCGGGCGAAAGGATTCGCCGGGGACGAGGTCGCGCTCCAGCGGGCCGCGAGTTCCGCGCGAGGCCACCCGATCCTCCTGTCGTTCGCGGCGCAGACCGGTTCGAGCGTGAGCGGGGAGATGACCCGCTATCTGGAGCGGGAGATCTGGCGCACCCTGTCGAAGGACGAGCGGACCATCCTCGAGGCGTCGTCGTTGTTCCGCGGCCTGATCCCGGCCGACTCGCTGCATTGTTTCTCCGACGAATGGCAGGCCGCGGTCCACGGGCTCCAGGCGAAGAACCTCCTTGCGCCGACGATATCCGGCGGCGTCGTCGTGCACGATACGATCCGCGAGTACATCCGAGAGCGCCTCCCGGAGGCGCGTCGGCGGTCGTTCCATTCGCTCGCGGCGGTCTACTTCATGGACGGTTCCGAGATGCGGGACCGACTCGAAGGGATGTACCATCTGATCGAAGCCGGCGACATGAATGCCTTCGGCGATTACCTGGCCGAAACGAGCAGCGCGCTCCTGGACTCCGTGCCGGCCTCCGAACTCCTGACGGTCTTGCGGAAGATCGACCGCACCGCGCTCGATCCGCTCTCGGCGTGCATCCTCCCGGAACTCATGGGCGACACGTTCCGGGCGCTCGGAGATCTCCAACCCGCCATGTTGGAATATCGACATGCGGTCCAGCAGTCCGAGGCGAGTCGTCGGTCCGATCGAGTCCCGCGGCTGCTCCGGAAGATCGCATCGATCGAACGGTGCCGGAAGGAGAACGCCAAGGCCCTCGGCCATCTCGTCGAGGCGCAGGCTCGCCTGGAGGCGCACCCGGATCCGGCGGAGCGGGGCGAGGTCCTGCGGGAACTCGCGCTCCTCGAGAAAGACCAGGGGACCCTCGCGGAGGCGGTCGTCCACATGAACCAGGCGGTCGACCTGGCGACGGAAGTCTCCGAACCCGGTGCCCTGTCGCGGTCTCTGACGGCGCTCGGAGCCATCGAGGGCATCCGCGGGAATTTCGAACGGGGATTGGAGGTCAAACTCGAGGGCCTTCGCATCGCCGAGCGGGGTGGCAACCTGACGGAGATCGCGCGCGCGTCCATTTCCGCGGGCGTGTCCCTCCACGAGCTCCGGCGGTACGAGGAGAGCCTGAAGTACTACGATCGAGCACTTCAAATCGGCCGGCTCGTCGGGAACATCCGACTCCAAGGCTACGCGCTCATGGATCGGGCGGCCGCGATGATGGACATCGGACTGTTCGAAGATGCGGGACCCGTCATCGAAGAGGCCAAGCGGCTGATCCAGGTGCTCGAGGAAAAGGACTCTCTTTTTATGATTGACATCTCGGACGGGCAACGAGAGATGGGACTGGGCCGATGGACCCGCGCGACCCGTCTCTGGGACCGCGGTCTCCGCGGGCTCAAGGAGTTGGGGAGCGTTTCCGATTACGCAGAGGCGCTCACATACGTCGGTCGCTTCTATGTCGAGAAAGGTGAATTCGAGCCCGGATTGCGGTTTCTCGAAGAGGCCCGGGGCATCGCCCAGACGGTCGGGATCGCGTCCCTGCTCTCCGAGATTCAGGCCCTGGTGACCCAGGCCGAGGCCAAGGATCACCACCCTCCTCCGGCGCGGCTCGCGGACAGCTAGTGCGGCTCTTTGGGCGGCCCGTCCATTTCGTTCACCTCGCGGACCGCGACCGCCCTGTTACCGGATTTAAGAATGACGGGACTTGTTCCGTTTTGACCCCGGTGGGCCTCCCTTCCCGTCGAAGTTAAGGGCGGGGCCGCGATGCGCCGACATGGTCGCTTTTCCGGATCCGCGACGTCGTCATCCGTTCCACATGCACGACATGATTCTTGGCCAGCCTGCGTTCGTCGCGGAGGCGTTGCAGCGGACGGCCGCTCCGCGTGGGAGTTCCTTCCTCGGGAGACCGCGCCGTCTGGTCCTGACCGGGTGCGGGACGTCGTTTCATGCGGCGATGTACGGGGCGCGTGTGTTTCAAGAGGTCATGCCCTCCGTCCCGGTGCGTGCGATTCACGCGTACGACCTTGCGTACGGCTCATCCGTGCCGGCGAATGCGACGGTAATCGGGGTGAGTCACAGCGGCTCGACACCGACGACGAACCGGGCCCTTCACCGCGCGCACCGGCGAGGTTGCCGCACTCTGGCGGTGTGCGGTCTCCCGAGCTCCGCCATGGAACGAGTGGCGGACCGCACGTTGGTCATCGGCTCGACTCACGACCGGTCGTGGGCGAACACGATGAGCTACACGACGCAGCTCACGGCCTTCGCCGCTCTCGCATCGCAATCACGATCGAACCTGGGACCCGCGATTGAACCGTCGCTGAGAGGACTCGCCCGGTCCCTCGAGACGACGCTCGGTTGCGAGTCACGGGTCCGGCGACTCGCGACTCGGGTCGCGCACGCTGCTCGCGTGACGTTCCTCGGAAGCGATCTCGACGAGATCACCGCCCTCGAGGCCGCGCTCAAGATCCGCGAGACGTCGAGTGTGCCGGCGACCGGCTACCACACCGAGCAATTCCTCCATGGCCCCTATCTCTCGATCGACGACCGGGAGTCCATCGTGATGTTGCGTTCTCGAGACGATGGCCTGCGCAGTGTCGCGATCGCGCGAGCGCTCCAGGCCTCCGGGGCAACGGTCGCCACGGTGGGGGAGTCCGCCCGCGCCAAAATCCGATTACCTGCGATGCCTCGAATCCTTCGGCCGATCCTTTCCATCGTGCCGCTGCAGTTCCTCGCGTACTACGCGGCGCTCGCACGGCGCGCGAACCCGGACATCATGCGGACGGATATTCCCCGACTTCGTGCGGGGGTGGAGGCGCTCTTTCACTGACCCCCGCGTCGGGTGGGACGCCGACGACGGTCTTCGCCTCGGTCCCGTTTCGCAGGAGCAGGTGAAGGTGCATCTTCCCGTTGCCGTACATGATCTGGAACCGGTCGACTTCCGACTTGTAGAGGCGCGCGGGCCTCCGACGGCCCTCCGTGACGAATCCCGCTTCGGAAATCAGGGCCAACGAGGCGAGGCGTCGGATGCGGCGGTAGCACGCAGCGATCGGCACGCGGTACCGGGTCGAAATCTCCTGCGCCGTGAGGCTCTCTTGGTGAAGCGCGATGAGAATCCGGAGCGCGTGATCGTCGAGGAGAGACTGCCCGTCCGAGTCGTACAGCAGGAGGTCTTCGGCTATGAGTCGGGGACGGGGTGCCGGAGAACCTCCGTTGGGCGGTCCCATCGATGCCACGCGGCCGATTCGCGCTCGCCTCTCTAAAAGCCCTAGGCTCCCGTTATCACCATTGAGCGAGAGATAGGCACGACCCACGGGGGTGGGCGTCACCCTTCGAGGGACTTCTTGACGTTCGTCGCGAACTCTTCCGTCTGCCCTTTTAGACGTGTCTTCATGAAATTGTCCATGATCCGCGCGAGCGGGCCCTTCGCCTGGACGGTCATCGTGTAGGTCACCTTCGTCGATCTCCCGTCCGGCGCGAGGTCGATGGTGCCCGTGATGTCCATGTTCTCTGCTTGCCCGCGGAACATCCCGTGCTTCAACGGGACCTGCTCGAGCGTCTCGGTGAGGACCTCGATTTCCTGGGACAGCGGCCCGATCTTCACCTTCAGATTCCAGCGGGCGCGAGTCTCGTCCAGGATTTCGACAGATTGAACGCCGGGGACGCAGCCTCCGATCTTCCGCATGTCGCTCACGAACGCCCACACTCGTTCGATCGGCGCACGGACCTCGAACGTCGCGGTCCCTTCGGGCATGTGGGGTTGTGGAACGCAACGGTTGTCAAATACTTTGCAGCGGCGCCTCCGGGGTTGTGCACGGGCCGTCGGCCTCGATGCAGAACCCAGTCTCGAAAATCCACTCAATAAGAGAAAGGGGCCGAGGTCCTCCCCCATTTTGCCTCGGCGGGTGGGGTTCGCGAGATTGGACTCAGCCTTTCCGCAAGAACGGAAGGCCCGTGCGCTTGTTCACGCCGACCTTTCGGTTCTTCGGCATTTCGTCCATCGGTTTGCCGCTTTTCGGTTTCCGCTTGCTGAAGAAGTAGATCGTTACTTTCGGTCCCTTCTTCAGTTTCACGTCTCGCGAGTACAGCGTCCATCCCTGGTACGTGTACGGCATGTTTGACCTCGTTCCTCCATACACGTAGGGGTCAAAAGCGTTTCCCTTCCCATATCAGTGTCTGACAAGAACGTCGAGACAGCTATTTTGACGTCGTAATATAGCGCATCCTGGGCCCATGGAGGGCGCGTCGGCCAGAAAGCGGACGACGTCTCGGACGTGCCGGAGGGCCCACGAAAATGTTGCCCGGAGTGGTCCCGATAATAACTTGCGAGAACGGCTCCGAATGTGCTTTCAATTCCCCCATGAGCGGCGACGCGGTCATCCATGAGGACGAAGCTCCACACCCTCGAGTGCGATGAAGAAGACCTCATGGGGCTCCCCGATTATCGGCTCCCTGTGCGCCTCGCGCACAACCGGCATGCCATGCCGAGCCGCAAAGCATACGCGTTGCATTACATCGTTCGAGCATGCGTCCGCGCGGGTTGAATAGGGCCGCCGCGTTGCCGTCCGCGTGGGCGCGAGATTCTCGGAGCTCGCGGAGCGTCTCGGGGCAGACCAGATCGCAACGGATTCCGCGATTCTACCCCGATACCGGCTGGATGCGTTCCGAGCCCATCGCGGGTCCCGCCTCCCGGAGGGCGGCGTCGATCCCGCCGCCGTCGTCTGGCCTCGCTCGACGGAAGATGTCTCCATCGTCGTCCGCTTCGCGGCGGCCGCGGGCCTGTCGATCGTGCCGTGGGGTGGCGGCACCGGTTTGATGGGTGGCGCCCGACCGGCGGCCGAGTCGATCGTCCTCGACATGCGTCGGATGCGACGAGTCCTGTCGATTGACCGAGCCTCGAACCGGGCTACCGCGGAGGTCGGCATCGTCTTGGAGGCGTTGGATCGCCGACTGCGAAAGAGGCGTCTCACCCTGGGCCACGATCCTTGGTCTCGCCCGCGCGCGACCCTCGGAGGGGCAATCGGGACGAACGGGATCGGGTACGCAGGATACCTCCGCGGGACGATGGGGGACCAGGTCCTCGGGCTCGAGGTCGTCCTCGCGGACGGGACCATCGTGCGCACCCGTCCCGCGGTGCGATCCACGACCGGCCCCGACCTGAAGCGGCTGTTCATCGGAACCGAGGGGACGCTCGGCATCGTGACCTCGGCGACCCTTCGCGTGTTCCCAATCCCGGAGCGGGAGGAGATTCATGCGTTCGCGATTCGTGATTTTCCGCGGGGGCTCGCTGGCCTCGTTCGAATCTATGACGACGGCCTCGCTCCGGCGGTGATGGATTTCGAAGAAACCTTCCCCGGGCCTTCCCTGCCGTGGCGATCCGAGGGCGGACCGCCGATCCTCTATCTTGGTTTCGCGGGATCCCGCGAGGTCGTCGCCGCCTCCTGGCGGATCGCTCGTCGTCGTCTTCGCGCGGCCGCCGCACAATCCCTCCCGGACCGCGAAGCCCGGGAGTACTGGCGGACTCGGCATGACATCATCTACGCGCATGACGAGGTCGCGCCGGGGGTGACGCGCGCGGACGTGCGCCTGAAGGAATTCATTTTCGACTACGTCCACGTCGCGCTGCCGAGGTCGAAGATCCTGGCCTACCGTCGGTCCGGCCTCGCGATCCTGCGACGTCACGGCGTCCGGCCGATTGGGTTCGGCGTCTGGACGCAACCGGAGCTCGTCTCCCTCGAAATCCTACGATCCGTGGGTCAAGACCGTGCTGCCGCTCGTGCGTCGGTCGCAACCGCGGTCGATGAGGTCATCCGACGCGCCCTCGCGCTCGGGGGGACGATGGAATATGTGCATGGCGTCGGCGTAAAGCTCGCGCACCTCATGCCCGACGAACTCGGGACGGGCCTTGAGGTCGCGCGCCGTGTAAAGGCCGCGCTCGATTCCGCGGGGACGCTCAACCCGGGGAAGCTGGGGCTCTGATCCGTTGATCGTGCGTTCGATCCTCCCGGGGCGGGTCTATCTTGCGAAACCTATATGAGCGGCTCATTCAGCGTAATATATATAAATCAGAACATAACTGCTCCTTCCAAGGTAGGGATTGGATGCGTGAACCACCGCCCCCGATGATGAGTGCGCCAATGATGATGGATCGAAAGAAGATCATGATTGCCGCGGTCATCGCGCTAGGTCTCTTGTTCCTCATGATCGGCGCGATCCTCGTCGACGTGAGCCGAACGGCACCGAGACCCGGCGAGCCGGCGGACGCCGCGCTTGCCCGGGCGGACCTGGCCAATGTCTGGGGCCCGCTCGTCGCCCACTTCGGGATCTTCCTGTTCGTCCTCGGTCTCTTCGCCGCTGCCGTCTATGCGGAGGATCTGGATGTCTTTGTCCGGCTGTTCCTCCTGATCGTCGCGTTCGTCGCCCTCCTGCTGGTCCTCGCGAACTCTCCCACGATCTTCGGGTGAGGTGGCACGATGGCGGGAATGGGCGAGAGACTCTGGGACATCGGCCGGTCGCCGGCCCAGCACATGACCGTCTTGGTGTTCGGCCTGCTCGCGCTCCTGACGGGGATCGTCGCGACCTCGATCCTCGCCGTCGCCGGAGGCGGCGGTGGGGCCACGTCGATCATCATGGCGGCCTTGATCCTCCGAGGCATCGGCGGCTTCTTCGTGACGCTGGCCCTCTTCCTCGGAGCGTATGCGGCGTCGGGCGATTCCTGGACGACGACCGTCTGGCGAATCGCGCAACTGCTTGCGGCCGTCCTGGTCCTGATTTTCGTCTTCTGAGTTCGGGACCAAGCACGAGGCGGCGCGGGCGCGCCGCCTCCTTCCACTTTCGGCCTTCGGCTTCTCCCGTTCCACGCGTCGTTTCGGGCTACTGTGCGATCCCGGCGGTCACGGAGAAGATGGGCGGCAGAAAGTCGCTGATCATCTTCCACGATTCGCCTTCGTCGCGGCTCGCAAAGAGTTGCCCCGTGTTCGTCCCGACGTAGACGCCGATCGGATCGGCCTCATCGACGGCCATTCCCTCTCGGAGCACCCCGAGGTAGGCGCCCGGGCCGGGCAAACCCTTCGTCAAGCGGCGCCACGCCTTGCCGCTGTTCGTTGTCTTCCAGACGGCCATTTGTCCCTTCGGGAAGACGCGGTTCCCCGCGCCGACCAAGGGGGCCACGAACGCGGTGTGCTTTTGCGTCGGATGCGCGGCGATCGGAAATCCGAAATCGGACGGCAGGCCCTTCGTGACTTCCGTCCACGCTCCGCCGTCCGGTCCGCGATGGTAGGTCCCGCAGTGGTTCTGCTGGAAGATCGAGCCGTCCCCGGAGGCATCCCAGGCGAGCTTGTGCACGCACTGACCCCAATCCGGGTATTTGTTCGGGAGGAATTCCGCCCGGACGCCGCGGTTCTCGGTCGTCCAGCTGCGCCCACCATCTCGCGTCTCGAACGCGCCGACCGCACTGATCCCGACGATGAGATGCCGCGGGTTCCGCGGATCGACGAGCACCGAGTGGAGGCACAGCCCCCCGCCGCCCGGTTGCCACTCTTTCCTCGTCGGGTGATAGTTCAACGCATCCAAGTCGTGCCACGTGTCCCCGCGGTCGTCGCTGCGGAACAATGCCGCGGGCTCCACGCCGGCGTAAATCGTGTCCGGCGCTTTCGACGGTCCCGCTTCGATGTGCCAGATGCGGGAGACGCTAAGGTCGGAGCCCTCCTTGAACTTCGGAGCCGCTCGCGTCGCCTTCGGCTCCTCCCCGGCGAGGCCGCGGTAGATCGCCGGTCCCCACGGTTCGCTGCCCATCGGCGCGGACGCGTAGACCGTGCGACCGTCCCGCGGGTCCAGCGTCATGTGATAGACGGACCCGCCCTCCATGAAAGGACCCGCGACCGACCATTTCTTTCGATCCGGAGAATGGAAGAGGAATCCGCCTTTCTTCGTCCCGATCGCCACGACCACGCTGCCTTTCTTGATGGAACGAGCCATGTCAACCACCGGCGACGCTGGGGAGGATGTGGACGACGTCTCCCGGATTCAGTTTCGATTCCGGCAGCGACGCTCCGATCAATTCCTCGTTCACGAACACGTTCACGTACGGCCGGCGCCGGCCCGCCTCGTCGACGACGCGATCCCGGATTCCCGGGAAGTTCACATCGAGGGCGCGCAGCATCGCGGCGACGTCCGACGCCTCCAGGACGACTTCGTCCTGGCCGTCCGTGTAGGAACGTAGGGCCGGCGGGATTCGCACAAGCACCCCCGCGCGGGCGATTTCCCTGGGCGAGACGTCAGGGATGAGTCCTTCCCCCGCACCGCATCGACCAGGAGACGAAAAGCCTTTGGCCGGCGTCCGCAAAGGGCCGGGATGCGGAAGGCCTTATCTCGTCCCAGTCGCTCCCGCGGTCGATGGATACCCAGGACATCTTGGACGCGGCCCTCCGACTCGCGAATCAGTCCGAGATTCCCTCCGACACGACGATCAACGTGCCCGCCAAGAACGTGCGCCGGGCCTTGTTCGGCATCGACGTCGAAGCCGCGGATCTCTTGATGGCGAAGGAAAAGGGGTACGACGTCGTGATCGCCCACCATCCGACGGGGGGATCTGCGGCCCTGGACTTCCCCAAGGTCCTCGTGAAGCATGCGGACATCCTTGCCCGCCATGGAGTGCCTCGGCCCGTCGCGGATGCCGCGGTCCGGGAGATGCAAGAGGACCGAGAGCAGCGAGCCCATGCGGAGAATTACGACCGACTCCCGTCGATCGCGCGTCTGATCGGGATCGGCCTGATGTGCATCCACAACCCGTGCGATGAGATCGGGCGACGCGTGATGGACGAGACGCTCCGCACCAAGTTGAAACCGAATCCGCGAGTGCGCGATGCGATCGA
>Ga0137415_10002968_pt1 | contig 16803 bp, 13 predicted proteins | sample CZODoug3_1_1_16f_FD_183082 | JGI IMG/M metagenome (GOLD analysis project Ga0137415, IMG submission 183082) | Vadose zone soil fungal communities from Angelo Coast Range Reserve, California, USA - CZODoug3_1_1_16fungal (Hybrid Assembly) | ecosystem: Environmental > Terrestrial > Soil > Vadose...
TAGAAGTGGAAGCCCAGCTCCGCTGTGTACGACCGCGGCGTGACGAAGTGCGTTCCGCTGAACGTTGACAAGAAGTTGTATAGGGCGGTCTTGTTCGTCAAATTGATGACCGTGAAGCGCAGGCTCCACTTGTAGCGGTCGCCATGGAAGAGGTCATCATCGCCCACGCTGGTATCGAACAGGTGGCGCGGATTGACGCGCGGCGGATTGTGATCGTCGCTCTCTGTTCCCGGGGCAGGAATCTTGAGCCTTGTCGACCCGTAAAGAGATGGGGCGCAAGTGACCAGCGGAGCGGTCAGTGTCGGGAAAACGTTACCGCAGAAGAGTCCGGCCTGCATTTGCTGGTCCGCGCTCAGACCGGTGAGATCCACCGGCGTCGTAGTATCCGTAGCGAAGGGCACGGCGCCAGCCACAAGTCCACTGTCGTAGCGCCAATTAAAGGCCATCCACGGCCCACGTTTCCAAGGTTGATACTGAACGTGTGTGGTCTGCTGAAAGTTTTGGTCATGATCGATGCGGAACACGGGTCCATCGCTGGTGCCTAGCCCGCCGACCTGCGGCTGGAAGTAGCGAGCGGAAGCGTGGCCCATGACGGTCAATACCGTGAAGCCATGGAAGTTGGGCACGCTAACGCGCGCGTTGAACCCGCTGATCTTCGAGTTGTGCCATCCAATCGGAAAGAAAATCGGCGTATTCAGCAGGTCGCTGAAGTCGTAAGCGTTGTGAGTGTACTTCCAGAGGTAGTCCCCGTCGACGACGAGGTATCTCCCGAACGCCTGCTGGAGTCCCGCATGGAATTCATTGCGCTGGCCGGCGCGAATCGGACCCGATGATCCCCCAAAAAGAGCATCCAGCAAAGGATTTCCCGTTACGCTGGCGAGTACCAGATTCTCGTTGAAAGGAGTCTCAAGGATGCGGGCGTAGGAAACGCGCATAACCGTATTGCTCGGCTTGATGTTGTAGGAAATCCCGGCACGCGGTTCGATTTGTGACTCTTTGGTGAGGCCTCGATATAAATCGCCGCGCACCCCCACATTGAAGGACCAATTGCCCTTAGTAATGGTGTCCTGCAAGTAGAGCGCTATCTCTCGGATGTCGCCACGGCCATGGAAGCCAAATAGCGCGCTTTGTGGAGTCGTGCAGCCGTCGCCCGCTGCGGGCGTAGCCCTCGTCAAGTCAATGCAGCCCAGGATGGGAAGGAAGGGTGCAGTGGCATTAGGGTTGGCAGCTACGTTTTGCTGGAAGCCGGCCGCTGTGCATTGTGTGGGATCCGTCAGCGTGGTGTCCCCGACCCCCACGAAGTCCCCGGCGGCGTTTTGCGTCAGGCACGGCGAATTAATCGTTGGGTCCGTCAATCCGAGCCTGAAGTCCTCCGTCAAGAGGGTATGCTCAAAGGTAGCTCCCATTTTCACGTTGTGGATGCCCTTCACATAGGACAGGTCGCTGCGCAGGCCCAGATTGGTCAGCTTGCGCTGCTGAGTGGCGGTCTCGGAAACGTCCGCCAGGGGATTTGCGCTCGGGTAGTAGTTGAACTGGTCGTGCCGCGCGAAAAAGCCGACGTTTAGCAAGGTGCTGGTGCTGAACAAGTGAGTCCAAGTGGGCGCGATATTGTACGTCTTAATCTGTGCGCGCTGATCCTGGCCGGATGCCAGAGCATCGAACGAGTTTGGATTCTGGAACCAGGACCGCGTGTAGCCGCCATTTAGATGCACGGAGTCTGCACCGGTAAACTGCAAGTCCACGCGGTCGAAGATGTTCTGCTCGTTACCTTTAGAATGGATGACCTGAAACTCCGGCGGATCGAGGAAACGGCCCGTATTCAAGCCATTCGCGGCGATGAAATTGCCCCACTTCAAGCCTCCAAAGGCCACATCGAAGCCACCATTATCCGAGCCAAAGCTCCCATAAGAAGCTCTCACACTTCCAACAGGTTTTGTTTGGCCGAGGCCGGAACGCGTCGTTACCTTGATGACCAGACTCGTCTTGTCACCAAATTCGGCGGGCGGAGCGCCGGAGATTACTTCCAACGATTGAATCGAATCGACCGGGATTTGGTTGGAAAAGACTTTGCTAGTCTGATCCGTCATCGGCTGGCCATCCACAGAAAAGGAGCTTTCCGCATGATCGCCGATGGCGTGAACCAGGCCGTTCGAGTCCGCTACGGCCCCCGGCGCCGCCAGCGTCACGAGCGAACTCACTGACGAGGATGCGCTCTCCAGCGGAAGTCTATCGAACAAGCCTCGGTCTATGTCCGTGTGAAAGGTGGATTCATTTTCCACCAGGTCCCTCGCTTCAACGTTCACCGTCTGTACCGCCGTCCCAATCTTCAAGCTAACTTGCACCGTCGTGGGAACCGCTGACCGCACGTCCACATCGTGCGTGTAGTTCTCGAAGCCCCCTGCCGTCACCGCCAAATGATAGGAATTGAAGGGGACGTTCGTGAACTTGAAGCTCCCGTCGCTTCCCGTGGTCGTCTCCCTGTGGAAGCCGCTCACCGCGTACGAGATTTCGACCGTCGCGCCTGCAATCACCCCGCCGGAAGGATCTTTGACGACACCTTCAATGGATCCGGAATTCCCCATCTGCGCCTTCGCTGGCGCGGCCGTCAACAAGAGAGCAAACCCCAAAACAAATACGCTGCAGATGCTCAATCTCTTCAACATTTCTTCTCCATCCCTTTGAGGGCTATGTGTGGTTTGTGTGGATAGAGGCCGCCGGAAAAATGGCGGTGACGCTGGCTTTCAATTAGGCCGGCGCACGGAAATACACTTCAAGTCAGAGGAGAGAAACTAAACGGTGGGAGGTGCGCGCCCGGCGCGATGCAGAGAAAAGGAATCGCTTGGCGTTGCGTGCTGCGGCAGCGAAGAATACCAGGTGACGACTTGAGGCGTGCTGGCGAAGTCCATGCGGGCGGCCGCCAGCGCAGGCATATGCAGCGTCTGGCAGATATGGCAGGCGGTGTCGGGCCCATTCGTATGTTGGTGGAAGAGGGAGCCGCCTGCGGCAAAATACAGCAGCGCAACGCAAGCCAGTAGCGCCAGTGCGCGGCGCGCTCCAGTACGTCCGAAAATAGCTTCCTGCGCATCCATCTATCTACACTTTACCTTAGCACTTTTGACGTCCGAAAGCCCCGATTGGTTGCTAAAAAAGTGATTTGAAAGGGACTAGCTTGGCCGGCAGTGAGGATCATTGCTCGATTGCAGAAACAGTCGTTTCAGGCCGTTTGGCTTTGAGAAAGGTCGGGCCGCGCTTGAACCAGCGGCCGGCCGCTCAATGCGCCTGCCAGCGTCGCCGACGGTACCAGCCTGGCGGAATTCAGTATGAATACGAGTTCTGAAGAAACATGGATGAACGCGGCGAGCAACGGATTGAGCAGGCCAAACGCCGCCATGCCCACGCCAATCGTGTCCACTACGAGCGTGCCCACGAAATTTTGCATGATGGTTCGGCGGCAGCGCCGGGCAATTCGCAGCGTCTCGACCAGCTTGGAGAGATCGCTCCCGATCAAGACAACGTCTGCGCTCTCTTGCGCCACATCCGTTCCCGACCCCATGGCCACGCCCACGGTGGCCTGTGCTAGTGCCGGGGCATCATTTACCCCGTCACCCACCATCGCCACGGTATGAGAAGCCGCCGCCAGCCGCTTCACGTATTGCAGCTTCTCTTCCGGCAGCAACTCGGATGCGACTTCGTGTACTCCCAGCTTCTTGCCCACGTCCTCGGCAACGGCCTGGGCGTCTCCCGTCAGAAGGACAGTTCTCAGTCCCATGGATTTCAGCGAGCCAATGGCCTGTTTCGCTTCGGGCCGTAGCAGATCCGCGACCACCAGAGTTCCCAGGAATTTACCCTGCCGCGCCACAAAAACTTCAGCGTCCGCGCCGTGCCCATTCCCGCGCGACAAAGAGACACCTCGCTCCAACAAGAAATTCTCGCTGCCCACGATCACTTCCTCACCCCCGCAGATCGCGGATACTCCTCTGCCCGGCGTGTATTCGAATTGGCTCGAATCCTCGTACCCGATCCCCATCTCGATGGCCTTCTTCAAAATCGCCTTGGCAACGGGATGTTCCGAACGCGATTCGGCCATCGCCGCAGTCTTCAGCAAGAGCGCTGCGGAGATTTCTGGAGCAGGATGCACGTCCAGAAGTCCAGGAGTTCCAAACGTCAGCGTTCCCGTTTTATCCAGGAGAATGGTGTCCACCTCGGCGAGTTTCTCAAGGTACAGGCCGCCCTTGATAATCGCGCCTTGCTGTGCGGCTCTTCCAATCGCTCCAAGGATTGCCAGCGGCGTTCCCGCAGCGATACCGCAAGCTCCCGCCACAATGATCACGGAAATCGTAGAGCGCATGTTGTGAGTGACGAGGAGTGTCAAGATTGCGGCGGCAAAAGCAAAATAGACGAGGTATCCGGCCAAACGATCCGCAATGCGCTGAATCGGCGCACGGGATTGCTCGGCTTGTTCCACGGCCTGGATGATCTTGCCGAAAGTTGTGTCACGCCCAAGCCGTTCGACGCGCACTTCGAGCGCGCCGGATTGGTTGATCGTGCCGGCGTATACTTGCTTTCCTGGGTTTTTCTCCACCGGCATCGATTCGCCAGTGATGGTTGCTTGATCGACAAAGGAATGGCCGCCCACCACCGAACCATCCACAGGAATTCGGCTTCCAGGCTTGATGAGAACAATGTCACCCACCAGCACTTGCTGAACCCCGAGCTCTCTCCATCCTCCGCGCTCATTCACCGTTGCAGTAGACGGCAGCAGATCGATCAGGTGGCGAATCGCGTGCCGCCCGCGGCTCACGGTGAGCCCCTCGAGGACTTCCGCCACGAGCACGAACAGAGTGATCACCAGTGCCGTGAAAACTTCCCGGATCGCCAGCGCCGCCAGAATCGCGATGGCCATCGAGAGTTCCATCGTCATTCGCCGTTCGAGAATATTCTCAATCGCTTCGCGGAATATCGGGTATCCGCCAACGACGGCGCAAATTACGCCGGCAAGGACAAGAGGAAGACTAGGGTGTACTCCCAAAAACCAAAATATGCCCGCTGCGATCGCCACAAAGCCGATTCGAACGGTCTCGCGCCAATCCAAACCATGCTCGTGCGTCGCGCCGCCACCCTCAGAGTCGCTCGCCGTACCTTCCCTTGCCGGGTGAGCGCCAGACTCATGCATTCCCGATGTCACACCGCCACCAGCGTCTTCTAGTCTCATGCCCGCCTTCATCTCCTTGTCCGGCATTTCCACCCCCGTTGCGCCCCCCGCGAAGCGCGCTGGATTCAACAGCTATTTCAGATAAGACCTCACGATATCGATCAGTTCTTCGGCGGCGGCAGCCTGAGGGGAATCCTTGGCGCGGTCTGGGTCCAGGACATGGAACCGGATATGTCCCTCGACCAGTTCGCCCATCAAGCCATTCAGCGCTCCTCGGCAAGCCGCCACCAACTGAAGCACCTCGGTGCACTCTTGCTCTTCCCGCAGTGCGCGCTCGACGGCTTCCACTTGCCCGCGAATTCGACGAACCCGGGCCAAGAGTTTTTCTTTGTCTCTCGCCGTGTGTGCCATGCAGCCTCGCTCCTATACTATCACCCAGTATAGTATATAAAGGGAACTACAATCAGGCTTTGCGCGCTTGACCGCGCAACTTTTCTTGCCTAAGCTCCGTCTCACGAACTAGATGCAAGTCACTTCGCGGCAAACGTGCCCTCTTATCTTACTCTTCGGCGCTGTTTTTCTGGCGTTACAGTTTCACTATTGTTGTGACCTGTCGGACACGCCGTCCGCCTCGCACATTTGCCCGGTTTGCTCGACAGCGGCCTCCGTGATCGCTACGCAGTCGCCCAACATTGCTTTTGTGCCGGTCATGAACCGGCTCGAAGTCGCTCCTTTGGTTGTTTCGGTATCCTCAGCAGTTCCGCGCGCCACCGCTCCCCGCGCCCCTCCCGCTCGGTAGGTTTTTGCGTTTCTCCCTTGGCTGTCTCTGCCTTTCCCGCAACAAAGGCTCAATTTCAAAGGACTCCAGGAGTAATGTTATGAAACGACTTGCTGTTCTGTCCGCCCTGCTTCTTTTCTCCTCAATTGCGCACGCTCAGGACGCGACTTCTGTAGCAAATAAGCGCGACGTTTCCACGGCAAACACGGAAGACGCCCGCATGAAAGCGCTCGAAGCACAAGTCCGCTCGCTCGCCGGAGAAGTAGCACTCCTGCGCAGCGAGCTACAGGAACTTCGCGAAACGAAATCACCGGAACCATCTTCCGGCCCGCAAGTTCTGCTAGCCTCCGCGCACCCCGAGCCGGGTATGCTGCCCGCGTCTCCTGCCCCGACCGCTGCGCAGGTCGCGCAAACACAGACTTTCGGAGGTGCATCGGGCAACGCAAAACTCCTCAATCCGGACATCAGCCTGATCGGCGATTTCATTGGCACCGCGGGCCACAATAACGTCTCGCCAGAACCTTCGCTGGAGATGCACGAAACGGAACTGGGCCTTCAGGCCATCATTGATCCTTATGCGCGCGCCGATGCCTTCATCTCCTTCGGCGAAACGGGCGTAAACGTCGAAGAAGCTTACGTCACTTTCACGTCGCTCCCCGCAGGCCTATTGCTCAAGGTCGGCAAGAAGCGTGCCGACTTTGGCAAGGTCAACACCATTCACAATCACGCCCTGCCGTTCATTGACCGGCCGCTCGTCACCAACAATTTAGTCGGCGGCGAGGACGGCATCGATGACGCCGGCTTCTTCCTCTCACGTTTTCTGCCTGCGCCTAAGAACTGGTTCCTCGAGGGGAGCGCGGAGGTATTACGCGGTGATTCTGATGATGTGTTCCACGCCAGCCGCCGCCAGGATGTCAGCGTCGTCGGCCACCTGCGCGCCTATCGCGACCTGTCCGAATCCACCAACCTCGATCTCGGGGTGTCCTACGCACGCGGCCACAACAACAACGGCTCAAACTTCCTGACCAATCTGTATAGCGGAGACGCGACACTCCGCTGGAAGCCGCTGCGCCGCGCTATCTACAATTCCTTCTTGTTCCGCACCGAGCTGTTCTGGAGCGCGCGTGACCAGCTCTCTGCTGCGGTCCCGACTCTTTTTCAGACGCAACATGCTTTTGGCATGTACTCCTCCGCGGAATACCGCGTAAATCGCCGCTGGACCGTCGGCGGACGCTTCGACCGCAGCGGCCACGCCACCGACGCCCGTCTGACGGATACCGGCTTTTCCGGTATCCTGACTTATTGGCCGAGCGAATTTAGTCAGATCCGTGGGCAGTACCGCTTCGGTCATCTGGCGACCGGTCCATCCGATTTCTCGAATGCCAATGAAATTCTTTTCCAGTTTCTTTTTGTGATGGGGGCGCACGGCGCTCACCCGTTTTAAGCCGTTCCAGGAGATTTCGATGCCACGCTTATTGACAAAGACTCGTTTCACGGCGATCGCCTTGTCCTTCGCGCTGTTGTTCGTTTTGCTATTTCCGGTCACTGGCCGCGCGGATAGCAAAATTCGCATCATGACCGCCACCACCGACCTGGCGTCCCTCGCGCAGGAAATCGGCGGCGACAAAGTGGACGTTGAATCCGTCGCTCGCGGCTATCAAGACCCGCACTTTGTCGATCCGAAGCCGAGTTTTCTTCTCAAGCTCTCCAAGGCCGAGCTGCTCATCGTCGTTGGCCTCGAACTCGAGATCGGCTGGCTGCCGCCGCTCATCACACAGTCCAGCAATCCGAGGATCCAGGTCGGCGCGCCGGGTTATCTTGACGCCTCCCGGTTCGCGAAAATCCTGGAAATTCCTACCGGCCAAGTCACCCGCGCCGAAGGCGACGTTCATCCTCTCGGGAACCCGCACTATTGGCTGGACCCGGATAACGGTTTGCGCATCGCCAAGGGCATCCAGAACAAGCTCAGCGAAATGCGCCCCAACGATGCAGCTTATTTTGCGCAGCGCTACGATGCCTTTGAGCAGCGCCTCAAGCAATCCGACCAGCAGTGGCTGGCGCAGATGAAGCCCTACGTCGGCCGCAAGGTCGTTACTTATCACCGTTCCTGGCCGAATTTCGCCGAACATTTCGTCCTCAACGTCGTCGGCTACGTCGAGCCGCGTCCGGGCATCCCCCCCAGCCCTCAGCACACCGTGGAATTGATCGGGCTAATGAAGCGCGACGGCGTCAAAATCATCATCGTTGAGCCATACTTCGATCTCAAAACGCCAAACAGCATCGCACGCGAGACGGGCGGGCAAGTTGTCGTCCTGATGCCCTCGGTCGGCGGCGAAAAGGAAATCACCGACTACTTCAAGCTGTTCGACTACGACATCGCCAAGCTCAAGAAGGCTTTTGACGAGACTCACTAGTGCCGTGCGAACTTTTTAACCATCTGGTAGGGTGCTTCGATGAAATATTCATATGTTTTGCTGAACGAGAAGGATGGAGAATTTTACATCGGCAGTACGGGTGACTTCGGAGAACGTTTCCAGCAACACAACAAGGGCAGAGTGCGCTCCACCGCCCATCGACGACCTCTGAGTTTGGCCTACGATGAAGGCTGTCTTAGCGCGGACGACGCGGCCCGGCGTGAACGTTACTTGAAGACGGGGCGAGGAGGGCGCTATCTCAAACAGCGTCTTGCTTCCTGGCTCACCGAAATTCGGAGCAACAAGTTGGAACGGCACTAGGAGAGCATTCCATGGAGATTCTTCCGTTTCTGATTTTGCCTTTCTTGGCCAGCCTCATCCTGACCGGTATCCATTCCTATCTTGGCGTCCATGTCGTCGAGCGAGGCGTCATTTTCGTGGACCTCGCTCTCGCGCAGATCGCCGCGCTGGGCGCCACCGTTGCCATTATCGTGGGGATGGACCCGCATGGCCACGGTTCCTACTGGATCAGCCTCGGCTTCACGTTTCTCGGCGCTGCCATTTTCGCCTTTGCGCGCACCCGCCGCGGCCATATTCCGCAGGAAGCCTTTATCGGCATCGCTTATGCCGTTGCCTCCGCTATGGCCATTCTGCTGATGAGCAAGGCTACCGGGGAGACCGAGCATCTCACGCATATGCTCGTCGGCAATATTCTCGCCGTCTCCCGGCCCGAGGTGATCAAAACCGCGTTGCTCTACAGCGGTATCGGCCTCTTTCACTTCATCTTCCGCAAGAAATTCCTGCTCATCTCCATGAATCACGACAAGGCCGAGCAGACCGGCCTCAACGTGCGCTTCTGGGATTTTCTCTTCTACGCCTCTTTCGGATTTGTGGTTACCTCGTCGGTGGCCATCGCCGGCGTCCTGCTCGTTTTCTGCTATCTGATCGTCCCCAGCGTTGGCGCCATGCTCTTTGCCGATCGCATCGGCCCGCGCCTGGCCATCGGTTGGACCATGGGAACACTGGTCTCTGCGCTGGGAGTTTATCTAAGCGTGAAGCTTGATACCCCCACCGGCGCCACCATCGTCGTAACTTTTGGCGGCGTCCTCATCATGATGTTTCTATTGCATCTGGTCCTGCACCACGGCCGCTCCGCCCGCGAATTGAAAGGTGGCGTTTCGGCTCGGCGCGAGCTCGAAGCGGCCACCCCTTCGTCTCGGGAAGCGTAGCTTTCAGAAGTGAGGTTGAAGCTCTATTTCTTTTCCGGCTGCGCCGTCGGCGGCAAAATCCCGTTCAATCGCAGATAAATGGCCTGCGTCGCATAGTGATCCGTCCAGCTTCCGCCCAGTGCCACCAGCGCGCCTCCCCGCGAGATCGGCCGGTTGCCAAACAGCACGAATTGCTCCCCCAGTTTCGAATCGTCAACGTTCGCCAGCGCCGACGTGCAAAATGCAAACGAATCCTTCATCGCCGCTACCAGCTTGTCCTTCGAATCCGTCTCCGCCATCTTCACGTCCGGCGCGGTCTGCCCGGAAATCTTTGCGCACAAAGTATTGTTCGATTGCGCGATGTGCATCATCAGGTGCCCGAACGAATTCATCTCCGGCGAAGGCTTGAAACTGTACTTCTCTGCCGGCATCGATTCCGCCGCTGCCACCATGTTCTTCCCGTATCGCGCCACTCCCGCTTTCACAAAGCCGCTCACCGGATTTGCTATCGGCGTCAGGTCCGGCGGTGCCGCTGCCGCTCCGCTGGGCGGCGCACTGGCCGCCGGTGCAGCCTGCTGAGCCCCTGCAACACCCACCGCCATCAACATCGCCACGGCCACAAGCAAACCCCCACGTATTTTCATTGCCGTCTCCTTCCCCACAAAATCCGCAATGAAGCATACCCCCGCCCCGCTCCCTCAACAAGCGCCACTCAGGGCCAGCAATCCTCCAGCCACCATTTTCTCTTTTTTTCAGAAACATTTTCTTCTTTGCCCCGTCTCTACCTATAGCTATCTATAGGAGCGCGGATGCGCAAACCCAAGAATGACCTGCTCCAGGGCACCCTGGCCCTTCTTGTCCTCAAGACCCTGGCGCGCGGCCCCTTGCACGGCTACGGCATCACCCTTCACATCCAGATGGTTTCAAAGGACATCCTGCGCGTCGAAGAAGGCTCTCTCTATCCCGCGCTCCACCGCATGGAACAGGACGGCTGGGTCAGCGCGGAATGGGGCATCTCCGAGAACAATCGCCGCGCTCGCTACTATCGGTTGAGCGCCAAAGGCCGGAAACAACTTGCCGAAGAAGAAAAGAACTGGGAGCGGCTCACGCAAGCCGTCGCCCACGTTCTGCAGTTCGCCTGAAAGACCCGAAAGGAAGGTACATCGTGTCTTTGATCACGCGCATAAAAGGCATGTTGCGAAGAGCACGCTTAGATCACGACCTCGACGAAGAGCTGCGCTCGCACCTCGAAATGCGCGCCGCAGACAACCTCGCCGCAGGAATGTCGCCGGAGCAAGCGCGCCACGAAGCGCAAAAGCGCTTCGGCAATACCACCCTCCTCAAGGAAGACACTCGCGAAATGGACATCGTCGGCTGGCTGGACGAAGCCGCACGCGATTTTCGCCACGCACTGCGCATGCTGCTTCGCAACCCCGGCTTCACCGTCGTCGCTGTCCTCACTCTCGCCCTCGGCATCGGCGCCAACACCGCGATTTTCTCCGTCATCAATTCCGTCCTCCTTCACCCTCTCCCCTATCACGATCCGGACAACTTGGTGATGGTCTGGGAAAGCAACTCCCAGCACCCCAACCCTCATAACACCGTTTCTCCGCCGAACTTTCTCGATTGGCAAACCCGCAATACCGTTTTCTCCAGCATGGCTTTTATTTTCGACGAACGCGACAATCTCACCGGAAATGGCCAACCCCAAGAAGTCGTCGTTCAGGACGTCTCCGCGAGTTTTTTTTCCCTGCTCGGAGTCGATCCCATCATCGGCCCTGGCTTCACTCTCGAAAATGGCCAGCCCGGTCACGCCAACGTCGTGATTCTCAGCTACGGCCTTTGGAAGGAACGTTTCGCCGGCGATCCCGCCATCGTCGGCAAATCTATTCTGCTGAACGGGCATCCGCAAACCGTGGTTGGTGTTGCGCCTCAGAATTTCCAGTGGTTCATCAAGGACGGCTCGCTCACCAGCGCAAAGCCGCAAATGTGGTCTCCCTTTGTCTTTCCGCAGTCGTTTCACGATCACAAACAGATCGGCCGCTTCATGACCGTGGTCGCACGCCTCCATCCGGGTGCCACCCATTCGCAGGCGCAGATCCAGATGAACGCCATCGCCTCCCGGCTGGAGCAGGAATATCCGGATTTCAACGGGCACTGGGGCGTTAACGTCGTGCCTCTGCGCCAGCAAATCTCCGGCGATCTGCGTCCCGCTTTGCTGGTTCTCTTCGGCGCGGTTGCTTTCGTCTTGCTGATTGCCTGCGCAAATGTCTCCAGCCTGCTTCTGGCGAGGGCCGCAAGTCGCGAACGTGAGATGGCCATTCGCACTGCCATCGGCGCGAGTCGCTGGCGAATCGCGCGCCAGTTGCTGATGGAAAGCTTGCTCCTCGCTCTGATCGGCGGCGGAATCGGCGTCGCGCTCGCTGTTTGGGGCACCAACGCTCTGCTAGCTGCCAGCCCTAGAAATCTCCTCGACCTGCGCTCCGTCTCGATGGATCTGCGGGTGCTCGCTTTCGCCGTTGGCGCCACGCTCCTCGCCGGTTTGCTCTTTGGCTTTCTGCCTTCCTACATCTCGGCACATTCGCGAATCTCTGAAACTCTCAAGGAAGGAGGACGCGGCTCCTCCTCCGCAAACCGCCGGGCCTTCGCGCGCAACGCCTTCGTGGTAGCGCAGTTGGGCCTGGCCCTCGTATTGCTCACCGGCTCCGGCTTGCTGATTCGCAGCTTCGTCCGACTAATTGGCGTCGATCCGGGATTTGATACCGGCCATCTCTTGACCTTCAAGATCGCGCTTCCCCGCTCTAAATACGGTACCGACCCATTGTGCCTGGCATTTTTCCGGCAGCTTCTTGACAGAATCAGCACCGTCCCCGGCGTCCGCTCCGCCAGCATGGAAAACTATCCTCCTTTGGCAGGGCTAGGCGCAGCTACCGGCGTGCATCTTCTCAGCCAGCCGTTGCTCGCGCTCTCCGATCTTCCCGTGGCCAATGTCGGCGTCGTCGGGCCGGATTATTTCGCCACCATGAATATTCCCCTGCGCGCCGGCCGCCTCTTCAGCGCGCAAGAGCTGGCGGAAGAAAAGCATGTCACGATCATCAATCAGGCTTTCGCGGACAAATATCTCCACGGGGTTAATCCCCTCGGCCAGAAAGCCGCCATCTACATGAAGAGTTTCGCGGAGAATGAGATCCAGCCGTCGGAAATCATCGGCGTCGTTGGCGACGTCCACCAGATGGGGCTTGATGCCGCTCCAGAGCCTACCGTTTATTGGCCGTACCCCGAGCTTGTCTATTCGTCAATGTCGATTCTCGTGCGCACCTCGAATGATCCTGTCGCGATGGTATCTGCAGCGCGCAACGAACTTCAGCAGATGGATCCGGAACTCCCCATGGCCGCCGTCGCCACCATGGACCAGCTTCTCGCGGACTCCCTTTCCCGCTCGCGCTTCACCATGCTCCTTCTCGGCATCTTTGCCGCCGTCGCTCTGATGCTCGCCGCCGTCGGCATCTATGGCTTGATTGCTTACAGCGTCACCCAGCGCACGCAGGAACTCGGCATTCGCATCGCGCTCGGCGCCCAGCGCCGCGATGTCCTGCGCCTCGTCCTGGGTCAGGGAACGCGTCTCACGCTTCTGGGCGTCACCGTCGGGGTTCTCGCAGCCCTCGGCTTGGTGCGGCTCTTATCCACTCTGCTTTTCGGTGTTAGCGCCACCGACCCACTCACTTTCGCCGGCGTGGCCGTCTTACTGGGGCTTGTAGCGCTCGCCGCTTGCTACCTCCCCGCCCGCCGCGCCACCCGCGTCGATCCCATCGTCGCGCTCCGCTACGAATGAGGTTCTCCCTTCCAGGGCTTTGCCTGCTGCGGAATTGCCACGCAGGTGATCTGAAATTGAGTCGACAGTCCCGCTGACCCAGTGGCGAGCGCAAGCCCGGCACTTCAGGGCGGGGTAAGCGAGCCTTAAACCGTTAAAAACGGTGCGTACAATTCCCGACCGATTGGTGTATGTTATGCGACATGGGATACGAACGAACAAACATCTATCTTTCGAAACCGCAAAAAGCGGCCTTGGAAAAGATTGCCAAGGAAAAGGGTCTTTCGGTTGCGGAACTGGTACGCCGAATCATAGACAAGGAACTCGACCGTGGGCAAAAACAAAAAGGGTGAACCACGAATCGCCGTCGCCTGTGCTGGCTGTGGAAGAACACAACGCCTCCGGGAGAGACGGGTCGTTTTGTGCGAGGGATACACATGCGGATTCGGTGGACACTGTGCCAAGAATCCTCGATTCGTTCTCCCCGCCGTGCCAGACGGCTGCGTTCGCCACATCGTTCCTAATGCGGCGGGTGCTTTCAGTGGATACAACACGCGCTTTGCAACACCAGAAGAAATAGAGGCAATCGCAAGAGCCAGAGAGGTGCTCCTAACAGGCCAGGTGCAATCTCCATGCAGATAGAGAAGGGATTCACGGACAACTGGCTTCAGCCAAGCGGTGCTCAGGAAAACCTGATGCGTCAGTATGCTGGCTGCAAGCGGTTCGTCTGGAATCGGGCCTTGTCGATCGAGCAAGTCCGCTACCGTCGAGGCGAAAAGAAACTGCTCGGCAAGTACGAGATGATGAAGCAACTCACGATGTGGCGCAACAACCCCGACCCGCACAGCAACTTTCTTCGGGAGGCGCCCGTGCACGCTTTGCAATGTGTCTTGTACGAACTGTACGAGAGTTATCAGCGTTTCTTCCGAGGCGAGCAAGTTCACCCGCCGCAATTTAAGAACAAGTCGAAAGCAAACATTAGTTTTACCGAATCCGACCCAGCAACCTTCGAGATTGAGGAGGCCAGGAAGCGAGTTCGTCTGCCCAAGTTAGGCTGGGTCAAGTGTCGCTTCCCACGGCACATTGAAGGCCAGCCCAACAGCGTAACCGTTCAGTGGAACGGTGTGCGCTGGGTTCTGTCGGTGCAGTCGAAGGTCGAAATTGCAGACCAGACGCACCCCTCCGACACGATCGTCGCTGGCGACTTCGGAGTGGTTCGCCGTGTCACCTTCTCCGATGGCGTGGTGGTCCCGCCCATCAATGTCTCCTGGGAAGAAAAGCGCAAAAGTTTCTACCAGCGTCGGCTCAAGAACAAGCGCAAGTTCAGCGAGAACTGGAAGAAGGTGGTTGACAAGATTTCCAAGCTCGATCGTCGAATCGCCAATATCAGAAAGGATGAAACACACAAGTTCACCAGCGGGTACGTCAAAAACCACGCCGTAATCGTGCTGGGAGACTTGCACATTAAAAGCATGTCAGCGTCAGCAGCAGGAACCGCGGAGCAGCCCGGAACGAAAGTGAAGCAGAAGTCCAGGCTGAACCGTGCCATCCTTCGCCAAGGCTGGGGAGAACTAGGTCGCCAGTTGGAGTACAAACAGATCTGGGCGGGCGGTCTTGTGGAGTACCAGTCGGAAGCCTACAGCAGCCAGCAGTGCCCCGCGTGCGAGTACACTTCGCCGCTAAACCGCAAGAGGCAAGAAGCGTTTGCGTGTGTCTCGCCCACTTGCGGCTTCCGAGCGAATGCGGATGAGGTAGCAGCACAGAATCAACTGAAGAGGTTTCTAAGCAGCAATAAGGGCCTGGCCCTTCTGGCGTCGGGATATCGTGCGTCAGTGAATAGCCTGCCGAGTGGTCGGTCATGGGACTCCACGATGAAGCAGGAACCCATCGAAGAGGCGGCACTATGTGCCCAACCTCAGTAGGGAATCTCCCTCGTTCACGAGGGGGAGGATGTCAAGTAGAATCTTCACTCGTGCGAAGGTTCATCTCGCAAAGTTCCATCGAACAACTAAACCGTGCCCGTCTCGCTTGAGAATTCGAAGATCATCTACACCGCGCTGCAAGCCTGCGGCATCCGGCTGCTTTCCGCGCTCCCGGAAACCTGGCTGGTCCACCTGATTCAAATTGCCGAGGACGATCCGGAAATGACTCTTGTGCGCCTGGCCAAGGAAGAGGAGGGCGTCGGCCTGTCCGCGGGTGCGCACTTTGCCGGCGTGAAGTCCGCGATGCTGATGCAGAACCACGGCTATCTTGCTTCCATCAACGGCATCGTCTCCTTCGCGCATCTTTACAAGATCCCGCTGCTGATGCTCATCACCTATCGCGGTTCGTTTGGCGAGCGTGACCCCTGGCAGACGCAGGGCGGCAACGTCACCGAGCCTCTTCTTCGCGCCATGAACATCCCCTATTCATTCCTTGATGCTCCCGAATCCGTCGAAAAGCGCATCCGGCAAGCCCACACCCTCGCCGAGAGCAGTCTTCAGCCCGTTGCTCTGCTCCTGACGCGCGACCTGATGTGGGTGGAATGATGGGGGAGAAATGATGCTCCGTACCGACTGTCTCCGCTCCATTTACTCCGAGCTTGAAAAATGTCTGGTAGTCACCATCATGGGTGCCGTCGCTGCCGAGCTGCAGTCGCTCGGCCATCGTCCTAATTTTTTCTACCTGCAGCACGCCATGGGACTCGCCTCCTCCACCGGCTTGGGCCTCGCTCTCTGCCTGCCCCATCAGAAGGTCGTGGTCTGCGATGGCGATGGCTCGCTGCTGATGAACCTCGGCACCTTGAGCACACTTGCGCGTTACAAGCCGAAAAATTTGGTCCACGTCGTTTTTGACAATGAGAGCTTGCTTTCCGTCGGAGGATTCCCCACGGCCACGAGCACCGGGACGGACTTGGAAGGCATCGCGCGCGCCGCGGGCATCCCACGGGCTTGCACCGTGCGCACTGTGGAGGAATTCAAAGCGGCAACCCGCCAGGCCATCCTGGGCGATGGATTGCAGACCATCGTCGCCAAGGTCGAGCCGGTCGGCCCGAAAGCTTTCGTCACCGACCTGGGCCTGCTCGAAAACCGTTTCCAGTTCCGCCGCTACATCCAATCGCTCGCCGCAAAATCTCACTGAAGCGTCCCCGTTGTTCTTCTTCACCTATTCTGGGCATACTCTCCCTTGCTTGTTCAGGGGGTCCTCATGCCCGGAGTCCTGCTTCAACTCGTCGAAGAACTAAATGCCGGCCGCCTCCGCGTGGTGGACCTCACCCTGCCCCTAAGTCCTGCCACGCCCCTGCTGCCGCTCCCTCCGCAGTGGAACAACACGCCGCCCTTCTCCCTCCGCGAATTGTCCCGTTACGATGAACGCGGTCCGGCATGGTATTGGAACGCCTTCGAGACCGGCGAGCACACCGGAACACATTTCGATGCCCCCGTGCATTGGGTCAGTGGCAA
>Ga0137415_10002969_pt1 | contig 16802 bp, 14 predicted proteins | sample CZODoug3_1_1_16f_FD_183082 | JGI IMG/M metagenome (GOLD analysis project Ga0137415, IMG submission 183082) | Vadose zone soil fungal communities from Angelo Coast Range Reserve, California, USA - CZODoug3_1_1_16fungal (Hybrid Assembly) | ecosystem: Environmental > Terrestrial > Soil > Vadose...
GATCGATTCCGCAGTCTCCGTCGCTCCAACGCCGTCGTCTCTCTCAAGCACTAATCATGAGGCCAACATGATTCTGAGGCTTAGGAGCGGCTGGCAATTCCCCACCTTACAAGCTGCTGCAAGAAATTTGTGTGTGGTCAAACAAGGGTCCTTGCGGCCGAGTAAACTAATGGCTTATTTTGCCCAGGAGAATGAATAGGAGCGGATACGGACAAGGCTGGCTTGATTGCATTCTGTAATCGAAGCTTTTCATGGTAGGGAGCATTTTGTTCCGTGTCCTTGAGTCTGGGCCACCGTGGCACGTGGTCGGTGTAAAGGTTCTGGGCGGGAGGTGAAAACATGACCGAGTCTGTCAAATCGGAAAATGACTTTTCTCTCGAAGATTCAATCCCGGATAGCGGGGTCTCTCTTGAAGCCATCCGGTGTACGGATGAGTTGCATCGCCGCCCATCGCGTTGGACCTTGAGGGCGTGACGCTCGTGGATATCGAGGTCGTTCGATTTCTGAATGCCTGCGAGAAAATTGGCGTCGAACTTCTCCATTGCTGGCCTTACATACGGGAATGGATGATTCGTGAAAACGCCAGAGAAGGATAAAGCACTGAGGTTTGGATAACGAAAATAAACATACACCGGAATGAACCAGTAGATACCGAATAAGGATGCAGCTCAACACAACTCTGGGTATATCTCTGAGATCACTCGTCCGGATTACGGGCGATCACAGAACAGGAGGTTCATCGTGACGAACGAAAGGTCAGTGAGGAAAAACAGAAAACTAGTGTTGGTGTTGCTAGGTCTTATGACCGGTACATCGATGGCTCAGGCGGCTGAAGTCACGCCGCTCATGTCGAAAGATCTGACGGAGAGTCCCGGCAGGGAAGTGTTGATGATCACAGTGGAAAAGACGCCCGGTGGGTCGGACCCGATCCACCGACATAATGCACATGGATTTATCTACGTGCTGGAGGGCTCCATTGTGATGCAGGTGGGGGTGGAAAAGAAGTGACGCTGACACCAGGATAGACTTTTTACGAAAGTCCCAGCGATGTTCACGTCGTTGGTCGGAACGCAAGCAGCACCAAGCCGGTAAAATTCCTGGTGTTCTTAGTGAAGGACAAGGGCGCTCCGGTACTAGTGCCAGTAAAGTGACTTGACTGCTGCCAAGATGGTGTCGATGCTGCGAAGAAAAGTGCCACGAAAGTAGGATCGTAGGCCGGTGGATTCGATTACCTGGTAGGAGCAAGATTCGCAGAGGAGGAATGGAAGGGACTCGTATGGAGACGAATAGAGTTTCAATGAAAGAAAGACCTCAATGCCCCAGAGTCGTCGTCATCGGCGGCGGATTCGGTGGTCTGCATGCGGCCAGCTTCATCGTCATCATGTTGGACGCGATTGCGACGACTCACCTCTCACGGTTTTTTCATGAACTGGTTCAGCCAGCAATTTTACAAGGAGGTGCAAAATGACAATCCAGGGGACACCAGCCGGTGGATTTAAGACAATCGGTCAAATCGATGGAACAAATGTATTGCATTTCTCTGCCAAACAAAGCGGATCAGCTATAGCAGTCGAACTGCTATCATCTCATACATCTGGCGCGCCCGTCGTCGATGGCGAAGGGAAGTTCATTGGATTCGTGAGTGAATTCGATATACTTGGAGCGATCGAATCCGGAAAAGATCTGGGCAAGGTGACCGCGGACCAACTCATGAACAAGGATCATTTTGTCGCCGACGAATCGACGACCATTGCCGACGCAATCCGGCTGATGAAGGAGAAGCACTTGTTAAACATCCCGGTCGTCAAGCAAGGCAAAGTGGCCTATTCTGTCACGCGCCATGATCTTCTGAGGGCCCGCATAGGACTGGGACCAGGTATTGAAGAATAGTGAAGATGATGAATAGGACTTAGACCATCGAGACGAGAATCCCCAGGATGGTCACCACGAGCATCATTTCGATCAAGGTGAACCCGTCAGGGCTCTGCAAGCCGGGGTGCGGTGGGTGTTTCAGACGCCGCTCTTTCCTGAACGCTTGATTCAGCAGCGCAAAGCACAGACTCAATCGCTGTGATGACCTGCGGTTTGTTAGTTTGCTGCCATGCGAAATCACTTGAGAGGATCAGCAGTTAGACAGCTCTACCACCACATGGCTACCGACATGATCGACATGGATCCGGCTGGCCAAGAAGTCCAACCGTTATGACACGAAGCACGGTCTGACCACCCCCTCAAGAAGGCCGGAGTGTGCCGCAGATTGACTTTTTATCAGCCATGCAAGAGGCTTGGTCTCCACAACGGGATTTTCAAGGAAGTGGCACAGTCTTTAAGCTTAACAATCAAGGGATCTGCTCGTAACGTAGTGAAGGCCCGCTGATTAAGAGCGCGAACAGGGCAGTTTTTGTAACGGCTTGATTGGCAAACTGGTTTCCCCGTTCCTTTGAAAATCAATGCCTTTCTTCGATTCGACTGGTTCCATTCATTCTACTCGTTCTATCCATTTCGCAGACTTTTAGCACAAATTTATCACCCTAGAGGCCCGCTGAGTTTCAATCAGAAATCCTCCATGAAGCCCCGTATAGACCTCTGTAGAAACAAGCCTGCCCCATCGTCTTTCTAGTGTTCAAAACCCTAGCTTAAATCCCTCACGGGACACCTCGATTTATCAGGCCCTAGCGCGTATGCTTTCCGCAGGTCCAAAAACAAATATTTTAGACCTTGAGGGATGTTGTAGTTCCGCTATTGATTGGGAGCTACCAGCTTCTTCTTTTGCTCGATGGCCATCCTCCTGAGCCATGCCCGATCAACAGCCAAGAAAACTTCCTGGACACGTGCAAGGTCCTTCCAATGTAGGTCCGTCCGTTCAGCCAATTAAAATTTGTTGGGATCTTGTCAGGCTCAAGCTCCGTTGCTCGTCCAAACGCAAGCGGGTACGGCGCCAACAAACTTGCTACGCGCCCCTGTAGGTTCGCTTCGCGCTCCTCATGTTTCCTTGACTGAGAGTTCGGCCCGGATTACACTCCGTCCACAACAACAGATAGTTACAAAACATAACGGGGAAGGTGGAGATCAATACTCGGCTGCCGGTGACTGACATTGCATGCACAAGTCGTTAGTTTCTAGAAAGAGGGTTTTGCCGCGTCTCATATCTCTTGAGAAGGAGGCCCGAAAATGAAGAGCTTAAGCAGGTTTTGTGCGACGCTTGGAGCGATCACGATCCTGACCGCCTCCCTGTCACCTCCCCTTTATGGGAACACGATTGAGTCGAAAGAGGACCCAACCAAGTTTGGCAAATTGGATCAGGGAAGAACGACCTGTTCGGCTATGGGCTGTGCACCAACGGCCGCGGTAAACTCATTCGTCTATCTTCAGAACATGTTTCCCGGAACGTATCCGACGCCTCTCGTGCCACACCCTCCCGGCATGCAACCAACTGTGGAGCAACTAAAGACGGTCGCAAACAACCTGAGTGGTGCAACGTTCATGAAGAGTTCTAACGAGACGGGCAATACAATTGAGAACTTCGTCCTTGGCAAAAGGGCATATATCGAGTCGATAGACAAGGGCGTCACCACGTATGCCGCGCAGGTTACTCTCCCGTGGAGCGGGACTGCTAAGCCGGGTTTTGTGCAAGACAACACGCCACCGACCTTGGCCTTCCTTGCAAAGGAACTGAAGGCTGGTGAGGATGTTGAAGTTGGTATCGCCACGGTGCGGCTCGGTCATTTTCTCACCCTGACCGGTATCACATTCGACGACACGACGAACAAGGGGGAATTCACGTTTGTGGACCCCAACGGCGGAGTGGAAGGCAAGGCCATGATTACCGGGTTGCGGAACGGCGTCATTCGGACCGATTATCTGCTTGGCGGCGTGAGGGCCGACATTGTCAATGCCGTCGCCGAATCCCCAGTCCCGGAACCCTCTAGTTTGGTGTTGTTTGCCACCGGAGTTCTCGGGCTGCTTGGCTACGTCTGGCACGGCCAAAGGAAAAATAAAACGCGCCTGCTCAGCAAGGCGGTGCAAAATCGAGGCTAAAGGACATAACAACGAGGCGGCGATACGTTGCGACGAGCCTCATGGCCTGCGGATCACTTCCGTGGCGACGTTCTTTGGTCTCATTGGTCGTCCGAAAGAATGGGGTCAACGAAGGGGGAGGGTTACCTCTACAACGAGCGCCTACAGTGTCAAAACCACTGAGCGGGTCTTCAACTTAAAATCGAAACGATCTGGGTGAATCATCCTGCATTGCGCGATCTAGACCTGATTCAAAAACAGTTGATTTTGGCCCCTTAGACTTCCTGTCTTGATCCTCAAGGAAATCAGAAGGATACCCGTTAAGGATTTCACAAGCCTTTTGGACCCGTCAGGTACCTTTCAAACAATCAGTTGTCAGCTGAAGCAATGAGAGATAGCAGTTTTGAGTGCTGTCTGGTGAACCGAGTGGCTCGTGTTCAAACCGCCGTTTCTTTTGACGAACCTCATCCTCCCGTCTACCCTCTAGAAGAACTCCTATTCGGCATACTTCAGTCACGTCGGAGAGGTGCGGGATTCGCTACGTCTGTTGGACCAAACTTGCTGGGACTTTTTATTGCCGATGTAACGGGGTTTTAGAATGGATTCAGAGAACCACTTGCATCAGAGAAACCAGGTTTTGCTCTTTGGGTTTCTGTCCCTGGTCTATGGATTAGTTTGTACGGTTCTACTGTTCTTCTATCTACCTCAAGTGCCGAAAACTGTAGGATGGCTCATAGTCATTTCTATATTCGTGATCGGTGGACTATGTGGATTGTACGGGTTGCTGTTATCGGCATTCTCAAAGACGCAACAAGAGCCTGAAAAATCCAAGACCCGCCATCGCCTGAGGGTCGTATCCTGGGCCGGAAGCGGCGTGGTGGTGATCTTCCTACTGCTGTTACTCATGAATTAGATGCTTGGTGCACCATTCGACACAAAATAGGTTGGCCTTGATTTGCACTAGTTGCGAAGATCGTCCACTGGGGGGAGCCGTGTGGTGACCCCCCGTGTTACGCAGACGGAAGCGTTGCCGTCTGGCCGGCTCTCACCGGATCAGGCAGCCGATGCCCATGTTGAAGGCCCCCATTTGGCCGAACATTTTGCGATCACTGAGCTAATATATAGCTGTATAGAGGTCGCTAGGTACTTCAGATTCTTACGTTACAGTCCACCTGTTCTCAGTGGAAGCCGTTTCTTGTATTCTGGTTATTCTCACTGAGAGGAGTCCACCGTGCATGAGAGGCGAAACGTTCTCAGACACGCTCGACGAGGTGTCGAAGGGTTCGGACTCGTGTTCTTTTCCAAGCAGATACCGCCGACCTTGAGTTGAATTGACGCTCTGCACTTCTAAAGCCTGTGTTACCTCTCTTCCTAACGCCTTCCATCATTCTACTCTGGGGCGCGACCGGTGATGGCGGCACCATCAGTAATCGTGTGGCGCAAAAGGTCTCTTTGCGAGAAAATAAGCTTGTTGTCCCGGGATTCCGCACGTCGGCGTGTCCGGCCGAACTATCTCCAATATAGGCATTGACGAAGTGGTAGGATGGCGTGGCAGTGCATATCGGTCGCTGTGATTTACATAGCAGAGAGGCGAGACGTGCGCAAAGCTAACCAACCGTTTTGCTTCACCGGATCAAGCGAGCTACGAGAAATTCTCGGGCAGGAAGCGGACGATGAAAAGCGGTTGGTGGAATTGCTCGAAGAGGTTCCGCTCGGCTCAATTTACTATCATACGCACACCTATTTTTTGCGGCATAGTAACGTCGAACAGCTGTATCCAAATGACTTTGCTCAATGGGTGGCGACGGAAGTCCGTGATCATGTTCTCGGAGAGCGGCTTGCAGTCATCGACCCCTTCGAATTACAAGGGCTAGAACCGTTACGGGAAGAACTCATTTCAGTCATCGACGATCATTTGTCCCGCACACCGATTGTGCCGCGCGTGATCTTCGGTAAACCGTTCCATTTCAACCAGTCCAGAATTCTGGAGATCCCCACCGGTCTGGAGGTGTGGACATTGGAAGAATTTCGTAATGCCCTGTCTGACGTGGACGTGAGCGCGATCTATTATCACATGTTCGAAGCGCGTCATCGTCTTGGCAAGCGGGAGAGCGACTTTTCCGCCTGGATCAGAGAGAGTCTGGAGATGCCGGAGCTGGCAGGGAAATTGCGCGCTATCAATCCCTATCGGGGGAGTCTTGAACGTCATAGATCCGCGCTCTTAACGGTCTGTGATGAGTTTCTTGAGAAGGAACGTTCCGCCCAGCTCGAGTGAGGATAAGGCTGTGCCCATGCTGGACCCGCTTTGGTTTAAAGACGCAGTGTTTTATGAGCTTCACGTCAAGGCCTTCTACGACGGCAATGACGATGGGATCGGCGACTTTCGTGGCCTGATCCAGAAGCTCGACTATCTTGAATGGTTAGGAATTACCTGCCTCTGGCTGTTACCATTTTTCCCCTCCCCGCTGAGGGACGATGGCTATGATGTCTCGGACTATCGCGCGGTGTTCCCGGATTACGGCTCCCTCGAAGACTTCCGAACCTTCCTTCAAGAAGCGCATAGGCGGGGGATCCGTGTGATTGCGGATCTCGTGCTCAATCACACTTCCGATCAGCATGCCTGGTTTCAGGAGGCCAGACGATCTCCCCAGTCGCCCATGCGCGACTTCTACGTCTGGAGCGACAGTGACAAAAAGTATGAGAAGACCCGGATCATTTTTATTGACACGGAGCGATCCAATTGGACCTGGGACCCCGTAGCGGAGCGGTATTACTGGCATCGATTCTTCAGCCACCAACCTGACCTCAACTATGATAATCCCGAGCTGCGCAAGGCGATGCTGGAGGTGATGGCTTTTTGGCTTGATCAGGGACTGGATGGATTCCGGTGTGATGCTGTGCCGTATTTGATCGAACGGGAGGGCACCAACTGCGAAAACCTGCCTGAGACGCACGAGTATTTGAAGGATATTCGAAAGTGGATCGACCAGCGTTATCAGGGACGCATCCTGCTGGCGGAAGCGAATCAATGGCCCGCCGATGTCCGCCCGTATTTCGGCGACGGTAATGAATGTCACATGGCGTTTCATTTTCCCTTGATGCCGAGGCTGTTCATGGGTATCCGCAGCGAGGATTGGCATCCGATCGTTGACATGTTTACCCATACTCCGGCCATTCCCGAGGACTGCCAGTGGTGTTTGTTCCTCCGCAACCATGATGAACTGACGTTGGAGATGTGTTCAGGAGAAGAACGGGACTATATGTACTATGCCTATGCGCGCGATCCGCAGATGAGGCGCAACATCGGCATTGCACGCCGTCTGGCTCCCTTGCTGGAGAACGACCGGCGCAAGATCGAGCTCCTGAACAGCCTCGTGTTCACCCTGCCCGGAAGTCCCATCATTTATTATGGGGACGAGATCGGGATGGGGGATAACGTACATCTGGGGGATCGTAATGGGGTGCGCACGCCCATGCAGTGGAACGGCGACCGGAATGCGGGATTTTCCAAAGCCGACCCCTCGAAACTGTATCTTCCCGTGATTTTCGACTCGATTTATGGATACCACGCGACGAATGTGGAAGCTCAGGTCCAGACGCCCTATTCCCTGGCGCATTGGATGAAACAAATGATCTCCATTCGCAAAAAGTATCCCGCCTTCGGACGGGGTACCATTGAGTTTCTCCGGCCACGAAACGACAAGGTTCTCTCCTACCTCCGGCAGTACCGGGGTGACACGCTGCTCATGGTCCATAACCTGAGTGGGTCTGCTCAAGCGGTGGAGCTGGATCTTGGAAGGTTCACCGAGGTGGCCCCGGTCGAATTATTCGGTGAAACGAGGTTTCCCTCGATCGGTGAAAGGCCGTACATGCTGAGCCTTGCTCCATATGGTTATTACTGGTTCAAGCTTTCCCATGCGCCTCGCGAGGAAGCCATCTATGGAATCGAAGGCAGCGTGATTTAACGCGTCCATTTTTCTCGGAGCGAAGCGGAAGATGCGACTGGAGTTGGATGACTATCGGGACAGCGCGACCAAGGGGACGGTCGATTTCCTCTATCGGCTGAGCGATCTGGTCAAGGGAAGAAGTTTCTTGCACGTGAACGCCGTGCGGTACGGCGGCGGCATGGCTGAGATTCTGCGCCGCCTCGTACCGATGTTAACGTCGCTGGGAGTCGAAGCCCGGTGGGAGGTTCTCGCAGCAGACCAGGAATTTTTCGACGTCACCAAACGAATCGGCAACGCGCTGCAAGGCCAGGAACAGTCGTTTACCGAACAGATGTCCCAAACCTATCTCAAGATCAACAACCGGAACGCCCTAGTCCTCAACCTTGATGCCGACCTCGTCATGGTCCACGACCATGAGCCTGCGGCGCTGATCGAACATCGTAAAGGCGGGAAATGGATCTGGCGTTGCTATCTGGATCTTTCACAGCCTCAGCGCAACGCCTGGAGTTTCCTCCGCCATTTTGTTGTCCGCTATGACGCGGCCATCTTTTCCGTCACCGGATTTGCCCAACGGCTTCCGATCCCCAAGTTCTTGATCTATCCGTCGATCGATCCTTTAAGCGAAAAGAACCGGGAGATGTCGCGAGTAGAAGTGAACCGGATGATGGACCGCCTCGGGATTCCGAGGGACAAGCCGATTCTGTTACAGGTGGCGCGCTTCGATCGCTTTAAAGATCCGATCGGAACGATCGCAGCCTACCGGATGGTGAAGAAACATTTCGATTGCCGTCTCATCCTGGCCGGCGGAGGAGTGGCCAACGACCCCGATGGAGAAGCAGTGCTTGCCGATGTCAGAACCGCTGTCGGGCCCGACTCCGACATCCATGTGCGGCAGTTGCCGCCCGAAGCGGATAGCGAGATCAATGCCCTTCAGCGAGCCGCCACTATTGTCCTTCAGAAATCCATTAAGGAGGGATTCGGCCTGGCGGTTGCTGAGGCGATGTGGAAAGGCAAGCCGGTCGTCGGCGGAACCGCGGGCGGGATCGCTGATCAGATCATAGACGGGGTGACCGGCTACACCGTGCACTCTATAGAAGGGGCGGCATTCAGGATCAGGCATTTGCTGAACTATCCCGGGTTGATTCAACGTATGGGCGGCGCGGCCCGAGAGCATGTCAGACGAAACTTCCTGATCACGCGTCACCTCAGCGATTATTTAACGCTCTTGAAGATATTCACGCACTGATGGCGAAGCCCCGAATGCTTAGTCCACGACCTCGAGCGAACACCGGCACGGGTGGCGGGTTGCCATGACAATGACCAAGACGGTTTGGGGCCAGGTTCGCGAGCAGTTGGGTGACATAGGGAAGATCGAGGTGCTCGTGGGAATCCCCACTTTCAATAACGCCAAGACGGTGGAGCCGGTGGTGAACGCCGTCAAGGCAGGCCTGAGCAAAGTGTGCCCCCCCGCCTCTGTAGTGGTGGTGAACGCGGATGCTGGGTCACAGGACGGCACACCGGAGACTATAAAACAGGCTGCGGGGCCGGATATTCGGACTGCTTTCGTCCAACACTTGGCAGATGGATTCTTCCCCGGCCCCATCTCACTGCACGCGCTCTCTGAGTCAGGGGTGCCCGGACGCGAGCATGCATTTCGCGCGTTCTTTACGGTCGCGGAGGAACTGCAGGTGCAAGCCTGCGTCGTCGTCGATGCCAACCTCCGGTCCCTGACTTCCGACTGGATGGAGGTCTTGCTTCGGCCGGTGATTGAAAAGGGTGTGGACTTTGTCGCCCCTCTCTTTCGACGGGCGCGATATGAGGGCAGTCTGACGAATTGCATCATCTATCCGCTCAGTCGCGCCCTCTATGGCAAACAGATGCGTTATCAGAGTGGGGGCGGCTATGGATTCTCCGGGAAGCTTGCGAGCCTGTACTTAACGAAGAATGTCTGGGAGGGAGAGGGAGCGCACTACGGGATCGATAGCTGGTTGACAACCGTTGCCGTCGCCGAAAGCTGTGAAGTCTCCCAGGGGTTCTTGGGAACGAAGATTCATGATGGCACGCTCACCGGAATCGAACTGTCGCTATTGCTCGCGCAAGCGGTGGGGGCATTGTTCCATCTGATGGAGGCGTATCAGGACGTGTGGGAAGGCAGCACGGGGTCGAGTCCGGTCCCCCAATTTGGTCCTCCCTATGAACCGGGCCCGGAGGGCGGCGCGGTCAACGTTGAACGAATGGTGCGAGGATTCCAACAGGGATTACGGGATCTACTCCCCATCTGGGAGATTATTCTGGCTCCTGAAACGTTGGCCGGGATCCTCCCGTTGGGCCTGGTCGAGGCGGAGGAATTCCGCTTTCCTGCGGCGCTGTGGGTCCAGACTATCTACGACTTCGCCCTGGCCTATCATGAGAAGGCGCTGTATCGTGAACACCTGCTCAAGTCTCTGACTCCTCTCTATCTCGGGCGAACGGCGTCTCTCGTCCTGGAGACCAGAGCGGGGACCCCGGAGGACGTCGAGCGAGTTATCGAAACACTGTGCGAAACGTTCGAGCGCATGAAACCCTATTTGACTCAACGATGGAGGTTCTCATGAGTATTCTGTGGCAGGAAGCCATGCTCGAGGCGTTTCGAGAAACCACTCTGCGGATTGCGCATGTATTGCCGAAACTCTTGGCCCCGCTGACGTTCCTTGCGCTCGGCTTGGCTGCCGGCTGGCTCGTCAAGATTCTCTTCCTGCGGGTCTTAAGGGCGTTCCGTTTTGACGCGTTGTGCGAACGGTTCGGGCTGGGTTCTTCACTAGCCAAAACGGGGATGCAGCAGTCGGCATCCCACCTGATCGGACGGCTGTCCTTCTGGCTCGTATTCCTCTTGTTCGCATTCATGGGAATCGAAGCCTTGGATCTGACGGCTACGGCGAATATGATGAGCGTCATCATCGGCTTTCTCCCGCACATGCTTGCAGCGGTCCTGCTGTTGTTCTTCGGGGTGCTCCTGGCTAATTTCAGCGCCGAGGCGGCCCTCATCGACACGGTGAACGCCCAGATTCAAGAAGCCAGACTCATTGCCAACTTCATTCGATGGGGCGTGCTCATCTTCACGGCGGCGATGGTGCTGACCCAACTCGGGATCGCTAAAGAGATTGTCGTGGCCGCCTTCTCGATCACGTTCGGCGGTATCATGTTGGTGCTGGCCATCGCAGTCGGCTTAGTCGGCCAGAACATTGCAAAAGACGTCCTGGAACAAAGATTACGTCGGAGGAAAGTGGAACAGGACGAAATGTCGCACATCTAGGCTCATGGTGATTCTGGGAGTGGGTGATCCAATCGGCTTGATACGGAGCCTCCTGAGGGCATCGAGGTATCGCATAGGACGGAACGAGGTTCATGCGTCAGGATCAGAAGGGAGGTGACGGAGAGGATGACGGGAGTGGATGGAAGACATCGGATCGTTATCGAAAGAGTGACGCCTGAAGTCGACGGGGGCCGCTATCCGATCAAAAGGACGATCGCCGAAGACGTGGTGGTCGAGGCGGATGTCTTCACCGACGGTCATGATCTCCTGGGGGTGGCCCTTCTATATCGTCGCGACCATGATCCGCAGTGGATTGAGGCGCCGATGGCGTTTCTCACGAATGACCGATGGCAAGCATCCTTTCGTGTGACTGATCTTGGCCGCTATCGATATACCGTGACCGGCTGGGTCGATCATTTTCAGACGTGGCGTCGTGATTTCAAGAAGAAACTTGACTCAGGCCGGAACGTGCTGGTGGAGTTGCTCCAGGGAGCCCGGCTGATTGACGAGGCGAGTCGGCGTGCCCCGAAGGCAGAAGGGACATCGCTGAAGGAATGGGCGGACCGACTCCAGTCATCGGATGTGCCGGAGTCAGAGCGCATCGAACAGGGCTTAGATATGGACATGGCCGCCTTAATGTCGAAGCATCCGGACCGACGCTTCGCGACGCACTATGAAAGAGAATTCGTAGTGGTCGTGGATCGGGAGAAGGCCAGGTTCAGCGCCTGGTATGAAATGTTCCCAAGGTCATGTTCCCAGAGTGGCGAGCACGGGACATTCAAAGACTGTGAAGAGCGCCTCCCATATATCGCCTCCATGGGGTTTGACGTCCTGTACTTACCTCCGATCCATCCCATCGGCGTCACTTTCCGGAAAGGAAAGAACGGTTCACCTACCGCCGGGCCGAGCGATCCAGGAAGCCCATGGGGGATCGGCTCACCGGATGGGGGACATACGGCCATCCACTCACAACTGGGAACAGTAAAGGATTTCCGGCAGTTTCTGGACAAGGCGCGGTCGCATGGGCTTGAGATCGCGCTGGACCTGGCCTTTCAGTGCTCCCCTGATCACCCGTACGTCAAGGAGCATCGGGAGTGGTTCAAGATCCGACCGGACGATACTGTGCAATATGCGGAGAATCCGCCGAAGAAATATCAGGACATCTATCCATTGGAGTTTGACAGCGACCAGTGGCAGCCACTCTGGCTGGAGCTCAAAAGCGTCATTCTCTATTGGATCGAACAAGAGGTGCGCATCTTTCGCGTGGACAATCCCCATACCAAACCGTTTGTGTTTTGGGAATGGCTGATTCGCGAGATTCAAGAGAACCATCCGGATGTCATCTTCCTGGCCGAAGCGTTCACGCGACCTAAACCGATGTACCGTTTGGCGAAGCTGGGCTTTACCCAGTCCTATACCTATTTCGCCTGGCGCAGTACGAAAGCAGAACTCAAGGAATATTTCACGGAACTGACCCACAGCGACGTTCGCGAGTATTTTCGTCCCAATCTCTGGCCCAATACGCCTGATATTCTGACCGAGGAGCTTCAACAGGGGGGGCGGCCGGCCTTCATGGCACGCTTCGTCCTTGCATCGACCTTAGGCGCGAGCTATGGGATTTACGGCCCCGCTTTTGAGCTATGCGAGGGCCGCCCGCGGGAGGCGGGAAGTGAGGAATATCTGGATTCAGAGAAATACGAGATCAAGCAGTGGGAGATCGAGCGGGCCGACAGTTTGAAGGAGTTCATCGGCCTCGCGAATCGGATCCGTCGAGAGAATCCGGCGCTTCACGGGGATGAGAGCCTGCATTTCCACTCGACAGATAATGATCAGCTGGTGTGCTACAGCAAGAGCACGCCTGATGGATCCAACGTCATACTGGTCGTCGTCAATCTGAGTCCTTATCATACCCACTCCGGCTGGGTTCAGCTGGATCTCGACCACCTGGGGCTCGATCTGGATCATTCCTTCCAGGTGCAGGATCTGCTGACGAATGCCTATTATCGCTGGGATGGGCCGCGCAACTACATAGAGATCAACCCGCACTCTGCGCCTGCCCATATTTTTCGCATACGTCGTTGGCTCCGCACCGAACAAGACTTCGACTATTACATGTGAGGCGGGACGCTGATCATGCTGATTGTCAACGAACGATGGGAACGTATCCTGGAAGGGGAAGCCCGCGGCCATTTGGAAGCCTGCTTGCCCGACGTCTTGAAGTCGCGGCGATGGTTCTCTGGGAAAGCCCGCGCCATACAGTCGGTCCGCATCGTCGAGTCCCTACCTATACCCTGCCGATCGAGCGCAGTGGCCCTGCTCTTCATCCTGGTGGAATACAGGGACGGCACTCCTGAAACCTACGCGTTCCCTGTCACGGCAGCCTTGGGTGAGCAGGCCGCGCAGATTCAGAAAGACATGCCCGGTACCATAGTGACGACGCTGAAGGTCCGGACGAAAGAGTGCGAACAGACCGGCGTATTGTACGACGCGCTCTGGAACCCGGACTTTTCGAGGACGCTGCTGTCTGCCATCGGGCAAGGAAGCCGGTTCACTGGCGAGACTGGTACTCTGATCGCCTCCTCCACTCAAGCATATGGGAAGCTGTTCAGCGGAGGAGCCGCGCTGGAACCGGCGGTGATGAAGGCGGAGCAGAGCAATACGTCTGTCGCATACGGCGATCGCCTCATCATGAAGGTCTACCGGCGTGTTGAAAACGGAGTCAATCCTGACTTGGAGATCGGACGGATCCTGACGACGATGAACTTCCCTCATGCCCCTCCGGTAGCCGGATCCATCGAATATATTCGAGCCAACGGTGAGACCATCACCACGGCCATCCTTCAGGGCTTCGTGCACAACCAGGGAGACGCATGGAAATATACCCTGGAGGCCTTCGATCGTTACCTGGAGCGATGTCGCGCTCAGCCAACCGGGCGAGAGGATGAGTTGACACTCAATGAGCCTCTGCTCGAACTGGTACACAAAGAGATTCCCACTTTCGCGCGCGAGCTCATCGGTCCGTACCTGGAGTCAGGCGTCAGAATAGGACAGCGTACGGCCGAACTTCATGTCGCCTTGGCGAACGTCCAGAACAATCCTGATTTCACGCCGGAGCCGTTCTCATTGGAATATCGTCGGTCTCGTTATGAATCCATGTGCCGGTTGGCTTCGCAAACCTCTTCGCTTCTCAAGGGGCGACTCAACGATCTGCCGTCGGACACGGACCAGGAGGCTCGGCTGGTGGTCAACTCTGAGGCTCAGATTCTGGATCGATTCCGTGATTTTTTTGAGCTAGAGACCAGCGCGCTGCGGATCCGTTGTCATGGGGACTATCATCTAGGCCAGGTACTCTACACTGGACAGGATTTTGTGATCAGCGATTTCGAAGGCGAGCCGGCCCGTCCGCTCAGCGAGCGACGCATAAAACATACCCCCATCATGGATGTAGCGGGGATGCTGCGGTCATTTCACTATGCTCCCTATGCCGCACTCTCACGCCAGCAGTCAACGTTGGCCGCAGAGGGCGATGGAGGAAGGCTCGATCCGTGGGTCCGGTTCTGGTCTGGCTGGGTCAGCGTGGTGTTCCTGAAAGCGTATCTCGCAATCGCGGGGCGAGCTTCCTTCTGGCCCGGATCGCAAGAGGAATTCCAAGTGCTATTCGATGCGCACCTTCTTGAAAAGGCTGTGTATGAGATTCGCTACGAACTCAACAACCGGCCGGGCTGGGTAAAGATTCCGATCCGCGCGGTGCTGGACATACTGGAGACGACCACACGTAAGGCAATTTAGCGAGCGAGGCACCAATGAAGAACGGTCTGACGGAAACAGTGGCATCAGACGAGATGACATTGATGAGCGATGAAGACGTATATCTGTTCAATGAGGGGTCACATTTTCATCTCTATCGGAAGCTTGGCGCCCATCCTGTCATACGCAACGGCATGGCTGGCACCTGGTTTTCTGTATGGGCGCCGGACGCGGAGCAGGTTTCTGTGATCGGGTCGTTCAATGACTGGAAAAAAAGCGCGCATCCCCTATTATGCCGCCGTGAAAAATCGGGTATCTGGGAGGGCTTTATTCCCGAAGTGGGGAAGGGAACGCTCTACAAGTTCCATATTCGCTCACGGTTTAACGGTTACGAGGTGGAAAAAACCGACCCCTTCGCTTTCTTTAACGAGATTCCGCCCAAGACGGCCTCGATTGTGTGGGACCTGGACTATACATGGCGCGATGAGCAGTGGATGGCCAGCCGGCACACACGCAATGCGTTGAATGCTCCGATATCTATCTATGAAATGCACGTGGGGTCCTGGAAACGCGTGCTCGAAGAGGGAAATCGCTCGCTGACCTATCGGGAACTGGCTGCAACCTTACCCCAGTACCTACAGCAAATGGGCTTCACCCATGTGGAGTTTCTCCCCATCATGGATCATCCCTTCTTCGGTTCCTGGGGATACCAGACCACAGGATATTTCGCTTCCTCCGGATGCTATGGCACGCCCCAGGACTTGATGTTTCTGATCGACGAACTGCATCGCCATGATATCGGGGTGATCCTGGACTGGGTCCCCTCGCACTTTCCGACTGACGGCCATGGGCTCAGTTTTTTCGATGGCACGCATCTATATGAGCATGCTGACCCGCGCCAAGGTTTTCAGCCGGACTGGGGGACCATGGTCTTCAATTACAGCCGCAACGAAGTGCGCAGTTTTCTCATTAGCGGCGCGATGTTTTGGCTGGATATGTACCATGCGGACGGTCTGCGCGTCGACGCAGTCGCTTCGATGCTGTATCTGGATTATTCAAGAAAAGAGGGAGAGTGGATTCCCAATCAGTATGGCGGGAGAGAAAATCTTGAGGCGATCGCTTTTCTGCGGCGGCTGAATGAAGCCGTATTTGAGAACTACCCGGATGTTCAGACCTTCGCCGAAGAATCGACCGCATGGCCATTGGTGTCCCGTCCGACCTATGCGGGAGGCCTTGGATTCGGCATGAAGTGGGACATGGGATGGATGCACGACATGCTGGAATATATGAGCCAGGACCCCTATTTTCGAAAGTATCACCACTACAAATTGACTTTCCGCATGCTCTACGCCTTTCATGAAAATTTCGTTCTACCTCTCTCGCATGATGAAGTGGTGTATGGGAAAGGCTCCTTACTCGGTAAGATGCCGGGGGATCACTGGCAGAAATTCGCCAATCTCCGCCTGCTATTCGGATATATGTATGCGCAGCCTGGGAAGAAGCTGCTGTTTATGGGTGGGGAATTCGGTCAACGGCGGGAGTGGGCCCACGACAGTACTGTAGAGTGGGAGTTGCTCCAAGACGGCCGACATGGTGGTGTTCAGCAATGGATCACAGACCTGAACCGTCTCTATCGAAATGAGCCAGCCCTCTATGAGCGCGATTTTGATCCAGCGGGGTTCGAGTGGGTTGATTGTATAGATGCCGGGTCGAGTGTCGTCAGCCTGCTCCGCAAAGGGACGTCCACGGATGAGGCAGTGCTCGTCGTATGTAACTTCACCCCAATTCCCAGACCGAAT
>Ga0137415_10002970_pt1 | contig 16799 bp, 18 predicted proteins | sample CZODoug3_1_1_16f_FD_183082 | JGI IMG/M metagenome (GOLD analysis project Ga0137415, IMG submission 183082) | Vadose zone soil fungal communities from Angelo Coast Range Reserve, California, USA - CZODoug3_1_1_16fungal (Hybrid Assembly) | ecosystem: Environmental > Terrestrial > Soil > Vadose...
GTGGAACCGGATCACCCGGGCCGCCGTCTTGGGGCGCAACCCGATCTCCTGGACGAACTGTCCGCTGAGGTGCCGCTCGCTCCAGCCGACGTCGGCGGCGAGGTCGCGAATCGGCATCGTGCCGCCGGTTCGCAGCAGCAGGTCCCACGCCCGCGTGACCTCGTCCGGCACTGCGCGATCGGCATCCAGGGCCGCGCCCAGCAATCCGTCGAGGACGCCGAACCGGCCGGCCCAGTCGTCGGCCGCCCGGACCCGCTCGTATATCTCGGTCGCGAGCGACCCGAGGATGTCCTCGGCCGCAGCGTCCAGCGACGCCAACTCGCCGGCGGGCCGGCCGATCAGCGGACGGGCGGCCAGCGGGCTCACCTGTAGCTGGATGCCCGACTGCGCACCGTCGTGGACCACGAGCGCCGGAGAGCTGTGCAGTCCGCCGATCAGCGCGCGATACGTCCCCTCGCTCTGCCGCGGGTCGGGATGCCGGGTGACCCGCAGCGGCTCGTCCAACGTGAAGATCACGGTCAAGTAGGGCGAAGGCATCCCCAGGTGCCGCGCCGGTTCGATGCCCCGCTGGCGGTAGCCGGCGTGTTGGCGCACGTACTGCCGCAGCGGCCCGTTCGGCCGGACCGCGACCGCCTCGCTCACGCTCTCGGCCACGTGTCGAAGCTACGCCCGGCGCCCGGCCTCGCGCAGCCGCCGCCGTGGTCGGCGGGCCTGGTCGGGTACCCCGAGAAGCGCGGCTTGAACCTCGCGCAGGCGGTCGACCTCGACGTGGAAGCCGACGACGGTGTCGGTATAGAGAAACGCCTCACTGAGCCGAACGAGGGCGTAGGCGAGAGTCGGCGGCTCGACTGGTGGCGCGTAGCCGTCATCGTGCCCGGCGCGCGTTATGAGGTCTTGCACGGCGGCGACGATCTTCGGCTGGACCGGTCCACGGCCTGACGTGAGCAATTGCAGCGCCGCGGGCTCCTGCTCGAGGAAGCGGCGGAACGCGTCGCTTCCAACGAGCCGCCGGATGAATCCGTCCAGCGCGTCCAGTACCCGATTGCCTCCGGCCCGATGGTCGTGCGCCTCGGCGGCGCCGAGAATGGCGCTGAATTCGCTGACCAGCAACTCGCCCAGCAGCCCGTCCCGCGAACCGAACCATCGGTAGATCGTCGCTCGACCAAGTCCGAGCTCGGCGGCGATCGCTCGAACATCGACGCGCTGCCCGGCAAGGAGCTGACGGCGGGCCACCGTCAGGACCTGATCCGGGCTCGCCGCAGCGGGGCGGCCTCGCCCGCCCGGGTTCGCCATTGCCGCGGTCACATTGCGCAGCTTATATTACACAAACCTGTCCGTGTCTCTTTAGGGCAGGAGTCACCGAGGGAAGGACGCCGCGATGTGGTCGACCCGCACGGTGGCCGAGTTCGCGCTCCGCAGTATCGAGTTCGGTGCGCGCCCCGCCCAGCGGGTCAAACGCGACGGTGCCTGGCACGACGTCAGCTACGCCGAGGTCGGCGCCGCGGCGGTCGAGGTCGCCCTCGGATTGGTCGCGCTGGGCGTGGCGCCGGGCGACCGGGTGTGCGTGCTCGCCGAGACCCGTCCGGAGTGGTCGCCGATCCAGTACGGCATCGCGGCGGCGGGCGGCGTTACGGTGCCGATCTACCCGTCGAGCTCCGCGGACGAGTGCCAGTGGGTGATCGGCGACTCCGGGGCGGTCGCGGTCTTCTGCGAGAACGCCGGCCAGCTGGCCAAGGTCGTCCAGGTCGCCGAGGCGCTGCCCGAACTGCGGCACACGATCGTCATCGACCCGGACCAGGCCGGCACGACCACCCTTGCCGAGTTACGCAGGGCGGCTGTAGACCGGGCCGGCCTCGACCAGCGCGTCGCGGCGACCCGTCCCGACGACCCCGCCCTGATCATCTACACGTCCGGCACGACGGGTCGGCCCAAGGGCTGCGTGCTCACGCACCGAAACATGATCGCCGGCGTCCAGATGGCCGAGGCGATGTCGGTCGCTCGAGACGACGACGTCGTGTATCTCTTCCTGCCGCTGGCGCACGTCTTCGCGCAGATCGTCCAGCTCGGCGCCACCAGCGTGGGCGCCGTGATCGCTTACTGCAGCGGAGGGCCATCGGCGATCGTGCCCGACTGCGGCGAGGTCCGGCCGACCTACCTGCCGGCTGTCCCGCGCATCTTCGAGAAGATCTACGCCTCAGTGGCGGCCAGGGTGCCGGCCGAGCTGCTAGGCCCCGCCGTACAGGCTGGCCTGGCCGTCCGCCGGCTCGAGTCCGCCGGCGCCGCCGTGCCCGACGAGCTGCGCCAGGGCTTCGACCAGGCCGACGCGCGGCTGTTCGCGCCGGTGCGGGCACTGCTCGGCGGCCGGCTGCGCACTGCGATCACCGGCGCCGCCCCGATCGCGCCGGAGATCCTGGAGTTCTTCCACGCCGCGGGCGTCCCGGTCTACGAGGGCTATGGGCTCACTGAAACGCTGGCGCTGGCCACGCTGAACCTGCCCGGCGCGACCAAGCTCGGCTCGATCGGGCGGGTCGACCCGGGCTGCCAGGTACGCATCGCCGACGACGGCGAGATCCTCATCCGCGGCGACAACGTCTTCCCCGGCTACTGGCGAAACCCCGACGCCACCGCGGATGCGCTCGTCGACGGCTGGCTGCAGAGCGGCGACCTCGGCTCGATCGACAACGACGGCTACGTCACGATCACCGGCCGCAAGAAGGACATCATCATCACCGCCGGCGGCAAGAACCTCACGCCGGCCAACCTGGAGAACGACCTGCGCCAGTCGCCGCTGATATCGCAGGCCGTCATGCACGGCGACCGCCGTCCCTACCCGGTCGTGCTCGTAACGCTCGACCCGGAGCAGGTCGTGCCGTGGGCCGAGGCGCACGGGTTGCCAACCGACATCGCCGAGCTGTCGGTGCATCCGCAGGTACGAGACGCCGTCGAGCAGGTCATCGACGCCGCCAATCAGAAGTACGCCCAGGTGGCGCAGGTCAAGAGGTTCGCGATCATCGATCACGACTTCTCGATCGCTACCGGCGAGCTGACCCCGACCCTGAAGATGAAGCGCAACGTCATCAACGAGAAGTACCGCCCCGTCTTCGATCAGCTCTACGCGGAAGGGTGATCATGGCCGAGCAATTTGCGCGCGGCGTCAATGGAATCGACCTGTGCTACGAGACGTTCGGCGACCCGGCCGACGCGCCGCTGCTGCTCGTCATGGGCCTGTCCGCGCCGATGATCTGGTGGGACGAGCCGCTCTGCGAACAGCTGGCCGGTCGGGGCTTCCACGTGATCCGGTTCGACAACCGCGACAGCGGCCGCTCGACGTCCGTCGGCGGTCGGGCCAGCGTGCCCCGGGCCTATCTCGCCCGGCAGGCGCCCTACTCGCTCGCCGACCTGGCCGACGACACCGCCGCATTGCTCGACCGGCTCGAGATCACCAGCGCCCACGTGGTCGGCGCGTCACTCGGCGGCATGGTCGGGCAGTTGCTCGCGATCCGGCGGCCCGACCTGGTCGCGTCGCTCACGTCGATCATGTCCACGACGGGCAACCGGCTGGTCGGATGGCCGCGTCCCGCTGCTCTGGGCACACTGCTGGCCCGAGAGCCCCGCGAGCGGGCGGCCTACATCGAGCAGCTGGTGAAGACGTTTCGGGTGATCGGCTCGCCGGGCTATCCGTTCGACGAGGAGCGGATGCGTGCCCGCGCGGCTCGCACCTTCGACCGGGGCATCAACCCGGCCGGCGTGGCCCGGCAGCTGGCCGCCGTGCTCGCCACACCCGACCGGACGAAGGCACTGCGTGGCCTGAGGATCCCGGTGTCGGTGATCCACGGCGCCGAGGATCCGCTCATCCACGTCGGCGCCGGGCTGGCCACCGCCCGCGCCGTTCCCGGCGCCGAGTTGCACGTCTTCCACGGCATGGGCCACGACCTGCCCGAACCGCTCTGGACCCGGTTCGCCGACGTAATCGCCCAGACCGCGGCGCGCGCCGCTGCGCCGAAGGAGGCCGGTCGATCGGGCTGATCGCGCCGCTCGGGCGCTAGCGTGGTGCGCCGTGGAGATCGTCACGACGCCCTGGTCGTTCCGGGCCGACGCCCCGCTCGCGCATCGCCCGGTGATCGCGGGCGACCACGTCGTCCTCACCACCGCCCGCTCCGTGTACGCGCTGGACCCGGCGACCGGCGAGCTGGCCTGGCAGCAGCGCCTGCCCGCCGCACCGGCGTCGGCTGCGGTCGTCGCCGACGGCGTCGTGGTGCTCAACGTCGGCGCGGGCGACAAGTACGGCGGCGGCGCGGACCTGCTCGGCCTGGACGCCGCGACCGGCGTCCCGGTCTGGACGCAGCCGGGGTACGGATTCACCGGCACGGCCGCCACGGGGGACGGCCGGGTGCTCGTCGCCGCCCGCCCGGGCCGCGTGCGCGCCATCCAGGCCAGCACCGGATCGGGCGTCTGGACCACCGACCTCGAGGAGATCGAGCGCGACCGCGGCGAGTACAGCCACATCTTCTCGATCAACACGCCGGCGTTCGCCGCCGACGGTCGGGTCTTCGTGCACATCAGCACCTCGGTCTGCTACTGCCTGGACGCCCGCGACGGCAGCATCGTCTGGCGCGCCGCGCACGGGTCGCACTACAACTCGTACTCGGCGGCCGCGATGCTCGACGGCGTGGTGTACCTGGGCACGGGCGATGGCGGGATCGTGACGCTGTCCGCGGAGTCCGGCACGATCCTCGGCGAAGGCGGCCCGCCGTGGGACGAGGTGCACGCCGCCGCCGGGTGGGTCGACCCGGCCGAGCGCTCCCCGGTGATCGACAGCGCCATGGTCATCAGCGCCGGCGCCGTCTGGTTCGGCGCCCGTAACGGATTCCTGTGCCGTTTCCGTCCGGGGCGCGGGCTCGCCCTCGTCGACAACCTCCCGGCGCGCTGGGGCGCCCCCCAACCGGAGCCCGCCGGCGGGCTGCTACTCGCGGTATGGCCGCGCGGGCACGTCGCTGCTTTCGCCGACGACCGGCTGTGGCACGGGCGCATCCGGCGGCTGGCGACCCGCCCGGCGGTGACCGGCACGATGTTCTGCTATGGCCGGGGCCGCACCCTGCTGGCCCACGACCTCGTGACCGGGCAGGGCCCCCGGGGCGGGTTCCACCCCAAGCCGGACACGTGATCGGGCACCTGCTGTATAGGGGCGGCACGACCTTTCAATACTGCGGCGTCAGGCGGACGCGTCCCACCACTCGAGCACCCGGAGCGCGCGGAGGGTGTTCCAGCGGCTCGAAGTCCCCACGCTCTCCAGGTCGAAGTGGACGCGACCCGGATGGATCCGGTCGAGCAGCCACCGGCCGTCGAGCTGCCGCTTGGACCGCACGATCGCCACGGCCTCTGCCATTCGGGGATCCGGGTCCCCGCCCGACCATCGGAAGTAGTCGAGCGCGCGCAACACGTCGTAATGCCAGTAGTACGGAAACGCGAACTCGAGATGAGCCGGTACGGCCACCTCCCCCGTGGTCTTGCGACGGAACAGGTGGCGCTCGAGCAGGTACTCCTCACCGGCGCGGCGGGCCGCGCGCACGTCCGCGGATCCGCCGGTCGCGCGTTCGAACTCCAGCAGGCCATCGAGCACGTTGATCGTCGTGTCGAAGGAGGACCGCACCGATCCGTTCTCGACCTCGCAGTTCCAGCCGCCGTCATCGAGGCGCTCGGCGAGGACCCGCTCGACGATCGCCGCAACGTCCACGCCGAAGTAGGCCCCGGTCTCGATCGTCCGGCCGTTGATGCACGGTTCCACTTCGCCCTGGAAGTAGCGCTGACCGTCGTGCTCCCAGCGCCCGTTCTCCGCGACCAGCCCGATCGCGCGGCGGGCCGACTCCGACGCCGGGTCGAGCCCGAGGAGTTGGAGGGTCTGCAGCGTGTGCATCGTGGCCGTCCACGGTTGCCCCGGTTCACCGCCGCGGTAATACGCGGGGAAGCAGGCGCCGCCCGCCCACAGCCCGTCGGGGTCCTCGAGCGCGAGCAGGCGCGCGCCCCAACCGTCGTGCTCCACCTGGCCCCGCTCGGCCGCCACCTCGTCGGGCGACGCGCTCGTGAGATCGCGCAGCACTTGCCAGCGGATGGCGGGGTCGCCCTCGAGCAGCCAGTCGATCACGCTCACCGCCGCAGGATAGTCGCGGGCCGCGGCGGCGGACGGTCACCGGAGCGGGCGGAAGAAGCTGCGGAGGTCGGCCGCGAGTAGGTCCGGCTCTTCGAGGGCGAGGAAGTGACCGCCGCGGGTGGGGCCGGTCCATCGGCGGATGTCGCTGTAGCTGCGCTCGGCGTATTCGCGGGGGTAGTCGCGGTCTTCGGGGGTCAGCGTGATGCCGGTGGGGACGTCGACGCGTGGCATCGGCGGCGTCTGATCGTCGTCGAAGTAGGACCGGAACGAGGTGCCGATCGTGCCGGTGGCCCAGTACAGCGTGATGATCGTGAGCAGGGTGTCCTTGCTGAACCGCGACTCCACGTCGCCCCCGCAATCACCCCAGGCTCGGTACTTCTCCACCAGCCAAGCGGCCAGTCCGCTCGGCGAATCGATCAAGGCGGCGGCCAGCGTGTCCGGCCGGGTGCTCTGGATCGCGGCGTACCCGTCGTCGGTGCTGGGCTGGGCCTGCCGCGCGGCGAGGTAGCGCTGTTCGGCGGGTGACAGCGGCAAACCGCCGTCCAGGACCGGATGCAGGTTCGGGTGATGGGTGTAGATGCCGAGGACGTGGTCGGGGTGACGAGCGCCGAGGAAGCCGGTGACGTGCGAGCCGATGTCGCCGCCGTAGGCGCCGAACCGGGGGTAGCCCAGGACGTCGGTCATCAGGCGAGCCCACCGGTCAGCGATCACTGGTGCGGTGAGTGGGCCTTCGGTAGGCAGGTCCGAGAACGCGAAGCCGGGCAGCGACGGGATGACCACGTCGAAGGCGTCGATCGGGTCGCCGCCCTGGCCGACCGGATCGGTCAGCCGGGCGACGAGAGGCAGCAGCTCGACGAAGCTGCTGGGCCAGCCGTGCGTCAGGATCAGCGGAATCGATGCGTGCCCCGGCGTCGAGTCGCGCGCCCGCACATGCACGAAATGCACGCGCTGACCGTCGACCTCGGCGGTGAACTGCGCGACGGAGTTCAGCTCACGCTCGCGGGCCCGCCAGTCGAATCCGTCCCGCCAGTAGGCGACGAGTTCGCGCAGGTAGTCCGGATCAGTGCCGGCCTGCCACCCGAGCGCGGTCGGTTGGGGAAAGCGGGTTCGATCCAGTCGATCTCGAAGGTCGCGGAGCACACCAGCCGGCACATCGATGGTGAACGGTGAGACGGTCGCCTGCCCGGCCATGACATTCCCTCCACAATCCGACGGTGAGCCTACTGCGGCCACCCTGGGTTGTGGCCTAACGGACCGATCCGCGCTCCGGTGCGGACAGCGTGGCGAGCGCCCCGCTGGTGAAGGTGACGAAGTGGGCGACCACCCGGCGGCGCGGAACCGTTGGATGGTGCAGCCACCAGCGGCCGAGCTGCTCGCCGGCGCCGGAGATGAAGTGAGCGAACGCGTCGAGGGCTTGCGGCTTGGCGCCGGGGGCGAAGCGGCGGGCGATATCGGCGATGCGGTCGATGGTGGCCACGCGCAGCTCGAACAGCTGCTCGGCGAGGGGCCCGGTGACCCCGGTGGCGCCGCCGTACACCAGCGACCAGCGTTGCGGATCGCGCTCGGCAATGGCGAAGTAGGCGTCCGCGCCCTGGGTGATCGCTGATGTCATGTCCGGGGCATTCACCGCCGCGGCGATGAGCAGCTGGTCGTACTCGTCGCGGATCCGGCGCAGGCAGGCGAGGAAGATGCCGTCCTTCGAGCCGAAGTGGTCGTACACGATCGGGCGGCTCACGTTGGCCACCCGGCACAGGTCCTCGATCGAGAAGCCGGCCAACGGCACGTAACTTACAGCGTGTAGGTCAGAAATGGTCTCATCGTCGCTGCGCTCGCCGGCGCGCTGAAAGGGAGCAGAGCATGCTACGACGGATTACAGCCGGGCTGGCCATCGTGACTGCGATTGGTGGAGCCACCGCGGTCCGAGCCGATGCGACCACGCCGACGTATCGCGAGTACGTGGCGCTGGGCGACTCGTGGTCGGCCGACGTGTTCACCACGTTCCCGCCCACCACGCAGTACACGCCCCTCGACTGCGCCCAGTCGGCCACCGACTACCCGCACCAGATCGCAGCCTTGCTGCATATCCAGACCTTCCGCGACGCCACCTGCGGAAGCGCCACCACCGTGGAGATGACGCAGCCGCAGTCGCTGCCCCTGGGCGGTACGAACCCGCCGCAGTTCAACCGGCTCACCGCTACCACCGACCTGGTCACCCTCGGCATCGGCGGCAACGACATCGGCCTCGCCGGCGCCGTCGGCTCGTGTCTCAACCTGCTGCCGCCTCCGCTCGGCACGTCGTGCAAGGCGACGTTCACCGCTGGCGGCGATCAGCTTTCGACGGCGGTCACTGCCACCGCGCCGAAGATCGCCACGGTGCTGCGGCAGATTCGTACCCGAGCGCCACAAGCCCGGATCCTGCTCGTCAACTACCTCAACGCCATCCCGGCCAACGGCGTCGGCTGCTGGCCCATCGTTCCGATCTGGAACGTCGACGTCGCCTACCTGCAAGCCAAGTTCGTGCAGATGAACGCGATGCTCGCCACCGTGGCCGGCGCGAACCACGTGCAGCTCGTCGACACCTACACCCCGACGCTGGGCCACGACGTCTGCCAGGCGCCCACCGTCCGGTACGCCGAGGGCCTCATTCCCGTCTCGCTCAACCCGATCGGGCTGGCGTTCCCGTTCCATCCGAACGGGGCGGGCGCGGAGGCCCAGACCCAGGCCGTCTACGCGGCCATCCAACATCCCTGAGGCGCTGAGCCAGCGCCGTTCGACCCTGCTGGGCATTGGATGCCGTCCGGTATCGGATACTGGTCTGACATCAGGAGTCTCCGTCGGGACGGGAAGTCACGCGCATCGACATGGACCTCGGCCGCACGCCATCTGCCGCATCGCCCCGTCGGGCTCGCACCAGACCGACTCGCTCGCAGACGCGCGAACGGATCCTGCAGGCCGCGCTGGAGGTCTTCAGTGCGCGCGGTATCGCCGCCGTCTCGGTGAACGACGTCGCGGCGGCGGCCGGCCTGACCAAAGGTGCGGTCTACTCCAGCTTCGCCAGCAAGGACGAACTCGTGCTCACGATGATGGAGGAGCACGCCCTGCAACGGCTCAACGCGGCGCTGGCCGGCTTCGAGGAAACGACCGACGTCCACGCCGCGATCGGCAGGGTCGGCACCGTCCTGATCAACGCGATCCACACCGACGCCGCGTGGCACCGATTGCTGGCCGAGTACTTCGCACTGTCCTACCGTGATCCGGAACGTCGCGAGGAACTCGGCCGGCGCCGCCGCGAGGCCCGCAGCGCCGTCGCCCGCGCGCTGTCCCGGATCGCCGAGGCCGCGGGCGTCGACCTGCCCCTGCCGGCCGAGGACGTGGCGGTCGTCATCTTCGCGCTCAGCAACGGCCTGGGCATCGAGGCCGGCATGGATCCCGACGCGGTGCCCGAGGATCTGATCACGCGGGTGTTCGAGTTGCTGCTGCGCGACATGCTCACCGACATGGAACGCCGCCGGACGAGCTGAACCCCGCTCGTGCGCGTCGTCTATTGGGTGTTCACGCCGTAGGGCACGACGGAGGTCGGCGAGCCCCATTGCGCCGCCGTCCCGCAGTCGTTGCGAGGTGCCAACCCGTTGAACCGGTTGGTCAGGTAGTTCAGCGCCGGGATGTCGCCCTCGACCTCGCCGGCGATGTGGACCAGCGCGACGAACGGGGTCGGCGTCGAGGTGCGCATCACCTCGACCGGCGTGCCCAGCGCGCAATAGTGCTTGGCCAGATCGTTGTCGGCCTTCACCGGGACGAGCTCGTCGAAGTAGTCGTGGTAGTTGAGGATCGGCACGCTCGGCGCAGCCTTGTTGATCAGGCTGCTCGCCTGGAAGACGAACTGGCCCGGCGCCGACTGGGTCAGCGGAACCCAGGGGGCGACGGTGTAGTTCTCGAGCGGCCCGGCGAAGAGGTGCTTGAGGGCACCTTCGATGAGGCACTCGTCCTGCCCCGAGGCCATCAACAGCTTGCCGGCCGGATTGAGGTAGTTGTCGATGCCCGCCTCGGGGTAGGCCCGCATCTGCCCGACGATGGCGTCGACCAGCAGGCCGTCGGTCAGTGTGCCGTTGTTCTTGGTGTAGATCTGGGCCAGGTCGGAGTTGGAGCTCGAGCCGACCGCAGCACCCACCACGTTCAGCTCGGGAGCGTAGGAGCCCTTCAGGTATGCGGCCCACCCGGTCGCGCCGCCGCCGCCGGAGTAGCCCCACAGCCCGACCGGGGTGCCAGCAGGCAATCCAGCCGGGCTGTAGTTCAGAGTCGCCCGGATGCCGTCGAGAACGCCCCGCCCACTCTTCGGGCCGGCCGTCCATTGCGATTGCGGGCCCTCGTAGTCGGAGTAGCCGATCGCGTAGCCCTCGACCAGTCCCAGCAGCGACAGCGCGATCTCGTACGTGCCGGGGCCCAGCACGCCCGCGCTCAACAGCCCGTTGCGAATCGTGTAGGACGGCGCGCATCGGGTCGTGGTCGCGTCCTCGGCGATCTGATAGGAGATCAGCGGACGGCTGCCGGTGCCGACCCACGGCCCTTGCGGGACCAGGACGGTCTCCACGCCGGTGGTCGCCTGGTCGTGACCGTCGGTGGTCTTGTACAGCACCTGGTAGGCGTCGATCTTCAGGTTCTGCAGCTCCGTGAACCAGGGTGCGAACTGCTCGGCCGCGCTACCGAGCTGGCTGAGCACGTCGGTCGACAGGAACGGCAGCAGGTACTCCGCGTTGATTCGGCGATCCCGCAGGACGGCCCCGTTCGGCTGCGACGCGTACCCCGCCGGGGCCACGTAGAACGGGTCGCTGTCCGGCAGCGGGAGCACGTCGGCGCTCGCCCGGCCGGCCAGCACGCCGGTCAGCGCGAACACGAACGCCAACACCAGTCCCAACACGCTTGCTTGCTTCATGCCCGACTCCTGGTGATAGACGACGGAAGCGCGCGACTTATCCGAAATTCGATACCGACGAGTATCGACTTGATTTCGCCGGTGTCAATACGAAGAACGGGGCGTCCGATGAGTTTTCGATCCGGCTGACGTCATAGCTGGCATGACTACAACCCACACGCTCGAGACCACTGGGGCCGACATCGTCTACGACGTCCACGGCCCGCTGCCCACTGCCGACGGACGCCCACCGCTGTTCATGATCGGCCAGCCCATGGACGCCAGCGGCTTCGCGACCCTGACCTCCTACTTCGCCGACCGCACCGTGGTCACCTACGACCCGCGCGGCCTGGGGCGCAGCACCCGCAAGGACGGCCGGGTCGACAACGCGCCTACCGTCCAGGCCGAGGACGTGCACGCCGTGATCGAGGCGCTCGGCGTCGGCCCGGTCGAGATGTTCGCCAGCAGCGGTGGAGCAGTCACCGCGCTCGCGCTCGTGGCCGCGCACCCCGACGACGTGACCACCCTGGTGGCCCACGAGCCGCCGCTCAACCAGGTGCTTCCCGACGCCGACGCCGCCGATCGTGCCCGCGCCGGCTTCTACGACGCTTACCAGGCCAAGGGGTCAGGTGCCGGCATGGCTGCCTTCATCGCCATGACGATGTGGCACGGTGAGTTCACCGAGGAGTACTTCGCCCAGCCCGCGCCGGATCCCGCCCAGTTCGGGATGCCGACCGAGGACGACGGCTCCCGCGACGACCCGCTGCTCTCCGACCGGTCCTGGGCGATCACCGACTACCGCCCCGACGTCGACGCCCTCGCCGCGGCGCCGACGCGCATCGTGATCGCCGTGGGCGAGGAATCCCAGGACACTTACACCGGCCGCACAACGGTCGCCACCGCCGAGCTGCTCGGGCAGCAGGCGACCGTGTTCCCGAGCCACCACGGCGGCTTCCTCGGCCCCGAGTTCGGATACGCCGGCCAACCCGAGGCCTTCGCCCGCACCCTGCGCGGCGTTCTCGACAACGATCACTGACGCCGGCCTACGATGCACGACGATGGACACCTCCCCGCTTCGAGACGCCTATCGCACGCTGCTGGACGCTGCGGCCACGGTGGCCGACTCGGGCGACCCGAGCCCCGTCCCGCCACCCGGCGAGTGGAGCGCTGATCAAATCCTGGCGCACGTCTCCCTCATCAACGCCGCCACCATCGCCGCCGTCGCCGCGGTCGCTTCGGGGGCGAACACGACGTATGACAACCGCATAGCGCAGGACACCTGGACCATCGAGCGCCTCATCGCGCTCGCCGGCGGCAACGCCGGACTCCGGGAGCGCATCCGGGTCGAAGGAGAGGCCCTCTGCGCACTCGGCGGCCCGACACTCAGCGAGGCTGAACTCGACACACCGGTGCCCAGCCGACTCCTGTCCAACAACACACTCCTGCTCGATGCGCCGGTACCGCTCCGGGACCTCATCTCCGGCCTGGCAGACGTGGAGCTGCCCGGCCACACGGAGCAGCTACTGGCCCTGCTGCCGGATGGCGTCCAGGCCAATGCCACCCCCGTGACCTTCTGACCGGTAGCACTCCCGCCCACCGATACCTGGAGATGAGATGCGCAAAGTGATCCTTGCCGTCAACGTCTCGCTCGACGGATATCTGGACGAGGTCGCGACATTGAAGCAGCAACCCGGCAAGGGCCTGGTGCTGTTCGGTGGATCCAGCACCGTCCAGCAATTCGTGCAGCATCGGGTGGTCGACGAATACCGGCTCAAGGTCTATCCGGTTGCGCTCGGCGCCGGAGAGCCGCTGTTCACCGACCTGAAGGATCGCGCCGGCCTCGCCCTCACCCACACCAAGGCCTACGACTCGGGCATCGTCACCCTTCACTACCAAGCCGCGTGACCACCTGGACCGCCGCAAACCAGGCCCGTACGCGCGGGCGCGTCAGGTTCGGCTGGAGCACTTATTGAACTGGGGCCGCGAACGGATCGGCTAGTGGATCAACGCCTACCGCCCCGACATCCTGCCTTGGAGTTGATCACCGCCTGATCGCGTCGCCGGACGTCACGGTCACGGGCACAATTGTTCCAGGCCCGGACCGCCCGGGCATTCCGCACAGCCATGGCAATGACCGCGAGGTGTGCGGGCAGTGACAACGCGGCCGGGTTCACCGGCCACGACGTCGGCCTTGGCTGGAAGGATCCAACGCCATGTCCGAGCACCGTGATCTCGGGGGCACCGGGCGTCCGGGAGCCATCGCTGGCGTGGAGGTCGCAGGTGCGTAGATCTGCTGTCGTCGCGGTCGGGGCGGTGCTGCTCGCCGGCGTCCTCGTCGCCTTGTGGGTGGTTGACTCCCGCTCGTCGTCCTCGTCCAACCCGTCCTCGGCGACGAGGTTGATCGGTGTGCGGATCACTGAGCTGGACAGTGTTCGGGCGCAGGCGGTATGGCTCGGAGTCGACGACGACTTGGTGCAGACCCGACCACCGGGCGAGCTCGACGGGCCGCACTACACGCTGGCCCTCCTGTCGTCCGCTATCGGTACCAAGCTCAGTGCGACCGACGCCCACGCGCTGAACACGACGCCGGTGCGTGCTCCCCGGGGTCAGCAGCTCGTGGTCGCGCTGATCGACCCGGAGAGTACCTATGCCGCGTTCGGCCCCGCCGACGTGTCGGTGACCGTGACGGTCGCCGGGCAGGCCACCCCGATAACGCCACTGCCCCTGCCGCACGAGCCGGGATCGACAGTTCCACGGGACACCGTGGCTATCCTGCTCAGCGCGCCGCCCAGCGCGCCGCTGCACTTGCGCGCTACCGACGCCGGCCGGGCCGAGGAGCTGGACCTGCGTACCGGCAACGTTCTCGTGAACAGCTTCGACCTGCGGCAGAGCGATGACCTGAATTGGTCGGGCTCGACCGTTGTGGCCGCCGATCAGTTGGGGCTGGGCATACCCTCCCCGACCAAGCTCACCGTCCAGAACGCTGACACCCGGTCGGGGCGTCAAGTCGCCACGCTGACCAATTACGCGCCGGGCGTCGGGTGGGCTCCCCGAGGCTCGGCGATCCTCCTCGTCCCCGCACCTCGTCTTTTTGCCGACGGCGACTACATCGGGGCGTACGAGGAGTTCGACGACCGCACCGTCTTCACCTTCCGTTCCGCCGGTGGCAAGACGACACGAGCGCAGTCCTACCCGCGTGACGTGGCGGTGGTTGACCTCGAGGGCGACGCCGACGACGCTCCGGTGGGCTTCGTCGTGCCGGCGGGCAACATCACCGGCACCGTCACCATGGATCTGGCCAAGGCGCAGCTCAGACGAGCCCCCAGCCTGGGCCGCAAGTTGATCTCCTGGACCAAGCCGCCGGCTCCGTTCGCGCTCCACGTGTCCGTGACCTCATGACGAGAACCTGGAGGCGTATCGATGATCACTCGGGAAGGGGCGTGGCTCTCGTCGGGTCGGTCGGGCGCCGGACCGACTCGACGACGTAACGTCGAAGGGTGACCGAATTCGACCCCCACGCGCTGCTCGCCCAGAGCCGGCTCGGCGTCCTCGCGACGATCAAGTCCGACGGGCGCCCCCAGCTCTCCCCCGTTCTGCCCTTCTACGACCAACCGGCCGGCGTCATCTACGTGTCCACGACCGCGCCGCGGGCCAAAACCGCGAACCTGCGCCGCGACCCCCGAGCGGCCCTGGAGGTCACCAGCCCGGACGGCGTGGCCTGGGCCACCGCCGAAGGCACGGCCACCCTCACCGGGCCGGGCACCGACCCGCAGGGACCCGAGGTCGAGGCATTGGTCGACTACTACCGCCGGGCCAGTGGCGAGCATCCCGACTGGGACGAATACCGCTCGGTCATGGTGTCCGACCGGCGGGTGCTGGTAGCAATATCGGTCGAGAACGTCTACGGCGCCAAGATCCGCTGAGAGCTGGCGCGGGGACGCTCCTGGACGGTGTGCTGAAACGTCATGGCGGCCTGTACCGATGCCGCGTCGAGCGGTGTGCCGGAAAGCGGATGCGCCGTCTCGGCCCGCAGACCGTCGAACAGGATCGCAAGATGCCGTCGCCACGCCTCGGGCTGAGCATGACGCAGGCCCTCGGTTGCCCGGACCACGGCCCACACCAGCAGGCCGAGGTCGGCCAGCCCCACGTCGGCGCGCAGCGCGCCGGCCTGGTGGGCACGATCGATAAGTTTCGCGGTGGCCGCGTGACCTCGCGCCTTCGCGATCTCCGTTGTGGAGTCGGCCGGTAGCGCATAGACACAGACCTCGGTGAAGCCCCGGTCGTCGGCCTGCCATTCGGCGATGGCAGTCAGGTGCCCGATGAGTCCCCGCCACGGATCCGGGTCGGCGAGAGCGTCCTCGGCCAAGCGGACCGATGCCTCGACGCGGTCGGCCAACGCGGCGTCGATCAAACCGGTGCGGCTTTCGAAACGGTGATACAGCGTGCCGATGCTGACTTCGGCCCGCCGGGCGATCTCTTCCAACGACGCGCTCAACCCGAGTTCGGCGAAGACCTCGCGGGCGGCGGCAATCAGGCGCTCGCGATTGCGCCGAGCATCTCGGCGCAGCGGCTCGGCCGCGACGTGTCCCGGTCCCGGCATCCATCCAGACTACCAACTTGAGGTAGCCCTCAAGTTGAGCTAAGTTGAGGGTCACCTCAACACATCGTTCGACGGGAGGACTCGATGCCCACGCTGGCCGTCTTCGGCGCCGGACCCGCCCTCGGGCTGTCCACCGCTTCCCGATTCGCGCGAGACGGCTACCGGATCGAGTTGGTCGGTCGCACCCGGGCCACCCTCGACCGGCTCGGCACGGAGCTTGCCCGCCGGGGGGCCGAGGTCGCGTTCACCGTCGCCGACCTCGCCGCGCCCGCCCAGGTGCGGGAGGCAGCGATCGAGATCCAAAGCCGTTCGGGCACCCCGGACGTCACCCTGTACAGCCCCGGCGACGTGACCCGGTTGCCCGTCGAGGCCAGGTCGCTGGATGCCGCAACGCTGCAGACGTGGCTTCCGCTCAACCTGCTGTCACCGATCGAACTCGTACACACGATCCTTCCCGGCATGCGCGAGCGTGGCTCCGGAGTCCTGGTGTTCGCCCAGGGCAGCGCCGTGCGCCATCCCATCCCCGCCGTGGCCAGTTCCAGCGTCGCTCAAGCCGGCTTGCTCAACTACATCCGAGCCCTGTCAGCCGACGTAAAGCGCGATGGCGTCCGCCTCATCAGCTTCCAGATCGGCCAGCTGATCGACCGCAGCGCCGCCGCCCAGCTCTTCGATTCCGGCCACTTCGACGGTGTCGACGCGGGCCAACTCGACCGCGTCGATCCCGACCGGCTGGCCGACCAGCTCTGGGTGCTCGCTCACGATGCTGCGGCAGCGCCCGAGTACGTGAGCTGACGGATCACGAGCCGCCGGGCGGTCGGCGGATTCAGCCTCCGGCGTACCGGATCATGAAATCACGATCGGTGTCGCGACCGCCCTCGGGATCGCGGGCCGGCTCGGTCTCCTGACTGGCGATCGTGTCCTCGAGCTTCACCGGCTCGGGCAGGTGCTTGTACTTCTCCGAGCCTGATGCCTGCTCGGACGTGGGCTCAACGTCATCCGCCATAGGTCGACTATGCGCCGGATATTGAGGTCCCGCCAGTGGCGACGTCGGGGATCATGTGCCCATGCCCGCTCCAACGGCGGTGCCCCGTCTGATCGCGCGGGCCGCGGAACTAGCGGCCCTGCGCGCTGCCGTGGCCCAG
>Ga0137415_10002971_pt1 | contig 16799 bp, 16 predicted proteins | sample CZODoug3_1_1_16f_FD_183082 | JGI IMG/M metagenome (GOLD analysis project Ga0137415, IMG submission 183082) | Vadose zone soil fungal communities from Angelo Coast Range Reserve, California, USA - CZODoug3_1_1_16fungal (Hybrid Assembly) | ecosystem: Environmental > Terrestrial > Soil > Vadose...
GCGACATCACCTACGGCACCAACAACGAGCTCGGCTTCGACTATCTGCGCGACAACATGAAATACCGCCTGGAGGACATGGTCCAGCGCGGGCACATCTACGCCATCGTCGACGAGGTCGACTCGATCCTGGTCGACGAGGCGCGCACGCCGCTCATCATCTCCGGGCCGCTCGACGACCGCTCCGATTTCTACAACACCATCGACGCCTTCATCCCCAATCTCGACAAGACCGACTTCGAGGTCGACGAGAAGCAGCGCACCGTCACGCTGACCGAAGCCGGCATGGAGAGGCTGGAGCAGCGGTTGCGCGACGCGGAGCTGCTCAAGGGCGAATCGCTCTACGACGTCGAGAACGTGTCGACCGTGCACCACGTCAATCAGGCGCTACGCGCCCACACGCTGTTCAACCGCGACAAGGACTACATCGTGCGCAACGGCGAGGTCGTCATCATCGACGAGTTCACCGGCCGCATGATGCCCGGCCGCCGCTATTCGGACGGGCTCCATCAGGCGCTCGAGGCCAAGGAGCACCAGCCGATCCAGCCCGAGAACCAGACGCTCGCCTCGATCACCTTCCAGAATTATTTCCGCATGTACGAGAAGCTCGCCGGCATGACCGGCACGGCGGCGACCGAAGCGGACGAGTTCATGGACATCTACGGGCTCGAGGTGCTCGAGGTGCCGACCAACATGCCGCTCGCGCGTCAGGACGACGACGACGAGGTCTATCGCACGGCCGAGGAGAAATACCGCGCGGTGCTGGGCGAGATCCAACGGGCGAGCGAGCGGTTCCAACCGGTGCTGGTGGGCACGGCCTCGATCGAGAAGTCCGAGCTGCTCGCCGGCATCCTGCTCAAGAACGGCTTCAAGCAGATCGACTTCGAGAATCCCAAGGCGCTCGAGCGGCTCTATGCCGCCGCGCGCTCCGGCAAGCCGAGCAAGCAGTTCGCGGTGCTCAACGCGCGCTTCCACGAGCAGGAAGCCTATATCATCGCGGAAGCGGGCGTGCCCGGCGCGATCACGATCGCCACCAACATGGCGGGCCGCGGCACCGACATCAAGCTCGGCGGCAATGTCGAGATGCGGGTCGCGCAGGAGACCGCCGACATCGCCGATCCGGCCGAGAAGGAAGCCAAGATCGCGGAGATCCGCGCCGAGGTCGAGCGCTTCCGCGACATCGTGCTCAAGGCCGAGGAGACGATCGAGATCGAGCCCGCCAAGGGCGTCAAGCCGGCCAAGACCATTGTGAAGCCGGGCGGGCTCTACATCGTCGGCACCGAGCGTCACGAGTCGCGGCGCATCGACAACCAGCTGCGCGGCCGTTCGGGCCGGCAGGGCGACCCCGGCCGCTCGAAATTCTATTTGTCGCTCGAGGACGACCTGATGCGGATCTTCGGGTCGAACAAGCTCGACGGCATGCTGCAGAAGCTCGGCCTCAAGGAGGACGAGGCGATCATCCATCCCTGGATCAACAAGGCGCTGGAAAAGGCGCAGCAGAAGGTCGAGGCGCGCAACTTCGACATCCGCAAGAACCTGCTCAAGTTCGACAACGTGATGAACGACCAGCGCAAGGTGATCTTCGAGCAGCGGGTCGACCTGATGCGCGACGAGAATGTCGCCGAGACCGTCGCCGACATGCGCCGCGCCGTGGTCGAGGATCTGATCGCCAAGCACGTGCCGGAGAACGCCTATCCGGAGCAGTGGGACGTCAAAGGGCTCAAGGAGGAGCTCACCCGCGTGCTCGGTCTCGACGTTCCGGCCGAGGAATGGGCCAAGGAGGAGGGCATCGCCGACGAGGAGCTGATCGCCCGCGTCGAGCGGCGCGCCGACGAGCACATGGCCGCCAAGGTCGCCCAATGGGGTCCCGACGTGCTGCGCTATGTCGAGAAGTCGGTCCTGCTGCAGACGCTCGACCACCTGTGGCGCGAGCATCTCATGATGCTCGACCATCTGCGCAACGTGATCGGGCTGCGCGGCTTCGGCCAGCGCGATCCGCTGAACGAATACAAGTCGGAAGCCTTCACGCTGTTCGAGGCGATGATCCAGAATCTGCGCGAGGCGGTGACCGCCCAGCTCATGCGGGTCGAGATCGTGCAGGCGCCGCCGCCCGACCAGGCGCCGCCGAGCCAGCCCTTCATGGAGGCCCATAAGGTCGACCCGACGACCGGCGAGGACGAGATGGCGCTGGCCATGGCGGGCGGCGAGACGCTCGCGCGCCACGGCATCACCGGCGCCGCCGCGCCCGTGCGCGATGCGAACAATCCGGCGACCTGGGGCAAGGTCGGCCGCAACGAGAATTGTCCCTGCGGCTCCGGCAAGCGCTACAAGCACTGCCACGGACGCTTCGCCTAGGCGTCGTCGCGGCGGTTACCCGAGAAGCCAAGATGGCCGACAAACTCGACGACATGAAGCTGCGGCTGGCCGAGCTCATGAGCGAGCGCGCGCAGCTCGACGCCGCGATCGAGGAGATGATCGCCGACATGGCCGAGTTGCCGCCGGAGCAGCGGTCGGCGAGCGACTGGGCGCCCGACGGCCCATCGACCCGGAAGTATCTGGAATTGACTGCGCGCCAGGCGGCGGTGGAAACGGAAATCATCGATCTCAACCGCGCCATCGTCGAGACCGACGAGCCGGCATCGTCGCTGCACTAGTGTATGATGTGGTCAGATCGAACCACGCACTCCGTCATGCCCGGGCCTTGTCCCGGGCATCCACGTCTTAATGCATCAGCAAGATCAAAGGCGTGGATGGCCGGGACAAGCCCGGCCATGACGAAATCGATGATTCAATCTGAAACGATAGCGCTCTAGCGGCGATGCTGCCCCGCGATGTCCTGAAAAGCTATCTGCGCGAGATGCCGCGCGGGCACATCTTCGACCTCACCTACAAGCTGTTCGCGGACATGTTTCCGCCGGGCGAGCCCGCCGCGGCGTCGCGCGAGCAGCTTCGCCGGCTCGCCGAGGAAAGCGACTGCGACCTCGTCGATAACCAGGCCGAAGGCCGGTTCGAGCTGACGCGGCGCTGAGGCGAGTTCTCGGTGTCGAGGGTTCCAGGCGAGGCCTGGACGGTTGCGGCGCTAGCGGAACGCGCCCCAGCGGCTTTCGAAGCTGTTGGACGAGACCACCGGCTGGGCGCCGGCGATCAAGCCCGGGGCGGGCGCGGCGCTCGCGGTGACGGCCGGCGCGGGCCTTGGCGCCTCGGCGACCTGCGGCGGCGGAACGGGCTGGGCCGGCCGGATGGCGCCGGCCGCATGGCGGACCACGGGCGCCGCGGGTTTGGCCTCGACCGTCGGCCGCGGCTTCTGGGCGGGCGCCGCCGGCTCGGGCTCGGAGTTGCCCAGGCCGAGCGAGCCGAACAGGCTGCCGAACATGGATCCGCCCTGCGCGTCGGCCACGCGCGTGTTGGCTTGCGGCGCCGGCTTCGGCTCGCTGGCGGCGGCCTGCACGGGGCGCGGCGCGGAGCGCGGCGGGGCGACCGACGCCGTCACGGTGTCGGTCTCGCCGGGGATGCGCGGCGGGTTGACGTTGGGCGGCAGCGGCGGCGTGTTGGCGGTCGAGGCAAGCGAGAAGATCCGGCCCCCGTTGTCGAACTGGTCCTGCGACTTCAGCTTGGCCAGGAAGGTCGGATGCATGCCGCCGTCGGCGCCGGTCTTGACCGCCACCGTGGCGGTGCCGCGGCTCACGAGCGCGGCGAATTCGCGGTCATCGCGATTCTGCTTCTCGGTGACGGCCGCGGTGATCTCCTCGGGCACCTGATAGACCGGGCATTTGCCCTTGGGGTCGAAGCGACCGGTCGCGCTCGCGTTGAACACGTAGCGCTTCTCGCACACGTCGACTTTCGGCTCCTGTCCCGTCACCTCGAATTGATCGCTGCCTTCCTTGATCATGCGCCAGAACGGCATCGCCGGATTGTTGCGATGCTTCGCCAGGTTGAGCGCGGTCATGCGGAACGGATAGGCCTGCACCTGGAAGGATTTCTGCCCGCCGAAGAAAGACTCGCGGCCGAGCGCGTAGATCTCGCCCATCTGCTGGTCGGTCATGGCGTAGCAGCCGGCGGACGAGCAGTCGCCATGCACCATCAGGAAGGCGCCGGTGCGCTCGTTGGCCCGGTCATAGGCGTTGGGAAAGCCGATGTTGAACGACAGATAGTAGTTCGAGTTGGGATTCATCTGGCCCGGCGTGATGGTGTAGAAACCCTCGGGCGCCTGGCGGTCGCCTTCCTTGATCTTGGGGCCGAGCTCGCCCGACCAGCGGCAGATCGGATAGGTCTTGAGCAGCGCGAAGCGGCCGCTCGCATTCTGTTTCCAGATCTCCATCTCCGCCTCTTCCTTGAAGATGCGGACCAGGATCGGGCTCTCCTTGGGCATGTCCTTCTTCTCGAGCAGCGCGACGGTCTCGCTCGAGAGCGGCTGCATGGCGCGCGCCGTCATGGCCGGAGAGATGCCCTCCGTATTGCAGCCGGCCAGCGCGACCGCGGATGCGATCGCGGCCGACGCCATCAGCGCGCGGACCCAAGCCGTGTGACGGTTCAACGCGATACTCCCCGTGCGGTGGCGCTCACCGTACCCCACTTCGGAAGTGGCCACCGTCCCGACGTTCAAGGAATCGTTATCCTTAAGATGTGGTCTAAGCAAGGCGAAGTTATCCCGCCCGGCATTGGAGCACGGGGTTGGTGAACGGATCGTAAACGGGGGCGCCAAGTTCTTGTGAGCGTTGCCGAAATGTCTTTTCTAGGCAGCCCCGGAATCTCTTCTCGGGCGGTATTGCGAATACCCGCGGATACGACCGCCTATACTTGTGGAATTCAAAACTTCCTTGAACACAACCTTCAAAGCATGGAGCGGCCGATCGCCAGGAACTTTTCCCGGCGCTGGCGCCGGACGGTCTCCCGATCGAGGCCCGCCAGTTCCCCGAGCGCCGTCGCGATCGCGTCGCCGGTCGCCGCGATGGCGGCCGCCGGGTCGCGGTGGGCGCCGCCCACCGGTTCCGTAACGATGGCGTCGATCACCCCGAATCGGGTGAGGTCCTCGGCGGTGATCTTCATGTTGGTGGCCGCCTCCTGCGCCTTGGCGGTATCGCGCCACAGGATCGAGGCCGCGCCCTCGGGCGAGATCACGCTGTACATGGCGTGCTCGAGCATCAGCACGCGGTTGGCGGTCGCGATCGCGATCGCGCCGCCCGAGCCGCCTTCTCCGAGGATCACCGCCACGTTGGGAACCCCGAGGCCGAGACACGCGTCGGTCGAGCGCGCGATCGCCTCGGCCTGGCCGCGTTCCTCCGCGTCGATGCCCGGATAGGCGCCGGCGGTGTCGACGAGCGCGAGCACCGGGATGTCGAAGCGGTCGGCCATCTCCATCAGCCGCACCGCCTTGCGATAGCCTTCCGGGCGCGCCATGCCGAAATTGTGCTTGAGCCGGCTTTCGGTGCTCGAGCCCTTCTCGTGGCCGATCACGCAGATGCTCTCGCCGCGGAAGCGGCCGAAGCCGCCGACGATCGCCTCGTCCTCGCCGAATTTGCGGTCGCCCGAGAAGGGGATGAAGCTCGGCACCAGCTGCGCGATGTAATCGAGACAGTGCGGCCGCTGCGGATGGCGTGCAACCTGCGTCTTCTGCCAGGGCGTGAGCCCGGCATAGAGATCGGCGAGCGCCGCCGAGGCCTTGGCCTCGAGGCGGGCGATCTCCTCGCCGACCGCGACCGCGTCGCCGGTCGCCGCCATCGCGCGCAGTTCCTCGACCTTCGCCTCGAGCTCGGCGACCGGTTTTTCGAAATCGAGATAGCTGCGCATCAGGCCTCTGGGCGGTTGTCGCCACGCGGGCGAAACAAGCCCGCGCGGCAGCGCAAGTCAAGCGACGGCGGGCGGCGGCGCCCGCGCGCTTCATCCGGGCTGCTTCTCCTCCCCCAGCGGATGCAGGTCGCGCACCAGGCTCTTGAGCCGCTCGTCGAGCACGTGGGTGTAGATCTGCGTGGTCGAGATGTCGGCGTGGCCGAGCAGGGTCTGCACCACGCGCAGGTCCGCGCCGTTCTGCAGCAGGTGGCTCGCGAAGGCGTGGCGCAGCACATGCGGGCTCACGCGCTCGGGCGCGATGCCGGCGCCCGCCACCAGGCCCTTGAGCTCGCGCGCGACGTGCTGGCGGGTGAGGTGGCCGCTCTCGCCGAAGGACGGGAACAGCCATTTCGAGGGAGCGTGCGGCTCGCCTTTGGCGAGCCTCTCATCTTCGGCGAGACGGTCCAGATAGGCGCGCATCGCCGTCCGGGCGGCCTGGTTGAGCGGCACCAGCCGCTCCTTGCCGCCCTTGCCGCGCACCACCAGCATGCGCTCGTCGCGCCGTGCCGCCGAGGCCGGGAGCGCGATCAGCTCGGAGACGCGCAGGCCCGTCGCGTAGAGCACCTCCAGCAGGCAGGCGAGGCGCAGCGCGCGCAGCCGCTCGGCGTCCGGGCGCGCGGCGTCGTTGGCGCCCGCATGCGCGGCCGCCAGCAGCCGGTCGACCTCGGCGATCGAGAGCACTTTCGGCAGCACGCGCCCGCGCTTGGGCCCCTCGATCACGGCCGCCGGATCGTCGCGGCGATGTCCTTCCGCATAGAGGAAACGGTAGAGCTGGCGGATCGCCGAGAGCCGGCGCGCGACCGACGACGCCTTGAAGCCGCGCGCCGCCAGCGTGCCCAGATAGGCGCGCAGGTCGGCGGTCGTAGCGCTCGCGATCGCGGTCTTGGTGGTGGCCAGATGGGCCGCGAGATCGTCGAGGTCGCGGGTATAGGCCTCGAGCGTATTGGGACCGGCGCCGCGCTCGGCCGCCAGCATGTCGAGAAACAGCCCGGTGAGCCTTTGCGGCGAGTTCCTGGGCGGGCGCGCCATCGCGGCCCTCAGCGCTGCTTGACGAATTTGTCGGGCGGCACCGTGACGGTGATCTCGCGCGGCTTCGGGTCGACCAGCGTGGCGAGCGCGAAGATCACCGCGTAGCCGAGACCGAAGATGATCCCGATCACTATGAGAAATCGCAGCAGGCTCGGCATGGATCCAACTCTTCGACGCGCCTTATGCGCCCGATTCGCGGCGGCTGGCGGCACTTTCGGGTCGCCACGCCGAGCCGTCAAGCGACCGGCAGAATCACCCGAAAGCAGCTCGGCTGTTGCGGCCGCGGGGCGACCGCCGCCTCGCCGCCATGCAGGCGGGCGATCTGCCGCACCAGCGCGAGCCCCAATCCGGCGCCCTTTGTTTCCCCGCCCAGGCGATGGAATGGCGCGAACACATGATCGCGCTCGCTCTCGGGGATGCCGGCGCCCCCGTCGGCGACCTCGATGACGGCGTGGGCGCCCTCGCGCGCCACCGTGACGGTCACCGGCGGGGCGCCGTGATGCCGGGCGTTCTCAAGGAGATTGCGCACCAGCCGGCGCAGCAGGCGCGGGTCGGCGCGGATCGCCACCGGCTCGCCGTGCAACGCGCATTCGTCGTAATGGGCGCATTCTTCCGCCACGAGGCCGAGCAGATCGACCGCCTCGATTTGCAGCGCCGGCGCTGCGTCGAGCCGGCTGGTCAGCAATATTTCGTCGATCAAACGGTCGAGCTCGGCGATGTCGCGCGCGAGTTCCGCCTTCAGGCCGGGATCGCGCTTCTGCTCGTAGAGCTCGAGGCCGAGCCGCAGGCGGGACAATGGGGTTCGCAGCTCGTGCGACGCGTTGGCGAGCAGCAGACGGTGGGCGCCCAGCAGTTCCTCGATCCGGCCGGCGGCGCGGTTGAAGCTCGCGGCAAGCCGCGCCACCTCGTCGCGGCCCTCGACCTTGACCCGTGCCGCCACGTTGCCGGCCCCCAGCGTCTCGACACCGGCCTGCAGACGTTCGAGCCGCCGTGTCAGCCCGCGCACCACGGGATAGGCCCCGATGGCGACCGCCAGCGCGATGCCGCCCAGAAACAGCACCAGACCGATGAGCGGATTGCGGTGCCGCAGCGGGGCGCGCGCCACCATCCAGCGATTGTCGGGCAGGCGGAAGCTCCAGGCCGGCCCGCCTGGACCATAGAGCCAGCCGCCGCTCTCGGAGCCGGCGGACGGCGGCGGGAGCGGACGGCCGGAGGCCGCAATCTCCCGCAGCGAGGAATCGAACAGCGCCAGATCGACCTTCAGCTTTTGCGCGAGCCGCGCGATCGCCTGTTGCTGCGCCGCCGGCGCTGCGTCGGCGGCAGGCAGTGCGGCGGCCGCCAGTTCGCCCGCCATCTCGAAAGCCTGCGCGGCCGGCATGCGGTCGACACCCATGCGCCAGACCGCGCCCGCCACCAGCACGACCAGCAGCAGGCTCGCGATGATGGTGAGATAGATTTTCTGATAGAGGCGTTTCATGGCGGCGTGCGTCCGGCCCCTCAATCCTGCGCTTTTGCGAACACGTAGCCGGCGCCGCGCACCGTGATGACGCGGCGCGGCTTTTTCGGGTCGTCCTCGATCGCGGCCCGGATGCGCGAGATGTGCACGTCGATCGAGCGGTCGAATGCTTCCAGCCGCTCGTGCTTGAGCAGATCCATCATGGCCTCGCGCGACATGACCCGGCCGGCATGGCGCGCCAGCACGAGCAGAAGCGCGAACTGATAGCTCGTCAAAGCCCGCATTTCGCCGTCGAGCCGCACCGCGAGCGCGCCGGGATCGATCTGCAGCCGGCCGAAGCGCAGCACGTCGGCGCTCTTTTCGCCGGTGCGGCGCCGCAGGATCGCTTTGAGACGCGCCAGCAGCTCGCGCGGCTCAAATGGTTTGGGTAGATAGTCGTCGGCGCCCATTTCGAGGCCGACCACCCGGTCCATGGCGTCGCCGCGCGCCGTCAGCATCAGCATCGGCGTCTCGGCCTCGGCGCGTATCCGGCGGCAGACCTCGAGGCCGTCCATGTCCGGCAGCATCAGGTCGAGAATCAGCGCGTCAAAGGCAGTGCGGCCGGCGAGCGCGACGCCGGCGCCCCCGGTGGGCGCGTGCGTGACGTTGAATCCGGCTTCGCCGAGATAGTGTTTCACCATCTCGGCGAGGCGCAGGTCGTCTTCGATCAGCAGGATGCGTGGCACCCCGGCAGCTTAGCCCCGATGCCAGGGCTGCCAGTAGCCCCCGGCCGGCGGCAGGAGCTCGTCGAGCTTCCCGCGCTGCTCGGGCGTGAGCACGTCGGCCGCGTCGGCGAGCGCTTGCGCGGCGCGCTTGCTGAAGGCGTCCGCCGTGGCGATCTGCTCGGTCCGCAGCTTTTCGATCGCGGCGCGATCGACAGCCGGCGCGGTGAGCAGCGCGCGCCCCTGCTGGCGCGCCGCAAGCACCTTCTCGCGCATCGGGGCGAGGTCGTCGACCGCGGATTTTACGATCGCTTGCAGCTTGGCCTGTTGGTCTGCATTGGCGTCGAGTTCGACCGCGAGATGGCGCACCATGCGGTCGGCCCGCTCCGGGCTGAAGGCCGGGCCCATCGGTCCGCGCATCATTCCGCCGTGCCAGGACTGGCCAAGACCTTGGCTGGAGGATGTCGTCACGAGCGCGCCGAACAGGGCGCCGGCAAGCGCCACGACCACGATGACGAATGCGGCCCGCCCGCGGCCCCGGCCCGGGCAGCGCGCCGGGCGGTCGGGATTGGGTTGCTGGCTGGTGGGTTGCTCACTCATGGGATGCTCCTTCGATTGCGTGGCCGGGTGTGCCACCGCCGCAATCTGCTGGTGCGTCGTTGCGGGCGCTTCTCCGGCGCGTAAAGTTTTGTAAAGACAGAGGTTCGGCAGGGCCGCCCGCGGCGGTATCGGGCTGCGGTGCGGGTTGTATCGCCGGCGCGTTTGTGGGACTACTTGCCGCGTTTTCAGGACAGGGCCATGAACGAAGCCGCGGTGACACACGACTCGGTTGCGGCGCCGGGCGACGCCGCTCTCGTGGCGGCGCTCGGCGCGCGCTCGATCGTGCTCGTCGGCATGATGGGATCGGGCAAGTCGTCGATCGGCCGCCGGCTGGCGGCGCGCCTCGCGGTTCCTTTCGTCGACGCCGACAGCGAGATCGAGCAAGCCGCCGGCATGACCATCGCCGAGATCTTCGAGCGGCACGGCGAGCCCTATTTCCGCGCCGGCGAGGCGCGGGTGATCGCGCGCCTGCTCGAGCGCGGCCCGCAGGTGCTCGCGACCGGCGGCGGCTCCTTCATGAACGCCGACACCCGCACCCTCATCCGCGCCAAGGCGGTGTCGGTCTGGCTCAAGGCCGAGCTCGACGTGCTGATGAAGCGCATCAAGCGGCGCGGCGACCGTCCGCTCTTGAAGACCGACGACCCGGCCGCGACCCTGACGGCGCTGATCGCCGAGCGCTACCCGGTCTATGCCGAGGCCGACCTCACGGTCGCGTCGCGCGACGTCCCGCATGAAAGCATCGTCGAGGAGATCGTCGCGGCGCTGCGCTCGCGCGTCGCTCCGCGCGAGGGCGCGTCATGACGGCGCCGCTGCGCACGGGCGATCCGGTGACGGTCAAGGTCGCGCTCGGGCCGCGCGCTTATGACATCGTGATCGGCCGCGGGCTGCTCGCCTCGCTCGGGCGTCGCCTGCAGGCGCTCAAGCCCGGCGCCAAGGCCGCGATCGTCACCGACGCCAATGTCGAGAAGCTGCTGCTGGCGGCCGCCCAATCGGGGCTCGCCGCCGACGTGCCGGCGACCCACATCAGCGTGCCGCCGGGCGAGGGCTCCAAGAGCTTCGCCATGTTCGAGCGCGTGTGCGAGGCGTTGATCGCCGCCAAGCTCGAGCGCGGCGACGTCGTGGTGGCGCTCGGCGGCGGGGTGGTGGGCGACCTCGCGGGCTTTTGCGCCGCCGCGGTGCGGCGCGGCCTCGATTACGTCCAGGTGCCGACCACCTTGCTGGCCCAGGTCGATTCCTCGGTCGGCGGCAAGACCGCGATCAATTCGCGCCACGGCAAGAACCTGGTCGGCGCCTTCCACCAGCCGGTCCTGGTGGTCGCCGACACGGCGCTGCTCGATTCCCTTCCGCCGCGCGAGTTCCGCGCCGGCTATGCGGAGGTCGCGAAATACGGCCTGCTCGGCGATGCCGGCTTCTTCGCCTGGCTCGAGGCCAACGCCGACGACGTCTTCGCCGGCGCCGGCGCGGCGCGCGAGCATGCGATCGCGACCAGCTGCCGCATGAAGGCCGAGATCGTCGCGCGCGACGAGCGCGAGACCGGCGATCGCGCGCTGCTCAATCTCGGCCATACCTTCGGCCATGCCTTCGAGGCGGCGGCCGGCTTCTCCGGCCGCCTGCTGCATGGCGAGGCGGTGGCGCTCGGCACGGCGCTCGCCTTCGATTTCTCGGCCCGGCTCGGCCTCCTGCCGCAGGCCGAGGCCGAGCGCGTCAAGCGTCATCTTGGCAAGGTCGGACTGCCCACCCACATCCGCGACGTGCCGGGCGGCGTGCCGGGGGTCGACGCGTTGATGGATCTGATGGCGCAGGACAAGAAGGTGAAGCGCGGGCGGCTGACGTTCATTCTCGCGCGCGCCGTCGGGGCGGCCTTCGTGGCGCCCGACGTCGAGGCGGCGCAGGTGCGCGCTTTCCTGGCGGACAAGCTCGCCCCATGAGCGCCGCCGATCTGGTCGCCCTTATCGCGGTCGCGTTCTGCCTTTTCGTGTCGTTCTTCTTCTCCGGCAGCGAGACGGCGCTCACCGCCTCGTCGCGCGCCACCATGGCGCGGCTCGCTCGCGACGGCGACCTCAACGCGGCCATCGTCAACCGGCTGCTCGAGGACCGCGAGCGGATGATCGGCGCGCTCCTGATCGGCAACAATGTCGCCACCATCGTGGCCTCCTCGCTCGCCACCGGATTGATGCTCAACTGGTTCGGCGACGTCGGCGTCATCTACGCCACCGCCGTCATGACGGTGCTCATCGTCGTGTTCTGCGAGGTGCTGCCGAAGACCGCCGCGATCGATTCGCCCGACCGCTTCGCGCTGCTGGCGGCGCGCCCCATTTTTGTGGTGGTGCGCATCCTCACCCCGGTGCTCGTCGCGGTCCAATGGCTGGTCCGAAAAATTCTGACGAGCGTCGGATTCGTGATCGGCGAGAACGAGCCGATGCTCTCCCCGCACGAGGAGCTGCGCGGCGCGGTCGACCTGCTGCATCGCGAGGGCGGCGTCGAGAAGCAGGATCGCGACATGCTGGGCGGCCTCCTCGACCTTCCGGACCTCACGGTCGCCGACGTGATGATCCACCGCACCGAGGTGATCATGGTCGATGCCGGCCTGCCGCCCGAGCAGGCGGTCGAGGCGGTGCTCGCCGCGCCGGTGACGCGCGTGCCGCTGTGGCGCGACACGCCGGAGAACATCATCGGCATCCTGCACGCCAAGGACCTGCTGCGCGCGCTGCGCCAGACGGGCGGGGACAGCACGCACATCGATCTCGCCAAGATCGCGCGCACGCCCTGGTTCGTGCCGGAAATCCGTCCGCTCACCGAGCAGCTCAAGGCGTTCCGGCGGCGCAAGACGCCCTTCGCGCTGGTGGTCGACGAGTATGGCGAGATGATGGGAATCGTCACGCTCGAGGATATTCTGGAGGAGATCGTCGGCGACATCACCGACGAGCATGACGTCGCGATTCCGGGCGTGCGGCCGCAGCCGGACGGCTCGGTCAACGTCGATGGCGCGGTGCCGATCCGCGACCTCAACCGGGTGATGGAATGGAACCTGCCCGACGACGAGGCGACCACGGTCGCGGGCCTCGTCATCCACGAGGCCCGCCTGATCCCCGAGCCGGGGCAGAGCTTCACCTTCCACGGCTTTCGCTTCAGCGTGCTGCGGCGCGAGCGCAACCGCCTCACCGCGCTGCGGATCACCCCGGTGGTCAAGAAGGCGACGCGGATGCACCCGGCCGTCAGGGCGTAGGCGCCCTATACCCCGCCTTCGCCCGGCGCCGCCGCATGGATGGCGAGCGCGTGGACGCCTTCGGCGAGCTCGCGCGCCAGCGTCTGGTTGATCACGCGATGGCGCTCGATCCGGCTCTTCCCTTTGAAGGCCTCAGCCACGATATAGACCCTGAAATGGGTCTGGCCGCCCGGCCGGTGCCCGGAATGGCCTTGATGCTGGTGGGATTCATCGACCACCCGCAAGCTCTCGGGGTCGAAAGCCGCGGTTAGCTTTTCCGTGATGATGTCGGCGACACGCATGGGTGTGGCATAGCCATGCCCGGGACGCGGGGTCAATGGCGGGCCTGGTCGCTGCGGGGGCCCGACTCCGTCGAATTGTTTTTGTCAAGCTTGCGGGTCAGGCGGCGAATTCCGCATAATGATGGGTCATGAAATTCGATTCACCACTCTTCGACCGCATCCGGGTCAAGCCGGACCACGATCGCCGGCAGCGCGAAACGCAGCCGACATGCGATTGGCCGGGCTGCGCCGAGGCTGCGAGCCATCGCGCCCCGAAGGGCCGCGCGCAGGAGCGGGAGTATTGGTGCTTCTGCCTCGATCATGTGCGCGAATACAATCATTCGTATAATTATTTCGCCGGGATGAGCGCGGACGCGGTCGCGCTCTACCAGAAGGACGCGCTCACCGGCCACCGGCCGACCTGGAAGATGGGCATGGTGGGCGGCAAGCGCACCAACAAGCCGAGGTCGCGCCAGCCGTTCGACGGGTATGAGTCGGCCGACGATCCGTTCGAGATGTTTCGCGAGTTCGGCGCCCGCCCGCGCCAGCAGCAGACCCGGCCGGAGACCGAGCGGCGCGCCGTGCGCAACGCCGAGCGCAAGGCGCTCCACGCGCTCGGCCTGGAGATCGACGCCAAGCGGCCCGACATCAAGGCGCGCTTCAAGGAGCTGGTGAAGCGCCATCATCCCGACGCCAATGGCGGCGACCGCGGCTCCGAGGACAAGCTGCGCGAGATCATCGAGGCCTATCATTATCTCAAGTCCGCGGGTTTCGGCTGATCCGGGCTTGCGTCAGGGGGCGTCATGACACGGGACAAGCCGCCCTTCCGCGCCGATCATGTCGGCAGCCTGTTGCGCACGGCCCCGGTCAAGGAGGCGCGCGCGCGCCGCGCCCGGGGCGAGATCTCGGCGCAGGACCTCGCGGCGACAGAGGACCGCGAGATCGCAAAGCTCATCAAGCGGCAGGAGGAGGTCGGGCTGCGCGCCGTCACCGACGGCGAGTTCCGCCGCTCGTGGTGGCATCTCGATTTCCTCTGGGGGTTGGACGGCGTCGAGCGCTATGTGATGGACCAGGGCATCGCCTTCGCGGGCGTGACCACGCGGCCGGAAGGCGCGCGCGTGGTGGGCAAGCTCGGCTTTCGCGGCCACCCCATGGTCGACCACTTTCGCTTCGTGCAGGCGCATACCAAACGCACGCCCAAAATCACCATACCGGCGCCCTCCGCCCTGTATGGCCGCGTCGGCCGCAAGGCGGTCAGCGAGACCGTCTATCCGCGGCTCGACGATTTCTTCGCCGATCTCGGGGCCGCCTACGCCAAGGCGGTGCGCGCCTTCGCGGATGCGGGCTGCCGTTACCTGCAGCTCGACGAGGTCTATATCGCGATGCTGTGCGATCCCAAATATCGCCGGCAGGTCGCGGAGCGCGGCGATGATCCCGAACAGCTCGGCCGCATCTATGCCGATCTCATCAATACGGCGATCTCCGACATCCCGCCCGACATGACGATCACCATGCATCTGTGCCGCGGCAACTACCGCTCGACCCATATGGGGGCGGGCGGCTACGAGGCGGTGCAGGAGATCCTGTTCGATCGCGCCAAGGTGCACGGCTATTTCATGGAATTCGACAGCGAACGGGCCGGGTCGTTCGAGCCCTTGCGCCTGCTGCCCAAGGGCAAGACGGCGGTGCTCGGCCTGGTCACCACCAAGACCGGCCAGCTCGAGCACAAGGACGCCCTCAAGCGGCGCCTCGACGAGGCGGCCGAATTCGTCGACCTCGCGCAACTGTGCCTGAGCCCGCAATGCGGTTTCGCCTCGACCGAGGAAGGCAATGTCCTGGCCGAGGACGCCCAATGGGCCAAACTGGCCCTGATCGTCGAGACCGCCCGCGAGGTCTGGGGCTGAGCCGCCGGGCGCCCGGCGGGCGCGCCCCCGGGTTGCAAATTATCCGACCATAACTATCTGATGTAGAACAGTATTGCGCCCGACAGCTGAACCGGCCGGAAGGCCGCGCCCGCACCCCCAGTTAGGTGTTTTCGGCGGCCCTGAAACCCGCTTCCGGCGCTTCCGCCCGCCCGGGGCTTTCTGCTAGGTTGCGGCGAACATCCGACCGCACCCTGATCACGCCGATTTGCGCCTCGGACATGGCGAGGCCACGGAGGAGCAATGACTGCCGAAGTTGAGACCGGCCTGCCGGACATGAAAGTGTCGATCCGGCAGACCTTTGGATTCGATAGCGACATGGAGGTGCCGGCCTATTCGGAAGCCGACGAGCATGTGCCCGATCTCGATCCGGATTACCGTTTCGACAAGCCGACCACGCTCGCGATCCTCGCCGGCTTCGCCAAGAACCGGCGCGTGATCGTCACCGGCTATCACGGCACCGGCAAGTCGACCCATATCGAGCAGGTGGCGGCGCGCCTCAATTGGCCCTGCGTGCGGGTCAATCTCGACAGCCATATCAGCCGCGTCGATCTGATCGGCAAGGACGCGATCGTGATCCGCGACGGCCAGCAGGTCACCGAATTCCGCGACGGCATCCTGCCCTGGGCCTACCAGCACAATGTCGCGCTGGTGTTCGACGAATACGACGCAGGCCGGCCCGACGTGATGTTCGTGATCCAGCGCGTGCTGGAATCCTCCGGCCGCCTGACGCTGCTCGACCAGAGCCGGGTCATCCGGCCGCATCCGGCGTTCCGGCTGTTCGCGACCGCCAACACGGTCGGGTTGGGCGACACCTCGGGCCTCTATCACGGCACGCAGCAGATCAACCAGGCGCAGATGGACCGCTGGTCGATCGTCACCACGCTGAACTATCTGCCGCACGACAACGAGGTCGAGATCGTGCTCGCCAAGGCGAAGCACTATCGCACCGAGGAAGGCCGCGAGATCGTCGGCAAGATGGTGCGCGTCGCCGATCTCACCCGCAACGCCTTCGTCAACGGCGACCTGTCGACCGTGATGAGCCCGCGCACCGTCATCACCTGGGCCGAGAATGCCGATATCTTCAAGGACATCGGCTTCGCGTTCCGGCTCACCTTCCTGAACAAATGCGACGAGCTCGAGCGCCCGATCGTGGCCGAATTCTATCAGCGCTGCTTCGGCCAGGAGCTGCCGGAGTCGTCGGTGAACGTGGCGCTGAGCTGAGCGACCGCCATCCTTCGAGGCTCGCGGCTGCGCCGCGAGCCTCGAAGGATGAAGGATCGAGTGCTGAATGTAGGATGACGGTTCACGGAGCTAACTCCGTCGTCCTGAGGTGCCCGGCGAAGCCGGGCCTCGAAGGATGATCGGCCCCGGACCTGAACCATGTCGTCCAACAGCAAGCCCAAACCCCCCGGCAAGGAAGCTCCGACCGAGCCGTTCAAGCGCGCGGTGACCGGCTGCCTGCGCGCGATCGCGCGCCATCCCGAGCTCGAGGTGTCCTTCGCGGCCGAGCGGCCCGGCATGGTGGGCGGCAAGGCGCGGCTGCCGGAGCCGCCGCGCAAGCTCACCCGCGCCGACGCCGCCATCGTGCGCGGCCACGCCGATTCGATCGCCCTGCGCATGGCGTGCCACGATCCTTCGGTGCATCGCCGGCTGGTCCCGGGCGGCCAGCAGGCCCGCGCGGTGTTCGAGGCGGTCGAGCAGGCGCGCGTCGAGGCGATCGGCGCGCGGCGCATGCAGGGGGTGGCGCAAAATCTGTCGGCCATGCTCGACGACAAGT
>Ga0137415_10002972_pt1 | contig 16795 bp, 16 predicted proteins | sample CZODoug3_1_1_16f_FD_183082 | JGI IMG/M metagenome (GOLD analysis project Ga0137415, IMG submission 183082) | Vadose zone soil fungal communities from Angelo Coast Range Reserve, California, USA - CZODoug3_1_1_16fungal (Hybrid Assembly) | ecosystem: Environmental > Terrestrial > Soil > Vadose...
GCCACGCTTTGCTCTGCGCACCTATACGCACAGGCTGACGCCCCGGGCCGTTGCGTATAGGTGCGCAGAGCAAAGCAGCGTTGGACTCAACTGTCGGCGCGGCAGCCCACGGGGAGCGCGCCGGCCGCGATCTGGGGAAGGGGCGCGTCGGATTTCCACAAATCGGTAACACGCGGCAGCCCCGCTCGGCTAGACGACCGTCCAGAGGAGACCGGCGGCGGCGAACCCGACCACGGACAGGATGGTCTCCAGCGCCGTCCAGGTCTTCAGGGTGTCCTTCACCGACATGTTGAAGTAGCGCGCCACGATCCAGAACCCGCCGTCGTTCACGTGGCTGGCGATGATCGAGCCGGCCGACACCGCGATCACGATCAGCGCCACCTGCGCCTGCGAGTAGCCCCCGGCCGACACCAGCGGTTCGATGATGCCGGCCGTGGTGACGATGGCGACCGTCGCCGAGCCCTGGGCCAGCCGGAGTGCGCAGCTGATCAGGTACGCCGCCAGGATCACCGGCATGCCCCCGGCGGTGAGCGAGTGGGCCAGCGCGTCGCCGACGCCGGTGGCCCGCAGCACCGCGCCGAAGAACGAGCCGGCGCCGACCACCAGCAGGATCATGCCGATCGGTTTGAGCGACGCCCCGGTGATCTCGCCCAACTCGGTGACCGTCATGCCGCGGCGGATGCCCAGCAGGTACATGGCCACCAGCACGGCGATGGTCAGCGCGATCGCCGGCGTCCCGACGAACAGCAGGACCGAGCGGAACGCCGAGGCGGCGGGCAGGGCGATCGTGCCCACCGTGGCGCCCAGGATCAGCACCATCGGCACCAGCACGATGAAGTTGATCAGCGCCAGGGATGGCGGCCGGGTGCGCGGCAGCGTGGCCGTCCCGGTACCACCTTCGCCGGAGCCCCCCGGACCGCTGGAGCCCCCCGGTCCGCCGGGACCGTCGGGAGCCGGGCCGTCGGGGCCGTCGGGCGACCCAGGCTCGAGCACCACCAGCTCGTCCGGTACCTCGATGTGGATCCGCCGGCCGATGAACGAGCCCCACCACACACCGGCCACCAGCCAGGCAGGGATGCCGCAGGACAGGCCCATGATGATGATCCAGCCCAGGCTGACGTGCAGCAGCCCCGCGGCCGCGACCGGCCCGGGGTGCGGGGGCAGGAAGGCGTGCGTCATGGACAGCCCGGCGAGCATCGGCATCGCGTAGAGCACCAGCGAGCGTCCGCCGCGCTTGGCCGCGACGTAAACCAGCGGCGCGACCACGAACACCCCGATGTCGAAGAACACCGGGATGCCCAGGATCAGCCCGGTGAGCCCCATCGCCAGCGGGGCGCCCTTCGGCCCGAAGAGCGTGAGCAGCCGCGTGGTGAGCACGTCGGCGCCGCCGGAACGCTCCAGCACCGCGCCGAGTACGGTGCCCAGCCCGATGATCGGCGCGATGTGTCCGAGGATGCTGCCGAACCCGGTTTCCAGCAGCGAGGCGGACGACTTGATCGGCGTGCCGACCAGGTCGTTGATGGACACCCCGCCGGCCAGCGCGACCAGCACACTCACCACGATCAGCGCGATGAACGGTTCCACCTTGAACTTGATGATCAGCAGCAGCAGCACCGCGACGCTCACCGTGGCCAAGGTGAGCAGACCGGCCGTGTCGTGGTGCAGCCAGGTGGCAAAGGCACCCAGCAAGGCACCCATCAGTTCTCCCGGGACGAGCTCAGCGCGGCCGCGAACTCGCGGGCGCGTTCGGTGATCTCGGCCCATCTCCCGGCGGCCACGGCGGCGGGGGGAACCACGCTGGTGCCGGCGCACACGGCGAGCGCGCCCGCGTCCAGGAACGCCGCCGCGTTGTCCGCCGAGACGCCCCCGGAGGGCAGCAGCCCGATGCCGGGGTAGGGGCCGCGCAGGTCCTTGAGGTACCCGGGGCCCAGCCGGCCGGCCGGGAAGATCTTCACGGCGGCCGAGCCCAGGTCGAGCGCCTGGGCCACCTCGGTGGGGGTGAACGCGCCGAGGAACACCGGTACCCCCGCGCCGGTGGCCACCTCGGCGACCGCCGGCCGTAGCCCCGGGGTGACCAGGAACTTCGCCCCGGCATCCACGGCGGCCTTGGCCTGCTCGCCGGTGAGTACGGTGCCCGCGCCGAGCAGCACCTCGGGCACCGTGGCGGCCCTGGCCAGGTGTTCCAGCACGCCCGGGGTGGTGAAGGTGAGCTCGACGGTGCGCAGCCCGCCCTCGGCCAGTGCGTGGCACAGGTCCACCGCGTCCGGGATGGTCTCCGCGCGAACCACGGTGAGCGCCCGGTCCGCGCGCAGCGTCTCCAGTACAGCGAGGCCGCTCATCGCGCGTTCCCCCTGCTCAGGCTTGACCTCACCGGACCTCCCCGTGGCCGCGGCGGCGCAGCGCCCGCCCCGAGGTGGTCCGCGTCCGGCGGCTGTCGTCCATCGCGAGCTCTCCGTTCACCAGCACGTAGGGGATGCCGGCAGCGGGGCTGCGCGGCCGGTCGTAGGTGGCGGTGTCGACGACTCCGTCCGGGTCGAACAACACCAGGTCGGCGGCGTATCCGGGGCGGACCAGGCCGCGGTCGCGCAGCCCCAGCCGGACCGCCGCCCGCCCGGTGAGGTGCCCGACGCACTCCTCCAGGGAGAACAGCCCCAACTCGCGGCTGTAGTGACCGAGGTAGCGCGGGAAGGTCCCCCAGGCCCGGGGGTGGGGCTTCCCGCCCACCAGTATTCCGTCGCTGCCGGCGGTGTGCCGGGGGTGGCGCATGATCGTCCGCACGTTCTCCTCGTGCCCGACGTGGTGCAGGATGCCGGTGCCCAGGTCGTCGCGCACCAGTACGTCCACGAACACGTCGAACGGGTCGACCCCGCGCGCACCGGCCAGCCAGGCGATGGTGTGCCCGACCACCCCGTCCAGCTCGGTGTGGGTGACCCCGCTGATCTCGAGGGTGTCCCACTCGGCGACCACCCCGTGGCAGCCGTCCGAGCCGTGCACCTCCAGGTCGGCGCGGATCCGGGCCAGCGCGGCCGGGTCGCGCAGCCGGGCCAGCGTCTCGTCCGGCCCGCCGGAGTTGGCCCAGCTGGGCAGCACGGCGGACAGCGTGGTGGCGCCCGGCAGGTAGGGGTAGGTGTCCAGGGTGATGTCCGCCCCGGCGGCGATCGCCTCGTCGAGCAGCGCGACGAGCTCGCCGCCCCGGCCGCGGTTCGGGCGGAAGTTCATGCACGCGTGCGAGAGGTGCAGTGGGCAGCGCGCCCGGGTGGTCAGGTCGATCATCTCGGCGTAGGCGTCCAGCGCACCCTTGCCGTAGGAGCGGTGGTGCGGCGCGAAGAACCCGCCCAGCTCGCCGACGACCGTGCACAGCGCCAGCAACTCGGTCGAGTCGGCGTACATCCCGGGGGTGTACGTCAGCCCGGCGGACAGCCCCACCGCGCCCTCGGTCATCGCGGTGCGCAGCAGCTCGCACATGGCGGCGATGTCCGCCGCGGTGGCCGGCACGTCCGCCCAGCCGCACACCAGTGCGCGCAGCACGCCGTGCGGCACCAGGTAGGCGGCGTTCCCGGCCACCCCGGTGTCGATCCGGTCCAGGTACTCGGCGACGCTGCGCCAGGTGAACGCCGCCTCACCAGGGTCGGAGTTCCACCCGGCGATCTTGCGCCGCAGGATGGCCAGCGCCGCGTCGTCCACCGGGGCGTAGGACAGCCCGTCCTGGCCGAGCAGCTCGGTGGTGACGCCCTGGCTGAGCTTGGCCAGGTGTTCCGGGTCGAGCACCAGGGCCAGGTCGGAGTGGGCGTGCATGTCGATGAAGCCGGGCGAAAGCACCAGCCCGTCGGCATCGATCACCCGGTCGGCCTCGGCGTCGCGGGGGCGCAGCGCGGGGGCGATCGAGGCGATCCGGCCGCCGGCCACCAGCACGTCGGCGGTGTAGCGGGCGGACTCCGTGCCGTCCACCACGGCGGCGTGCCGGATCAGGGTGCGGGCGGCCATCAGAAGAACGTGCGGACGAGGTCGGTGACCACCGGGTCGTCCTCGACGCCGTCGCCAGGGGCGTTCGCCAGCACCGGGATCCACCGCCACTTGTCGAACGCGGTGCACGGGTGGGACAGGCCCAGCCGCACCACCTCGCCGACCCGCAGCGGGGTGGCCGGGTCCAGCCGCAGGAACGCGTGCTGGTCGTTGACGGCGCTGATCTCGCCGGTCAGCGGCCGGGTCGCCCCGCCGAGCCGGTCGGCGGCCAGCCTCGGCTCGGGCAGCCCCTCGTCGTAGGGGACGTCCCGCTTGCCGGCGTCCAACAGGGCCAGTCCGGGCTCCGGCCGGGACACCACGCGCGCCCAGGCGTGCATCGCCGAACGCAGCGGCCCGCCGGGGCCGCCGGGCCCCGACTGCCCGCCATCGTCACCGCCGGACGGCGGCTGCCCGGTATCGCCACCGCCGGACGGCGCGAGCGGCGAGATACCCCGGTAGAAACCGTCGTCGTGGATCAGGTACGCCCCGGAGCGCAGCAGCACCCGGGTGCCCGGTCCGGCCAGCGGCCCGAGCACGTCGGCCACCTCGTCGAAGTAGGCGCTGCCGCCGGCGGTGACGACCACCTCGCCGTCCGGGTAGGCGCCGTCGGCGGCCAGCGACCGGTGCAGCTCGGCCAGCTCGCCCAGGTACCGGCGGACGGCGGCCAGCCCGGCCGGCGAGCGGTCGTGCGCCAGCGCCCCCTCGTACCCGGACACCCCGCCGAGTACCAGGTGCGGGCTCGCGGCCACGGCCGAGGCGACCGCGCGGGCGGTGGCCAGGTCCCGGGCCCCGGTGCGCCCGCCCGGGGCGCCGAGCTCGACCAGCACGGTGAGCGGCCGCGCCGGCCCCTCGCCCGGCCCGGACAGCGCGGTGTTCAGTGCGGTGTTCATGGCCGTGTTCATGGCCGCGACGGTGTCCACCGAGTCGACCCAGCTGTGCACGGTCAGTTCCGGGTCGGCGGCCAGCGCCGCGGCTAGCTCGGCGACCGCGCCCGGGTCGACCAGCGCGTTGGCCAGGTGCACCCGGGGTACCCCGAACCGCAGCGCCACCCGCAGCTGCGCCGGGTTGGCCACGGTGATGCCCCAGGCGCCGGCGCGCAACTGGCGGTCCCACAGCGCCGGTGCCATGGTCGTCTTGCCGTGCGGGGCGAGGCTCAGCCCGCGCTCCGCGCACCAGGCGGCCATCCGGGCGAGGTTGTCCTCCAGCGCGGTGGCGTCCAAGGTGAGCAGGGGGGTGTGACAGTCCGACAGCCGGGGCCGGCCGGCCAGGAACTCCGCGACCGTGCGGCCCTCGGCGCTGGCCGGCAACGATTTCTCCAGCCCGGTGAGTGGGTAGGTGGAGAGTGCGGCGAGCGGCCCGAGGCGGGTTTCGGTCGTCGTGCGGCTCACGTGGCGTCCTTCCGGGTCGCTCTGAGCTGCAACATTGCGTACTATGCAACGTGCATTGCGTGATGCGCTACAGACGTTGTAGCATCGGCGCGCCGGTCGGTCAACGGGTATGTGTGACCTCGGTCTCGCGCGGAGGGCGGTGGGCGGCGGTGAGCCAGAGCCTGGGCAAGGCGCTGCTCATCCTCACCCGGCTCGCCGAGGGCCCGGCCAACCTGGACGAGCTGGCCGACGCGCTCGGCGTACACAAGACCACCGTGCTGCGGCTGCTGCGCACCCTGGCCGGGGAACATTTCGTGTTCCGCGACCGGTCCCACCGCTACCACCTGGGCGCCCGGATTCACGAGCTGTCCTCCCGGGGTCTGGACCAGCGGGAGGTGCGCGGCATCGCGGCCCCGCACCTGGTGGGCTTCAACCGCGAGCACGGACACACCACGCACCTGTGCGAGCTCAACGGCGCCGAGGTCGTGTACATCGACAAGCTGGAGTCGCACGACCACGTGCGGATGGCCTCGCGGATCGGGCTGCGCGCCCCGGTGCACTCCACCGCGGCGGGCAAGGTTCTGGTCGCCGACCTGCCGGCGGCCGAGCTGACCGCCCTGCTCGGCGCGCTGCGCTTCGCTCCGGCCACCGGGAACACCATCACCGACGCCGACGCCTTCCGGGCCGAGCTGACCCAGGTCCGGGCCCAGGGCTGGGGTCATGACCGGGAGGAGAACGAGCCGTCGGTGAACTGCATCGGCGCCCCGGTGCGGGACGCCTCCGGCCGCGCGGTGGCCGCCGTGTCGGTCTCCGTGCCGAACATCGTGCTGACCGACGCTCAACTGCTCGAACTCATCCCATCCCTGCTGGCCGTGACCGAGCGGATCTCCCGCGAGTGCGGCTGGCGAGCCATCTCCGACATGTCGAAAGGACGTCCCGCATGACCGGCGCCAGCACCACCGACAAGACCGCCATCCGGACCGACGCCGCGCCCGCCCCCATGCCCGTGTTCGGCCAGGGCGTACGCAAGGGCGGCCTGCTGCAGGTCTCCGGGCAGGGCTCGGTGGACCCCGCCACGAACAGCTTCGTCGGTGACGGGGACGTGCGCGCGCAGACCCGGCGGGTGCTGGAGAACGTCCGGGCGATCCTCGAGGCGGGCGGCTCCAGCGTCGAGGACGTGATCATGTTCCGGGTGTACCTGACCCGCCGCGATCACTTCCCGGCGATGAACGAGGTCTACGCGGAGTTCGTCGCCGAGCACGTACCCAGCGGCGTGCTGCCCAGTCGCACCACGGTGTTCGTGGAGCTACCGCTGGAGCAGATGCTGGTGGAGATCGACGCGCTGGCGGTCACCTCAGGGTGATCGCTCGGCGCACCCGGCCGTCTGCGCGCGCCGGTACCGGCCGTCCGGGGTGATCGCGCGGCGGAACCGGCCGTCCGGGCGCCGAGGGTGGCGGAACCCGATGGCTCAGTCGCTGGGCGCGGCGAGGATACGCAACTCGACCTCGACATCCGGGTGCACCCGCAGCCCGAGGATGGACGGCGGCCGCAGCCCGAACTCCCGAATGTCCAGCCGCACCTGGCCGGCCACCGCCAGCTCGCCACCGGGTCCCACACGCAGCCGGGCGGTCCCGGTCACCGGACGCCGGACTCCGTGCAGGGTGAGCTGCCCGGCGGCCCGGTAGCGGCCGGCTCCGGCGTCGGTCACCCGGTCCACCTCGGCGACCACCAACGGGTGCCGTTTGGTCTCCAGCCGCCGCTCCACCTCGCGGCCCAGCAGCGGGTTGTCCACCCGCAGCCCGGACAGCGGCAGCTCCAGCCGGGCGGTGACCGGGGCGTCCGGACACAGCCCGCCGTCGGTGAGGGTGGCCTCCACCCAGCCGCGCAGCCTGGACACCGCCCGGACCGGGTGCAGTGTGGAGCGTGCCGTCGCGGTCAGCTCGCTGAGCTCGCTGACCAGCAGGAACCGGGTCACACTCGACACGGTACGGCCCCGGCACCCGCAGGCATCGAAAGGTATCGGGCAGGCGTGGATGTCGATGCCCCCGGAGCGTGCGCGGCGACCCTGCGAGGTGCGCGGCGGCTTGCTCCCGGAGCGTGCGCGGCGTGCTCCCGGAGGGTGGCAGGCGTGGATGTCCACCTCGGCCGAGCTCACACACAAGCGGCTGACCAACGCGGGCATGTCGCGCGAAGGTGAAGTGGTTGCGCCTACTACATTTCACGAAGCGGGAATGTCGCGCGAGCGACCTGGAATCAGTGGAGGAATGCGGTCATGGCGAGCATCGAGGAGGTGCGGTCGGGCATTGCGCTGGCCAACCAGAAAGCCTCGGAGAGTCTCGGTGCACTGCAGCAGGCGCACTCTCAGCTGGAGGAGGCGCAAGCCTCGTTGACCCGGGTCACCGAGGGCAGCGCGCAGTCCGACGTGCACGACGCCAACGGGCAGTTGCAGCAGGCGGTGCAGAACATTTCCGAGGTCCAGCAACTGGTGCGCTCGGCGATCAGCACCGCCGAGGGCATTTCGCAGCGACTGTGACCACGAAATTACCGGCGCAAGCCCGGGCCTTTCGGGGCTGCGATAGCCGCTCAGGATGGTCGCCTTTGCTGTTCAACGTACTGCTGGATGATCGACAGCGGGGCGTCTCCGCGGGACGCGGCGAGGTATGACGGTGACCAGAGCTGGTCGCGGTGCGTGCGGGCTGGGAACCGTTGGCGCAGTTTGCGGGAGGACACCCCTTTGAGGCTGTTCACGAGTTTGGAGAGCTGCACGGTGGGCGGGTACTCGATCAGCAGGTGCACGTGGTCGTCCTCGCCGTGGAACTCGACCAGTGTGGCGCCGGAGTCCGCGCACACGTGCGCGAGTACGGGCTCCATCGCGGTGAGCTGCTTGTCGGTGAACACCGCCCGTCGGTACTTGGTCACATGGACCAGGTGTGCATGGAGCGCGAACACGCAGCTTCTACCACGTCGTAGTGAGTCAGAATCTGTCACAGGCCAATGCGACAGTGAGCGGGTGTCGTTGGTCCGCTACCGCTACCGCGCCTACCCCAACGCGGAACAGGCGCGGGCGCTGGCCCGGGTATTCGGGTGCGCCCGGGTCGTCTACAACGACTGCCTGCGGTTGCGGAGGGACGCGCACGCGGGCGGGGAGAAGGTCAGCGATACCGAGGTGCAGCGGCGCGTGGTCACCCTCGCCAAGCAAACCCCGCAACGGGCATGGCTTGGTGAGGTTGCTTCGGTGGCGCTGGTTCAGGCATGTCAGGACGCGCGCCGCGCCTACCGGAACTGGTTCGATTCGCTGTCGGGTAAGCGGAAGGGCCGCAAGGGTGGGGCTCCCCGGTTTCGGTCCCGTAAGGACAACCGCCAGTCGATCCGGCTGACCCGTAACGGGTTCGCCCTGCGCGGCAACGGCCGGGTGTACGTGGCGAAGGTTGGCGACCTGCGGGTCGAATGGTCGCGTCCGCTGCTGAGCGTGCCGTCATCGTGCACGGTGATCCGCGAGGCGGACGGGCGCTACTTCGTCTCGTTCGTAGTCGAACGCGAATCCGACCCGCTCCCGTCGAGAACGGCTGAGATCGGCGTAGACCTTGGTCTGGATCGGCTGGCGGTCACCTCCGATGGCGAGATCGTCGACAACCCTCGGCACTTGCGTGGCGCGCAGCGCAGGCTTGCTTCCGGGCAACGTGCGCTGGCCCGTAAACAGAAGGGCTCCGCGAACCGCCACAAGGCCGTCCGCCGCGTCGCGGTGCGCCACCGCAAGGTTCGGGAAACACGTCTGGATGCGCACCACAAGCTGGCTCTGCGGTTGGTCCGCGACAACCAAGCGGTCCACCTGGAGAGCTTGTCCGTGGCAGGCCTCGCGCGGACGAAACTGGCCCGGTCGATCCACGATGTGGGCTGGTCGATTCTGGTCCGATTGATCGAGGAGAAGGCCGCGCACTACGGCCGGAGCGTGGTGAAGGTCGGGCGGGGGTTTCCCTCGTCGCAACTGTGCTCGGCGTGCGGGCACCGGGATGGACCGAAGCCTCTCGGCGTCAGGTTGTGGACCTGTCGGGTGTGTGGCGCCGAGCACGACCGCGACCTCAATGCCGCGCGCAACGTGCTCGCTGAAGGAGCAAGGATCGCCGCAGGGCTTGCGGAGATCGAAAACGCCTGTGGAGCTGGCGTCAGACCGGGACTCGTTCCGGCATCCGGCGACGAAGCAGGAACCCGCCTCGGGGCGCTCGGATGAGCGGTTCTGGAGGAATCCCGGTCGTTCACGGCCGGGAGGAAGTCAAATCCCGGTGACCGATTCACTCGGTGAGATCAGGGCCACATTGGCGGAGGTTTCGGCGCTGCTGTTCAGCTCGTATCGCAGTGCGCAAGCGGCAGCGCAACGGCTCACCGAGGCGGTCGCGCTGCTGTCCGAGCTGAACCAGTCACACCACGACGCGCTGGTGCCGCCCGAGCTGCTGAGGGCGGACCAGGAGCTGGCGCGCGGGCTTGCGTTGATCAATGGTGGAGCCGAGGCGGTGGCGGCCATTGAAGCCCGGCTGTGAGTCGCGGTGGTGACCCGGCGGCAGGACCGCAGGGAGCGGATCGCGGCGACGTTCGACGACTTCCGGCAGGCGGTGGGCGCGGCGCTGGGGGCGGCGGCGGCCAGCCGGGACATGGCCGTGCGGGCGCACGCCAGCGCGCTGGTCGAGATGTGGCTGCGCGCCGACGGGCTGGACGCGGCCGAGCGGGACCCGGAGCTGGTCAGGGTGCTGGCCAACCCTGCGCTTACCGAGCCGCTGCGCCGGGTGCGCGCCGACCAGCTGGCGGTGTTCGGCGACTGGGTGGCCAGCGCGCCCGAGCGGCTGGCCCAACTGGTGGCCGACGCCGCCCCCGGCGCGGCCGGTGAGGCGCCGCACCGGTGGCTGGGCCAGCCCGGCAAGGTGGACGGCGCCGGGCCGGTACCGGAGCTGTGGCGGATCGGGTCGGCGGTGGCCGACGGCGCGCCGCCGCACCCGTCGTTCCCGGTGGCGGTGCCGCTGCTGGACGAGGCGCACCTGGAGATCCGGTCAACCCCGCACACCCGCGCGGCGGCCGAGTCGCTGGTCGAGGCGCTGTTGCTGCGGGTGGTCAGCTACTTCCGCCCCGGGTTGGTCGCGCTGCACGTGTGGGACGTCGGGCAGCTCACCGGGGCGGTGCCCGGGCTCTACCCGCTCACCCGCACCGGCCTGCTCACCGTGCACGACCCCGGCCGGCTGGAGGAGCTGCTGGAGGAGCTGTCCGACCACATCCGCCGGGTGCACACCCGGGTGCTGGTGGACGGTCACCCCTCGTTGCGCGCACTGGCCGCCACCTCCGGCGCCCGCTCCGAGCCGTGGCAGATCGCCGTGCTGGTCGGCAACCACGCCGAGTTGCGCGACGAGGACCGCAGGGCGCTGCAGCGGGTCGCCCGCAACGGGCTGGCCTGCGGCATCCAGCTGGTGTTGGTGGACGTGCCGGTGACGCTGAGCGCACCACTGGAGACGGTGACGCTGCGCGAACCGGCCGACCTGGCCGAGCCGGTCACCGCCGCCTGCACGATGACCGGGCCGCACGCCACGGTCACCCTGGACCCGCCGTTGCCCCGGGATCAGGTCACCTCGGCCTGCCACGTGATCTCCGACGAGTTGGAAGGGCTGCGCAGCCGGGTCGGGTCGTTCGGTGACCTGCTGCCCGCCGAGCGCTGGTGGGCGGCCAACTCGACCGCCGGGGTGCGCGCCCCGATCGGCTTCCGCGACGGGCTGCCGGTGGAGCTGGCGCTCTGCGACGCCTCGCCGCACGCGCTGATCGGCGGCCCCAGCGGATCCGGGAAGACCAATTTTCTGTTCGCCATGATCGGCTCGTTGGCGGTGCGCTACGCGCCGGACGAGCTGGAGCTCTACCTGCTGGACTTCAAGGAAGGCGTGTCGTTCGCCCAGTTCACCCCGGGCCGTAGAGACCCCTCCTGGCTGCCGCACGCCCGCCTGGTCGGGGTGAACATCAACACCGACCGGGAGTTCGGGCTGGCCCTGCTGCGCTTCCTGGCCGACGAGATGCGCCGGCGCGCGGAGGCGGCCAAGGCGCACGAGGTCACCAAGCTGGAGGAGCTGCGCGCCGCCGACCAGTCCGGGCGCTGGCCCCGGATCGTGGCGGTGATCGACGAGTTCCAGTTCCTGTTCGCCGAGCGGGACGCGGTGACCAGGGACGCGGTCACCCTCCTCGAAGATGTCGCCAGACGTGGTCGGTCCCAAGGCATCCACCTGGTGCTCTCCAGCCAGGACGTGTCCGGCATCGAGGCGTTCTGGGGCCGGCCGGCGATCTTCGAGCAGTTCGTGCTGCGGGTGGCGCTGCCCCGCTCCCGCCGCGTGCTCGCCGACCTGAACGACGTGGCGCTCTCGCTGCCCCGCTGGCACGCGGTGCTCAACCACGAGTCCGGGATCAAGCACGGCAACGAGATCGTCCGCATCCCGGATGCCACCGCGAAGGGCACCCTGGACGCGCTGCAGACCGAGCTGTGGCGGCGGCGCCCGGTCGGGCTGTCCGAGCCCCGGCTGTTCGACGCCGGCCGCGCGCCCCGGCTGGCCGACCTGTTGGCCACCAGCGGCCTGCGGATCGGCGGGCGTGGTGCCCCGGTGGCGCTGCTCGGGCAGGTGATCGACGTGGCGGGCAGCGCCGCGTCCGTCCCGATGGCAGCCACCCCGGGCCGCAATGTCGCGGTGATCTCCTCCTCGGTGGCCGACGCCTCGGCGGTGCTCGGCGCGGCCGCGCTCTCCCTGGCCCGCCAGCACACCCCCGGCACCGCCCGGTTCACCCTGGCCGCGCTCGCCCCGGAGGCCGCTGGGCCGGTCGCCGAGCTGGCCGCGCGGCTGTGCTCGGGCGGTCACCCGGCGGTCACCCTGGGGCTGGACGGCATCGCCGCGCTGGTCGTCGGGCTGGCCGCCGACACCTCCGGCCGGCTGACCGGCGCGCAGGCCCGCGCCGAGCCGCACTACCTGCTGCTCTACGGGGTGGACGGGGCCAGCGGCGTGCTCGAGCAGAAGGACCCGGATACCTTCCGCAGCGGTCTGGACAGCCTGCGCCAGGTGCTCAAGGGCGGCCCGGAGACGGGGCTGCACGTACTGGGCTGGTGGCGCAGCGTGCAGCGGCTGCGCGCCGTGCTCACCATGGGCGCCGGGGTGGATGACATCGGCTGCTGGGTGGCGTTCGACGTGCAGGGCTCGGAGCTCGGCCCGCTGGCCCCCGGACTGGTCAGCTGGTCGCCGCGGCCGGACCGGGGGCTGGTGTTCGACCGGTACACCCAGCAGCGCCCGGAGGTCATGATCGTGCCGGACATCGGGGAGGAGCCGGAGTGACCGGGACTGGGACGGGGCCCGGGGCTGCCCGACGCTACAAGGACGTCACCGGCGAGATGACCGAGGCGGTGGCCCGGCTGCGCCGGGAGGACGCCGACCGGGCCCGGCAGCTGGCCGACTCGCTGGTCGGGCTGCACGAGGCGATGTCGGCGGCCGCCGAGCGGGAGGCGCTGACCGTCCTCGGCGTAGCGCTGCAGTGGGAGTCGGCGCTGGAGTCGCTGTGGCACGAGCAGTGGATGACGCTCAGCCCGCTGCCCAAGCCGGACCCGGCCGCGTCCGCGCGGGATCTGGACTACCTGGAGGCGGTGGTGGCGCAGCGCTACGAGGCGCTGCACGAGGCGATCCGCCGGCGGGGGCTGCTGGGCCGGCGCTGACCGGCCGGCGCTGACCGGACGGCGCTGACAGGTCAGTCCTCGTCGTCGGCCGCGTCGCGGGCCAGGAAGGTGGCCAGCCGGTCCACCGCCACCTCGAAGTCGGGGTTCTGGTCGACGAACGCACGCAGCCGATCGGCCAGCCAGTCCAGGGTCACCTGCTCGTCGCCCCGGCGTTCCTGGAGCTCTTCGATGCCCCGGTCGGTGAAGTACACGGCGCGACTCTATTGTCCCGCCCGGCCGGTGTCCCGGGTGCCTCCGCTGATCTCTGGGTGGCCTTGACGGGGCGTCGAGGCCACCACTACCTTCCAGTAGGTCGATCAACCTGGTCCGGCGGCGCTGCTGGCTATCCGGATCAGGATGCGCGATGCAGGTTGCTCGGCGTGCAGGGGGCCGTCGGGGGGCGTCTTTCGTGAACGTTGCGATGCGCCGCTCAGTGACGATGCCCATGCGCGGTTGACGGCCCCTTCGATGACCGCCGGCCACCGCCCGGACAGATCCCGGAGCATGACACCATGCCGCTACCCAGCCGGGATGAGCTGCGGGAGAGATGGGCTGCCTCGGTCGAGTCCCTCGGTGCGTCCGCGACCAGCGCGGCGAACAGGGTCCGGCAGGCTTTCGTGGAGCGCCCCGCGCTGGGCCGGGGCGTCGGTATCGGGGCAGCGACGATCATCTTCGTCGGAGTGATCATCGCGGTGGCGATGGACCAGAACAGCGCACAGCCGGTCGGTGGCACCGGCCAGTTGGTTGTCCCCGCCATCACCTCCACCCCGGAGGCTACGGAGCAACACGGCGCGCCCACCGTGGGGGCGCCGCCCAACCCCGGCGCCCCGCCGGATCCGGGCGCGGCCGGCGGCGCCGCCTCGGAGCCGACGAGGGCGCCGGCCTCGGAGCCGACGAGGGCGCCGGCCTCGGAGCCGAGGGCGCCGGCCGCGGCGCCACCGGCCGCCGCGCCGCCGCCGGCGGAGCCGAGCAGACCGGAGGAGGGCGCGGTGCCGACCGAGCACCAGGTGATCCGAGGGGAAACCCTCGCGCAGATCGCTCTGCGTTACAACGTCCCGTTCGAACAGATAGCGGCGGACAGCGGGGTTGCCAACCCGAACCGGATCCGTCCAGGCCAGCGGCTGCTCATCCGGGCCAAGCCGGCCGGCGTCGAGGTCATTCAGCCAGGTCGTACGCTGAGTGACTATGCGCGTAGCTCGGGCCGTCGGTTGGACGAATTGATGCGGCTCAATCCGCAACTCACCAACCCGAACCGGATCCTCGCCGGCGGACGGCTCAATGTCTGACTCCCGCCAGGTGCCGGGTCCACCTCCAGGCCGGCCACAACCGCCTCGGGGTAACCCGCCGCCTGGCCGGGCGGTTCCGCCGGCCCCGCAGCCCCCCCGGGGTCGACCCGGCCCGCAGCCGGGCGGAGCGGGCCCCCGGCCGCCGGTACCCCCGCGCCCCCCCGGCGGCTTCCCGCCGGGGCAGGTGCCGCCGCCCGGGCCGAGCGGTTCGCCCGGCAACGTCCGTCCGAACCAGAACCCGAACCAGAACCGCTCCGGATCGGACCAGCTGCGCGCACCGGCCCGCCCCCTTGGTCCGGGCGCCCGGCCAGGACCGGGTCAGCAGGGTCCGCCCGGTTCTGGACACGGCCAGGGTCAGCCTGGCCCGGGGCGGCCCGGCGGGAGCCACTGGCCGCCGCCCGGCTCCGCGGACACCCGGTGGGCCCGGCAGCCGCGGCCTCCGGTCGGGCCGGGTGGGGCCTCGGGGCTGGGCCAGCCGGCCGAGCGGTCCCGCGACGGCGGAGCGGCCGCGCTCGGTTCCCGGGTGCTCAGCCCCCGGGTGCGCGCGGCGGTCGGGGTGGCCAGCCTGTTGACCGTGGCGATCGTGCCCGGCGCGGCGATGGCCGCCGGCGCGATCACCGTGGCGGCCGATGCGTACTGCACGTTCGGCTCGTACTGCCTCTACTCCGGCCCGAACTTCGACGGCCAGAAGGTGGAGTACGGCGGCGACCAGGCGTTCTGCCAGGACAGTCGGCCGGCGCTGGACGTGCGCAGCGTGCTCCCCGGGGGAGCTCGGTCCGTGGTCAACAACACCCGCAACGGCAACACCGGGCTCGGCGTCAAGATCTACAGCGCGCCCGAGCACCTGGTGCTGACCACGATCAGCCCCGGCGGCGAGGTCAGCGAGCTGGACGGAACCACCGCCCAGTCCATGCAGTCACTCTGCGCCTACCCCCGCAACAACTGAGCGCACCCCCGTGGCCGCCCGCCGCCCGCCGCCCGGGCTGACGACCGGCCCGCCGCCCGGGCTGACGCCCCGGCTGTAGCTGACACAGCGCGCGCGAGGCCCGCACAGCGGCCCAGGCCGCTGTGTCGAGCCCAATGGAGCTGTGTCGAGCCACTGGGGCTGTGTGAACGCTAGGTGCCCAGCGCGGACTCGATGAGTTGTGCCTGCTCCACCTCGTGCACCTTGCCGGAGCCCGCCGCCGGGGCCGCCATCCGCCGCCGGGACACCCGCTTGATGCCGGCGAACCCGTCCGGGAAGTACTCCGGCAGCGCCAGCCCGAAGTAAGGCCAGGCACCCTGGTTGGCCGGCTCCTCCTGGACCCAGCGGATGTCGGTGGCGGCGTTGGGGTAGCGGTCCAGCGCGGCTTGCAGTTTGTTCTTGGGCAGCGGGTAGAGCTGCTCGACCCGGACGATGGCCACGTCGTCCCGGCCGGCCTTGTCCCGGGCGGCGGCCAGGTCGTAGTAGACCTTGCCGCTGCACAGCAGCAGCCGGCGCACCTGCTCCTGGGGCCCGCGCAGCCGGGCGAGGTTCGGGTCGTCCAGCACCGTGTGGAAGCCGCTCTGGGTGAACTCCTCCAGCTGGCTGACCACCCGCCTGTTGCGCAGCATGGACTTCGGGGTGAAGACGATCAGCGGGCGGCGGACCCCGTCCATCGCGTGCCGGCGCAGCAGGTGGAAGTAGTTCGCCGGGGTGCTGGGCAGCGCCACCGTCATGGACCACTCCGCACACAGCTGCAGGAAACGCTCGATCCGGCCGGACGTGTGGTCCGGGCCCTGGCCTTCGTGCCCGTGCGGGAGCAGCAGCACGATGTCGGAGGTCTGCCCCCACTTGGCCTCACCGGACGAGATGAACTCGTCGATGATCGACTGCGCGCCGTTGGTGAAGTCGCCGAATTGTGCCTCCCAGGCCACGAAGGCGTCCTGGTTGGCCACCGAGTAGCCGTACTCGAAGCCGACGGCGGCGAACTCGGACAGCGCCGAGTCGTAAGGCAGGAACCGGCCCTGCTCGGGAGCGAGGTTGCGCAGCGGGTAGTACTCCTCGCCCGTCTTGCGGTCGATCACCACCGAGTGCCGCTGCACGAACGTGCCCCGACGGGTGTCCTGCCCGGACAGCCGCACCAGCTTGCCGTCCAGCACCATCGAACCCAGCGCGAGCAGCTCACCGAACGCCCAGTCCACGTTGCCCTCGCGGGACATCGTGTACCGCTTGTCCAGCACCGGCTGGACCCGGGAGTGCACCGAGAAGCCCTCCGGGAGCTGCACGTGCGCGTCGCCGATCCGGTGGATGACCTCCAGCGGCACTCTCGTCTCCAGCTTGGCCGGCAGCGCCTGCTCGGCCTCCACCGAGGGGCTGGCGGTGATGGTGCCCCGCTCCAGCTCGCGGACCTCGTTGAAGACGTGCTCGAGCTGGCTGGAGAAGTCCTTCAGCGCGTGCTCGGCCT
>Ga0137415_10002973_pt1 | contig 16789 bp, 13 predicted proteins | sample CZODoug3_1_1_16f_FD_183082 | JGI IMG/M metagenome (GOLD analysis project Ga0137415, IMG submission 183082) | Vadose zone soil fungal communities from Angelo Coast Range Reserve, California, USA - CZODoug3_1_1_16fungal (Hybrid Assembly) | ecosystem: Environmental > Terrestrial > Soil > Vadose...
CCGTTCGTGAAAGTCATGGCCTACGGCCTGGCCTCATTGGTAACCGTCTCGCGCGTAAAGGCGCATCAGCATTTTCCTTCGGACGTGCTGGTTGGCAGCGTAATCGGTAACCTCGTCGCACAAGATATTTACAGCAGGCATCACGATTTTGAACTCGGCGGTGGGGAATGGAGATCGATCAGCCAAATCTTTCGCGGCGATGGAAACTCCTCTCTCGCGAATCAGGGGTCGCCGTACGTTCCGCTCGATAGCTGGATCTATCCGGCTCTCGACCGCTTGATAGGGATGGGCATGATTGATAGCGGGTTCACTGGGGTCCGGCCATGGACACGGAGCGAATGCGCACGAATTCTGACTGAAGCTACAGACAGAGTTGATGGGGGACCTACAGAGGCACAAAGGATATATCAACTTCTTGAGACGGAATTCAAAGAAGATCTAGAGGGCGCAAGTTCGGACGCGCCATTTCGTGCACGGCTCGAGTCAATATACTCTCGTTTTACGGAGATCTCCGGTAAGCCGCTCACAGACGGTTACGATTTCGGCCAGACTCTCATCAATGACTTTGGCCGTCCGTATCAAAGAGGACTCAATTCTGTCACCGGGTTTTCCGCGTGGACCACTGCCGGCCGCTGGGTCGGGTATGTTCGGGCCGAGTACCAGCGGAGCCCTTCCGCGCCTGCCCTATCGGATTCAGCGCGATTGTTCATAGCTCAGGTTGACCCTATCCCAGTGCCACCCCCAGCCACCCCCACGCCGTCGATTCATCAGGTGCATCTGCTTGACGCTTACGTCGGGTTGAATTTCAACAATTGGCAGGTCACTTTTGGCCAGCAGAGCCTCTCCTGGGGACCCGGCGACGGTGGATCTCTGGACCTCAGCAACAATGCGCCGCCGATCAAGATGTTTCACATTAATCGCATCACGCCGTTGGAACTGCCCCGCTTTCTCCACTGGCTGGGGCCGATGCGGACGGAATTCTTCTTCGGCCAATTGACGGGCCATGAGTTTATATTCAACCCATCCGGCCTCGTCGGGCAGTACGGTAAGTCGCTCGATCCGCAGCCCTTTATTCACGGACAGTTGATCAGTTTCAAGCCGACGCCCAATTTTGAGTTCGCTTTTTACCGCACTACGATTTTCGGTGGCCCCGGTTATCCCCTCAATTTCCACCATCTAATCAGCAGCCTATTCACGACCGGGAATTCGGCCGCAGGTAGCGCGGATAAGCCGGGGAAACGAACGTCCGGGCTAAACTTTAGCTATCGCCTCCCCTACTTGCGCAACTGGTTGACACTCTACGCCGATGGCCTCACCTTCGACGAATTCTCACCGATCGCTTATGTGAATGTCTCTGCGTGGCACGCTGGGCTCTATCTGTCACACTTCCCGCGCATTTCGCGACTGGATCTTCGCGTCGAGGGCGTTTACACAGATATACCCGGAGGAACATTCTTTAACACTAAGAATCCAGGTACTTTTTATCAGAACCGGACATGGCTTAACGGTTACACAAACAACGGTGACTTGATGGGTAGTTGGGTCGGCCGTGGCGGGCAAGGCGCGCAAGCTTGGACGAACTACTGGTTTAGCCCGCGCAACCGCTTGCAGTTCTATTTCCGCCACCAGAAGGTTAGCCAGCAGTTCGTTCCTGGTGGTGGCTCGCTCACAGACGCGGGTGTCCGAACCGATTATTCGTTGCGTTCAAATCTCAGCCTTTCTCTATCGGTGCAGCATGAGCGTTGGCTCTTTCCCGTGATTCAGCCGAACGCAGCCCGCAACGTGACCGCCGCAGTTGGAATTTTATTCGAACCACAAAAGCTCTTTCGCCCCTCTCCAGCCGATACGCCAGATTTACCGCGCACGGAAGGTGGGCACCCATGAACTTCACGGGCAGCGCTCCGACTCGACAGCCTATGCCGGAGTTGCCGGAAAACGACCTCCCCATCACGCTTGGGCCTGAGGAAACGCCACAAGGTAGCGAAAACTCGGTCGCATACCTGCGGCTTCTCTGGGAGCACCGTCGGCTGCTGGCCCGCGTTGTGCTGTACGGGTTCCTCGCTAGCACGTTCATCGCGTTCCTTATTCCGACTCGCTACGAATCGACGACTAGGCTTATGCCTCCCGATAGCAACCAGTCGGGCGGGCTCGCTATGGCGGCGGCCGCGCTTTCCGGCGGTGCCGGAGGCCTGGGTGGCATCGCCAGCGAAATGCTCGGCATGAAGAGTACCAGTGACATCTTTGTCGGCATCCTCACGAGCCGCACTGTCCAGGACAAACTGATCCAGCAGTTCGACCTGAAGAAGCTCTATGGGGACCGCCGCATAGAAGATGCGCGCATGGAGTTAGCCGGGCACACGAGCCTCTTCGTAGACCGGAAGAGCCAAATCATCACAATCGCCGTAAACGACCACGACCCGAAGCGCGCTGCAGCCATAGGCCAGGCGTACGTTGAAGAACTCAACCGGCTTGTCGCCGAGTTGAGCACCTCGTCCGCTCGCCGCGAACGTATTTTCCTTGAAGAGCGCCTGCAAGCCGTGAGTAAAGACCTAGAATCGGCGGAGAAAGAGTTCAGCCAGTTCGCGAGCAAGAACTCTGCAATTGATATTAAGGAACAAGGCAAGGCCATGGTGGAAGCCGCGGCGATTCTTCAGGGGCAGCTCATTGCCGCGGAATCAGAATTCGAAGGCCTCAGACAGATTTACACCGACAATAATGTTCGTGTCCGCTCTGTGCGAGCGCGGATTGACGAGTTGAAGCACCAACTGGAGAAAATCGGCGGCAAGGGAGAGGATGCCTCGGCGCCCTCCGGCCAACAGCAGGCCGCTCTATATCCATCGATCCGCAGGCTCCCTCTGCTTGGCGTAACCTACGCAGACCTCTATCGCCGGACGAAGGTGGAGGAAGCGGTCTTCGAATCCTTGACCAAGGAATACGAGATGGCCAAGGTTCAGGAAGTCAAAGAAATTCCCGTTGTGAAGGTTCTTGATTCTCCGAACATCCCGGAGAAGAAGTCGTTTCCCCCGCGCCTCCTGATCATGCTTTTGGGAACGGCATTTGCATTTGCGTTGGCGACGACTTGGGTGTTTGGAAAGACAGCTTGGGATCAGACGGATTCGATCGATCCGCGGAAAGCCTTTGCCCAGGAAGTTTTCAGCGCAGTGAAGGCAAGTATTCCGCAGTTCGCGCAGAACGGATCGGGAAACCATCCCAGCGTCGGCAAGTCTTGGAGTTGGAAACGGCAGAGCAAGAAGGATGACGAAGCGTCGAATTAAGCGCTTGTTTTGGCTGTAGCTCGTTAATTTCAAATGGGTTAGGTCACAAACGCCCCTGTAAGTGACGGGGCGAAGCTGTCAGCGGCGTCGAAGGAGCCCGAAACCATGGCGGTTTCAGCGGTGCAAATTCTCGGCCCAGGAGATCGGGGGATTTTGTCGACGGATTCCTTGCAGTTGCGCTGGTATGCCGCGTATACCTGTGCTAATCACGAAAAACGGGTGCGCGAGCAGCTGGATCAGAGGTCCGTCGAATCATTTCTGCCGGTTTATGAGACGGTGCGGCGCTGGAAGGATCGGCGGATGCAGTTGCAGATGCCGCTTTTCCCGGGTTACGTATTTGTGCGCATGGCGCTGGTCGATCGCTTGCGGGTGCTGCAAGTTCCTAGTGTCGTTCGGCTTGTCGGGTTCAACGGACAGCTGTCGGCGTTACCTGACGAAGAAATTGAAGGGCTGAAAAGGGGCTTGGCGGGCGGGGTGCGAGCCGAGCCGCACCCGTTCCTGGCAGTTGGCCGACGAGTGAGGTTGAAGAGCGGGCTGCTGGCGGGGATGCAGGGGATCCTACTGCGTCGGAAGGGAAAGTTCCGGGTAGTGATTTCGATTGACCTGATTCAACGAGCGGTGGTGGTGGACGCAGAGGCAGCGGACGTGGAAGCGGTGTCGTAGTGGAGTGGAAAAGTGGCAGTTGTAACTTTTTGTAACAGAGAATAGAGAGGATGGGAGGGGTGTACACACCCCTGTTCTTTGCACAAGAGTGCGGAAATAGTTGAAAATAAAAGAGTTGGGTTTTTGGTGAGTGCAGAAAAGTGCAAAAAATGCAAAAGAGTGCGCAAGAGTGTAGAAACACAGAGGTTAGTATTTGGAAATTCGGCGACGGGACGGCTGAGGCTTAGGGAATTGGCGATCACAGGGAGTGGGGAAGGGTTGGGGGAAAAGCGAAGCTGGGCCAGTGAAATCATTCGGAATGGTAGTATGGATTACACAGAAAGTCAATATCTTTTGTTGGTAGACACGGGATGGGGCTAAACCAAGGTGGAAGATGCGGTTACAGAGATTCGCAGTCAATTTGGAAGCTAGAACCCATTCATGGCAAGCATAGAGACAACACCACATCTGGAGGGGAATGCCGGGGCCACTCCGGCGGACGGGGCGAAGACAGAGGGATGGAAACCGTCCGCAATTGCGGGAGACATCGCGACGCTGGGAGCAGGCACAGCGCTGACGGCGGTGTTCAACACGCTGCAGGTATTTCTTATTCCGCGGCTAACGACAGTGGAGGAGTACGGATACTGGAGGCTATTCCTGCTCTACGCGGGGTACGTTGGCTTCCTGCATTTCGGGTTCGCGGACGGCGCTTTACTGAGGTGGGCGGGAAGACCGCTGGAAGATTTCCGCCACGAGATCGTGCCGTCGCTGAAGTTTTTGTTTTGGCAACACCTGGCCCTAATTGTTCCGGGAGCCGTGCTCGCCGCGTTGCTTTTGCGTTGGCCACTGAGTTTGGTGGGCGTGGCGGTTTTGGTTTATTCAGTGATCTTCAATTCCGCCGCTGTCCTGCAATTCGGTTTGCAGGGCGCACGCTTGTTCCGCCCAGTCGCGATTGCGACAGCCGCGCCCTCCTGTGGGTTCGTGGTCATGACGTTCCTATGGCATTTGCGCGGGACACCAAACTTCCAAGGACTGATCGGGCTTTATTGCGCTGCGTGGGCAGGGGTGTTGGCGTACCTCTGGACGCGCGTCGGGCCGGTGCCCGGCGCTTACCCTCGGGAGTCGGCGTGGAGGCTTGGGAAAACGTACATCGCCTTGGGCTGGCCCATTGTGCTGGCGAACGGCGGGCTAATCCTGGTTCAATCGGCGGACCGGCTCGTGGGGAGTTCGGTCTTGCCGATCTACGAGTTTGCGCAATATAGCCTGGCCGCGAGCACGATGTTCGTGCCGGCGGCGGCAATACTAGCCGTGAGCAGGGTGTTTTTCTCTCACGTAGCAGCGGTCGAACATGAAGGCCGCGCCAAAGTGTATGCGCACGCTTCGAGATTTTTGTTGCTAGCGTGGAGCTTGCTACTACCTTACTACTTCATCTTGGAAGTGGTCGTCCGGCATTTTCTGCCGAAATATGTGCCGGCACTGCCGGCGGCCAGGATTTTGTTGCTGGGGGTGATTTTTCTCGCCGGAATCCAGATCCTCCACATGAGCTTTGCTAATCTTTACGGAAGACAGCGACAGTTTTTGTTCCTCACGGTCGGCGCGCTGGTGGTGACCTTTTCAGGGGTATTCGGCATGGCACTCTGGCTGCAGTCTCTTGTCGCTGTGGCCATCGGGCAGATTGGGGCGCTCGCTTTCTGGTGGCTCGCCAATGAGTGGAACCTGAGAGAAACCACCGGCCATCGCTGGAAAGACTGGTTGCGACTCATGATTGTGTTCGCATGGTCGGCAATTAGCTATGGCATAGCGATGAAGATTGCCGGGAGCGTTGGTATGCGAACACTAATCTACTACGCACTGGTGGTCGGGTGCTTGGCCTTCGCATGCTATCCGGAGATTCGGATTACTTGGAACTTACTGTCCCGAGCGGTACCTCGGGCGGTCATTTACGGAACGAGGGGATGAATTGGGCGCGGCTAAGGGATTATCACTTTCTTCAACGCAGGGCCAAGTAGAGGCCGGCCGGGCGTGTGGAATCTGCCGCGGTACGACGGGAAACAAGGTTCACTCGGTACGAGAAATGATGTTTGGGCTTAGAGAGGTGTTCCAATATCTGGAATGCGGTTCGTGTGGTTGTTTGCAACTGCTGAATCCCCCGCAGGACCTGGGGCGCTACTATCCCCCCGGCTACTCTGCGTTTCGCACGAACGAAGCACCGAACACGTTTCTTGGGCACATTCGGGAACATATTCGGGACTACGTCCGCGAGCGGCGGAATCAAGGTTACTTCAAAGGCGCGGGTTGGCTGGACCGGCTTCTGGCACGCCGATACGAGTACCCTCAGCTTAAGTCTTTTGCGCGCATGCGGGCCGGCCGAGAAGTGCGCATTCTGGACGTGGGCTGCGGTTCGGGCCAACTCTTGCTGGATCTGAAGAAATTGGGCTACGAGAATTTGCTCGGCGTTGATCCGTTTATTCCCAAGGCGATTGACTATGGGAATGATGTGAGGGTAATAAAGGGGGAAGTGGAGGACCTCGCAGGCACAAAGTGGGACGTAATCATGTTTCATCATGCGTTCGAGCATATGCCTGATCCTGCAAAGGTACTGCGGCTTACGGCTGATTTGTTAGCTCCGAATGGCCATTGCCTGATTCGAATCCCCGTGGTTGCATGCGCTTGGGAGCAGTATGGAGCTAACTGGGTGCAGATCGATGCTCCACGCCATCTATTCCTGCAGACGGAGAAGAGTCTTCAGCTCCTTGCTCATGGGGAGGGACTCCGGATGTACAAGGTCATCTATGATTCAAATGAATCTCAGTTCTGGGCGAGTGAGCTCTACTGCCGGGACATTCCCCTGAGAGAGGTGAGCGCCAGAGAAGTAAAGACCTTGTTTGGGGGTACTCGGATGAAGGAGTACCGGCGGCGAGCGTTGGAAATGAATGATCAGGGAGTGGGAGATCAGGCGGCTTTTTATCTCGCCGTCGAGGGCAATGAGGCTCCAGCCGATTCGGTTGCGCACGAATAACCCAACGAAAGTGGCGGCGATCTCGGACACTTCTCGACCCGGCGGTGCGAACGCAGCTTGCAAGGGCGCTGCTCGGACGGCGGAACCCTCGACAGGGGTGTTAGCGGTTTAGGTGAGGTCGGACGAATCTGGGAGAATGGATTGATGATCGACAACAAAAAGTCTCCGCGAAATGATGCGCGGCCAAGAGTATCCGTAATCATAGTTACGTATGGGTCGAGCAAGGAAATACCGGGCTGCATAGAGAGCGTGTTGAAACAGGCGGTGCCCGTCGAGGTCTTTCTTGTAGACAATGCCTCGCCGGACTGCACACCGCAGATGGCTGCTGATTATGCCGCACGTTTCGAAAACATTCATGCCATTCTAAATAAAGAGAATGTCGGCTTGGCTGCAGGGAACAATTGCCCGATGAGAAGCTGTCAAGGAGACTATGTTCTCATCTTAAATCCCGACACGTTCCTTACAGACAATAGTCTGGAGCGTATGGCTGATTTTCTTGACCAAAATCCGGACGTAGGAGTGTTGGGGCCGAAAAATCTATACCAAGACGGAACGGCTCATGTCAGCTCTCACCGGCATTGGGGGCTGCTGCACGTGCTGATGTGGCGCGTCGCGCCTTATCGTTTTACGCGCGGTCTTTACAACTGGCTTTCGTCGTACAAGTATCAAGATGTGCTGTACGTGTCCGGGGCTTGCCTACTAATTCGCCGCGAAATTTTCGAGCAAATCGGTGGCTATGACCCGGAGTACTTCCTGACCACCGAGGATGTCTGCGACCTTTGCATTCGGGCCAGGCAAACTGGCTGCCGTGTCGTTTTCCTGCCGAATGTAGAGGTTTTCCATTTCACCGGACGAAGTGGTGACCAGGCGCCCTATATTGTTGTTTGGCAGGCCTATCGCGGGACAGTCTACCATTTCCTAAAACACAAAGGACTCGCTCAGGCGATAGCGGTCCTACTTATCTTGCTAGTTAGCTCTGCCACAAAATCGTTAATCGCTGTGGTTCTAGGCGTCGCGAAGGAAAAATATCGAGGCGTAGCTCGGATCTATGCCAGTGTTTTCTGGAATCTCTTGGTCCGGAATCCGATCCGCGTAAAGGGTTGGCGATACAACGCCTCGACATCTCCAAGCAATGCAGCCTAGATGCCTGAGTCGGTTCTCGGGCCACAAATATCTCGGTCGTAACTGGATCATTATTTTGACGAAACCATTACATCAGGAAAACCGCCCTCGCAGCAAAGGGTCCTCGCCACTCGCCGACGGCTTCGAGGAAGCGGGGACACCTCAACTTAATGGCCGAATGCCCGGACTTGGGGTTTACGATCTGGGTCAAGTCAATTATTCAGTGGACCTACTTCGGAGAGACGAGCAGGAAAGAAGCCACATTACGAATGAGCTGAGACTCATTAAAGGGGAGTATGGAATCAAAAGTTGCACTGTGTTGGAGGTGGGATGCGGCCTGGGGCAAAACCTTGAAGTTTTTCGGAGCGACAACAACGTGCTCGGTATCGAGGGATTAGCGAGCGCAGTAGGTGAGGCGTGCTCGCGAGGGCTGACCGTAGTCCAAGGAGACCTCGAGTCGGAACTAGATATGAGGGCAGAGACTGTGGATTGGCTCTTGTGCCTTGACGTTCTAGAGCACCTTGAGAGGCCACTTAATCTCATGCTTGAAATGCGAAAGGTGTTGCGGATTGGTGGGAGAGCAATTCTGAATGTACCAAATCATTTTGATCTCTCCGGCAGGCTAAAACTCCTGCTAGGCCATAACCTGGATGTGCACAAGTTCTTTCCGGAAAGCCACGACTGGGATAACCCCCATCTGCGGTTTTTTACTCACGCTGGAATATTACAGATGGTTGAGGCAAGTGGATTTCGGCTCGTGGAAGATAGATCTGGTCACTTCTGTTCCTTTCCCAAGCGAGATCTTCTTCAACCTATGGGCTTCGGTTTTGCGCTGCATTATCTCGCCAGGAAGAAGCCGTCTATGTTTGCGGGAGGCTTTTTCTTGATCGTGGAAAAAACTTAATCCCAGATCGGAACTTCGGTCTGACAGAAATATTGTTGGTCGCCACTGAGCTATGACTTTGCCTAAGAGGCTGCTTTTTTATACTGATGCCGCCGAATTTAGCGGGCACGAAGTGATGACGCTCGAAGCGGTTCGCTATCTGAGCTCGAGGCAAGATCTCAAAGTGTCATTCGCCTTTTATGAAGGCAATCTACGTCTTCTCGAGAGACTGGAGGATATAAAGAATTCGTCGGGAAATCTTGCGCTTAATCCCCTGCCGTTTCGGTCAAAAAATCTGCAAGCGTTCAGGTCGTTAGTCACTTGGCTTAAGAGCAGGCGCATCGAAGCCTTGATGAAGCGGATCGATCCTGACGTAGTGGTTATCCCGCAGGGCCGTATAGAGGGTAGCAGCCTCGGGCTTTTGGCGGCTAAACGCGCGGGGTTTCGGACCATCAGTTATATCCCCCTGGCTCATCCGGTGTCCGTATCCGGGAAGCCCTTTGCTTTGTGGCTTCGCGAGAAAGTGAACGGCTATTTCTATCGATTGCCGGACAAGATCATCACCATCAGCGAAGGTGCGCGACAGATGCTCCTGGCAAGAGGTACTACCCCCGATGTTGTCGTTGTTCCGAATGGTGTAGAAATGACGGCCATTCAGGGGTCGGATCGGCAAAGGTTCCGAGAAGCTCATGGAATAGGGAGAGATGATTATGTAGTTGGTGTTGTCGGCCGAATTGAGTTCAGACAGAAGGGGCAGGATTTTGCCGTTCGGGCGGTCGCGCGTTACAAGGAAGATCTTAAGAACTTCAGATTCTTGTTCGTAGGCAGTGGGCCTGACGAAGCGCGCCTGGCAGGGATGATTGTAAGCTTGGGTGTCGCGCGGCACGCCCAGGTCTTACCCTGGCATCCCAATCCAGCGGAGGTCTATAGCGGGATAGAAATGCTTCTGATTCCCTCGAAATTTGAAGGTGTGCCTCTGACAATGCTCGAGGCAATGGCTCGCGAATTGCCGGTGATCGCTTCAAATGTAGATGGAATGGCAGAAATCTTGCCACAAAGCTGGCTATTTCCATACGGGGACTGCGCAGCTCTAGTCGACACATTGCGACGCGTCAGGAACAGCGACAATGCAACTCTATTGGAAACAAACCGAAAGCGCGTGACCAGTGAATTCAGTACCGCAAATTTTTGCTTGGCGTTCGCAAGAGCGGTTCTTCAGTAGCGGACCGCCGTATGGAGCTGAAAGACACACGAATCTTCAGATAGCTCGAGTATGATGAACCTTCACAAGGTCGTCCGCACCAGGATACCATCTGCAGCTCGCTTAACTTATAATCCCGTTTTCAAAAGTTTGGTGAATTTATTCGACCTCGTGCCTAGGCGGATGTACCAGGAGTTCGAGAAGATACCACCCAACCATTTGAGAATTCGGGTCGGCTTAGGGTCTAGTATTGTCAGGGGAATTGCAGCAAACCAAGCCTTTTATTTGACGGTCGGCAAAAATTTCTGGATGCATGCATTTCACTTGGGACTTTGCCGATTCAGTTCTACCATAGTGGATATTGGGTGCGGCTGCGGCCGCTTTGCGCACCATTTGCGGGACTATCGATTTAAGTCTGAGACTTTCACTGGAAAGTACATTGGTATCGACATCGACGACGAAATGTTGGAATGGTGTCGTCGAAATTTCGACGCGGGGCGGTTTGAATTTCATCGATCCACCCAGGCCAGCAAAGTCTACGGAAGTGGCGAAGGTGCGAGCAGTTACTACGTGCTGCCAATGGTCGATGACAGCGTTGATTTCGTATTTTCGACATCTCTCTTTACACACCTACTTGAGAACGACCTGATAAATTATTGCCGCGAGGGATACCGCGTACTCAAGCAAGGTGGTTCAATGGCCATGTACTGTTTCTGCATAAATTATCTTCCTCCAACCTATGGCAGCAGACACACTTTCCGCCACACGATAGGAAATGCCCATGTCGAGTCGATGTCGCTCCCCGAAGCAGCAGTAGCTTACGATGAGAAGTTTTTGTTCGCTGCCGCACGTGGTGCCGGCTTTCGAACCGTCGAACTTGTAACCGGACCTGACGATCTGCAGCCCATGCTGCTTTGCCGCAAATAGAACGACAGGACCAGATGATCTCCCAAGGTCTAGCAGACGTAGTGATCGCAAGCGCACTTGTGATCACTTTGCTTGCCTACGTGAAGCTCAGCAGGATCGAAGGCAGCTATATCAATGTCCTGCTTCCATCGCTGATAACGGCTATTCCGGCGAGCTATTTCTTCCCTTGGATATATGTCCACATATTTGGAACTGGTGCGAGCCAGTATTCTTTCTTGTATGTGTACGCGACATTGGCCGTTGAGAATGTCGCTTTCGTGTATGCCTATTCTCGCGCGCGGGCGAAGGTCGTTGGATTGCCGTTTCGATTTTCTTATCGCAACTTTGGGCTGCTTGCATGGATCTGTCTTGGCCTCGCGGTTTTGATCTATGTCCCGCTGTTGATGCAGTTTCGTGAGTTTCTCCTGGATCCTCGCGAAATCTACAAGCAGACGCGAACGGGCTTCGGACCGCAGTTCTACATCTCGAGTATTCTGGCGTATCTCGCGGTCATTCTGGTCCTCTTTGCGAAACGGTCGTGGCTAACGAAAGCCGTGGTCATAGCGGTGGCAATGGGCCTTCTTTTGCTTCATGGCAGCAAGGGCCACGTACTGAACCTAGTTCTTCTGCTGATTCTTTTCCATGTTTACGGAGCGGGTAGAAAAGTTGGCCTCGGCCGCACGTTCATGGCTTGTTCGGCAATAGCGCTTGTCGTGGTCTTGTTGTTTCTAGGGACAATGGCTTTGGGTGACGGTCCCCGGGAGATGCTAGAGTCAATCAGCCAGTACTCCGATTACACGCGGAATGCCATGATGGTGATCGACGAACATTACCCGGTGCAGTACGGTCGCCTAACCGTTGAGGCAAACACAATTTCCCTTGTCCCGCGTGTCCTCGTGCCAACTAAGCCCAAGAACTTTGGTCCTATGCGCCTGGATGAGGAGTTTTATCCAGAGCAGCTTGACGCTGACGCCGGGGCGCCCTCCTTTGGGGTGGGGGTGCAGTACGCCGATTTTGGGGCTCTGGCAATCGCATATCTTGCTTTTTTTGGGCTACTAAGGGGCTGGCTGGCGCGCGTTTTCGTGAATCGGCTGAAGGTTACTCATCATCCCTCCGACTTTTTCATGGTCGCATTTTTGGCCGACGTGGGCCTTTTTCCCGGCGCTGCTGGGTGGTTCCTTCCGGGGGCGCTTCTCGTGGCCGTGGCGCTCAGATTTGTTTCAAGGATCGGAGCGGGCAAGGTATATCGGGACCCACAGAAAAAAACGAGTTCGCTGCGGCCTGCTCGGATGTTGAGACCAGCAAACAGCCCAGGTAACGTCTGAGATGAAAGAGATTCTGTACGACGCCCGGTGGATCGGGAATCACGGGATCGGGCGATTCGCGGGTGAGCTGCAAAAGTTGCTTCCGGACTTGGTTGGTTATCAAGCGCGTCGGCGGCCTTGGCACCCGCTGGACCCGGCTTTTTTGGGGGCGGCTCTATGGAAGCAGAGACCCAGATTATTCTTCAGCCCAGGTTATAACTCTCCGGCGGGCTGGCCCAAGCCGTTCGTCTTCACCTTGCACGATCTGAACCATCTTTGCGTACGAGACAACTCGAACGTGGTGAAGCGCGCTTACTACAAACACGTCATCCGGCCCGCCTGTCATCGAGCGGCGTTCGTGTTAACGGTGTCCGAATACTCGAAGCGGGAGATCAGCGCATGGGCTGGGGTCAAGGAAGAGAAGGTCATCAACGTAGGAAACGGGGTAGGCGCGCCGTTTAGTCCAGCAGGGCGGAAGTACGAGCCGGGATATCCGTACTTACTGTATGTGGGCAGCCGCAAACCGCACAAGAATCTTCCACGCTTGCTGGAGGCCTATTCGATTTCAGGCGTGCGTCGAGAGGTGCGCCTGGTTCTTACCGGAAGCCCAGACGAGCAAATATCAGGAGAGATCGAACGGCTGGGGCTGAGCGGAGATGTGGTCTTCGCTGATTCGTACGCGGACGGAGACTTGTCCGACGTGTATCGCGGTGCGCTCGCCTTGGTGTTCCCTTCGCTGTACGAGGGTTTCGGTCTTCCTCCGTTGGAGGCGATGGCTTGCGGAGTTCCTGTCCTTACGTCGAATTTGTGTTCACTTCCGGAGGTCATGGGCGATGCAGGGGTGTTGGTGGACCCGCTCGATGTTGAAGCCATTGCCGATGGGATACGGCGGGTTGTTCAGGACTCGGAGTTGCGAACGGAGCTGCGGCAAAAGGGGCTCCTTCGCGCAAAGGAATTCTCCTGGGACGAAACGGCACACAGGACACGGAAAGTTCTGGACATAGCGGCCGCGGCGAACTAGCGTGATGGACCGGCGATCGATGAGCAACTTTGACGAGGAGTTAGTGAAACTCTATTCTGTCCAAGCGCAGATCAAGGAAGACCCTTACCTTCACGCGCACTCCAGAAATCTTGCAGTTATACGGCGGCAGACCAGCATTTTTGAACGGTGCCAGGAATTTTTCAAGGATACTCATACGGTCCTTGACTGGGGATGCCGACAGGCAGCGGATGCGTGTTTGGTGCGGATGCTGAGGGGACCCGAGGTCGAGCTTCACGGCTGCGATGTAGATGGCGGGGAATACCCCACGTTCTTCGATTTTGCGCGGCTCAAGTATTCGCAGCTCACGCATCCTTACTTGCTGCCGTACGAGGACAACTCATTTGATACCGTGATGGGAAGCGGAGTGCTTGAACACGTTCCGAACGACTCTGAGTCCTTGAAGGAACTCTACCGGATCATCAGACCCGGAGGGTTCTTCATCATGACGATGCTACCGAATCAATACTCATACACGGAATGGCTCAACCGCAGATTGAGGAACCCGCACCATCTGAGGATGTATTCGCTGTCCGAAGCCAAGCACATGTTCATGCATCATGGATTTTTGCCAGTGCGCTTCGGCTACCATCAGATTATTCCTACCCTGTCGAGCCCGAAGGGGGGAATCTTTGATCTGCGTTTTGCAAATCAACTGGTAGAAAAGGTATTCTCTCTCAATTCGTTTTTTGAAAGGCTGTGGCCGATCAATAAATTCTCGACGAACATTTTCGTTGTGGGCAAAAAAGTAGAAGCGTTTCACGGATAGGAACAGGGAAAAGCCAACCCAAACGGGGAGGATCATTATCAAGGCTAAGAAGCGTTCATGCACACGGTGATACAAACGTGATCGAAACGTCCATCGTAATCCCAACGAAGAATGGCGGAGCGGATATAGGCGCGTGCCTGGAGGCAGTTTATTCGCAGAAGGGTACCGGACCATTCGAGGTGATTGTGATCGATTCGGGTTCGACGGACAACACACTCGAGATCGTGGGGCGGTATCCGGTGCGGCTGGAGCGGATCCCACCCGAGACGTTCCACCACGCGCGCACGCGAAATTACGCCGCTGGGCTTGCGAGGGGGGAAGTTTTAGTGTTTCTGTCGCAAGACGCTATTCCGGCATCCGACACCTGGCTTGCTGCGTTGGCTAGAGATTTCAGAGAACCGTCAATTGGAGCCGTTTACGGGCGCCAATTGCCGAAGGCGGAATCTGGGCTGGAGCGCCGTTCGGCTTTCGCCGTCATGTACGGCGGGGCCAGAATCGTCAAGATGCCGATGGACGGAATAGGCCTCGGCCATAAGTATTACCATTTCTCAAACGCCAACTCGGCCATCCGGAGAAAGGCCTGGGAGGCCACGCGGTTCCCCGACGAGCTGAAAGTTTTCGAAGACGTGGGAATCGCTAAGCGCATTCTGGACTCCGGCTGGAGCATTGTTTACGAGCCGGAGGCGGCTGTGTATCACTCCCATGATTTCCCATTAAATATGCTCTTTAGGCGCTACTTTGATATTGGCGTCGTCTACGAGCGCTTAGGCATCTGGAACGAGCGCTCACGCGCATCACTTTGGCGCGATGGCTGGAGTGCGTTCAAGGGCAAACTGTCTTTGCTTCTCAAAGAAGAAAGACCCGAGGGTGCAGGATCTTCCCTCGTTCAGGATGTCGGAAAATATGTCGCCATTCAGCTAGGGCGTAACGAAAGACTTCTGCCGCGTGCGGTCAAGAAAAAATTGAGTCTTTACAGACTCTTCGACTAGCGGACGGGCCGCGACGCGATCGTTCCTGTTTCCCGTCCGGAATTGAGTTTGCATAGAGCGGTCCCTCTAGGGTGTTGTTTCACGGTTGAGTCTGTCCAGAATCGGTTCCTCCCCAAAACCATGATCCGAAAACGCATTTTCTTTGCTGATTTCTTTCTGCGCATAGTCACTCTATGCTTACCGCTTCTCGCATTTGGCCTGGCGTACATCATCAAGTTTAAGATGAATTTCTTATCGTTCGAGGTGGTACCCGTCAATTGGCGCGCTTACTGGGGGCTCCTCGGTTTGACTATCCTCGTTTGGGCTTTTGCGTCGAAGCAATTTGGGCTTTGCGCTTTTGAGCAACTGTTTGCCGCCGGAGGAAAGACCCGCCGGATGCTGATGGCCTGTGCCATCACATACGCCCCAATTCTTTCAGCAATGTTTTTCTACCGCGGTTTGAGTTTCTCTCGGGTGTTTGTGCTTCTTTGTGCGGTGGGCCTTCTCGTATTGCTTTGGGTGACACAGGTGGGATTGCGTTTGTTCATTAGTTCGCGGCGCGAAGGCTGGCTAAGTTCTTGCCGCATTCTGGTTATCGGCTCCGATCAATATGCGGCGGAAACTACCGCAAAGTTACTAAAGAACCAGTATATGCCCTGCCAGATTGTTTCCGTCGTCAGGCTACCCGGGCAAGAGAACGCCTTTCAGCAATCAAAAGCCTACGAGCTAGAGGATATTCCCAATCTCGCGGTGAACAACGGCATCGACGATGTCGTGCTCGCACTTCCGCCGTCACGCCTCGGCGAGATTCCTGCTCTCATGACCAAACTTGAGCCCTTGTGTATTCCAGTGCGGGCAATTCTCGATTTTGGAGACAGTGTTTCAGTGAGCGAGAGGCTGTTCGGCCTTGGCAGTACGTTGATGCTGAACTTACGGGTAACGCCGGCCGAGTCGCCCAATTACCTTTTCTTCAAACGGGCATTCGACATTTTATTTTCTCTGCTTATTCTCATCCTATGCGGTCCGTTGATCCTTCTCACTGCTCTCGCTATACGCATTAGTTCTCCAGGACCGATCTTATTCGAGCAAGAGCGAGTGGGACTCAACGGAAAGATCTTCAAGATGTACAAGTTCCGAACGATGGCCGTGGCGGCTTCGGGAGAGAGCGATACAAAGTGGACGGTCCCGAATGACCCCCGACGGACAAGGCTAGGCTCATTCCTTAGGCGAACAAATCTGGATGAACTGCCCCAATTTTTTAATGTCCTGCTCGGCCATATGAGCGTCGTAGGACCCAGACCGGAGCGTCCATTCTTCGTGCACAAATTCCTGCAACAAGTTTCCCACTACAACTCGCGACATTACTTGAAAGTGGGCATCACGGGATGGGCTCAAGTGAATGGCCTCAGGGGTGACACGTCAATCGAGAAAAGGGTGGAATATGACCTTTACTACATGCGTCATTGGACTTTCACCTTTGATCTGCACATCATCCTGCTCACCTTGTTTAGAGGCTTCTCGGATCACAATGCATATTGAACATCATTGCAGATGGCGCTCTCGGGCGACTCTTCCGAAGCTGCTGTGGTGAACCTTGAGGTTGGGCACATACTTCGCCGACTGGCTTCGCGACTCCGCTTGAATGAAGCCGATAAAGTCCT
>Ga0137415_10002974_pt1 | contig 16788 bp, 15 predicted proteins | sample CZODoug3_1_1_16f_FD_183082 | JGI IMG/M metagenome (GOLD analysis project Ga0137415, IMG submission 183082) | Vadose zone soil fungal communities from Angelo Coast Range Reserve, California, USA - CZODoug3_1_1_16fungal (Hybrid Assembly) | ecosystem: Environmental > Terrestrial > Soil > Vadose...
GAACCGCGCCGACCGTTTCGTCGCGCCTTGCAATTCGCGCAACAGTTTCTCCACATTGCGCTGATCGCTCGCGTTTTCTCCGCCATAGCGGGCGGAGAAAATTCCGGGTGCGCCATTCAGCGCGTCCACTTCGAGGCCGGAATCGTCCGCGATCACCATTTCATGCGGAAAAATTTTGGAGATGGCGATCGCTTTGATCACTGCGTTATCTTCAAAGGCACGCCCGGTCTCACGGATTTCGGGCAGATCGCGCGTGCGCGTCAGGTCGCGGAGTGTAAAATTCGGGCCGAGCAGTTGCGTAAATTCGCGCGTCTTGTGTTGGTTGCGCGTTGCCAGAAGCAAATTCATCGCGCTCAAATTCGCGGTCATCCCTCGACTTCGCTCGGGATGACAATAATCTCAATCTCACATGAGCGCGCGCCGCAAACCATATCCCTTCGATCGGTTCGAGCCGAAGTGGCAGCGCTTTTGGGATGAACGCCGGACATTTCACACCCCCAATCCGGGCGAGAAAAACTTCGATGGCTCCAAGCCAAAGTTCTACGTCCTCGACATGTTCCCTTATCCGAGCGGCACGGGGCTGCACGTCGGGCATCCCGAAGGTTACACCGCGACTGACATTGTGGCGCGCTACAAACGGATGCGCGGCTGCAACGTCCTTCATCCGATGGGCTGGGACGCATTCGGCCTGCCGGCGGAACAATATGCGATCAAGTCAGGACAACATCCCGCCATCACCACGCGCGAGAACATCGCCAAGTTCAAGACACAGCTAAAGCGCATCGGTTTCTCCTACGATTGGTCGCGCGAAATCAGCACAGCCGATCCGAAATTCTATCGCTGGACGCAGTGGATTTTTCTCCAGATTTACAATTCCTGGTTCAACCCCGAGACGAAAAAGGCCGAGCCAATTTCGACGTTTCGCGGCGACGATCCGGATAGCGTTCGACTGGCGTACGTCGCGGAAGTTCCAGTGAACTGGTGTCCCGATCTCGGCACCGTCCTTGCGAATGAAGAAGTGATCGATGGCAAGAGCGAGGTCGGCGGTTTTCCAGTCGTTAGGCGACCGATGCGACAATGGATGTTGCGCATCACCGCCTTCGCCGATCGCTTACTCCACGAACTCGAAGGGCTCGACTGGCCGGCGGGAATTAAATTGCTGCAGCGAAATTGGATCGGAAAAAGCGAAGGCGCGGAAATCGATTTCAAGATCGACAAGCACGAACAAAAAATACGCGTGTTTACAACACGGCCGGACACGCTTTATGGCGGAACGTTCCTGGTGCTCGCGCCGGAGCATTCGCTTATCGATCTCATCGCGACCAAAGAGCAGTGGCCGGCGATACGCGAATATCGCGAGAAGACCGCACGGAAAAGCGAGCTTGAACGAGCGGAACTTACGAAGGAAAAGACCGGCGTTTTTACCGGCGCCCATGCCATTAATCCAGCGAACGAACAGAAGATCCCGATCTGGATCGCTGATTATGTGCTGCTCGGCTATGGCACCGGCGCGATTGGGGGGGTGCCGGCACATGACGAACGTGATTTGGAATTCGCGAAGAAATTCGATCTACCGATTGTCGAGGTTGTTCAGCCACTGGGCGACGAGCCGGCGTTTGGATTCGTCGGCGAAGGAATCGCCATCAATTCGCCAATCATCGATGGCCTGACGACGGCGGAAGCGAAAAAGAAAATCACGAAGTGGTTGGAGGAACGGGGTAAAGGCAAGGGCGCGATCAATTACAAACTGCGGGACTGGCTTTTTTCGCGCCAGCGTTACTGGGGCGAACCGTTTCCGATCTTCTGGGAAAATGGCAGGCATCACTCGTTAAGCGAAAGCGAACTGCCGCTCGTTCCGCCGGAACTTGAAGATTACAAACCGACCGGCACCGGTGAACCGCCGCTGGCGAAAGCGAAAGATTGGATTCGCTACTCCAACAAAGCGACGCGCGAGACCAACACCATGCCGCAATGGGCCGGTTCCTGTTGGTATTACCTGCGTTTCTGCGATCCGGCTAATGAGTCGCGGTTCGTCGGAGAAGAGGCCGAACGCTACTGGATGGGCGGAAAACAGGCGGGCGGGGTCGATCTTTACGTTGGCGGGACGGAGCACGCCGTCCTGCACCTTTTATATGCGCGCTTTTGGCACAAGGTGCTTTTTGATCTCGGCCACGTTTCGAAACCGGAGCCGTTCCAGCGTCTGGTGAACCAGGGAATAATCCTGGGCGAAGACAACCGCAAAATGTCGAAGCGCTGGGGCAATGTCATCGATCCACTCGATGTCATCGCCGAGTACGGCGCGGACGCCTTTCGCTGCTACGAAATGTTCATGGGCCCGCTCGAGCAGATGAAGCCGTGGAGCATGAAAGGAGTGGAAGGCCTCTCGCGTTTTCTCGCCCGCGTCTGGCGTTTGCTCATGGACGAAAATCAGGCCGGCGAATGGGAGTTATCATCGCGGGTACAGGATGTGGCGCCCGAGAAATCGCAGCGAAAAATCCTGCACGCCACGATCAAGAAAGTGACCGAAGACATCGAGTCTCTCTCTTTCAACACTGCCATTTCGCAAATGATGGTTTTTGTCAATGCCTTCATCAACGCGCCGTCCGTTCCGGTTTCTGCAATACGAACGTTCTTGATTTTGCTCAGCCCATTCGCGCCGCACATCGCGTCAGAGCTGTGGGAAAAAATGCGCGAGAAATTCGCCGTTACGCCCGCTGACCTGACCGATCAACCTTGGCCGGAGCATGACGAAAGACTGCTCGTGGAAGACGAGGTCGAAATCATCGTGCAGGTAAACGGCAAAGTGCGCGATAGGTTCCGCGCCCCGCTTGGGGCAAATGAAGAGGAATTGAAGGCAACCGCGCTGGGGTTGCCGAAAATGCGGGAACTGCTCGCCGGCAAACAAATCGCGAAGGTCGTGGTTGTTCCGAACAAGCTTGTCAACCTCGTGACGAACTAGCTATTTGAATATTCCATGTGGAAGGAATTCAAAGAATTTGCAGTCAAAGGTAACGCCATCGACCTGGCGGTAGGCGTCATCATCGGGGCAGCGTTCGGAAAAATTGTCACCTCCATCGTGGAGGATCTTCTCATGCCGCCGTTGGGCAGAGTTCTCGGTAACCTTAACTTCGCCGATTACTATTTCCCGCTCTCGGACAAGATCACACCAGGGATGTCGCTGGATGCAGCGAAGAAAGCCGGCTTCCCCGTATTTGCCTACGGCAATTTCATCACCGTCTTGATCAATTTCCTGATCGTCGCCTTCTGCATTTTTCTGGTGGTGAAAGCGATCAACAAATTGAAGCGCCCCAGCCCGTCGGCCGCGCCTGTAGCGAAAGATTGCCCGGCCTGCGCCATGTCAATCCCGATCAAGGCAACGCGTTGTCCGCATTGCACGAGTGATCTCGGGAGCGTCCGCGCCTAGGCGGATCGGCCGATCTGTGAGCGATGGCGAAACAATTGCGGCTCTGCCGTTCAAATTAGCATCGAGGTCCGAGCCGGACTGGCACGACTGCTCGATCCACCCAACAATCCCTCTCGATCGACCAACAAGATTCGGTTCGGCGTACAAAGCCAGATCCGATCCTGTTCACGCTCTATCCACTCGGTTCCTGGCGCCCACGGCGAAAACGCCGGTAAAATCCAGCAACCCGATTCCTGCACCAGCGCGGGAAATTTTAAACGCAACCCCGCGCCATCGTGCAAAGTCGCCGCCGGATGAAAATGCCCGATGATCTGGATGCGCCCATTTTGCTCTCGTTCGCAATCGCCGTGATGGAATTCGAACCGATCCGTAGTGAAGGAATCGCGCAGGTCCGCTGTAAGGCGTTTGATTTGAGTGTCGTGGTTGCCGGCGAGAAGAACTACGTCGCACTGCTCGCGCAGACGCGTAACCAACGAGAAGAATTCGCGGGCGCCGTTTTTATCATGAACGAGATCGCCCAGCAGAATCAGAGTCGCGGGATGATAATCGTGAAGCAATTGGCTCAATCGGGTCTCGATCGATTCCATTCCCCAAAACGGTACGAGACGCCCGGCCACGCGCTGGCTTAGCTCGAAGCCAAAGTGCAAATCGGCAATGGCGAGCCACTTTTCCTGCTCATGGAAAAGGGCCAGACGCGAATCCAGGAGCACACTTTCTGCTATTAAAGCTTGCGACTGTGAAAACGCACGCATGGGAAGAGGGGCGGAAATTAGGGCTTGCCAGCTACGGCTTCAATTCATATTCAGCGCAGATCCGAGTACAAGCGACATCGTTGCGACTTGCTCTCGCATGTCTCACCGGTGCATTTCTCGCAAGTTGCGCAACCCAACCCACCGCGAGCCGCAACAGCGTGAAATCGAATCGCATGAACGTGCGCACGACGGCGTATTGCGTCCACGAGCGGGGCGGCGGAGGACGACGCAACGCGGTCGGCGAATATCTTTCGGGCCGAATTGTTCGGAGCGCTGCTTCTGACTGGTCGCGCTTCCCGCTCGGAACCCGCTTCAAAATCGTCGAGACCGCCGAGGAGTACGTGATTGATGACTACGGCACCGCTTTGGTCGGTACCAATACGATTGATCTGTACAAACCGTCGCGATTGGAAATGAAACGCTGGGGCGTGCGCCACGTGGATATCGATATTTTGCAATGGGGCTCGGAGGAACAGAGTATCAAAGTGTTGAAACCGCGGGCGAAGCACACCACCCCGCACCGGATGCTGATCGCGCTGGCGAGCAAGAAAAAATCATCGCAACTCGCGGATCGCGAACTTTAATTCTGCCGGCAAGGTTGGCAGAATCGCGCCGCGATGAAAATTCTCGTTGTCGGCGGCGCCGGTTACATCGGTAGCATTTGCGCGGAGGCATTGCTCGATCAAAAGCACGACGTCGCCATTTTTGATAACCTGAGTGAGGGACATCGTCACGCGGTTGATCCACGGGCAGAATTTATCGAGGGCGATCTGGCCGATAGAGAGGCGACGGCCGACGCTCTGGCGCGCTTGCGACCAGAGGCGGTGATGCATTTCGCCGCCAATGCGCTGGTGGCCGAGTCGATGCAGAATCCATCGAAATATTTTCGTAACAACATCGCAAACGGCCTCAACCTTCTCGATGCCATGATCGCAGCGGAGGTGAGATCGCTCGTTTTCTCCTCCACCTGCGCGACCTTCGGTCCGCCAGAACGTCTGCCGATCGATGAAGAAACGCCGCAGCGCCCGATCAATCCCTATGGCGAGTCTAAACTGGCATTCGAGAAAATTCTCCGCTGGTACGATGCCATTCACGGGCTCCGGTTTGTGTCGCTTCGTTACTTCAATGCCGCTGGTGCATCTGAAAAGTTCGGGGAAGATCACCGCTTCGAAACGCATTTGATTCCAAACGTGCTCAAGGTCGCGTTGGGACAAAAACCGCAGGTCGAAATTTTCGGGACGGATTACGAAACGCCCGACGGCACCTGCATTCGCGATTACATTCACATTATCGATCTGGCCCACGCTCACATCCTCGCGCTCGAGGCTCCGACCAGCGCTTCTTACAATCTCGGCACCGGCGGTGGCTCCAGCGTGCGCGAAGTGATCGAGAGTTGCCGCAAAATCACCGGGCGGTCCATCCCAGTTATGGAAAAACCGCGGCGCCCAGGCGATCCGCCGCGCCTGATCGCGTCATCCGAAAAAATCAAACGTGAGCTCGGCTGGCGCCCGCAATTCCAGACTCTCGATGCCATTGTCGATAGCGCATGGAAATGGCATCAAAAATTTCCGCGCGGTTACGAAGATTGACGCGCTGATCTGGGGAGCGCAGGCTGCCAGCCGGCTCTTTTCGGCCGCTGGCCGAAAAGCTTCTGCGAAAATCGATTGTTCAAGTCGACCTTTTGTCGCCGGCAAGCTGCCGACGACTGCAGGCTAACAGCCTGCGCCTCCCAGAATCTAACGCGCAGCGACGTAACAAAAAAAAGGCGCCCGCTGGCGAACCAGCGGGCGCGCAATTCTAATTTTGTTTGTCGCTGATTAAGGCCTTGTTGTTGTGGTGGTGGTAGTTTCTTTCTTCTCAATCACCTCGCTGACTGGCCTTGTCAGCACGACCTTGCGAACGACCATGCGTTCTCCTTCCTTCACGTAATAGACGGTTGCCGGCATGTCCGGACGAACTGCCGACCATTCCACCGTTCTGCCCGTCGGGTCGACGATGGTGGTTCTCTTGGTGTAATAATATTTCACCGGCTCCGCCGTCGTGGTGGTGCGGAAACTGATGTAGTCTGAGGCTGGCGCGGCCGCGATTGTTCCGACGCTCGTTGTCGTAGCCGATTCCGTCGTCGTCGTGCCAGTCACCGGGTCGGTGGATCTTGTTACGGTGGTCGTCTCTTGCGCCACCGCCGTAGTCAAAGCCAACGCGCTGATTGCTCCGACTGCCAACATTTTGCTTAATCTGTTTTCTTTCATGTTTGTCCTTTGCTTTGTTAAACGGATGCTCCCCGTCGTGACTAACTTTGACTGCTTTCGGACGGGTCTTATTCAACCGCAAAGAAGGTTCGTAGATTCCGAGGTCAGCGGACGCATCTCCAGGCGTTACGCCCCAATGATTTCCCTTCGTTTTTGAACCTGTATGCAACCCCTTACCGGATTCCGCGATTTTCTTCCCGCTTCCTGCGCGGAACGAAATTACATCTTCGCGAAATGGCGCGAGGTCGCAGGCCGTTACGGCTTCGTGGAATTCGACGGACCAGTGCTGGAAGAGCTCGATCTCTACAAAAAGAAATCGGGCGACGAGATCGTCCGGCAATTGTACGAATTCGTTGATAAAGGGGAGCGCGCCGTAGCGTTGCGGCCTGAAATGACGCCCACCCTGGCGCGGATCGTCGCAGCGGAACACCGGCAATTCCGCAAGCCGTTGAAATGGTTCTCGATTCCGCAGGTGTTTCGTTATGAGCGCCCGCAACGGGGACGTTTGCGCGAGCATTTCCAGCTCAACTGCGACATCGTCGGCGAAGAATCCGCCGAAGCAGACGCGGAATTGATCGCGCTGGCCATTGATGTCGTGCGCGTCTTTGGTTTTACCTCGCAGGATTTTGTTGTGCGCATCAGCGACCGGGAGTTTTGGACGGAATTACTCAAGCTCGAGAAAGTGCCGCCTGATCGCTGGGAAGAAATGTTGCAAACGATCGATAAATCGGAGCGCGAGCCGCGCGAAAAAACCGAGGAACGACTCGGGAAATTAGCGGGACCGGTCTTCGAGATTTTCGAGAAAGGCGGCGAAAGCGTGAAGCTCAACAACATAATGGAAAACCTGCGGCTGCGCGGTCTCGCCGATTTCGCCAAAATTGATGTCCGCATCGTCCGCGGTCTCGCCTATTACACTGGAATCGTTTTCGAAGTCTTTGATCGCGCAGGCAAGTTTCGTGCGATTGCCGGCGGCGGGCGATACGACCAACTGATTGCACAACTAAGCGACAACGCCGTTTCCATGCCCGCGCTGGGCTTCGCCATTGGCGACGTCGTCCTCGGTGAAATGATTCGCAGCCACGCCGCTGCTCGCGCGCAAATGGAAAAAACGATTGAGACCGAACGCGCGATCGAGATTTATGTGGTCATCGCGAAAGAAGAACAGCGTGGAAATGCCATTGCCATGATGCAGCAACTGCGTGATCGCGGATACCGTGTCGATTACTCCTTGGCGGCGGCGAAAGTAGCGCGCCAATTCCGATTGGCCGAGCAAAGCGGCGCGCGCCTGGCCGTCGTTTTCGGCGACGAATGGCCGCAAGTGGGAGTGAAAGATCTCGTCAGCGGCAAGCAGGAATCCGTCGCGCATGAAGAATTATTTGCGCGACTCGCTACCTTCCCGACTTTGTCATCCCGAGCGTAAGTCGAGGGATCCCGCGGTGATTCCTTAAAGGTTGCATAACGAGATTCCTCGACTTCGCTCGGAATGACAGAACAAATGTACCGCACCCATCATTGTAACGAACTGCGCAAAACCGATATCGGCCGTGAGGTCAAACTGGCCGGCTGGGTGGCGGTGCGGCGCGATCATGGCGGCGTCATTTTCATCGATCTGCGCGATCGCGAAGGATTAACTCAGGTCGTTTTTCGCCCGGAAGAAAACGCTGAGGTAGCAAAGCAATCCCACAGCTTGCGGACGGAAGACGTCATTCAGGTTTGCGGAAAAGTCGCGCCGCGTCTGCCTGGCACCGAAAACCCAAAGCTGGCGACTGGCGACATCGAAGTGCTCCCGCAATCGCTCACGGTTTTGAATCGCGCCGAGAATCTCCCGTTTCAGCTCGATGCCGAACTGAGCAATGAAGATCTCGAGCTGACCTATCGCTATTTCGATCTGCGCCGGCCGCGCCTCTCCCATAATTTGCAAACCCGGCATCGCGTCACCCAGGCAACTCGGCAATTTCTCGATTCGCAGGGGTTCCTTGAAATCGAGACTCCGATTTTGAGCAAAAGCACTCCGGAAGGCGCGCGCGATTTTCTCGTCCCCAGCCGGTTGCTGCCGGGAAAATTTTACGCGCTGCCACAAGCGCCGCAGCAATACAAACAATTGCTGATGGTTGCCGGGATGGAAAAATATTTCCAGATCGCGAAAGCATTTCGCGATGAAGATTTGCGGGCCGATCGCCAGCCGGAGTTCACCCAGATCGACATTGAAGCGTCCTTCGTCACACCTAGCGATATTTATGCACTGACCGAGGGAATGCTGGCGGCAATTTTCAAGACTGCACGCGGGATCGAAATCCCCACGCCATTCCCGCGGCTGACCTATCGTGAGGCCATCGATACCTTCGGTAGCGACAAACCGGATCGCCGTTTCAACATGAAACTGATCGATCTCGGAAGCGTCTTTCGCGGCAGTCAGTTCAAGGTTTTCCAAAGCGCACTGGCTGAGGGCGGCGTGGTCAAGGCGATCAACGCCAAGCATTTCGCCGGTATCACCATCGGCCAGGTCGATGAAATGACCGCGATCGCGAAAACGTTTGGCGCGAAAGGTCTGGCCTTCATCAAGGTGGAGAACGGCGAATGGAAATCGCCGATCGTGAAATTCTTTTCCGAGGCGGAAAAGGAATCGCTGCGCACGAGATTACAAATCGAAGAAGGCGATTGTATTTTTTTCGCCGCCGGAAAATGGGAGATCGCCTGCGAAGTGCTTGGCCGGATTCGATTGCGCATAGCAGAGATCCAAGGTTTGACTTCTGTTAAACGCCGGTCCGGCTCGGACTTGGACTTTCTGTGGGTCACCGATTTTCCACTCATGCAATGGAGCGCGGAAGAAAATAAATGGAACGCGGTGCATCATCCATTCACTCGACCGAAAGCGGAAGATCTTTCGTTGCTTGAGCAAAAAAAATTCGCCGAAATGCGCGCCGATGCCTACGACGTTGTCCTAAACGGCGTCGAGATCGGCGGCGGCAGCATCCGCATTCACGAGCCGGAGCTACAGGCGAAAATGTTCGAAGCATTGGGGGTGAGCGCGGAAGATCAGCAGGCAAAATTTGGTCATTTGCTGCGCGCATTTCGCCTCGGCGCACCGCCGCATGGAGGCATCGCTCTGGGTCTCGATCGCCTCGTCATGCTGATCTGCGGCGAAGAATCCATCCGCGATGTGATGGCGTTCCCAAAAAATAATCGCGGCCAGGAATTGATGACACAGTCGCCCGCCGAGGTCGATTCACGCCAGTTGCGCGAACTCGGGATCACGCTCGCGAAGCAAAAATTGTAGGGCGGCCATTTTGGCCGCCAACGAAAAGAAATGGCGGCGAAGATCGCCGCCCTACAATTCTCCGTAATCGATGAGGTACGGCCAATCTTCCCATCGCTCTACCAGTCCCGCACGAACAGGATTTTCCCGGATGTAGAACCATTTGGATTCTGCGAATTCATCTCGTCGCAGCAGCCGATCAAATACACCCTCCTGCCATTTCCATGCTGCTTGGGTTTGACTCCGCACGAAGCGCTTTAAGCCGGCAGAAAACTGGGTGATCTTGGCCTCACGATCCTTTGTCGGACACACCAAAGCATGAAAGTGATCCGGCATCGCAACTGCAGCGATCGCACGCCAATTTTCGTTTGCGCGACAGAATGTTTGGATTGCGTCGAACGCTGTTGGATTAGCAAGGACAGATCTGCCTTCCTCGACGCACAGCGTGATGAAATAAGTGACGGTCTGGTGATCTCTAAGCCAGACCGAGATTCGCGGTGGACGCGCCATTCCTTCGATTGTAGGGCGGCCATTTTGGCCGCCAAGAAAAAGAGACGGCGGCGAAGATCGCCGCCCTACAATTTCAATACCCCAAGGCCTTTTTGCGCTCCGCGGCCGTCGGCAGCGGGTCCTTGCGGATCGTGATTGCCTCCGCGCCCGAGTCTTTCAGCTGCCTGGACTGAACCGCGTTGAACTCCACATCTTTGGTGAATTCCGGCGGAAGGTCCGCCTCCGCATAGATGGCGTGCACCGGGCATACGTCCACACACGCCATGCAATCAATGCAATCCTCCGGGTGAATAACCACCTGTTTCTCCAGTTCATAGAAACAAGCGACAGGACACACCTCTACACAGTCGGTGAACTTGCATCCGCTACATTTGTCAGTCACGACGTGAGGCATGGGATAGTGTGGTTCAGGGTTGCGCTAAGGGAGTGGAGTTAACCCTCAACTAATTCAGTGGTGGTCGCTTGGTCAATCCCTGTCTCATATCAGACTAAACTCCTGCCGGGTGATGTTCGCGGGTGGTGCGGAACAAAATCGCCACGAAAAAGGTGACGATGGTGCCGAAGCAGATCCACCACGGAAATTCCATGACGGGCAACCATTCCGGTTGGGAATAGAGCTGACTCCCGAATATTTTGGCCAGATTGTTGGGAAGTCCGCTCAAAATCGTGACCACGATAAAGCCGGCAATCATGGCAATGAAATTGCCGCGATCATTCCCGCGCGTTTTCGTCAGCATGCCGGCGAGAAAAATTCCGAGAACGGAGCCGTAAGTGTAACCATAAATCCCGAGCACAATCGGAATGATGCGCACAGTCGGCCGGACGATGACAAAGTAAGAGGTGGTCGAGGCAACGACGATCATCAGAATCGAAAACCCGACTGTAGCCCAACGGACCGCGCGCAGACTATCTACACCGTTGGCGCCTGGGCGAATGTAGGTGACGTACCAGTCGCGGGTAAAACTAGTAGCCAGCGCGTTGAGCGCAGTGCTAAGCGAACCCATGGCGGTCGCGAAAATCCCGGCGAGCAACAGTCCGCGCAGGCCCACCGGCATTTCATAAAGGATATAGTGACAAAAAATTTCGTTCGGCGTTTTCGGTACTACATGGTCCTGATGGGTTTGATAAAAAACCCAGAGCAGGACGCCGATGCTGAGAAAGGTGAATGCGATCGGAATATCGGCCAGTCCCGACATGATGAGCGAGCGCCGGCTCCGTCGCACATCGGGTGCGGTCAACATCCGCTGGACCATGTCCTGATCCGTGCCATGCGTTGACATGGTCATAAAAGTGGAGCCGATCAGTCCGGCAAAAATGGTGTACTCGATGGCAAACATTCCTTTCCATTTGTCCCAGCCATGTTTCGCCGGGTCGAGGCCGGTGGTGATGAAATCGGATAAATGGAACGGGCCACGGTGTTCCACGATTGAGTGCCAGCCGCCGGGAATGGCTGAATAAAGCAGTCCGAGCGCGACCAGGGCGCTGCCGATCATGATTGAAGCCTGGATGAGATCCGTCCAGATGACCGCCTTGATTCCGCCAAGGGTGGTGTAAATCGCAGTTAGAAGAACAATGGCGACGGTGGCTCCGACATAAATCCACAACGTTTCCGTTTGGGTCGGCCGGACCCCGCGGATCATTTCGTAAGCAAGAGCGAGTGCGATAGCAGCGACATACAAACGCGCGCCTGATGCGAGCAATCGCGTAAAAAGAAATATGGCGGAGGCTGCGTTCTTGGTCCCGACTCCAAACCGCGCGGTTAGATATTCGTAGATCGAGAAAACTTTGTAATCGTAATACGGCTTTATGAAAATGAAGCTAACGAGGATGCGAGCAATGATGGTGCCGAGCGCGAGCTGCAGGTAAGTGTAGTTGCGCTGAGTGTAGCCCTCGCCCGGGGTACCAAAAAATGTCCCGGCGCTGGTTTCAGCCGCGATCAGCGAAGCCAACACCGCCCACCACGGAATTTGTCGCCGGCCCAGCGCAAAATCTTCCAAATCGCGCTCCTTCCGGCCCATGCGCAGGCCGATGGCGATGATGATAAAGAAATAGAGGAAAAGAACGAGGCAATCGATCGCGAGCTTCGCGTTCATCCAGTCGTTAGGTGACAGAATTTCCGGAACGCGCAAGGTGGATCGCGCGTTCCGTCGCGCGATGTTAAAGAATAGCATCGAGGTCCGAGCCGGACTGGCTCGACTGCTCGATCCACCAATGGACCTGACAAGAATCGAAGCGCCAGACTTCGAACTGGCCATGACCTTGAATTCCGGCCAGGTATTTCACTGGGAAAAAATCGGCGACGGTTTTTACGGGATGATTGGCGATCGAGCGGTTTACGTGGAGCAGCGCGGGGACATTTTGAAAGTTCGTTTTGGCGAGACGCGCGCGCTACCCAAGGTCGTCGCGCGTTATTTCGCGCTCGATCATCCACTAGAAGAAATCTGCGCGTCGTTCCCGCGCGACCCGGTCATGGATGCGGCGCGCGATTTTTGTCGCGGCCTTCGGATTATTCGACAGCCACAATGGGAATGCCTGGCCACCTTTATCTGTTCTTCGATGAAACAGGTGGCGCACATCCGGCAAATCTCACAGGCGTTACGCCAGCGATTTGGGCAAAGGAAACAAATCTGCGGAGGGGAAGTGTTTTCATTTCCGTCGCCCGAGGCGCTGGCCCGGACGACGGAAAAAGAGTTGCGAAAATGCGGGTTGGGTTATCGCGCGAAGAATCTGTTGGCAACAGCGAAGCACGTCGCGTCCGGAGAGGCGGATCTCGACTCTTGGAGAGCGCTCTCCGAGCGTCAATTGCGGGAGCGACTGTGCGAGCTTCCCGGCGTAGGGATGAAAGTGGCGAATTGCGTCATGCTATTCGCCTACGAGCGAATCGCCGCATTCCCCGTTGATGTTTGGATCGAACGAGTCTTGCGCGAAAGCTATTTTGTCCGGGGGCGAAAAGTCACGAGCAAGGCAATGGCGGAATTCGTTTCGAATTACTTCGGCGCACACGGTGGCTACGCGCAACAATATCTGTTTCATCATGCGAGATTGACCGGGAAGGGGAAATCGCGAGGTCGCTCGATCGACTGTTGTCATCAAACATAATGATGAAGCCCAAATAATGAATCCCTGAGGTGCCGGAACCCTTGGGACTCCCCGAGGATGACACCGAGTAGGGACTGCCTTATTTTAGCTTGGAGCGAACTGAACGGGCGCAGGCGATGCTAGTTCTAATGTAAGCCCGAAACGAGGGCCTTTAATTAATGCAGCCTAGAAGCGAACGACAGAAAATCCTGTGGGCGGTATTCCTTTCGCTCCTGCTGCATCTGGTAGTGGGCGTTTCCATCGCTTCTTTCGGGGATAAACTTCAACCCTCACTTCCCGAGGATGAGAAGCCGGCGGAATTAACCATTGTCGATGTCGCTCCAATGCCGACCCCACCGACCGGGCCAAAGAACACGCCATTTATCGACACGACGGAGCAGACAGAGACAAAGGAAGAGCCTAAGGAAAAAACGTTCGAATCAAACGCGAATTCGATCGCGGCCAGTGAATTGCCGGCATTAGGAATCGCGCCCATCCCGACGCAGGAGGGAAAAGAACTGCGGACGATGGATTTAAAAAATCGCCAGCACTCATTGGACGGCGAAGGCGCGCAAGCGCAGCCCGTTTCGCGCCCGGCGCCGGCGCCAAGCATAACGCCGCAGGCAACGCCACAACCAACCCCCCCGCCATCGCCCAGCGCCACACCTTCTCCTACGCCCCAGCCGACACCGACACTGACACCTATACCAACACCGACACCGACACCGACCGGCGATTTACTGGCAATGTTCCGCGCTAGTCCGCCGCCGACGGCGCGCACGCCCGGGCCAGAAAAAGAGATCCGTTCTCCTTCCCCAAAAGCAGCACCAACACCAGTGTCGCGCCCGCCTGCATCGTCGGCGTATCGACGCGAGCAAGTACAAGAGCGAATGGCTGGGAACGTTTCGAAGCGGGGAGTTTCATCGGTAAACGCCGTCGGCACACCGCTTGGCCGCTATGAGAAGAAGGTCTACGACTCAATTGGAAAGCGCTGGTACGCGCTTTGTGATGCAAATCGCGACCGTGTTGATATTGGGACAGTGCATGTACAGTTTGTGGTCGCGCCAAATGGGAAGATCAACGATATCAAAGTAACTAGCGGTGGAACGTCCGCATCGTTCACGAACCTTTGCCTGCAATCGATTCAAGAAGCAAAACCCGAAGCTATTCCCGAAGACGTTATGGCCGTACTACCTCCGGATGGATTACCGGGTGAGATTAGCTTCACCGGTTTTCAAAATCCTTAATCTTACATGAGCGAAGCCCTGAGTAACCTCATTGGTTTTTTCCAACGCGGCGGCCTTTTCATGTGGCCACTGCTCATTTGCTCGATCGTTGCGCTAACGACAATTATTTTGCGCGGTTTCGCGCTGCGGGAAAAGAACGTCATGCCACTGGTGATCGAGAGCGAGATCGAGCGACTACTGCCGGGCGGCAGCGCCGAGCGGTTGATGCGAATTGTCGAGAACGACCAATCTTCCCTTGGGCGAATCGTGCGAGTCGCGCTGCAGCATTTACGCTCGCCCCGCTCCGAGAATGTTGAGGCGGTGCAAACGCGCGCGCGTCACGAGATGGTGATCCTGGAAAAGGGCCTGATCGTGCTGGAAGTGATCGTGGGTATCGCGCCGTTATTAGGTCTGATCGGCGCCGTTTCAGGGTTGGTGCACGTTTTCTCGCACCTCGGATTAAGCTCGGGCGCGTCCGACACGCGCCAAATTGCCCTTGGCATTGCGGAGGCGTTGAATGCGACCGTCTTCGGCCTTTCCATTGCCGTGCCAACGCTGGTCGCCTTCAGTTATTTTTCAAAAAAGGTCGAGGTCATGTCGGTCGAAATGGAAACGCTGGTGGTGGAGCTGATCGCGAAATGTTATTTCGGGCGGGGCGCGCAGGAAGGATCGCCGCCGGTGCGGATGACGGCGCGAACACAAGTGTTAACAAGCTAGTCGGGATAAGATGAATTTCGCTGTCCGGAAGCGGCGGGCGCCCTCGATCATTATCGTTTCGCTAGTCGATATCCTCATAATCCTCCTCATCTTTTTCGTGGTCTCGACCACATTCAAAAAGGACCAGCCGGAAGTGCAGATCAATTTACCGGAATCGAAAACAGCGACGAAAGCGCCGGCCGAGCTGGAGCACGCTATCGTCACGGTAGATGAAACCGACGCAGTGAAACTGGATGGTCAGTCTATCGAGGTGAGCGAACTCGAGGGCGCGGTCCGGAACCTTTCGCCGACAAAAAAAGCATCACTTGCCCTGCAAGCGGACAAGAAGGCGTCATTTGGAACAATCGTCAAAGTAATGGACGCCTTGAAACTGGCAGGTGTGCGAAATCTTCCGGCGTTCACTCGCGAGTAAAAATGAAACTAGCCATTCGGAAGTACGGCGATCCGGCGCTGCGCGCAAAAGGGAAACGGGTAGCGGAGATCGACGACGCGATCCGTGAACTCGCTAACAACATGCTGGAAACGATGCGTGGAGCGAACGGGATTGGTTTGGCGGCGCAACAAGTAGGCCACGCGCTTCAACTCACTGTTGTCGATATTTCAGCGGTGGAAGATCGGCCGAGCGCAATGGCGTGGAACGGCAAGGAAGTAGATCCGAAGGAGCAGATGCCACTGGTGTTGCTCAATCCACAAATTCAGACCGGGCCGGAAAAAGAGATCGCTTCGGAAGGTTGCCTCAGTTTTCCCGAAATTTCAGCTGAGATCGAACGTGCGGACTGGGTTAAAGTACAGGCCCAGACCCTGATGGGCGAGACGGTCGAAATTGAGGCGACCGGATTACTAGCGCGCGCGCTGCAGCACGAGATCGATCATCTCAATGGTATCCTCTTTATCGACCGAATGAGCTCGGCGGCGAAAGCGAGTGTGTCGAGCCGGCTGAAACGTCTGCAAAAAGATACCCAACGTGGCCTAACGACAAGTAGACAACCGCGCGCGGTAGAACCAGCGCTCTGAATATAGCCCGGCGAGGATGCCCTCATCCTAATCTTCTCCCGCCGGGAGAGGGAACCACCTCGCCCTTTGGGAGATTATGGGTTTAGCATTGAGCGACGTCTCATTAACACCCTGCTTTAGCTGGGTGTTACGCGGCGGTCGTCGCTATTGAAACCGTTTCAACGGCTTTAATCATCGTGCCACTTCAACTCGTATCGCTTGACGAACAGTTTGAACTCCTCAGAAAAACTTTTCTTGCGATGGTGCTCCTCCTGATTGGCGATGTACTTGGCCACTTCGCCAACCCCGGAATGAGAAACCGAGAAGGCGCCGTACCCGCGCCCCCATCCGAACTTCCCCGGGATCAGGTTGCTCTCGCTGATCCAATGGGAAGAGCTACCCTTGAAAAGCTGCATCATTTCCTCAAGGCATAGATGAGTGGGCAGATCCACCAAAGCATGTACATGCTCGGGGTTCACGTAATTAATTTTCATATAAATGCCCTTCTGGGCTGCATAACTGGAGAGGTAGGCGGAAACCTTGGACGCCGCAGCCTTGGTAAGGATCGGCCTGCGCTCCAACG
>Ga0137415_10002975_pt1 | contig 16785 bp, 15 predicted proteins | sample CZODoug3_1_1_16f_FD_183082 | JGI IMG/M metagenome (GOLD analysis project Ga0137415, IMG submission 183082) | Vadose zone soil fungal communities from Angelo Coast Range Reserve, California, USA - CZODoug3_1_1_16fungal (Hybrid Assembly) | ecosystem: Environmental > Terrestrial > Soil > Vadose...
GAGATCGCTGGGCTCCCGCCGATCGAACGCGTGAAGGCGCCCCTACACCCGGACTTCTCCGGCCGAGGCGTGCGCGAGATCCCCGCGGGTCCGAAGGTCCAGGTGGCCCGCGAGGACTTCCAGAAGTTCCGCGGCCAGGAAGTTCGGCTCAAGGACTTCTGCAACGTTGTCCTGGACCATCGCGCCCGATTCGTCTCGATGGAGAACAAGGAGATCCCCAAGATCCAGTGGGTCACCCACGGGGTGAATGTCCATCTCCTCCTGCCGGACGCAACCGATTCGCCAACACCGGAGACAAGACGCGGCCTCGGCGAACCCCTTGTCGCGACTCTCAAGGTCGATGACGTCGTGCAGTTCGAGCGCGTGGGCTTCGCGCGGATCGATCACGTGAGTAAGGCCGAGGTGCGGGCGTACTTCGCGCATCGATAAACGATTCGCTGGTCCTAGGCCGATTTCACTTTCGCCCACCTCTCCTGGAGGGACGATGATGTCCGTCTTGGCTTTCCACTCAATTGGGTAGAAGATGACTGGTCGCGCTCGCTCCCTCCGACGGGCCCGGAAACAACGGCAAGCTCCGATGCACGGCTTCATTGTGACATGGGATGTCGATGGCGCCAACACAGCGACGTGTGGGAAGGTCCGACGATTTGTGTTCGGATACACATCTCGGAAAGAGAGGTAAGGCGTACCGTTACGCCGGGCTTGTCGAACGAGACGGAGTCAGGTACCTTGGGCAATCTGTGCTCTTTGTATCGCCACCGACGCTCGGGCTGCTGACCGAGTACCTACGCCGCGAAGGGATCGGCCATCTGGTTATCGAGGCCTCCGTGGGTCCGATTGTGACCAATTGAGCGGAAGTCCGTTCTCCGTTCACGGCCGCGGTCCCCCGGCAACGCCGATGAGAACGGTCTCAGAGCCTCGAGACTTTCTACTCAATTGAGTAGAAATCGGCGCGGACTCGGGTGAAGCTTTTCTACCTTCCGACCTTCTCACGTTCCATGGCCCACTTCGCCAAGCGCGTGCGCTCCATCGAGCCCTCTCCCACGGTCCGCATCAGCGACCTCATCGCGGATTCTCAGGGCCAGGGGAAGAAGATCCTCTCGCTGGCCATCGGCGAGCCGGACTTCCCGACGCCCGCGCACATCGTCGAGGCGGCCAAGAAGGCGCTGGACGACGGCTACACGAAATACACCGCCGCTCCCGGAATCCGCGAGCTGCGCGAGGCGATCGCGGAAAAGTCGCTAAAGGAAAACGGGATTCCCGCGAAGCCGGAGAACGTGATCGTCGCGCCGACGAAACACACGCTCTTCATGACGTTCATGGCGCTCCTCGATCCCGGGGACGAAGCCCTGATCCCCGATCCCGGCTGGGTCTCGTACGCCCCGATGGTGACCCTCGCGGGTGCGAAGCCCGTGCCGATCCGCGCCGCGGACGAAGACGGATTCGTGCCCTCGACGGAGACAGTCGCGGAGGCGATCACCCCGCGGACCCGGCTCCTCGTGCTCAACTCGCCGTCGAATCCCGCCGGCTCGGTGTACTCCCGGGCCCAGATGCGCGGCCTCACGGATCTCGCGGCGGACCACGACCTCACCGTCGTGAGCGACGAGATCTACGAGAAGATCCTGTACGAGGGCGAGCACGTCTCGCCCGCATCCCTGGACGGCATGTTCGACCGCACCGTCACCGTGAACGGCTTCTCGAAGACCTACTCGATGACGGGCTGGCGGCTCGGCTGGCTCGTCGCCCCGACACCGATGGTCCGGCAAATCGGGAAGGTGCAGGAACACACGATCACGTGCGCGACCGCGTTCGCGCAGAAGGCGGGCGTCGCGGCTCTACGAGGTCCCGACGCTCCGTTGAAGACAATGGTCGACGAATTCCGCGCGCGCCGGGAGATCGTCCTCCGAGAGCTCAAGAACATCGACCGACTCTCGACGGATCGACCGAGTGGCGCGTTCTACGTGTTCCCGCGCGTCGACGTCGGATTGGAGAGCGCGTCCCTCGCGGAACGGATCCTGAAGGACGCAAACGTCGCGGTGACCCCGGGGAGCGCGTTCGGTGAGGCCGGGGAGGGCCATCTCCGTCTCTCGTATGCCGCCTCCCGCGAGACGATCGTCGAATGCATCCGCCGGATCGCGGGCGTCCTCAAGAGAATCTGACGAGACGGCTGCTCCGAACAAGCGAGATCGCGTTCAGCGGCCTTCCGGCAGGAGTTAAGTATCCACGTCCACTTTCGCGGGAGCGAGGGACGAAATGGCCCAAGCGAAGGGGGAGGAGATGCCGACGATCGTGCCGATGGTCGCCTACGAGGATGCCGTCGCGGCCATCGATTGGTTGGTCCGTGCCTTCGGTTTCCGTGAACGCAAAGACCAGCGGATGAAGGACCGCGACGGGCGGATCACGCACGCCGAGTTGCGACTCGGGAAAGGCCGGGTCTTCCTGGCGACGCCGACGCCGGATTACCAGGGCCCGAAGCATCACCGGGAGACGTGCGCGGCCGCCCGCAAATGGTCCGCGGTCCCATGGGTCATCGACGGGCTGCTCGTCCACGTGGACGATGTCAACCGGCACTTTGCGAAGGCGAAGGCCGCCGGCGCGACGATGCTTTCCGACCTCGAGGAAGCGCCATACGGGCGGTTATACCGGGCCGAGGATGTCGAAGGGCATCGCTGGATGTTCCTCCAGCCGTCGGCTTGAGTGCGTCACGCCCCGGTGCGGGAACTAGCCCTTCGCCCCTCGCGCTCGGAGCAGATCCGCGATCGCCACGTGTCCCTTCTCTTTCGCGTCGTCCATCGGCGTGTGACCGCCGTCTCGGACCGCATGGACGTCCGCACCGCGGTCCAGGAGCATGCGGACGACATCGAGATTGCCGTGCACCGCCGCCTTGTGGAGCGTGGTGTAATTCGCCTCGCTCCTCACGTTCGGGTTCGCCCCTGCCGCGAGCAAGATCCGCACAACCTCCGCGTGGTCGCCCGAGACGGCCGCGTCGACCGCCGTGTTCGCGAACCGACTCGGCGGCTTGAAGTTCACGTCGGCGCCGTGCTCGAGGAGGACCTTGACCGCCTCAGGTTGACCGAAGAACGCCGCGAGGCTGAGCGGGGTGAAGCCCTCCTCCGGGGTCGACTCGTTCACCCGGACGCGGGATTGCCCGAGGATCGTCTTCAACCGGCGCGCGTTCCCGACCGTTGCGGCCTCGTAGAGGTTCAACGCATCCTCCGGCGTCCGGGCGAGCAGCATCCTGACGACGTCCGCGGCCCCGTAGAAGGTGGCGGTCAGGACGAGCGTCCCGTTCGGGGTTTTCATCCGGAGGAGCGACGGATGGCGATCGAGGATTGCGGTGGCCTTCGCGAGGTCGTTCTTCTGAGCCGCCTTGAGCAGGTCGTCCTCGTCCCCCATGGCCCGTCTCCCGAGAGCGGCCGGGAACGCAGTCCCGCGCCTAAGAATGTTGCGCCGCTCAGGTGACGACCTGGGTCTCGCCGCACGAGGGGCACATGACCTCGATGGGCCGGCGGCTCGTCGACAGGTCGATCGGTTTGCCGCAGCGGCGACAGTTGATCGACATCGGCGAGGTGGGCGCGGAGCGGACGGGCCCTTCCGGCGGCGGGGGCGGGACTGCCGCTTTGCCGCCGATCGGGCCGAAGCCGCCTCCGCCTCGCCGCCAGACCGCGATCACCGCAATCAGGAGCAGGAGGAACAGGACGCTGAGGACGATCGCAAAGGCGGGGAAGCCTCCGACCTCGGTGGACCAGAACGAGCTCCCGGTCGGGCCGACCTGGACCGTCTGGAACGCGCTCGCGCCCGTGTTGAGTTCATTGGCGAACACGAGCAGGCCTCCGTTCCCGGTCCCCTGGGGGATTGTCAGGAAGAGATCCGCGGTCGGGCCCGTAGTGATGGACGAGACCGAGGCCGACGCGGTCGACAGGGCCCAACGGAACTGGCTCGGCAGCGACGCCGTGCCTTTCGCGGTCAGGATGAGGTGCGCGTGGACCGTCTCGCCGGCCGCGTACGAGGTCTTCTCGAAGCTCAAGCCGAGGACGAAGCCCGCCGCCTGGCTGATCGTCGCCTGCGCCTGGGTGCTGTTCCCTCGGTCCGTGGCGGTCACGTGGAACGTGTAGCTGCGGCTCGACGGGTTCGGGGTGCGGAACGAGAAGAACGTCGCGCTCGTGGTCCCGGACAAGACGATGACCGCGTTCGTGTCGTCGACCTCGTACGCATACGAGGGGTTCGTGATCACATGCGAGGTGACGCCATAGAAGGCGCTGATCGTGTCGCCGGGGTTGTAGTCCCCGCGATCGAGGCTCAGGGCCATGTACGCCTGCGCGACCGTCGCACTCTGCTGGCCGGCCGCGACGGTTCCCTGGCCGTCGTCCACGGTCGCCTCGAAGCGGAGGGTGCCCGTGTAGTCGAGGGCGATCGGATACCGGAACGTGGCCCCCGCGGTCGTGGTCGTGTTCAGGAGTTGGAAGAAGAAGTTCCGGACGCGCCACACGTACGTGTAGTTCCCGGGAGCGGGCGTGCGGTACACGATCGCCTGCGCCGTCGCGGTGTCGCCGCTCAGATACGACGACTTGTCGAGGACCACCGTGACGGTCATCGCCGCGGGCTGGATCGGATTCGGACTCGGGACGGCGTTCGCGGCGGGAATCAGCGCGGCGAAGGCCAGAAGCCCGATGATCAGCGCGAAGGCAATAGCACAGGCCCTCGATAGCAGGGCGGATGACATGCGGCGTCCCATCCCGGTGTCCGCAGGGAGAAACCCCGCGGACGGCGCGGCATCATGTCTGACCTACTTAATGATTTGGTCCGATAGATGTCCGACGGCCTCGGACGGTGGATTTGTGGACGGTGTTCGGTTCGAAAGCGATCCTCGTCGGGACCGCAAGACCCACGTTCAGGGTCCGACCGCGGGCGTCGCCCCGCCACCTTGGAGGCGCGCGAACAGGTCATCGGCCCGCGCTCGCCACGGGGCCGCGTCGCCGCCGCGACCTTGGGTCTCATAGAGGCGCGCGATCTCCTCGTACCGGGTCGCGAGCGAGTACGGGTTCTCGAGTCGCGCGATCATCTCGACCGACTCGAGCAGATGCGCTTCCGCCTTCGTCCAGTCGCCACGCTTCGCGAACACCAGGCCGAGGTTCGCCTTGGCGGTCGAGAGGGCGACCGGATCTCCGATCGTCTCCGCGAGCCGGACCGCGCGCTCCGCGCTTGCGGCCGCGGCCTCGACCGCCCCGAGCCGGAGGAAATTGTCGACCGCGTTCGCCAGGGCGTACGATGCGAATCGGACGTCGCCGGAACCCAAGGCAATCTCCGCGGACCGCGCGAACATCTCCGCGGCCGTCCGGGTGTCCCCTTCGTGGCTCGAGACGATCCCGAGGTTGATCTGGATCGCGGCGTCGTCTCTCGTGCCGCTCCGTACGGACGAAGAGGCTTCGAGGAGACGCGCCTTCGCGCGGGCGTGGTCCCCGCGCGCGATCAGGACGGCGCCGAGATCGGTCAGCGTCCGGACCCGCTCGCGCGAGCCGTGTGGCAAGAGGTCCGCCGCGCGCTCGAGGTGCCCCATGGCCGCCGGAAGGTCCCCGAGCTTCCGCTCCACGCCGCCGAGGGCCCGCAACGCTTCCCCCTCGACCTCCGGGACCCCGAGCGCCGAGGCCTCCCGGACCGCTTCCGCGAGGATCGACCTCGCGTCCTGGTACGATGCGAGTCGATTTGCGATCCGTCCGAGTTGAATGTGCGCTCGAAGGCGTTCGGGGGGCGTGCCGGTTCTCGCGATCCGCTCGAGCACCGCGCGCGCCTCGGCGAACTTTCCGAGGAACATCTGCGTCTCCGCCAGGATGGCGTCGAGCCTCGAATCCTGCGGAACCCGGAGGAGGGCGGCCTCCAGGTCTCCCGCCCTTGCGCTCTCCGCGAACGCCGGTCCGACGTCGACGAGCCGGGCGACCGCGGCCCCGAGGTCCCCAGACTCGATCCGATGGTACGCCTCTTCGAGGACGTCTTGTCGGCTCGCCCAGTAGGAGGCCGCGCGGACGTGCGCTTCCCGTCGGGGCACGTCGCCCATCCGTCGGAGGAAGAACTCCTTCACGAGGTCGTGCAACAGATAGCCCTCGTCGCGATGGTGCAGGAGCGCGCGGCGCACGAGTCGCCGGAGCTGCGAGAGGGTCGCCCCGAAACTCTCCGGGGAGCGCGCCGGGCGACGCAAGACCGCGAACGTGCAGAGGAGATTCTCCGACGCGCCGTCGAGGTCCTCGAGGACCGTGTCGAGCACGTAGCGCTCCGTTTCGACCGCTCCCGCGTCGAGCCCGCTCGCGGCGAAGAGCTCGAGGGCGAGCGGGTGTCCACCCGTCGCGGCGACGACCCGGGGCACGTCGTCCGGTTCCAAGGAGGCCCCGCGGGATGCGAGCAGCTCCGCGGCGGATTCGTCGTCGAGGCCTTCGAGACGGAGTTCGAGGACGCGTCCCCGCGCGACGTCGGGCGGCTCGAAGAACGTCGGCTGCGCGCGGCTCGCGACGAGGATCTTCGCGTCCAACGGATGCTCGACGACCGCCCGGAGGAGGGCGTCGGCAGCGGGGCTCGCGTGGAGGTCATCGATCGCGATGACGCAGCCCGCGAGATCCTCCCGGAGGACCGCGATCACTTCGATCGGGTCGTACGCCGGGCGCGTGATGGCGGCCTTGAGCCGTCGGCGGTTCTGGTGTGCGAGGAAGTCGGCGAACGAACTCAGGAGGCCGTGCGCATCGTCGTGGGCGTACACGCGCCGCAGGAGCTTCGGCCGGCGTTCGTCCACGAGGACCCGCGCGAGGAGCGCGGACTTTCCGATGCCGGCGACGCCGATCACCACGGCGACGGCCCTCGAGTCGGAGGCCAGCCATCCCTCCAGGATGCGACGCTCGTCTTCGCGGCCGAAGAACGTCCGGCTCGGGACCGCGGCCGGCTTGGTCGGCTCCGGTCGGGGCAGCTCGACAACGTCGGAGGCGAGGATCCGCTGGACGGCCTCGGCCTCCCGCAGGCCGGCGTGGCGCAACGCGTCGATCGCCTCGGCCCCGAGGACGGTCCGGCGACCTTCCACGGCCGACAGCTCGATCGTCCGGGCCCGCGCGTGCTCTCTCATCCGCCGGGAGATCTCTTGGCCCGCCGGCGTCAGCTCGTACACCTTCCGACGCGAACGGGCGTTCGCGACATGGGCCATCCGCTCCTGCACCTTGCCCGTCGACTTGAGTCGTTTCAACTCGAGCGCGACGTGTGCGCGGCTCAACAAGAGGGCGTTCGCGATGCCGTCCTGGGTCATCTCGACGGGGCATTCGTACGAGTCCGCGTGACGCAGAAATCCGGAGAGGTGGACGAGAATCCTCTCTCCCACGGTGACACTGGGCACTCCCTCCGCCCCCTCCGATGCGGATAACGGACAGTCGTTACTTAACCATGTGGGCCGCCGGTGCCGTTTTCCCGATTTCCTCCCGGCAGCCACGCGGACGAGCGGCCGATCAACGGTCCCGGGAGAGCCGCTCGACGATCGCGGGCAACTCGTTGAGGTCGCGCGCTTCGGCGTCCGGCGCGGGATCGGCGGGACCCCGACGAAGGGCTGCGCGGTTGACCCACACGGTCCGCATTCCGAGCCGCGAGGCGCCCTCGACGTCGGCCACGAGGGAGTCTCCCACGTGGATCACGTCGTTCGGCCGGACCCGGAGGGATTCGAGGGCCGCTTCGAAGATTCGCGGGCGCGGTTTGTACGTCTGCGCCGACTCCGACGTGATCACCGCGTCGAACCGCAGGCCGTTGCGTTCGAGGATGTCCAAGAGGAACTCGTGATCCGCATTCGAGACGACGGCCCGCGGGACGCCATCCAGCGCATCGAGGATTCGCGGGACTTCGGCGTATGCTTTCGCTTCTCGCCACAACGCGACGAGCCGATCCACATACGGCACGGGGGTCGCCTCGATGCCGTACTCGCGAAACGTCTTGCCGAGGCTGTCTTCCGTGATCTCCGCCAACGTGAGGAACGGGGCGGTCTCCGCAGCGAAGAAGTGACGGTCCCACGTCGCGAGGAGGGCCTCCGCGTCGAGGCTCGGCCGCTGATCCTCGCACACGGAGCGGGCGATGCGGATCAGCACATCCCGTCCCGTGTCGATCAGGGTCCCGAACGCGTCGAACGTGATCGCGCGCACCATCGGTTCCTCCCGAGGACGCGGTCGTCCTTATCGCTTTCGACGGCGGCCGAAGTCGCAGAGGGACTGCACCGGACATTCGGCGCACGCAGGGTTCGCGCGGCGACACAGGGTCTTCGCGTGCCGCACGAGGAGCGCGTGGTACTCCTGATACGCCGCGAGATCCCGGGGAACGTGTTCCTCGAAGTATCGTTGGATCGCGGGATATTCGCCGGTCCGGAAGAGTCCGATCCGGCTGCCGATCCGTTCGGTATACGCGTCGACGACGAAGACTGGGTGGCCGCCCGCGTAGAGGAGGATCGAGTCCGCCGTCTCCGGGCCGACGCCGTCCTGGGCCAGGAGGTCGGCGCGCACCACGTCTGTGGGACGGGCGAAGTAGCGAGCGAGGTCGCCCCCGGATCGGTCGAGGAGATGGCGGCAGAACGCCTGGAGGCGCGCCGGCTTCGTCCGGTAAAGACCAGCGATTCGCACGTGTCGCCGGATGATCGGGATGCGTGCATCGGCGAGCGCTCGGACCTCGAGGAGACGCGCCCGACGCAGGTTGCCGATCGCGGCCTCGACGTTCCGCCAAGAGGTCTGCTGCATGAGGAGAGCGCCGACGATCGCTTCGAAGGCCGTCTCGGCGGGCCACCAGTGCTGCGGTCTGTAGTAGTCGAGGAGGCGTTCGTAGACGGCTCGCGCCCGGTCCATCTCGTGGCGGCCATGATGATTCAGGGTTTGAGGATTGTCCGAGTTACCACGGGTTTAAAGGACCTCTGGCTATCCGGGCGCGTGAACCCGATCCCGATGTTCGCTTCAATCGGGGGTGTGGACGAGCTCCTCTTCCGGGCGCTCAACCTCGCCGGCACGAACGCAACCCTGGACGTCATCATGATCCTCATCACGACACTCGGCGGCACATACATCCTCGCTCTCTTCGCGATCCCTCTCTGGTTGCGCGGCCAGCGGGAGGCGACGTTCGATTTCATTCTCATCCTCGTCCTCACGGTCGTCGTCACGACGGCGATCAAGTACCTCGTCGACCGGTCGCGGCCTTGCGTCGACGTTTCGTTCGGGGCCCGGACCCTCCCCGGATACGGGTGCGTCACGGAGCCGGATCCGTCGCTCCCCAGCGGTCATGCATCCCGTGCATTCGCTCTTGCGGGGCTCGTCGGTTTGCGATTCCGCTGGCGGGCCGGAGGCGCCGGGATGGCGTTCGCGGCCCTCGTCGGTCTGAGCCGCGTCTACCTCGGACTCCACTGGCCCTCGGACATCCTCGCGGGCGCGTTCGTCGGGATCGGAATGGCGCTCCTCGTGGAGCTCGTGAGCCGACGCGTCGTGTGGTACCAACGGATCCGCAAGTGGATCGTCGAGCTCATTCCACATTGGCCTCGGCGGAAGACCGCCTAGGTCTCGCCCAGAAGGCCTTTCGCCTTCCCGAGCGCATCCGCCACCGCCTTGCCGAAGGCGGCGGTCTGTTTGTCCGCCATCGCGACGAAGAACATCTTGCCCGTGACACCGTGCACGCTGAGGATCCCGCTGTCCGAGGCGACCGTGATCCGGTTTGGAGCCTCCATCTTCATCGTCCCGTACATGACCTCGAGGGCGCCGAGCAGGGTCGCGGCCATCGTCGCGAAGTTGTCGACTTGCGCGTCGTCCGGGAGGACCCAGGCCACCGGCACCCCGGAGCGCGAGACGATCGCGGACATCTTCGCGCCCGTCCGGGAGTTGAAATCAGTGAGCAGTTTCCGGAGCGCCTCGACCGCCACGGGCACGCGACTCCCTCCGAATCGGCGGGCGATGCGCCCGACCTTATTTAGTTGTTGTTCCGGGAAACCTCTCCCGTAAAAACGGCTACCGGTGGTAGAGGACGCTGTAGTACCGGTTCTCCTTCGCGGTCCGCTCGAGTCGACCGAAGATCGCGAGCTGGTATCCGCACTTCTTGCACTTGTTGTCCTTGTCGAGGTACCAGCCGGTGATGTCGAATCCGTACCGTTTGATCGCGACCGCGCCGCAGCCTGGGCAATACGTGTGTTCGAGCGGATGGCCCGAGACGTTCCCGATGTAGACGTACTTCAGGCCTTCCTCCTTCGCGACGGCGCAGTGCTTCTCGAGCGTCTCGACGGGCGTCCAGGGGAACTCCATCATCTTGTAGTCCGGGTGGAACCGCAGGAAGTGGATCGGCGTGTCGGGGCCCAGGTTGTCGTACACCCACTTCGACAGTTTGCGCGCGGCGTTGAGATCGTCGCCGACCTGCGGAACGATCAGGTCCGTGATCTCGATGTGGATCTTCTTCGTGTCTCGCGTGTCGAGGAGCGTCTGGAAGATCGGATCCGCGTTCGGGATGTTGATGTACTTCCGGACGAAGTTCGTTTCGCCGGATCCCTTGAAGTCCACCGTGACGCAGTCGAGGAACTTCGGCATCTCCGCCACGGTCTCCGGGGTGTCGTATCCGTTCGACACGAAGATGTTCAGGAGGCCCGCCTTGCGAGCCATCATGCCGATGTCTCGCGCGAATTCGATGAAGATCGTCGGTTGGTTGTAGGTGTATGCGAGGCCCTGGCATCCTTGTTCGAGGGTCATGCGGACGACGTCCTGCGGCTCGACCTCGATACCCTCGACCTTGCGGCGCTGGGAGATGTCCGCGTTCTGGCAGTTTGCAACCGCCATGAAATTCGCAGTGTAGCTGTGGTCCTCTTCGACCTCTATATTGTAGACAGGACCGATGTACTCCTTCTCTTCGATCGATCGAATCGGCACGAGGAAGAAATCAGGGGTTTGGAGAACGCGGACTTTGGAAGCTGTCCAGGCTGCCCCGTCGGGCTCGAGAGATACCTCCTCCACCCACAGCCGAACCATGTGGTCGTCCAACCTCGAGACGACCCGGCCTTCGATTTCGTAGGTTGGTTTGTTACGAGACCTATAAACTCGAGGCATTTCCCCAAGTCCGAAAAGGACCTGGGCAACGCCGAACGTAAGAGTTTCCGACACGGAGGTGCTACCGAGGACTAGTCCACCGCCTCTGCGTTGGGTGACGTAACCGTCGCCATTGAAGTACCCCGTTGCAAAACCACGCAAGATTTCGGCGTCTCGGGAGCGTAAGATTAGTTCCGGAACCTGTTTGTTCGAACTGGCATCCCCACACAAACTTCGGAAAAGCGTCGCCAGGGATGCTCCGGGGGCAATGACGGCAACTCGATTCCTCTGACGCGAACGCCGCGTGGTCACTCCGAACACTTCCTTGAGCAGGCGCTCAACCTCTCGAAGGCGAGGCTCTTCGTGAGAGCCGAGACTGAACCAGACTGCCCCGCTGTTCGCCCGTTTGGGATGCCAGTTGACCGAGCCCTCAGCGCAGTAGTATCCGAACAACCGCGCGAGCTCCGGGGTCAATTCCAATCGGGCCGGAATCCCGTTGCCATGTTCGGCGGACCACCGAACCCGGCCATTGGTGACTTCGATCTGAACGTCGTACCGGTAGTGTGGAGAATCAGAAGCGCGCAGGATTGACTCCACATCGATTTCGCCCACTGCGTCCTCCTTGAGTCGCGGGATTGCGAGGAAGTCGCCAAGCTTCAGGTCGCTTGCCTCGACTCGGCAGACGTGCCTGCCGCCGATCGAAGCGTACACGTGATGGTCCGGAGTGCAATCGAAACCGGGCAAGTAGAAGGGCCGAACCTGGATGACGCGCCCCGAGTAGAGGTGCTCGAAAGCTTTGCTGATTCGCCGCCAGCGACCCTCGTGGGTCAGGACGGACCGACCATTCACCCGCCGGATTTCGGAGCTCTCGGTCGATTCGCCGTCCGCGAAAATCGACTCGATTGCGACGTGCCCTTGAGTTGTGAGAACGCGCGTGCCTGGAAGAAAACAGTAACGGCAAAGCCAATTACAGCCAGTCGTCGCGATGCTGAAGATCTTCGACCCAGGCCGGTAGTGCGACACGGGTTTCTTTTCGATCGGGTCGACGTGGCCCGTGATGACCCGCCCGTACACGTACAACCAGAGCTTGCCCTCGTGAACGCCGCGAATGCCGCACAGGCCGACTTGGCCCTCGCCGATCTTGCAGTAGCGGGCACACGCCGTGCACATGATCTTGTTCGTGCCCTCGACCGGCTTCCAGAGCTCGGCGACCTTCCCCATCGCCTTGCCCGGCGGCTCCCGGACATCGAGGATTTCCGGTGTCGAAATCATCGTGTGCCGGTACACTGGTCCTATCGGGTTAAAACACTTTGCGACAGGCTACCGAATCCCGGAAGAACGGAAGTGTTCCCAGCCCTTCGCCATGAGAGGCTCCTTCCCGGTTTTCGTCACGAGGATGTTGCCGCCGGAGGCCGCGACCTTCCCGATGATCGTGAGCCGTCGACGTTCTCGCAGGGACGATTCCGAATACCGCGCGAGGACCGTCTGAATCGCATCGGGCCGAACCGTCGCGAGCAGTTCGTAGTCGCCTCCGTAGTAGAGGACGAGTTCCTTCGCGACCGCGGGCGGGAGCGACGTGAGGCCCGCGTACCGAGGGAGCGCCGCCTCATCGATCTGGTACGAGAGTTTCGTCATCGCGGCCAATTGGCCCAGGCTGGCTCCGAGCCCATCCGACAGGTCCATGCAGCTCGTGACCGCACCGGACTCGGAGAAGAACATGCCGTCGGCGACCCGCGGGTACGGCCGCAGGAGCTGGTTCAGCGTCTCGGTCCGCAGCCCGGATGACTGCTCGAGCATCTTCGCGGCATGCCCGGCACGGCCGAGGTCCCCCGTGACGACGACCGCGTCGCCCGGCCTCGCCCCGGTCCGGAGCAGGATCCGGTCCTTCCGCACCCGGCCGAAGGCGGTGCCCGCGATCGCGAGGATGTCCGCTTCCTTCGTGTCCCCACCGAGGACCGCGATCCCGAACTCCCGCACACATTCCTCTATCCCGTTCGCGAGGCCCCGGAGGAACTCGACGTCGGTATCGGCGGGCATCGAGAGGGCCGCGACGAAGCCGAGGGGCCGCGCGCCCGCCGCCGCGATGTCGCTCAGGTTCACCGCGGTCGCATACCAGCCGATCTGTTGCGCCGTGGCCCCGGCCGGGATGTGCGTCTTCCGGTTCACGACGTCCGTCGTCACGACGAGGTAGTCGTCCCCCCATTCGACCACGCCGCAGTCGTGCCCCAGGCCGATTGGTTGCCCTCGGTCGAAGATCCGCGCGAGGATGTCGATCGCGCCGCGCTCCCCGATGTCCGAGAGCTTCGCCACGATTCCGTGGGATGGAGCCGAGGGTAAAAGAAGGCGATGGGCGCGGTCGATCCGCGCCCGGTTTCACTGGGGCGGCGGTGGAGGCGGCGTCTCCCGCTTGCCCATCCGTCGCCAGAAGAAGGCGGCGAAGGCGATGACCGCGACGATGATCAAGACGCCCGCGACGATGAGGACGGTGTTCTCACCGCCCGGCAGCAAGGGGTTCGACGGCGGGTTCGCGGAGATCGTGATGTTGCCCCACATGGTCGTGAGGTCGTCGCCCGGTCCCGCGGTGCGGTCGCTCCGATAGTGGAACGTCCCGGTCACATTCGAGACAGTGAAATTCCAAAGCAGCGCGGTCCCGAAGTTCGGCGACGTCGGCTCCGACCCGCTCGAGACGTTGTTGCCGTTGTAGTCGATGAACCACCGGTGGCTGAAACCGTCCAGCGAGGTCAGGTTCAGCGTCACGTTGTCGCCCACGTAGACGGTCAGCGGCGGGCCCGGGGTCGAGAGGCTCGTGTTCGTCAAGCCCCAGCCTCCGGCGCGGCTGCCGTAGAGTTTGATCGACGTGTTCGCGGCCGCGGCCGGCGTCGAGAACGCCGACGTCGCGAGGAGGGCGGCCGCGATGCCCAAAGCCACGATGAATGCCGTACGCGGTTTTGACATCACAATGATCCCATTCCTTCGGCGGCCGATGGAAGGGTCTCCGCGATAAAGGCATCGGTTCTTTTTTCGTTTCCCGCGTCCAGAAAGAAACACTGGGCCACAATTGCGGTTCCTAGTCCGCGGCGTGTGGAGTTCGCTTTCGGGGCGTGCTGACGTGACCCCGACCCAGAGGCCGATAAGAGAACATCGCGGATCGGTCGGAGGGGAAGCGGGCCCCGCTCGATGATAAAGTGCGGTGCGCGGGATTTGAACCCGCCTTATAGCCTTGGCAAGGCTATGTCCTAACCAGACTAGACTAGCACCGCGCGGCTCGCGCCATGTCGCGGACGGAGATAAGGGCTACGGCGACCCGCCCGCGGGCCCAGCGACATGCGGATTTTCCGGCAAAGCTTCGCCTACGCCCCTCGGCCGCCGCTCACGAGGAACGCGATTCCGAAGCCCGCGACCGCGGACGCGATTCCGATGATCGCCATCTGCACGCCGCTTCGCGTCGGCCTCCCGATCGTCGTCCTCGCCTTCCACCAACCGATGAGGAACAGGGTGATCGTGCTCACGACGAGGGAGACCTCGACCCCAAGGATGATGTCCCTCCCGATGACGATGAACGGGATCAACGGGACGAGGGACCCCAGGACGGCGGCGATGCCCACCAGGATCGCGCTCTTGCGGGCCTGGGTCTTCTCGACCGGCGCCAGGTTCAGCTCGTGGGCCATCATGATCTCCAACCACGCTTTTGGCTTCGAGGTGATCTTCTCCACGAGCTCGTCGAGCTCTTGCCCATGGAAGTCCCAGCGCTCAAGGATGTCGCGGACCTCCTGCCGCTCGAGGTCCGGCAGCTCCACCATCTCCCGCCGCTCTCGCTCGACCTCGGCGAGGTAGTGGTCCCGGCGCGCGAGCGTGGACGTGTAGGCCACCGACCCCATCGAGATGGACTCCGCGAAGGTCGCGGCGAGGCCGCCCGCCAGGATGATCGTGATCGGGTCCGAGAGGTTCCGCGACGCCACGGCGACACCGAGGATGACGCCCAACACGTTCACGAGTCCGTCCTGGCTCCCGAGGATGAAATCGGACAGCAGGCCGGGCTGCGCGTGCTTCTCCGCCAGCGCGTCTTCCTCGATCTTCCGCCAGAATGCGAAGCGCGTCGCCATGCTTGCCCGCACCCTAAGAGGCGGTCGGATTTGACCGTTGCGCTCGACGTCCGGATCTGGTGCGCGGGTCCCTCTCGCCGGAGGAGGGGACGAAGGTTTTTCTAAGCACCTCACGATGCGCGCGCCCGATGGCGGTCGCGGGCCTCTCGTCGCTCCTGACGGAGGTCGAATCCGCGGTGGCCGCCTCGCGGCCGGACGCTATCGATGCCTCCGCCAAGGCGTTCCGCGCGAACGCGCCGCCCCTCGAGGTGATCCGTGCCGCCGCCCGCGGAGTCGCGACACACTACGATCGCACGTCCGGTGTGGCGCCCCGAAGCATCGCGATCCTCAGTGCCGCGACGAATCTCGCCTCCGTGATGCAACCGCGCTTCCAGGCGCTCCCGGTCCTCCAGGCGATTTCCTACGCCGCATCCGAGAAGAAGGCGGCGACGCCCGCGAAGCCGCCTCTCATCGTGTCGGGCGAAGTCACGCATCTCGGGCGGTCGTTTCTCTTTGCGGTCCGGGCGGGCGATGTCGCCGAGGCCGAGTCGATCTTCCTCGGGATGGTCGACGAGGGCTGGGAGCGCAAGATGGCCGGAGACATGCTCTTCCGCGCGGCGCTCGAGGACATGGGCGAAGGCGGGCGCAAGCTCTTCCTTGCCGTGAAGTCGTGGCAGCTCGCGCGGTCTCTCGGCTTCAAGGAGGCGCGCACGATCTTGCGACCGGCCGTCGAGTATCTCGTGATGGGGCCAAGAGACCGGACGGCGTTCGAGACGATCCTGACCGTCCTCGGGAAGGAGTGGGTCGACCTCGACGCGCTCGCCTCCGGGGGACGGCCGTTAGACGACGCGGGACGCGGCAAGGTATCCGCGATTGCGGCAGCCCCGAGCGATCCCGCTTGCACCCAGGCGACGCTCGCACTACTCCAGGACGGATACGCGGCATCGTCGATCGCGGAAGGATTGGGCGTCGAAGCTGCGCGACGCGTCATCGCGGCCCGAGGCTACGACACGGAGGCCGCCAAGCGTCTCCTGTTCACGCACGCGGCGCGTTTCGTCCTCACGTTCAGCCGCACGAATGAGCGTCTGTACGCGCTCTTCCAAGCCGCGCTTCGCGTCCGCTCCCCCGAGCCATCGGTCGCCTTCACGCCGCCCGCCTCCATCCAAGGGGAAGGCGAGGAGCTGTGTCACCTCGCGGGCGAGTTCGATGCTCGCAAGCCTCCGGAGGCCGCCGGCCGAATCATGTCCTACACGGGTCACGGGTACTCGACCCCGCGGCTGTCGGAGGTCCTCGCGAACTACGCATGCCGTGACTCGCCACGGGCCAACGAGGGATTCAATCTCCTCCTGGCGGACGCGTGCACCGCCGAATTTCTCACGACGAAGGCGGCTCCGGTCGCCATGGCCCTCGCGAAGATGATCGCCGCGTCACCGAAGGACCAGGCCGCATACGAGTCGTGGAGGCCGCTCCTCGGGTCCTGATCACTTCTTGCTGAGTTCCTGCCCGATGAGGGCGAAGTGCGCGAGGAGGGACTCAATCTGGATCCGCTCGCTGCTCCCCTCCGTGAGCCGGAAGTCCGTCTCCCCGATCCGGTCGAGCAGACGCACCTTCGATTCGTCCGGGATGTTCAGGTCGAAGACGGTCCGGTGGAG
>Ga0137415_10002976_pt1 | contig 16784 bp, 15 predicted proteins | sample CZODoug3_1_1_16f_FD_183082 | JGI IMG/M metagenome (GOLD analysis project Ga0137415, IMG submission 183082) | Vadose zone soil fungal communities from Angelo Coast Range Reserve, California, USA - CZODoug3_1_1_16fungal (Hybrid Assembly) | ecosystem: Environmental > Terrestrial > Soil > Vadose...
GCGCGCCTCGATCGGAATCTCCTCTCCCTTGAGGCCATCAGGGTATCCCGTGCCATTCCATCGCTCGTGCTCGGCCCGAACGATGGGACCGAGCGGGGCAAGGAAGGGCACGGAGGCGAGGATGCGTTCGCCGATGACCGGGTGTTCGCGCATGATCGCAAATTCCTCCGGTGTCAGCGCCCCGGGCTTCTGCAGGATGTAGCCGGGGATGCCGATCTTCCCGATGTCGTGGAGCAGGGCGCCGTACTCGAGCAGGCGCAGCTGGTCGGCGGGCAGGTGGAGGCGCCTCCCGACGTTGACCGCGAGCTCGGCGGTTTCCCGGGAGTGCTCTTCGGTGTAGCGGTCTTTCGCGTCCAGGGCGGCTGCCAGGGCGCCGATGGTTGCCACGTAACTCTCTTCCTGCTCCCGGCGCCGGGTCTCGTACTCGTTGAGCAGCGACAGCCGGACGCGCGCCGAGATGTAGGCACACAGCATGGTGGCGACCGCCAACACGACCAGTGTCCGGCCGTAGTAGCTGTCCCACCCGTTGATGAACAGCGGTAGGGTCGCCGTCGCGGCCGTCAGGACTGCGATCGCGGCCCCCGCCCGGAATCCATAGGCCGCCGCCATAAAGACGGCCGGGGCGATGAAGATCGGCAGGATGTGCGAGTCAACGCCGCCCGTCGCCATCAGCATGAACCCGAGCAGCACGAGGCCCGGCATGACGATGACCACCAGGAATCGCTCCACCGGCAGCCGGTGCCAGGGGAAGAACCAGCTCACCACCGCGCCGACATACGAGAGGATGCCGATGATCCAGATGCCGGTGAAGTTGAGGTGGGGCGCGCCGATGTAGCTGCTGCCGACGTCGACCGTCGCCGCCGTCACAAAGGCGATCGCGGCGATGCGAAACATGGCCTTATGGAAGTCGGCCGGAATTCGCTCGTTTTCAGCCATACCGCGCCAAATACAACGCGTATTCAGGCGCCTTCCAGCGACAATGCGGGTATGCCCGGATCCCGGCCGCCCAACGGGTCGCTCGCCGAACCGCCCCTACGGGTAGAGAGCCGGGAGGAGCTCGTCTACCTGCTCGGTGAGGCCTGCGAACTCGAGCACGGCCTGCTCTGCGAGTATCTCTACGCCCAGTTTTCGCTGAAACGGACCGTCGAGGAAGGCCTCACGCCGGGGCAGCTGGCCCGGGTCCAGGCCTGGGAGCTGACCCTCATCGACGTGATCAAGCAAGAGATGCTGCACCTGGCGCTGGCCACCAACATCCTGAGCGCCCTCGGCGCGGCGCCCCACTTCGAGCGGCCCAATTTCCCGATCCTGTCCCGCTGGTACCCGCCGGATGTCCAGATCGCTCTCGTCCCCTTCGGGGAGCGCGCGCTCCGCCACTTCATGTACCTCGAGCGTCCGGAAGGCATGTCGCTCCACGATGCCGAGGGCTTCAGCGCGGTCGGACCGATGCAGCCGCTGACGGTCGACGACCCGCAGATCACAGCGGGTCCTGAGGAGTGGCACACCGTTGGCCACCTCTACCGCGGCATCGAGGCGGGGCTCACCCACCTGGTCAACCGCGATGGCGAAGCCGCCGTCTTCATCGGGCCGCCCAAGGCGCAAGCGACGACGCAGGTCTTCGAGTGGCCGGAGTTGACCGCCGTCACCGACCTCGCCTCGGCGAGCGCGGCGATCGAACTGATCGTCGAACAGGGCGAGGGGGCGCGCGGGGATTGGGTGAAGTCACACTTCGGGAAGTTCGTCGGCATCCTCGAGGACTTTCTCGCGATACGAACGCTCGACCCCGCCTTCGAGCCGGCGCGACCGGTGCTGCCCGTCTACCTGCGCCAGCCTCCCGACGTCGACCAGGTGACGCTGATCGAAGACCAGCTGACGCGCCGCGTCGCCGACCTGTTCAATGCCGTTTACGAAGTCACCCTCCAGGTCCAAAGCCGGTATTTCGTCCATCACGGCGAGACATCCGACGAGCTCGAGACGCTGGCCAAAACGGCCAAGCACCTGATGAACTGGGTGATGCGAAACCTGGGGCCGGTGTTGACCGCGTTGCCCGTTGGCCCCGAATTCCCAGGTCGCACCGCCGGCCCGGCCTTCGAGATCGTCCGGCCCGCGTTTTTCGTCCTCCCTCACCGTGAGGCCGCCTGGAAGATCCTGCACGAGCGACTTACGACGCTGGCGGGTGTTTGTGCCGCGCTCGCAACCGACGTCGTTCCTGACGTCATGACGAAACTCGAAGGCAACCTGCGTGGCATGGCCGGCGACCTCGATCAGCACATGAAGGCTCGAGCAGGGTCGAGGGTCGGGTCCGCGCCGAGTCGTTAGACCCGCTACTGTCCGATCGCCCCGTCGGTCAGCTCGCGCAGGATGTCGGCGTGTCCAGCGTGGCGGGCGGTCTCCTCGATCATGTGCACCATGATCCAGCGCAGCGTCCGCGGTCCCCGGTCGTGCTCCTTGCTGAGATCGTCGAGCGCGGCGCCGGCGACGATCTCTCGTGATCGAGCGATTTCCTGCTGGTAGAGCGCGCTGACACTCTCGATCGTGTCGGTTGGTGCGACCCGGAAGTCGATGTCCGGGTCGGGTTCGTCTTCGGCCCAGGGGTAGTTTACGGGGCCGCCGGCAAAGTAGATCGGAAACCACCCTCGTTCGACATAGGCCAGATGCTTGACGATCCCCAGCAGTGTGGTGGCGGACGGCACCTGGCGTGCCGACGCCTGCTCCTTCGTCAGGCCCTCGAGCTTCCACAGGATCGTCTCCCGGTAGCGGTCGAGGAAGGCGCTGAGCATCGCCTTCTCAGCGCCCCCAAAGGGGACGTCGAGACGCCGATGCGCGACAACGTGGGCCGGGATCACCGCGACATTTTAGGGCCGTCGCTACCGGCGGCCGCGGCTGGTATCGTTGACGAAGCGTTAGAGGGGAGTAGCCTCACAGCGGGAACCCCGTCAGCACGGTGCGCAAGCGCCCGGGGCCGCAGCGAGTCGCACTCGCGGCAAGACCTCTATGCGGATTTCGCATGGAGGTGAGAGTGTGAGCGATCGAATCCGCCGCTGGCTCGCACCGCTGCCCCGAGCACTGCGGCGCATGCTGGTCCTGCTGATCGGCTCGACCGTGTTGATCGCCGGCCTGCTGATGCTCGTGCTGCCGGGACCGGGAATCCTGGTGATCATCGTCGGGCTCGCCATCCTCGCGATAGAGTTCGCCTGGGCCGAGGCGTTGCTTATCCAGGCACGCGAGCGCGCGGGGCGATTGGCCAGGAAGTTCCGCGCGGAAAACGACAGGAGGGGGTAAGGATGCGACTCCAATTCGCCATTCTCTTCGCGCTCGCGCTGACGGCCCAGCTGGTGAACGCGGCCTGGCACGGCTTCGACCCGGTCGAGGACGGACTTCAGTTCGCGTCAGCCGCGACGCTTTCGCTCCTGATCCTGCGATTGAACCGGGTGCGGAGCCAGCGACGGAAAGCGTTGATCCTGCAGGTGCTCGACGAATTGGGACAACCCCTGACGGTCTTCCAAGGGTACGTCTCGATGCTCTCGGATGGGACGTTGAGCTCGCTCAACGGCCACACCGACGTGCTCCGTCACGAATGCGAACGGATGCGACGTATCACGCGCCAGCTCGTCGACACGATCCGCCGGGACGAGTAGCGGGGGCGGCGCGTCAGCGCGGCGTGATCGGGGGGACCGTTCCCGCGGGCAGCGCCGCGGCGGTCCGTAGCGACGCGAGCTGGCGGGCGGCCTGGAAGCCTCTGACGATGAAGAAGAGCGCGAGGCCGTGAAAGGCAACGGCCGCCCAGTCCTGCACCCAGACCAGCAACAGGGCGTCGAGCACGATCAGCACCATGCCGACGATGAAGCTCCACAGCGCGCCATTTCGCGACATGAGCCCCAGGCCGACGAAGATGGCGGCGATCACCACGTCGACGGCCAGCGCCACGACCTCCCCCGTCGTCCCGGTGATGATCTCCTTGCCGAATGCATCCGAGAACTGCGTGGCGCCGAGGCCGAGGAAGAAGGCCCAATTGCTGCCGGCCACAAAGAGGACGGAGTTCACCAGCGACAAGCCGGCGATCCAGATGAACCAGTTGGCGCCCGACCTGACGAGCTGCGCGTGCTTCGCCATCTCGGTGACGGCTGGCGGCGGGCCGGTCGGACTCGGCGGCGGTGTGCTCGGCGGACCCGATGTGCTCATCAAAACCCCCTGAGGCAGATCCCTCTGGGGCCAGACGGTAGCACAAAGTCAAGCGACGTTGAGTTCGGACCGGCGCTCCAGCTTCAGCGCAAGTAGCGGACACTGCGCGACGGCCCGCCGCGCCAGCCCTTCGATATCGGAGCCTATGGGCTCGCGGCTGATGATCGGAAAACCCCAATCGTCGAGCGTGATGCGTTCCGGGAGGATCTCGGCGCAGTAACCGTGCGCGCCACACCGAATCGGATCCCAGCGGATTCGCCAGGGTTACTGCCTGTCGCTTTGGTGGTTCCAGAATCCCGGCCCGATCGCGGTCATCCACCTGGGCTGGTCCGCAGCCATGATCGCGTTGGTTCTGCTCGTTCCGCCGCGGCCTGATCAGGACATTTATCGCAATCGGTTAGCACGCATTAGACCGGATTCAGGAGCCGGCCAAGTTTTCCGAGCTCCTGCTCCCAGCCCGTGACCGCCATCTTCGTCCACTGCTCGTCGTGCATGGCATCGAGCGTCAGGACCATCCGAACGCCCTTCGGGGTCGCATCGAACTCGACCGTCGTCGCCACCTGGTAGGGCTGGACGCCAGGGATGAAGTCGGCCATTTGTGTGAACGTGAGCCGCTTGAGCGGCACGACCTCGGTGTAGGTGACCAGCGACTCGGTCGTCAGCGGCATCCCCGCCTTCCTCATGAAGTCGATCTGATCGGGCGCAGTCGCGCTCATCGCGTACAGGAGCTCGCCACCGAGGCGAAAATCGAGTCGGCGAACTTTCACCGCAAAACCTTCCGGACCCCACCAGGACTCGATGCCGTCTTTCGTCGTCCAGAGCTCCCAGGCGTCCTGGACGGTGGCGTTGAAGGTGCGCTCGATGCTGACTCGCCGGCGGGCCGGCTGGACCTGCGATGCCAAGCTAGGAGCCGCTCCGGTACGCCTGCTTCAACGTGGCGAGGTCGAGTTTGCGCATCTTCAGCAAGGCTTCCATGACTTTTGCCGGGTTCCCGGATTTCGAGTCGCTCATCATCTGCCCGAGAGCCGCCGGGACAACCTGCCACGACACGCCAAACCGATCCTTGAGCCAACCGCACGGCCCTTCCTCTCCACCATCCGTGAGGCGCGACCAGAGCTCGTCGATCTCTTCCTGGGTCTCGCAGGTCGCGACAAACGAGAAGGCCTCCGTAAACGAGAACGATGGTCCGCCGTCGAAGGCCGTGTATTCCTGTCCGTCGAGCACAAAGCTTGCGTGCAGCACGCTGCCTTCGGGGAGTGGGCCACCTGCGGTTGCTCGAAGCAGGCTCACAACCTTCGAATTCGGAAACAGCGAGACGTAGAAGTTAACCGCGCCTTCGGTCCCCTCGTTGAACGTCAAGGACGGCCTCACGCTCTGCACCTTTACTTTGTTGGCGACCGCCGTCGTCCGAGTACCTACTTGCGTCATTTGTCTTCCTCCTTGTGCTTCGATCGGGTCTTACCCTTTCGGTCGAGTTCTGCCGCAAACCTGTCAAGGCGGGCCTCCCACATTGCGCGGTAGCCCATCATCCAATCGTCCAATTCGCGAAAACGCTCCGGGCGCAAGGCGTAGAGTCGTCGCCGGCCTTCAGGACGCCCAACGACAAAGTGCGCGTCCTGCAGGATAGCGAGCTGCCGCGAGACACCAGGCTGTCCGATGTCGACGACGCCGACCAGCTCGCCCACGGAGCGCTCGCCACCGCGTAGCGCTTCGATGAGGCGGCGGCGGGTGGGGTCGGCCAGGATCTGGAAGGCGTCGGGCATGGCAATACATTACTCCAACGACATATGTCGTGTCAACGATATATTTCTAACTGCCTTTGCGCCGGACGCCCACGCCGAGGAACGCCGCCAGCTCGCCGAGGGCTCGCGCCGTGGGCCGAATCGGCCGGCGCTGACCCTCCCAGCCTGGCTCCCATCGCTCACCGTCGACGTTCAAAACGCCCTCCGTGCGGTCGACGGCGAGGTCGATGCGGGCGATGATGCGGTCGCCGTGCAACATCGGCATCACGAAGTAGCCCCAGCGCTTGCTCTTGGGCACGTAAATTTCGAGCTTGAAGTCGAACCCCCAGAGGGCCAGCGTCCGGTCGCGATCGCAGATGAGGTTGTCGAATGGCGACAGCAACGTCGTCCTCGGCTCGAAGTCCCCTGACTCGATCTGGTCCAGCAGCTCGAGGTCGTCCGCGTGGATGTACCAGTCACCTTTGAGCCCGAGATCGACCGGAACGATCTTTGCTGTGGCTTCGAGGTCCTTCCAGACGCTCGCGAGGCCCTGGTAACGGTGCCGGATGAAATGCCGCTTCACCTGGAGCGCCGTGGCCACGCCCAGCGCGCGTAGGGAGCGGACTGCAGCTAGGCGAAGGGCGACCGAGTGCTCCGGGATCGGACCAACCGGCGCTCGGAACCAGGTCTCCGAGAGCGCCCAACGCCGCCCACTCCCGACACGGCCCGCCGGAACGATCCGGCCCTGGAGCCACAGGAGCGCGAGCGTATCGGTGATTGGACTGCGCGCGCCCCAACCGGATTCGTATTTCTCGGTATGTTCCTCGAAGTCCGCGGCGCGCACCGACCCCGTGGCCGCGAGTCGCTGGAGCACGAGCTCGCTGAACCGTCCTCGGGTTGTCAGCCAGGACGCCGTCGTGCTTCGGTCGGCCCAGGGCGGCGGAAGCGCGAGGTGAAGCGCGCGGTCCTCGGTCGGGACGATGGACGCCTGGTGGGCCCAGTACTCAAAAAGGCGGCGCTGGTCCCACAGCAGGGCGTCGACCAACCTCGACTCGTACGCACCCAGGCGGCTGAAGAGAACGAGCAGATGGCTGCGGGCGACGACGGCGGTCGGGTCGAGCTGCAGACATCCGATCGTCCGTACCAGGGCGTGGATGTCGTCGGCCGTGACGCGTTTCGGACGCGAGCCGCTCAGCCGCTGGCGCGCGACGGCCAAACGCCGCGCGTGCTCGATTCGGACTTTTCGGCGCATTGGATGGCAGGCTAATGTAACTGGGAAAGAGGAGACTGCACGGATTGCCCAAGCGAAAACGCGAAGGCAAACCTCCACGACTTGGATGACTAGCGAGACGCCAACGCCGGATCGGGCACCAGCCAGCGATAGGCAAGCATCCAGAAGGTGAAGAGCCACGCAACGAGGAGCAGGGTGCCGCCGTAGTCATGGAAGAGGACCGCCGGCAGATAGCCCGCCAGTGCGGCCAGGGCGCAGACGACCGTGATGCGCGCGATGTTGATGAGCACCGTGCCGAGCACGCCGAGGGCGATCACCTGGATCCTGGTGGCCAACGTCATCGGACCGCGAAGTCCGACGGTGAGGCTCAAGCCAAGCAGGATCAGGCTCTGCCAGCCAACGCAGTTCCACGAAATGAACAGCGTTTGAGCGGCGCCGCTCGAATTCCAGACTACGAGCTGATTCCCCGCCGCAGCGGCGTGCATCCCGAACAACCCGAGGACCACAACCGTGACGCGCACTTCCGCGGGCACGATCCACTGCAAGGGCGCCGCGATGCCGAGCCGCATTCCGATCACCGTCAAGAGATCGTCAAAGGTGGAGACAAATGGCAGAACGACCAGTAGAACGGCGGTCACGGCCAGGAGCATGGCAAACACCGGCGTCGTCCGAGGTTGGGTCATCGGATCGTCACCCGTGCCCGTAGCGGTTTGCGGATCAGTTGCCCCGCCAGCAGCGGAAGGAGGATCGCCAGCCCGATGAGGGGACTGCCGTGCTCGGGCACGACGATCGACGGCGTCGCGATCGAGGTTTGCTGGTTATTAGCGTCGTAGCGGAGGTCGAGACCGCCTTTGTCCACCGCGACGACGGTGATCTGCCAGCAGAGATACGAGCTGGCTGGGAGGAGGACCGCCGGAATGCTGGCCGAGGTCGAAGAGCCGCCGCCGTTGACCAGTGACGCTGTCCACGAAGCGATCGGCAGAACCACCGCACAGGATGCGGTCGCGCTGTACCCGAACGTCAGGGCGGCCGTCACGGTGGCGTTCCCCTGTCCGGAGGTCCAGTAGGTGAACGTGTAGCTGCCCGCCGGGACGGTCTGGTCGGTGTAGGCCACCGTGGAAGCCCATGTCTGCGTCGCGCCGGGACTGCTCATCTGAAACTTCGCCGGCGTTCCGCCCGATGGGCTGCCGTCCATCGTGTAGGCGCCAGCCGGGTTGTGCAGGTAGTAGACGTTGGCCGCGAGCACCGTCGGCGCGGTTGCGGCGCCAATGCCGAGGATCGTCAGGACGAGGATGGGAGCCGCGACACAGACGAGTCGGAACGAGCGGCTCGCGCGACGACCGCCCGAGTTCAGCGTGCTCGGCTGCGGACGCAGCCACCGGTTCAGACTCTTCCGTTGCGGCAGGTGCTCGACACGATTGGTGATGCGGCCCGTCTTCGGCGTCCGGAACCAGCCACCCTCACGGCGTTCGACCAAGCCCTTGACCGACGCCCAGGCCTGGAAGGGCACGAGCAGGAACGACAAGGCGACCGCACCCAGCACGCCCTGGTAATCGCGGCGCGGGGAGCCCTCGAGCAGCAGCCCACCGAGGTTCATAAGAGGCAGCGCGAAGAGGTTGGAAAAAAGGAGTGACCACCCCAGAAGGGCGGTCCACTCCGGGATGTGGACGCGCAGGACAACCTCCGAGACGAGCCAGGCAGCGGAGCCCAGCATGAAGAGCGCGGACTGCAGGTAGTAGAGGCCGTAGTAGATGAATTCGGCTTTTTCCAGCAGGCTCAGCCGGGGTGACCGAAGGATGGTGAGGAACCATTTGTTGACGTTGTAGCTGTGACCCTCCGCCCAGCGCATGCGCTGGCGGGCCAACCGTCCAAAGGTCGCGACACACTCGGCGGGTGTCTCCGCGTAGGGCGTGTAGACGACCTTGTAGCCCCTCGCGTAAAGGCGAAGGGTGAGTTCCCAGTCTTCGGTGAGACTACGGCCCCAACCCAGTTCCCGCAAGAGTCCCGCCCGGATCATGTAGGCGGTGCCGGCGATCATCTTCATCGAGCCCAGGACCTGCTGGAAGGGACGCTCGATCATGTAGCTGCCGGCATACTCGGTACGGACCGCGGCCGTCAGCCAGCTCTCGTTCTTGTTCAGAACGTGCCATTGATAGCTCTGCACGGCACCGATCTCGGGGATGGGGCGGGGCCGGGGATTTCCCTGGCTGTAGAAGTGGTAGAGCAGATCCCGCAGGACATCCGGAAACGGCACGGCGTCGGCATCGAAGACGGCGACGAATTCTGTTCGCGGGTCCATGTTGCGCAGCGCATAACTCAGTGCGCCGCCTTTGAATCCATCCCTCGTGTCGCGGTGGATGATCGTAAAGCGATCGAGCTGCCGCCAGGGCTCGAGGACCTCCATTGACCCGTCCGTCGAGTCGTCGACAAGGATGACTTCGTAGTTCGAGTAGTTCAGTTTGGAGCAGGCCTCGAGCAGGCGGCCGATAACGCCCTTTTCGTTGTAGGTCGCGATGTGGATCGAGACGAACGGCTCGTAGCCGAGCGGCAGCCACTTGGTGCGATTGCCATCGGAATGCTGTTTGCCGATCCAGCCGCGACGCGTGATCCGGACCAGGTCGCTGAGGCCTTGCTTCACTCCGGACCCATTCCCGTTGCGGCCAGGACCAAAGAAGGCGAGCAAGAGCATCGTCGCGGTGGCCAGGTAGTACTTGAGGGAGTAGGCGAAGAAGAACGCGCCCATGCCGAGGGCGACCAGCGCCAGCTCGAGACCGAGCCAGTTGAGGAGGCTCGCGTTGCCCGCGGTGGCCAGGGCGATGCCGGCCGATGTGCCGCGGACGATGGCAAAGAGGGGGAGCGCCGCGACGAGAATCGTGATGAAGACAAGCAGGCCGATCAGCCAGCTCCAGAGCCGCTCGCTCGGCGGTCGCGAGTTCAGGCTCTTCCGGGAGCTGATTTCGTCGGAATCGGGCCGTGAGCGGCGGGAAGCAAGCCCCACGGCACCACGCTATGGCGCCCGAATTACGGGTTGGCTAGCGCCCGTCCGAAAATTGCAACCGCTCTGTTACAGGCGGTCGACGGGCTTCCGCGACGGCGCTCAGGAACCGTTCATGCTGCGCGGTTTGAGCGGGAGACGGGGCTCGAACCCTCCAAGGAACCCAATCATGGACCAAGATCGAGCCTCCTCGAGGTAATCCTCAACGGCCGGACGATATGAGAGGGACGGCACTCCATCGCGTTGTGCCGTCCCCCGTCCATTTGCTTAGCAGACTGTGCCGCTTGCCGCTACCGTCGTCGGCAGCTGGTAGAAGCGCAGCTGAAGCAACTTCAGGCCGCTGTTGTCATAGCTCCAGAAGTAGTTCTGAAGTGAGGAATCGAAGAGAGGGGTCCGCGTCAAGTGGCCGTTGATGCACTGGCTGACAAAGAGCAGACTGCCACTCACGTTGCCGAAGACACTCTTGCCGTTGCTCCGTGTCTCGACCGTGACGTACTGCGAGGTCGAGCAAACGAGCGCACCGGTCAAGTCGGTCGCGCAGGTCGTGGTCGATGAGGTGCCACCCGGCTTGGCCAGGGCTCGCGCCCAGACGGAGTATGTGGTCGTGACGGTCGTCGCCGTTGTACTGGCGACGGGATTTGGAAGCTGAAAGGCAGCACTCCCATCAAGGCAGTTGGGGTCGAGAACCTGGAAGCTGCCTGGCGACAGACTGATACTGCACTTGCCCTGAAGCGGCACGAAGATGTCGTGACCGTTCGAGCCCGTTGATGCCGAGCCGCCCTTCACAACGCCGTGGATGTTGAGCTCGTAATGCGGGCCGCTGGGCGCCCCATTGCCGGTCGTGGCTTGGCCAGCGATCGCTTGGCTAGTCTTCTGGTTCATTGTCGCGGTTGATGACCGGAGACTCGCCGCGGCGTTATGCGCCTGAAAGGTCATCGCGAGCGTCATCGGAGCCGACGTTAGGGCCATGAGGCCGATGAGAGCTACGCCGAGGATAATGACGAGCGCCGGTGTGATGTGAGATCGCGTCGCACGATCGAGCAAGGTGCTCAATGACATACCTCCCCGAAAAGATTTGCTTTCAAGCTGCATCAGCCCTCAGCCATTCGCTAGCGACGTCATGCTCTCGCTACGCCACCCGCAGTAATTTGGGCCGCCTCCGCTACGTCGCCTTACGTAATCCGTTACGATGCGTCGCCCATCTGTCAGCGGACGCTTCGTAATCTGAACTCGGGCGCCCACCGGCTCGTGGGGATGGACTGTGGGACCCGAGGTTAGGCAACGCATGAGCGAGAGCGAGGGGATTGGCGCGCGCCCGTACCGCGCGGTCGTGACGGGTGCGGCAGGCTTCATCGGGTCACACCTCGTTGAGGCGCTGCTCGAGCTCGGCCACGAAGTGGTCGGCATCGATGCCTTCACGTCGTCGTATCCGGCGGCCCTCAAGCGCTCGAACATCGCGGCGGCGAGCGCGCATCCATGCTTTGATCTCCTGCCGGCCGATCTCAATGACCTCGACCTGGAGGAGGTGCTTCGCCCGGGCGATGTCATCTTTCACCTCGGGGGCCAGCCGGGTGTCCGAGCCAGCTGGGGCAAGGATTTCGCCGACTACACGCGCGCCAATGTCGATGCCACCCAGCGGGTGCTCGAGGCGGCGAGAGCGCGCCAGGCAGCACGCATCGTTTTCGCCTCGTCATCGTCCGTCTACGGCGACGCGCCCCTGCCCATGCGCGAGGACGGACCGCTTCATCCGGTTTCGCCGTACGGTGTGACGAAGTTGACGGCGGAGTTGCTCGGGCTCGTCTACTGGAAGGCGTTCGGATTGCCGGTCGTGCCGCTCCGCTTTTTCAGCGTCTACGGTCCGCGCCAGCGACCGGATATGGCATTCAACCGGTTCATCGATGCCATCGCGCAGGGAACGCCGATCGTCGTCTTCGGCGATGGAAGCCAGCGACGTGACTTCACCTACGTCGGCGATGTCGTCAGCGCGCTGCTGGCCGCCGCGGCGCACGGCGAGCCGGGACAGCCTATCAACGTTGGTGGCGGTTCCACCGTGACGGTCGCGCAGTGCATCGCGATCATCGAGCGACTGGTCGGGCGTAAGGCTCTCATCGAACGGCGTCCCGCGCCACCGGGCGACGCCCGCGACACGCAGGCTGCCACCGATCGGCTGCACGCGCTGGGGGCGATTCCCAGGGTCAGCATCGAGGACGGCCTGGCGCATCAGGTGGAGTGGCAGCTCCGCTCCAAGCCCCGGCAGGTCTCGAGCGCCATCGTCGTGGGAGGCGAGGCGACACGCCGCGGCGGACGGGGCTCGGCGCCGCGCATCCTTCTCTATTCCCACGACACCTATGGCCTCGGCCATCTCCGCCGGAACACGACCATCGCCCACGGCCTCCTGCAGCGGACGCCGGATTTGGAGGTCACGCTTCTCACCGGCTCCCCGGTGGCCGACCAGTGGCCGTTCCCGGACGGCGTGTCGATCGTCCGACTTCCGCCCGTCACAAAGGTTGGGCCGGAAGAGTATCAGCCGGTCGCGGCTCGTTCGATGTCGGCCGTGCGCGCTGAGCGAGCCGGCATTATCGCCTCAACGCTACTGCGTTTGCGCCCAGACGTCTTCCTGGTTGACCACGCGCCGCTCGGCATGAAGGGTGAGCTGCGTCTCGCCCTTGAGATGGCCCGCGAGGAACTCCCCGACACCCGGGTGGTGTTGGGCTTGCGGGACATTGTGGACGAGCCCGACGTCGTGCGGGCAACCTGGAGCACGCAAGGCGTGTATCAGGTCATGGAAACGGCCTACCACCAGATCATCGTTTACGGCAGCCGCGAGCTCTTCGACGCGGCGAATGAATATGACATTCCGGAGGCGGTCAGGCGACGCGTCCAGTTCAGTGGCTATATCGCCAAGGACCGCTGGCTCGAGAAGAGCGTCAACGGCCGAACGACCTGGACGCAAGCCCGTCGCGCCGGCGATCGACGAGTCCTCGTGATGGGCGGCGGTGGCGGCGATGCGGCACCAATGCTGCTCGCCGCCATTGAGGCCTGGGAGAGCCTCCGATACCTGCTCAACGGCGAAGCCGTGATCGTCGTTGGCCCGCTGATGGCCCCCGCTGACCGGATGGAGGTCGAGCGGCGGGCCCGGCAGGTCGCCGGGGTCCAGGTCATCCATTCGTCCACGACGATGCTCAGCCTGGTCGCTGCCGCCGACCTGGTCGTCTCGATGGGTGGCTACAACAGCGTGGTCGAGGCGGTGGCGGCCCGCAAGCCGCTGGTCATCTGCCCTCGCACGGCGCCCCGTCGCGAGCAATTGATGCGAGCGGAAATCATGGCGCGCCTAGGCCTCGCCCAGGTGGCCAGACTCGATGGTGAAGGTGATGCGGCCGCGCGCATCGCCGACGCGATGGTGGCGGCGCTCAAGGCAGGCCCACCGCCGGACCGTGCCTGGCGAGCGATCGATCTTCGGGGAACCGAGCGGGTCGCCGACCTCTTGCTCGAAATGACCGCGCTCGTTTCTGTGCAGGTGGCCGCCTGATGGCGACGCGCGTCGCCTACCTCCTGAAGCGGTTCCCGCGTCTGTCCGAGACCTTCGTCCTGAATGAGATGCTCGAGTTGCAACGGCAAGGGGTTGAGTTGCGGATCTACGCACTCATGGACCCGCTCGAAAAGCAGGCGGATCCCGAGGCGGCCAGGCTTCGCACCCACGTCGTCTATCTGCATGACCCGCGACGACGGCTTCGTTCGTGGTCGCGACTGCTCGGCGGCGCCTTTCTCCAGGGGGTGTCCCATCCCCTCGGGGCATTGCGCGTCGTGTGGGCGCTCTGCTCGGTGCATCGCTCGCGTGCGTCGCTCCGTCACGCGATCGAAGGCCTCTGGCTGGCCCGCGACCAGCGCCGGAATGGCGTCGATCACCTGCACGCCCACTTCATCCACAGTCCGGCTGCCGTGGCGTACCTCGCGTTCTTGGCCGCCGGTCCCCCATTCAGTGTGACGGCGCATGCGAAGGACCTCTACACGACGCTACCGCGCAATTTGCGGATCCGGGCGCGCGCCGCCACGTTTGTCATCACATGCACACGCTTTAACGCGGCGCACCTCGAAGGCGTCCTGTCGCAATCCCTTCCCGGTGCTCCCCCCAAAGGGGATGGAATCCACGTCCTCTATCACGGCACCGACCTGAAGCGGTTCGGCCCGGACCGCTCGGGCGTTGAAGCGGATCGGATTCTCTCCGTCGGCCGTCTTGTACCAAAAAAAGGCTTCCAGGACCTGGTTGATGCGCTCGCGCTCATTGACAAGCAAGGCCTTCGAGTCCGAGCCGATGTCTATGGAGGCGGCCCGCTTCGAGACGAGCTGGAAGCGAGAACAGACCAATTAGGCCTTGAGGGCCGGCTGACCTTTCATGGGGCGCGGCTGCAGGACGAGATTATCGCCGCCTACCGGCGCGCGGCGGTCTTCGTGCTGGCGCCGGTCGTCACGGGTAACGGCGACCGAGACGGCATCCCCAACGTCCTCGTCGAAGCGATGGCCTCGGGCGTTCCTGTCGTCGCGACGCGGATCTCGGGCATCCCTGAGTTGATCACCGATGGCATCGATGGCCTACTGGTAGGCGAACATGATCCCGCGGCGCTCGCCGGCGCCATCGAACGGGTGCTGCGCGAGCCAGGGCTCGCCGCTCGGTTGGGCCGGGCGGGGCGGCTTCGCGTGGAGCGGGAATTCGACCTGGTCGCCAACACCCGGCGTCTTCGTGCCCTGTTTCACGGAATCCCGGTCGAAGATCGCCTCCTGGAGACGGCGGCATGAGGATTGCCTACGTTTGCGCCGATCCGGGCATCTCGGCCCTGGGCGACAAGGGAGCGTCCGTTCACCTGCGCTCGCTCGCTGGGGCCCTGGCACGCCGCGGCCACGCCGTTCGTTTGCTGAGCAGCCGATTGGACGGCGCGAATCCGCCGCCGCCCGATGTGACTCTTACCCAGCTTTCTGACGGGTCACTGACCCAGCTGTTGCGCGACTGGCGATGTGAGGTAGTGCTCGAGCGCTATTCGCTGACCGAACAGAAGGTCCAGGAAAGCTGCCGCACGCTCGGCATCGCGCACGTCCTCGAGGTCAACGCGCCACTCGTCGATGAAGCGGCCCGATATCGCGGGCTGCAAGACCTTGCCGTCTGGCATGCGCGCGAGCGCAGCGTCCTGCGCGCCGCGGATGCCGTGGTGGCGGTGTCTCCCAGCGTTCGCGCACATGCGATCCGCTGCGGCGTGGCGCCCGACCACGCGGTGGTCGTCCACAACGGCGTTGACCTCGAACGGTTCGAGGCGCTGAATGGAGAGCCCGTGCGACAGCGGTATCAGCTTGGGAATGCCCGCGTGGTAGGCTTCGCGGGCAGCCTGAAGGCCTGGCATGGCGTCGACATCCTGCTCCGCGGGGCGGTCCGACTCGATACTGACGTCCGAGTCCTGATCGTGGGAGACGGGCCCGAGCGCGGCAAGCTGGAGGCGCTGGCCAGCGAACTGCGCATCGCCGATCGCGTCGTCTTCGCCGGGGCCGTTCCGCATCACGCCATCCCGGAGCACCTGGCCGCGATGACCGTGGCGGCGGCGCCCTACCGTCGCCAGACGGACTTCTATTTCTCTCCCCTCAAGATCGTCGAGTATCTCGCCGCGGGCCTCCCGGTTGTGGCCAGCGAGCAGGGCGATCTTGCTCATCTGGTCGGCAAGGCCGGCCTGATGGTCAGTCCGGATGATGCTGTCGAGCTGGGCGAAGCGCTCGACAAGGTCCTCGGAGACCCGGCGTTGCGGCGCACCATGCACTTCTCGGCACGGCGGCACGCCGCAGGCATGACCTGGGACGCGGCCGCTGCCCAGGTCGAGGCCGTGTTGATCTCGGCCATGGCGAGGAGCAGATCCGCCGTTTTGAACCGCAGGTCGGCGTGATCGCGGCCATCCGGCTGCTCCTTCCCTTCGCCGCCCGCTATTGGCGCGGGCTCGTGCTCGCGCTCATCGCCATGGGCGGCGAGATTCTAACCGCGGTGCTGGCGCCCATCCCGATCCAGAGGGCAATCGACCAGGTCATCCGGCCCATCCTCGCCGGTCGCGGGCACGTCGGCAGCCATCAGGTGCTGATGTTGGCCGGTCTTGCGCTGCTCGTCGTCGTGATCGCGCTGCTGGATGCCGGCTTCACCTATCTCGATCTTCGCCATACGACAAGGAGCGCACAGCACGCCGTCACTGATTTGCGCCGCGCGCTCTTCGCTCACATGCAGCGCCTTTCGCTCGCCTTCCATCACGATGCCGAGACCAGGCTTGGCGATCTGCAGCTCCGCCTCGGAACAGATGTCCAGGCTCTACAGGACCTGATCGCGACGACCCTCGGCAGCGTGATCACCAATACTGGCGCCGCCATCGTGATGATTGCCTTGCTATTTCAGGTCGCCCGGCCGATCGGCCTGGTCGTGTTGCTGGGCGCGCTGCCGGTGTTGCTGCTGGCCGGTCACTATCGCATCCGGATCAAGCAGGTCAGCCGCGAGGCGCGCAAACGCGAAGGGAGGGTGAGCGCCATCATCAACGAGACCCTGGGCGCCGCGCGACTGGTACAGGCATACGGGCGCGAGGCTGAGGCCAGCCACCGGATGCATCGCGAGAGTGAAGCGGGGCTGCAGGCCGCACTTGAC
>Ga0137415_10002977_pt1 | contig 16781 bp, 15 predicted proteins | sample CZODoug3_1_1_16f_FD_183082 | JGI IMG/M metagenome (GOLD analysis project Ga0137415, IMG submission 183082) | Vadose zone soil fungal communities from Angelo Coast Range Reserve, California, USA - CZODoug3_1_1_16fungal (Hybrid Assembly) | ecosystem: Environmental > Terrestrial > Soil > Vadose...
CAGGCTGACCTTGGGCACCGTCTTGTCCCGGACGTCGCCGAGGTTCATCAGCCGACCGGCCGCGAGCCGGATCGCCTCGACCCGCGCGGTCAACGCGGGGTCGGCCTCGAGCTGGGCCGGCGGTTCGCACCCGGACACGCCGAGGTCCTGCGCGGCAACGCACACCACGGGCATGCCGTTGTCGACGCAGGTGACGCGCACGCCCTCGACGGTGTCGATCACGTTGCCGGTGGGCAGCAGCGCGCCGCAGGTGGATCCGGCCACGTCGAGGAAGTCGATCGCGATCGGCGCGTGCCCGCCCGGAACGCCGTCGATGTGCGCATCGCCGCCGTAGCGCACGACTCCGCCGGGGGTCTGCACCTGCGCGAGGGCGAGGCTGGCGGTGTTCTGCATCCAGATGCGCACTCCAGTGGTGTCACCGGCCGGCTCGACCAGGCCCTCCTCGATCGCGAACGGCCCGACGGCGGCGAGCAGGTTGCCGCAATTCTGGTTGTCCGACACCTCGGCCCGATCAGGCCACACCTGCAAGAACAGGTACTCGACGTCGGCGTCGAGTCGAGTGGATCGGCGCACGATCGCGACCTTCGACGTCAGCGGGTGCGCGCCGCCCATCCCGTCGATCTGCCGCGCGTCGGGCGAGCCCATCGCCGCGAGTAACACCGCGTCGCGCTCGGCACGCGCGCTCGGCAGGTCGGCGGCGCACAGGAACAGCCCCTTCGAGGTACCGCCGCGCATCACGCTGCAGGGGATCGGGATCTGGTCGAGGTCAGCCATCATTGCTCGGCCGCGTCGATGTAGCGCAGTCCGCGTTGGGCGAGTCGTTCGCGCATCCAGTACATGTCCAGGCCCAGCTCCCCGTCGGCCAACCGCTTGCGCTTTCCGGCCTCCTCGCGGCTGCGGGCGTGGGCCCGTTCAAGGACCTCGGCCGCCTCGGTGCGCGCGACCACGACCACGCCGTCGTCGTCGGCAACCACGATGTCGCCGGGGCGAACCGGCTGGCCCGCGCACACGATCGGCGTCTGCACGTTGCCGAGAGTCTCCTTCACCGTGCCCTGGGCGCTGATCGCCGAGGACCACACCGGAAAGCGCATCTCGGTCAACTCGGCAAGGTCGCGCACGCCCGCGTCAATGACCAGACCCGCTACACCGTGGGCCCGTAGGCTGGCGGCCAGCAGTTCGCCGAAGTAGCCGGTGCTGGATGCGCTGGTGGGGGCGACCACGAGGACGTCGCCCGGGCGGGCAACCTCGACCGCCACATGCAGCATCCAGTTGTCGCCGGGGGGAACCTCGCAGGTGAGGGCTGTGCCGGCGACGTGGGCCGGGCGATAGATCGGACGTAGTCGCCGGGCGAGCAGCCCGGTACGGCCCAGCGCCTCGTGAATCGTGGCCACCCCGAGCTGCCGGAAGCCCTCGACCAGCTCGACGTCGGCCCGCGCTGCGTTGCGCACCACGACGCTCATCGTCAGCACCACCTCACATCTACCACCCAGTTCGACCCATCTTGCGCCGCGCGTCGGTCGCGTAGGAGTGCGTTTCCACCCTGGCGAAAAGCGGCTTCGGGGACGCACCGGGCGGCGGCAGAATTCGTTCCGTCATAAGGGATGTGCTCACCTGTCACGCTTCTTGGAGAGTGGATATGCCTCGCGTCAACAAGATCGTTCCGGCCGCGGGCCTCGCGGCTTTGCTGGCGGTCTCCGTGATCACCCCGGCCTCGACGGCGAGCGGTTCGACCGGCGGCTCGGCCCAGGCCGGTGTAGGCGCGCTGTGGCGGTCACCGGTCGAGGTCAACAAGGCGATGGTCGCGTACTACTACGACCAGCTGTTCAACCACGGCAACTACGCGGTGATCGACCAGTACGTCAGCCCGGACCTCATCCAGCACAACCCGGGCGTCGCCGACGGTGCGGAGGCGCAGCGCAAGGCGGTCATGGGGCTGCGGGCGCAGTTCCCGAACAGCCAGAGCCCGATCATTCGCGTCATCGGCCAGGGTGACCTGGTGCTGCTCCAGCACCAGTCGATCCTGGTGCCGGGCACCGCCGGCAGCGCCGTCATGGACATCTTCCGGGTCAGCCACGGCAAGATCGTCGAGCATTGGGACACCGTGCAGACGGTGCCGGCGAGCACGGCCAGCGGCAACGACATGTTCGCGGAGCTGAGCTCCTCCGGTGACCAGTCGACCGTCCTGAGCGAGGCCGTCGTACTCAGCTACTACGCCCGCCTCACCGGTGGCCACGACCTGCGCGCCGTCGACCGCTATGTGTCGCCGTCGCTCATCCAGCACGACCCGGCGCTGGCCAATGGATCAGCTGCGGTGAAGGCGGCCTTCGCGGCCCGCCTGCAGGCCAACCCGCAGCTGCACTTCTCGTCGCTGAAGGTCATCGCCGACCACGACCTGGTCTCGCTGCGCTACCACGTGCAGAACGGCCCGGACGATCTCGGCCAGGCCGTCAACGACATCTACCGGGTCAGCCACGGCAAGATCGTCGAGCACTGGAACGTCGTGCAGAACGTGCCGGCCACCTCGGCCAACGACAACACTATGTTCTAGCCCCTCACCCCCTCAAGTTGTCCGCGCTTCGCGCTGCCGTCGCGACGCGAAGCGCGGACAACTCTGTGGGGGAGGGGGAATGGACGAGATGGCCCGGTGCTAGCCCGTGGTCGCCGTGAGCATGCGCGAGACGCCGTGCGCGGCGGCCACCACGGCGGGCACGAATCGGCGGGTCGCCCGTTCGTCCTCCCGCGTGATGATCGACAGCGCCGCGGATACCTGGCCGGCGACCTGAATCGGAGCCGCGACCGAGCTCAGATCCAGCTCGACCTGCCGGCTGGTGATGGCGTGGCCGGTGAGTCGGATCTCGGCGAACTCCCGCCGCAGGACGTTGGGGTCCACGGTTGTGTACGGCGTCAACTTGTGCATGGGAGTGGCGAGCAGCCGCGCCACGGTGGGGGTGGGGGCGTGTGCGGCCAGCACCCGCCCGACCGCCGTCACGTGAAACGGCAAACGCGCCCCGGGCCGGGCGATGACCTGGGGCGCGTCGTGACCGAAGATCCGCTCGATGTAGACCACGTGGGCGCCGTCGAGCACGGCTACCTGGACGTTCTGATGCGTCGCGGCATACAGATCCTGCAAGAACGGCAGCGCCGCCTCGCGCAGGCTCTTGCTGCGAGGCGATAGCGACCCGACCTCCCACAGGTGCAAGCCGATGCTGTACCGCCCGTCCGCACCACGCTCCAGCGCGCCCCACCGGCACAGTTCGCGGATCTGACGATGGGTCGAGGACACCGGCTGGCGAAGCAGCCGGGCTATCTCCGACAGCGTCAGCCGCGGCGTACGCGCGGTAAAGCAGTCGAGCACTCGTAACGCGCGAAGCGTGCTCGTGGCTCCTTCGGGTAATGAACCCGGGCGCGCGCTCTCGGTCGACACCCGACCGCTGAACCGCGACTCGACGACGTTGACCATTGTCATTGTGATCGCCTCCGACTCCTGTCTTGGCGAAACTGCTGTCGGCCGGCCCGGCACCGGCCGTCTCGCGACGTAGCGGTCCGCCTCAACTGGACGAAGAGACGACGACGGAGTCGTAGTCAGCGATGGTGCACGAGCCCTCGAAGATGTCCCGTTCCTGGATCCACTGCTGGGTCGACTCGTAGGTCTCGCCGGTGTAGGGCAGGAAGACGATCCGCTCGCCCGGACCGAAGCGGCGCACGTCGACCCGGTCGAGGTACTTCTCCGGCATGGCCTTGGTGTAGTAGTGCTTGTAGCGCTCGCCGTGCAGGTCGAGCTCCATCTGGGCCCGCTTGAGGCCGTTGAAGTACTTCTCGACATCGCTCGGGTTGTCGTCGAAGTTGTTGGTGAGGAAGGCGACCATGAACGTCGTGTCGAGAATCGGCCGGAACCCGTACTCCAGGGCGATGTAGTACTCGACGCCGAACAGCGTGGCAGCCGGGATCTGGCCGTCCAGCAAGGAGTCGAGCCGCACGCGGGGCGATCCTTCGAAGTCGAGCCGGATCCGCTCCTTGGGCAGCACCGCCTCCAGGGCCTGCAGCGTGGCGAAGTGGCTGCCGGAGTGATAGCCGACGCCGACGTCGACCCGGCCCAGATCCTCGGGGCGGCTGATGTCCGAATCGGGCGCCACCAGAATCGCCGACGGCGTCACCGAGTAGGCGCTGTTCACCAGCTTGCCGATCTGGTTCATGGCGGCGGTGTTGACGGCCCAGTGGCAGGCGCAGCTGATGCCGGTGTCGCGGCCGTCCTCGTAGGTCTCGTAGGCGCCGTTCTTGATCTGCCCGCTGTCGTCGCGCTCGCTGCCGATCAGCACCTGCGACTCGGGAGCGAAGTCGTACTCGAGGCCCTCGTCGGTGAAGTAGCCCTTCTCGTCGGCCACCCACTCCTGGAGCCGGCCGTGCGGATGGATCTTCATGATGCGTTCCCTTCTACCAGTACGGGCTATCTGTATGAGTAGACTGGTACGCTAACACCTATAGAATGGGACGGCAATCATCAGTTCTCGGCCTGGAGAAGAGACGCGATGTCGCTCAAGCACGCCTTGCTGGATCTGCTCGACGCCGAGCCGATGAGCGGCTACGAGCTGGACCAGATCCTCGATGAGACCTTCGGCTACCCGTGGACCGCGCCGCACAGCCAGATCTACCCGGCGCTGCGCCAGATGGAGCAGGACGATTGGATCGCCGCGCAGGTGAAGCACACCGGCGAGCGTGAACGGCGCGAGTACCGGATCCTCGATCCCGGTCGCCGCGAGCTGGAGCGGTGGGCCGGCGAACCGGTCCCCTACGTCGGCATCCGCGACATCGCGCACCTCAAGGCGTCGATGATGGACATGCTCTCCCTCGACCAGTGCGAGGCGATCTTCGTCGCGCACCGCGATCATCATCAGCAGCGGCTGCGCATCTGGAACCGGCGTATCGAGGCCGTCGAGTCCGGGTCGTCCGAACTTCTCCAGGCGCGGCTGGCCAACCGTCCCGCCGACGAGCACCCGAAGCTCATCGCGTTCAAGCTGTGCGGGTACGAGGGTTCTGCGATGCGCGCCCGGACCGAGATCGAGTGGGCCGAGCACGGCCTGGCCACGGTGGCATCGCTGCGCCAGGCCGAGGCCCACGGGGAGCCAGGGCGGGCAAGGCCCCGGTCGGGTCTGGTCGCAAGCGATGAACCGGCTGGCCGCCCGCGTCTTCGACCGGCCGGTTACTTAACCCGGATGCACCGTGCAGCCGTGCTGTATGCCGTAGTTGATCTTGGGGTATTGATTGCTGGTGTAAGCGCCGGGCGGGACGTCAGCCGTCGGCGACCGATCCGCTGATGTCCATGAGGGCGTAGTGGGTGAGCGAGGCCAGGATCTGATCCGGGTCGTAGCCGAGCTCCAGCCACGCCGCGGTGACGAGCTTGAGCAGGCTCCCGATCACCTTCTGCTCGCCGACCAGTTGGGCGACGTCAGCCATCGTTACCTCGTCGCGCGCCCGTGACGCGGCGATGTAGCGCAAGGTGAGCAACTCCCCCTCCGCCTGGTCCGGGTAGTCGTGGGCCATACGGGCGAGGGCGGCTCCGGTCGGCCCCGCCTCGAGCTCGTCCGTGGCCCGGTAGACGAGATCTCCGACGCTGATCGAGCCGATGCTGTGCACCACTCCGAACTCGTCGACGACCAGGTCGGCTCCACAATCGGTAAGTTCGCCGCGTATCGACTCCTGGTCGATCTCGCGACCGTCGTCAGCCAGCTCGCTACTCATTGGCTTGGCCCCTCTCGACCCCGTCGATGCCCGGATTCGGTCCGGCTCTCTGACTAGACGGCCGTCGATACCGAACGTGACGCGAAACCGGTGACGTCCACACATCGACTTCACGTCGGGAGCACACGGGGGTCGTGGTGGACCCGGGCCCCCGAAGGCTGGGGGTTGCGGTGAAAATATGATATCGCGAGAATGGCGTCATGCCTGTCTCGAGCTCGAGAGTCGTCGCCGCCATAGTCGGACCCGGAAACATCGGCACCGACCTGCTGGCGAAGCTGCAGCGAAGCGACGCCATCGACGTGGCGTACATGGTCGGCGTGGTCGAGTCCGAGGGCCTGGCCCGCGCCCGCCGTGAAGGGCTGTCGGTCTCCGCCCAGGGGGTCGACTGGTTGCTCGAGCAGGATCCGCTGCCGGCGATCGTGTTCGAGGCGACGTCGGCCAAGGCGCACGTGGCCAACGCTCCGCGCTACGAGCAGGCCGGCATCCAGGCGGTCGATCTCACCCCGGCCCATCTCGGGCCGATGGTGTCGCCTCCGGTGAACCTGAAGGACCACCTCGACGCGCCGAACGTCTCGATGATCACGTGCGGGGGCCAGGCCACCATCCCGATGGTCTACGCCGTCTCGCGCGTCACCGAGGTCCCGTACGCCGAGATCGTCGCGTCGGTCGCGTCGCGTTCGGCCGGCCCCGGGACCCGGGCGAACATCGACGAGTTCACCGACACGACGAGCCAGGCCGTCGCGGCGATCGGTGGTGCCGGCCGGGGCAAGGCGATCATCATCCTGAACCCGGTCGAACCACCGATGATCATGCGAGACACGGTGTTCTGCGCCATCTCGCCGGACGCCGATCGGGAGGCGATCACGCGCTCGGTGCACGACATGATCGCCGAGGTCCAGGAGTACGTCCCGGGCTACACGTTGCGCGCCGATCCGCAGTTCGACGATCCCCGGCCGGGGTGGTCGGGCCAGGCCCGCGTGGCGATATTCGTCGAGGTGAAGGGCCGCGGCGACTACCTTCCGCCCTACGCCGGCAATCTCGACATCATGACCGCCGCCGCGGCGCGAGTCGGCGAACTCATGGCGAACGCCCGGCAGGCGGCGGCATGAGCCGACCCGAGATCGTTCACGACGTGCGCATCACCGACACCACGCTGCGCGACGGCAGCCACGCGATGTCGCACCAGTTCACCGAGGCACAGGTGCGCGACACCGTCCGGGCGCTGGATCGGGCGGGCGTCGAGGTCATCGAGGTCACCCATGGCGACGGGCTGGGCGGCTCCTCGTTCAACTACGGCTTCTCGCACACCGACGAGATCGAGCTGATCGCCGCGGCCCGCGCCGAGGCGCAGCAGGCCAAGATCGCGGTCCTGCTGGTGCCGGGTATCGGCACGGTCGACGACCTGCGCCGGGCGCGCGATGCCGGCGCCGACATCGTCCGGGTGGCCACGCACTGCACCGAGGCCGACGTGTCGATCCAGCACTTCGGCGTGGCCCGTGACCTGGGGATGGAGACCGTCGGGTTCCTGATGATGGCCCACCGGACCTCCCCGGAGGATCTGGCCAAGCAGGCCCGGATCATGGTCGACGCCGGCTGCCAGTGCCCCTACGTGACCGACTCGGCCGGTGCCCTGCTGATGCACGAGGCCCGGGAGCGCTTCGACGCTCTGGTGGCCGAGGTGGGCGACGAGGCGTGGGTGGGCTACCACGGGCATCAGAACCTGTCCCTCGGCGTGGCCAACTCGGTCCTCGCCCACGAGGCCGGCGTTCGCCAGATCGACGGCTCGCTGTGCGCACTGGGCGCCGGCTCCGGCAACTCGCCGACCGAGGTGCTGGCCGCCGTCTTCGACCGCCTCGGCGTCAGCACCGGCCTGGACCTGCTCGCGTTGCTGGCCGCGGCCGAGGAGGTCGTGCGTCCGTACCTGCACCGGTGGCCGAAGATGGATCGCACGGCCATCGTGCAGGGCTGGGCCGGTGTCTACTCCAGCTTCCTGCTCCACGCCGAGGCGGCGGGGGATCGGTACAAGGTGCCTGCCTACGAGATCCTGCGCGAGTGCGGCCGGCTCGGCCTCGTCGGCGGTCAGGAAGACCTGATCATCGACATCGCGATCCGGCTGGCGCAGGAGAGGGCCGAAGGTTGACGCCGAGCGGCCCGTTGGCGGGCGTCCTGGTCCTCGACCTGTGCCACTTCCTCGCCGGGCCGTACGCGACGATCGCGCTCGCCGATCTCGGCGCGGACGTGATCAAGGTGGAGGACCCCGATCACCCGGACGAGGCCCGCAGCATCGGGCCGTGTTTTCGCGAACAGTCGGTCTACTACCAGTCGCTGAACTGGGGCAAGCGATCCCTCGGCGTGCGCCTGACCCATCCCGAAGGGCACCGGGTGCTGCTCGACCTGGTCCGGCGCGCCGACGTCGTCATCGACAACTACAAGCCGGGCGTCATGGCCCGACTCGATCTCGACCACGCGACGCTGGCGGCGGTGAATCCGCGGCTCGTGACGTGCTCGCTGAGCGGTTTCGGCGCGACCGGACCGGACGCGCATCGCCCCGGGTACGACTACACCATCCAGGCCCGCAGCGGGGTCATGAGCCTGACCGGCGAACCCGGGAGACCGCCCGGCAAGGCCGGTATCTCCTATGTCGATCACGGCGGCGGGGTGGCGGCGGCGCTCGCCGTGTGCGCCGCACTCGTGGAGCGCGGCCGTACCGGCACCGGCCGCCACATCGACCTGGCGCTCTACGACGTGCAGATATCGATGCTGAGCTACCTGGCGGCGTGGAATCTGAATTCCGGGTACTCCCCGGGACGGCAGGCCGCCGGTGCGCATCCCTCGATCGTTCCCGCCCAGACGTTCCCGACCGCGGACGGTCACGTCTCGCTGTTCGTCGGAAACGACCCGATGTGGCGGCGGTTCTGCGTGGCTGTGGCAGATCCTCGGCTGCTCGACGCGGCGTTCGCGACCAACGCCGATCGGCAGGTGAATCGCAACCGGCTGCTCGAGATCGTGCAGGAACTGCTCGTCGCCCGGCCGACGCAGCATTGGGTGGCCGTGTGCGAGTCGGCGGGGGTGCCGTGCGAGCCGGTGAACACGCTCGCCGACGCGTTGGCCGATCCGCAGGTGCGGGCCCGATCGCTCACCGTTGCCAGCGCCGGCACCGAGACGACCCGGCCGTACCAGCACGTCCGTGGACCGGTGCCGCTCGACGCCGAGAAGGCCACGCGGCCCGCCCCGGCCCTCGGCGCGGACAACGAATCGGTTCTCGCGGAACTGGGTCTCACCAGCGACGACATCGCGCAGCTGGTCGAGTGCGGGGCCCTCGAAACCCTTACCACGACGCCGAAAGGGGTCGCGCCGTGAACGACCTCTAGCCCGCCAGCCAGCCGAACTTGAGCATGACGGAGGCCGCGAGAGCTGCGTCCGATGACCTCGCTGAGAAAATAGGCCCCGCCGACCTCGACCCCATGTCACATATCTAGGATATTATATCGGCACTGCACTTGAGGGAACGGAGGACGGGGACATGGCCGGTACGGCCGAGGTTACGGTCGAGTGCATCGGCGGTATTGAGCGCGAGCACACTACGCGGCGTGCCCAGGACAGCGCACAAGTCGTCGGCATCGACATCTGGAAGCAACAGCGAAGGGGGTCAACATGGTGATGATCGGCAACCGCATCTCGCCTCTGCTCGCCGACGTTCTCGCCGACACCCCTGCTCAGCGCCGCCAATTGTTCATCGACGGCGAGTGGGTCGACTCGACCGGTGACGAGACGATCCCCAGCATCAATCCGTCCACGGGACGCGTCGTGGCCTACGTGACTGAGGGAACCGCAGCCGACGTCGACCGCGCAGTCGCTGCAGCTCGACGCGCATTCACCGGTCCGTACAGCCGCCTCTCCCCCGCCGACCGGACGCGCATCATGCTGCGGCTCGCCGACCTGGTCGAGGAGAACCTGACCGAACTACTGACGTTAGACGCGATCGACATGGGCAAGCCCATAGGGCTCGCACCGGCCGATGCGACTGGCTACGCCGACGTCCTGCGCTACTTTGCCGGGTGGACGACCAAGATCGCGGGCGCGACGCTACCCAACTCTCGGCCGGGTGAGTTGATGTCCATGACGTTCAAAGAGCCGGTGGGTGTCGTCGGCGCCATCATCCCTTGGAACGGACCCACCTTGGCCGTGCTCTGGAAGCTCGCGCCGGCTCTTGCCACCGGGTGCACCGTGGTGTTGAAGCCAGCCGAGGAGGCGTCGCTTTCCACGCTTCGGTTCGGCGAGCTCATCGCGCAGACAGACCTTCCGTCAGGTGTGATCAACATCGTCACCGGCCTAGGCGAGACGGTCGGCGCCGCGATGGCCGCGCACCGCGGCATCGACAAGATCTCTTTCACCGGCTCGACCGAGACCGGCCGGCTCATCGTTCGCGCCGCGAGTGGGAACCTGAAGCGGCTGTCGCTCGAGATGGGCGGCAAGTCCCCGGACATCATCTTCGCCGACGCCGATCTCGACCGCGCAGTGCCCGGTGCCGGCCTAGGGGTCTTCTACAACACTGGTCAAGTCTGTTGTGCCGGGACGCGCATCTTCGTAGCCAGGCCGATCTACGACGAGTTTTGCGCGCGGCTGGCCGACTTCTCCCGCACGCTGAGGGTCGGCGACAGTCTGGATCCGCGCACGAATCTCGGCCCGCTGGTCTCACAACGCCAGCTCGAACGGGTCGGCGGGTACCTAGACGCTGGACAGGGGGAGGGCGCACGGCTGGTCGCCGGTGGTCGCCGGCTGGTCGAGGCGGGACTAGCCGACGGCTACTTCCTGCCCCCGACGATCTTCGCCGATGTCACCGACACGATGTGCCTTGCCCGCGAGGAGATCTTCGGCCCGGTCGCCTCGGTGCTGCCCTTCGATGAGGAGGACGAAGTCATCGAACGCGCCAACGACACCGACTACGGACTCGGAGGCGGCGTCTGGACCCGCGACCTCGGGCGAGGGCTACGCGTGACCAAGGCGATGCGCACCGGCACGGTGTGGATCAACACCTATCTGCATCTCGACCCGGGCGTCCCGTTCATCGGCTACAAGACGAGTGGCTGGGGCAGCGATCTTGGGCCCGAGGCAATCGACAGCTACACCGTCACGAAGTCCGTGTGGGCCGACCTCGCGCGTTGACAGGCGCGGGTCAGCGACGGGCAAAGCAGAACCTGCATGGACCCGAGGCCGCGAGACTCGACGCCTGGAACGCGACAACTGCCTGGCCGACAATGTGCGTGATTGCGCTCCGAGAAGGTGTGGCGCGAGTCGGCCCTGTATGGCGGCGAAGGTCTTCACGGGGGCTGCCGCTGGGCATTCCCGACCCCGCTTGTGTGAAGGGCCACGGCGCACAGGCACTGTCCACAGTGGACGGCGGCGCCACACCCCGCCCGTCCGGTGACCACTCGCACCGCCGGGTCGCCGGCTCGATCAGCCGGCGTCCGCCGGACCGAGCCTGCGAAGAGAGCCCGCTGGCCAGAATCAGCCGCTGAACTCAGTGAATTCACTGAATCTAGGAGGAGACGTCATGGGAAAGCTGGAAGGTAAGGTCGCGTTCATCACTGGCGCGGCCCGGGGCCAGGGTCGCAGCCACGCGGTAAGGCTGGCCGAAGAGGGAGCCGACATCATCGCGGTCGACATCTGCGCGCAGATCGACACCGTGCCGTATCCGCTGGCGACGCCCGACGACCTCGCCGAGACCGTCAAGGAGGTCGAGGGCCTCGATCGCCGGATCTTCGCCCAGCAGGCCGACGTACGCGACGCGGTTGCCCTGCAGGCGGCTCTCGATGCGGGCATCGCCGAGCTCGGACCGGTCGACATCGTGCTGGCCAATGCCGGGATCGCACCGATGTCGATGACGCCGCAGGATCAGGAATGGCAGGACGCCGTCGACGTGAACCTGACCGGCGTCTACAACACGGTGCGCCTCACGACTCCGGCGATGATCGAGCGAGGCCAGGGTGGGGCGGTCGTGTTGACCAGCTCGACCGCCGGCATCACCGGCATCGGCGGCAACACACCTGGCAGTCTCGGCTACACCGCGACCAAGCACGGTGTCGTCGGGCTGATGCGGGCCTACGCCAACTACCTCGCACCGCACAGCATCCGGGTCAACAGCGTGCACCCGACCGGCGTCAACACGCCGATGGTCATGAACGACTTCTTCCAAGCGTTCTTGCAGGCCGATCCCACCCTGTCGCAGGCGATGGCGAATGCGTTGCCGGTCGAGATGGTCGAGGCGGTAGACGTGTCGAACGCGATCGTGTGGCTGGTCTCTGACGACGCCCGCTACATCACCGGCGTGACCCTGCCGGTCGATGCCGGGTTCATCAACAAGAAGTGACGTGGCAAGGACCGGCAGGCTCGATCAGGCGAGTGGCAGATCAGGGGGGGCATCGGGATCCTGCTGGTAGAGACGGCCAACCTCCATTCGCGCGACATGATATCGTGATCGCTGGCGAGCAATGCCTGCCGGGTGTTCCGGAACTGAGAGGGATTGGAACGCTGATGGACGTCATCGATCATCTTTTCATTCGCGGCGAGCGAGTCAAGCCGTCCACGAGCAGCACCATCACGGTCGTCTCGCCCTGGTCGGAGCAGCCGGTCGCAACAGTGCCGAACGGGACCACCCGGGACATGGATCGGGCGGTCGCGGCCGCCGTCGAAGCTCAGCGATCCGCCACGTGGGGGCACGCTCCGCTGGAGGTCCGCGTGGCAGCCGTAAGGCGCTTCGCCGACGTGTATGCCGCGCGCAAGCAGGAGATCGCCGACGCGATGGTTCTGGAAATGGGCTGCCCCGTCACTCAGGTCCTACAGATGCATGTCGAACCTGCCTCGGTCGCGTTCCGGTATTACGCCGAGTTGGCGGCTTCCTACCCGTTCGTCGAGCGGCGCGAAGGTGCTCGCACAACCCTGGTCCGGCGCCGTCCTGTTGGGGTGTCGGCCGCGATTGTGCCGTGGAACGGCCCCGCGTTCCTGAGCGTGCTCAAGGTAGCGCCGGCGTTGGCGGCCGGATGCGCGGTCGTACTCAAGCCGTCGCCCGAGGCACCCTTGAGCGCCTATGTGCTCGCCGACATTGCGGCTGAGGCGGAGTTGCCGGCTGGCGCTCTGAACGTCGTACCGGCTGATCGAGACGTCAGCGAGTACCTGGTCGCACATCCGGACGTGAACAAGGTGAGCTTCACCGGCTCGACTGCCGTGGGGCGTCGAGTGGCCGAACTGTGTGGACGGTCCCTCAAGAGGGTCGGACTTGAGCTCGGCGGCAAATCGGCGGGAATCATTCTTCCTGATGCCGATATTGACTCCACCGTCGCAGCGCTCCGAACGGCCAGCTTCGCCAACGCCGGCCAGGTCTGTACCGCCCGAACGCGAGTGCTCATCCCACGAGCTCGGTACGCCGAGGTGTGCGATGCGCTGGCCTCAATGGCCGACAGCCTAGTGCTCGGCGACCCGAACTCGTCCGAGACCGAGATGGGCCCCGTCATCTCCGCTCGGCAGCGAACACGCATTCTCGAGTACATCGGCATCGGTCTGGCCGAGGGCGCCCGGCAGATCACGCGGCGCAAGCCGGGCGACGTGCCGGACACGGGATGGTTCGTCCCGCCTACAGTTTTCGCCGACGTGGAGAACTCGATGACGATCGCACGTGAAGAGATCTTCGGTCCCGTGGTCTGTGCCATTTCCTATGACACTGTCGCGGAAGCCATCGCGATCGCGAACGAGAGCGAGTACGGGCTGTCCGGGTCGGTGTTCACCGAGGACCTAGAGGCAGGCCTGGCGGTGGCAGATCGGATCCAGAGCGGGACGTTCGGCATAAACACCTACGGCAACGACATCTGCGCCCCGTTCGGCGGCGTCAAAGGATCAGGCGTCGGCCGGGAGATGGGACCCGAAGGACTCGAGGCCTACCTCGAGTACCAATCCGTTCTCGTCCCGTCGCTGTAGCGGCCGAAACACGGAGCAGCGGCAACGGCCTCGGTCACTCCACGCCGACACGCACACCTGGCGTGAACGTCACTGGGAGCTCGGCCCAGCCGCCGAGACTCGACAATGCGATCGGATACTCGCGGGCCTCGGTCTCCAGGATGACGTAGTCGGGAATTCGCTCGAGTACCTGAGACAGCATCTCGTCGAACTCGGCGCGGGCGAGGTGCGATCCCGGGCATCGATGAATGCCCAGACCGAACGCCGCGTGCCGGTTCGGGGAGCGATCCACGACGAACGTAGTCGGATCCTCGAACTCGTCCTCGTCATGGCAGGCCGAGTACTCGCCGACCAGCACCCGGTCGCCCGGCCGCATGACGACACCGCGGATCTCCGTCTCCGCGACCACCGTGCGGGCGTGTCCGCGTACAGGCGCGTGCATGCGCAGAAACTCCTCGGTTGCGGTCCGCCGGAGCTCCGGCTCCGCGATCAGTCGACGACGTAGTTCATGATCGTGATGGAGATGGACAAGAGTGGCGCCGGTCAGGCTGGCAGTGGTATCGACGCCGCCACCGATGGCGAGCCACACCATTCCGCGCGCGTACTCATCACTGATCAGTTTGCCTTCGATCTCCTGCGAGACAATAAATGAAATCGCGTCGTCTCGCGGTCGTGCTTTGCGATCTCGAGTAATTTCATCAATTCGTTTGTGCACAAATCCAAGTTCTTCAACCGCCGCTTGACGCTGCTCCGTGCCGTCGGGGTACCCGAACAAGTTGTGGAAGCACATGTAAATGCGCACCCAATCCTCTTGAGGAAAGCCCAACCATTCTAAGGTAACAGCTCCAGGCACGGCGGTGGTGAGGCATTCAGCAAGGTCAGCGGTACCCAACTCGATAAACTGATCCACATAATGAGTAACCCACCTCTTGATGCGTGGCTGCATCGCGCGCACGGCGGCGGGGGATAGCATCGAGTTTATGATTCGCCTGTACGAGCGGAACTCCGGCATATCCAGCTCTTCGGGGATAAGCGCCCACGGTACGGGGGTCGGCTGTATGGCAACCGAAATGTTGTCGGGGTCGTTGATCCGGGCGGAGGAGAACGTCTCTGTCTCACGGAACACGCGGGCGATGTCGTCGTACTTGGACAAGATCCAGAAACCGCCGTAGTCCTCGGCCCACGCGACCGGGCACTTCTGCCGCAGCGACGCCCAGGCCTCATTCGAAGCGGCCATGCCCATGGGTCCGTCGGCCCGCAGGCCCGGCAACGTCGGCTTCTGCGTTGCGGTCACTGTGGATCCTTTCAGATTCGTCCTGGACCTGCCTGTGCATTTCCCGTTGCCACGATATAGTATCGGATGACACAGCGTCCAGGTGGGCTGTCGCAGGCTCAGAGCTGAACGACATGTGGACGAATCAGCCGAGTCGGATGTCTCAGATGAGAGGGCAGATCATGTCGAAGCTGAACGGCAGGGTAGCGCTCATTACCGGCGCCGGCCGGGGCCAGGGACGCAGTCACGCCCTACGGCTTGCGGCCGAGGGAGCCGACATCATCGCGATCGACATCTGTCATGACATCGACACGGTGACCTACTCGCTGTCGTCGGCCGACGACCTCGCGCAGACCCAGAAGGAGGTCGAGGCGCTCGACCGGCGAATCGTCACGGCGCAGGCCGACGTGCGCGACCGGGCCGCCCTGGAGGTGGCCGTTGCTGAAGGTATCGCCGCCTTCGGCGGAATCGACATTGTGATAGCAAACGCGGGAATCATGCCGGCAATCGCCGGCGAAGAGGACGACCGAACATTTGCCGATGTGATCGGAGTGAATCTGATCGGCGTCCGGAACACCGTCGAGGCTGTCAAGGGGACTCTCATTGCGCAGGGGCGCGGTGGCGCGATCGTGCTGACTAGCTCGAGTGCTGGCCTTCGGGGATACGCTGGAGCGATTCCCGGCACAGGGTACGTGGCCGCAAAGCACGGCGTGGTCGGACTGATGCGAAGGTACGCGCTCTCCTTGGCCCCTCACCTCATCCGGGTAAACAGCATTCACCCGGGAGGCGTGACGACTCCCATGGTGACCAACGATGCGCTGATCGCGCTCATGACGGCCCATCAGGAGACGCTCGACGACTATAAGAACGCCATGCCGGTGGATCATCTTGAGCCCGTAGACATCAGCAATGCCGTTCTTTGGCTCGTCTCGGATGAGGCGCGGTACGTCACCGGCGTCACGCTTCCTATCGACGCCGGGCACAGCGTTCGCTGACTTTGGTGCGCATCGTGCTGGTGCCGGCAAGCGACGGTGTCGCCAGCTCGAAGAGCGCCGAGTCGGCGATCTGGTCCGCTCCAGAGAATGCGCTTACTACCGTGCGTTCCCCCGGCTCGGTGAGAAAGGGTAGCGATCACCTCAGGGCGCAGGAGCATCCGGATTGTCAGCGAGCCGATTCGTCGCCGGTCTGACGTGGCCGCGGACCCTCCGTCGTCGGAGCGCCGCCGCCGTGGCGCGCCAGTAGAGTTCAGCGCTGTTGCTGGGCAGACCGCGACTTGCCGCAATGCCCTCGCCTTCGCCTCCGGATACCTGATCGGATATCGTTCAGGCTTATGACCAACGTTCACCCGCGGCGCGTGGCCCACAGGTCGATGGCCGACCAGGTCGCAGCTGAGCTTCGGCGCATGGTTCTCAGTGGCGCGTTCAAGGAGAACGAGCGCCTGACCCAGGAGGGGCTGGCCAAGATGCTCGGCGTGAGCACCATGCCTATCCGTGAGGCTCTGTTGCGGCTGACGGCTGAGGGGTTGATCCTCGCCGACGCGAACCGCTCGTTCAGCGTCGCGAGTAATAGCGTCGACGATATCCGCGATACCTATTGGGTGTTTGGGGAGATCGCCGGTGAGCTGGCCTTCCGGGCGTGCAAGCTGCGGGGAGCCGACTTGGTCGGCCCATTGAGTGAGCTCAACGAGACGTATCTGTCGAACATCGACGATGACGACAAGAGATTCCAGGCGAACTGGCAGTTCCATCGGACGATCAACCTCGCTGCGAGCGCGCCCCGCCTGCTTCTGATGATTCGCTCGACGATGCGATTTTTCCCAGAC
>Ga0137415_10002978_pt1 | contig 16777 bp, 18 predicted proteins | sample CZODoug3_1_1_16f_FD_183082 | JGI IMG/M metagenome (GOLD analysis project Ga0137415, IMG submission 183082) | Vadose zone soil fungal communities from Angelo Coast Range Reserve, California, USA - CZODoug3_1_1_16fungal (Hybrid Assembly) | ecosystem: Environmental > Terrestrial > Soil > Vadose...
GCGGAAGACATGGTGCGCGACCACGAAGCCGTGAACAAGCAGGCCCTGGATCTGGTGAAGAAGCTCAAGGTCACGCCCGAAGACAACGACACCAGCCGCTCGCTGTCCAAGAACGCCGCTGACAAGCTTGCCGAACTGGCCAAGCTGAAAGGCGCGGAGTTCGACAAGGCCTATGCCGCCAACGAAGTTGCCTATCACAAGGCCGTCGATGGCGCGCTCGAGACGTTGCTGATTCCGTCCGCCACCAACGCGGAACTGAAGAGCCTGCTGCAGACCGGCCTGAAGATCTTCCAGGGCCACGAGCAGCATGCCGAACACGTCGCCGCGTCCCTGAAGTAGGGAGCCTGATATGACGCCGAGATGGACTCTCCCGATCGTCGCAGTGCTGGTGTCGGGAATGTCCGTCTCGGCGCATGCGGAGACGATTCAAATTTCGATGGAGAATCTCGTGATCTCGCCGGCGGAGGCTACGGCCAAGGTAGGCGACACCATCGAATGGATCAACAAGGACATTTTCGTCCATACCGCAACCGCGCGAAACGGCGATTGGGATGTGACGATGCCGCCGAAGAAGACCGTCACCCTGGTTTTGAAGAAGGCTGGCGCCATCGACTATTACTGTCGCTTCCATCCCAACATGAAGGCGACCCTCACGGTTGGGCCATAACGACGGCCCGGCTTGGCGCCGCTCCGGTCGCCATTCATTTGGCTCAGCCACGATTCGAAAAAGACTGCTGCGCTTCGCTGGACTCTTGTGCCGGACCCGCTTATATGGATTATATGCGGAATGGTACATAAATGAACCAGCAGCGGAGGCGACCATGAGCAGTGGCAGTTTCAACGACACCGAGAGCGTCCGGACCGAGGCGATCCTGCAACGCTTCAACCACGTCTTCCTCAGTCACGATCCCGCCGCGTTGCGGGACCTGATAGCTGACGATTGCATCCTCGAGAACACGCAGCCGGCGCCCGATGGCGCGCGCCTTGAGGGAAAGGATGCCTGCATCGCGCTCTGGACGCAGATCGCCACCACGGAGGGCATACACTTCGAGCCCGAAAGCATCATTGCGCGCGGCGATCGCGGCGAGATCAGGTGGCGGATGGTCTGGGGCCCGGATCGCGCCAGCTCGGTGCGGGGCGTCAACCTGATGCGCGTGCGGGATGGACGGATTGTCGAGGCCCAAGGCTACATGAAGGCTACATGAAGGCTACGTGAAGGGCGCGTGAAGGCGAAACCACACGGTCACTTGGCAATATGTTGAAACAGGATTTTTTCACAGAGACGCTCAGCCCTCGTGAGCGTCAGGAGGCTCTTGTCGAAAGTAAGTTGCAGCGACATTCCGTCGATAAGGGCAAGGACCATTGCGCTGGTATCAACGATGTTTGCCGGCTTGAAATCCCCGTCGCGCACTCCCTGTTCGATGATTCCGCCGATAGCCTTGCGCGCCCGCTGATACGCGGCCTTGTTGATCGAAGCCAATGCGGGGTCATGCAGGGACTCGCCCCACAGGGCCATGAACACGGTCCAGAATTCGCGATCAGCGGTTGCTACAGCCAGGCACGCCTTGATCATTGCGCGAAGCCGACTTGATGCGTCCCGCCTGTTTGCGCTTTCCGACTTTGCCCGGAGATCAAGGTCGTCCATCACATGACCGGCAGCGGCGGCGAGGATCGCCCGCTTGTCCTTGAAATAGTAATGAAGGATTCCCTGGCTCACGCCCGCCTCGGCTGCGAGGCGTTTCATGGTCAACTGAGAAAACCCGCTCCGCGCGAGACAGCGAATAGTCGCGCGAATGATCTCGTTGGAACGGGTATTGTTTGGGTCCGGTTTTCGCGGCATCGACCGAATTTCACCTTAGCCGCTCCCGTCGCGGTAGATTGGTTGTTGCGTCATGACCGCCGTCGACGTTGGGGTATGTGCCCGCGGACGGACCTGGGCTTTTGATCAAGGCGTCGCGGGAGCGAAGCGGTACGCGAAGCTGGACGTGGCGTGGGCGACGGGGTCGGTGCTACCGTCCGAAAACAGGTACGTCTCCAGATAGGCAAGGCGTCGGCCGATGCGGATGATTTTCGCCTCGGCGATCAGGTCCTTTGCGAGCGCGGGCCTCAAGAAGGTGATTACGAGATTGCTTAGCACCGCGACAACGTCCTTTCCGAGGGCGGCATGCATGCAGACGTACATCGAGGTATCGGCAAGTCCCATGACCTTTGGGCCCGAGAAGACCCCATGTCCGCTGTCCTGCCAGATGTCCTGCCCCATGTACTCCGGTCGGAACGGCATGCGGATTCTGATTGCGGTTTTCGAAACGTGCTCGGCCACTTCGCTGTTGTGATCGATCAGCGGAAGCTTCTCGACGATCACATTCTCCAAGTCTGTACATGTCAGGTCCGGCAATGCTCTTCTCCAAGGCATTGTTTGATCGGTTGACCAATTTATAAAGGCCGGTATCGTGCTTGTCAAACGGCGGCTGGGAGGTCCGCCGCCACTCCGAAGAAGCTGAAGACGGTCGGCAGGTCGAAGGGGTGACGGCGATACCCGCCGTCGCGCCGTCGCGGGCAGCGCGCAATTGAGCTTGTCGTCTGGTCAGGAATGCCTGGTCCGCCGCAACGCCGTCGCAAGCCCGACCGCGACGCATGCCTGCCAGACCGGATAGAGGAACGAGGTCAGATCGAGGTCGAGCGCATTGTCGAGCGCCACCAGCGCGCCGGCAATGGTGCCGACGCTCAGCATCGGCAACCATGCCCCGACGTCGCGCGGACCCGCCGGCAGCAGACACATCCCAACCGCCATGATGGTGGCGCCGGTGAAGCCACCGGCCAATCCGGCCAGGATATTTCTGGTGGCTTTTGCCGCGTCCGCGGCTCGCCCGTCGAACCAGATCGCAACATTCACCGCGCACACGAAGGCGATCATGGTGACGATGGCGGCCGCCAGCGCCGCCCACCATGGATTGGGGCTGAAGCGGCGGACCAGGATGAAAACCAGGATCGCGAACGGGATCGCCACCAGTGCGATGCGGAAATCGCCGGGCGTACCGTTGATCCTGTCGATCAGCGGCGGCAGCAGCGGCGTCAGGACGCCGGTCAGCAGGCCAGCGCCGGCGACCTTCAGCAAGCCCTTGGGCGTTTCGTCACTGGCAGCGATCGCCTCGGTCAACGCCCACCCCTGTATTTCCGCTGCCGACAGTTCTGGAAGCGGAATCGAACCTTAGCGCGCCGCCTGAAAGGCCACAATCAGGCGTTGAGCTTGCATAACACGATGAAGATCGGAATTGAAGCCCGCCCGGATCGATCAAACCGAGGCAAGAAAAAATAAAGCCGCGCCAACCCGAAGGTTGACGCGGCGATGGCCGTTCTGTTGCCAGGTGTACCTACCCCGAACGGTTACGCCGCGAGGCGCACTTCGTTCAATGCAACGTTATCGTTTGCATTTAGGTTTTTGACCCGATAACGGCGGTATCATGCCGAGCACAATTCAGAGCTTCTTCGCGACCATCGATCCTATTTCGCCCCCGCCTTAGCAGCCCAGGGATTCTGCCTTCCGACAGAATCGATCTCACCAGGATGAGACCTTTAAGCTCAAGCTGCTAAGGTGGAGGCGCCGGGTACTGCCCCCGGGTCTGCCCGCAGTCCGCTCTAAGTTTCAGCGCCATCGTCTTGCGACGACCGAGATATAGGCGTGATCCCTGACGAAAGCTAGGCTGCCCGTTGGCATCGTCGCTCTCAATCCTGCTGATTCGAACAAGTATCGACGATTGCTTGAAGCAATTCTTCGCCCGTATCATACCACCGCGAGAAGCCGACCTGACGCAGAATTTCGCTGATAATCGGCATCGCGATCAGTCCACCCTCCTTATCCTCGAAGAGCTTGTCGAGTTGCGCATGCAATTTCGAGCCTTCGAGGGCGGCGATTTCGACAGCCAGTCGGTCCAGTTCGCGCGCCGCTTCGAGGTTTCGCACGTCGTCGGGAAACTCGATCGCCTTCTCTCGACGCCAGTAGGCGGTGCCCGCGCAATCGACGAGGGCGCCAATTTCGATGAACAATGCTCCTCTCCTTTGAAGAAGCGCCCGCATGCAGCGGATGACGGGAAGCGAAATCTCGTATGCAGCTTGGGATACGGGCACCATTTGCAAATAAAATCAAGGAATTACAGGTCTTTAGCTTGGATTTCGCGTACCCTCTCTTTATATATTGGGTTCTTCCGGGGGCAGGGAATATGATGGCGAGGCGCCGTGAGCCTGTCGTCGAAACGAGCCACATGGTATAATTCCGTCATGACGGCAAAGACGCTCAGAGATGTATTGGAACATGCCGCGACCTGGCCTCGCGAGGATCAGGACGAACTCGCGGAGTATGCGCGCGAGATCGAAGCACGCCGCACTGGCATCTACACGATCTCGGATGACGAGCGAGTAGCTGTGGGTAAGGCAATCGCTCAAGCGGATCGGAGCGAGTTCGTGCCCGACGAGCTGGTGGCAGAAGCTGATAAACGCCACGGACGATGAGAGTTCGGTACACCCCCCGAAGCGTTCTCTGATCGGGAACGAATCCTTGAATACTTGAGAGAGCGTTCTGCAAGCGGATCGCGGCACGTAGCGGTGAGCATCCGTGAGGCTGTTGCGCAACTAGCCGATCAACCTCACATTTGATATCGAACAGACAATCCCGATGTGCGGGTAATGTTTGTTGTTCGGTATCCCTACAAGATCTTCTATCGGGCGCGTGACGATGTGGTCGAGATTTTACATATCCGGCATACGTCCCGACGGGCATGGGCAGGCGAGAGATAGAGGTTTGACGTTCGCTGTCTCAACGCCCGGCCAGGCTGGCGTCTGGCCACGTGAGCATTCGCAGGGTTTTGCGCGCCCGGGATAGCGCAAGCTTCCGAAAACGCCTCACGGATGGTCCGGTCCGTCGGCGTCTGCACCCGGTCTCCGGTTTCAGGCGCTCTGGGCCGCCCGCAGGGGGAGATCGCCGCTGGCGTCCGATGCGAGATCCGCATGCGTGAGGTTGCGGAAGCTGCCGATCGCGGCCGGACGTCCGAGCAAATATCCCTGCACCTCGTCGCACAGTTCGTCGTGCAGGAATTGCAGTTCAGCGTCGGTCTCGACGCCTTCCGCGAGCACGGGCAGGCCAAGTCCGCGACCAAGACCCAATACCGCCCGGACAATCGTCGCGGCCTGGCCGTTGGAATTGACCGATTTGATGAAGGAACCGTCGATCTTGATCCTGTCGAACGGAAACGCCCGCAAGGTGGACAGTGACGAATAGCCGGTGCCGAAATCGTCCATGGCAATGCGAATGCCGAGCGCCTTGATCTGCCGCAGCATGCCGAGCGTCCGATTGAAATCGCGGACCAGCGCCGTCTCGGTGATTTCAATCTCCAGACGGCGCGGCGGCAGGCCGAATTCGAGCAGGATCTGGTGCAGTTCGTGGACGAATTTGGCGTTGTGGAGCTGCACGGCCGAGACGTTGACGGCGATCTTCAACGGTTGCGTCCACGTTGCGGCCTCGCGGCAGGCCGTCTTCAGCACCCAGTCTCCGATCTGCAGGATCGCGCCGGTCTCCTCGGCAATCGGGATGAAAACGGCCGGTGAAATCTCACCGCGTGTCGGGTGCTTCCAGCGCAGCAGCGCTTCGAAGCCGATGACTTTCCCGCTCTGGATTTCCTGCTGCGGCTGATACACCAGTCGCAACTCGTCGCGCGCAATGGCGTGGCGCAGATCATGTTCCAGCATTCGGCGTTCGCGGACCTCGGCGCCCATCCTTGCCTCGAAGAAACGATAGGTGTTGCGGCCTTCGGTCTTGGCGCGGTAGAGCGCGGTGTCGGAATGGGTGAGAAGAGCCTGACGATCCGTGGCGTCTTCCGGACAGAGCGCAATGCCGATGCTGGTCGAGACGTGGGTCTCCGGCGTATCGTCTGTGCGCAGCGCTTCCAGAATGGTCTCGGCAAGCCGGCCTGCCGCGGCGGGATTTGCAACGTCAGGCATCAGAATGGCAAACTCGTCACCCCCGAGGCGCGCCATCATCTGCCGTTCTCCAAGCACCGCGGTGATGCGTGAAGCAACCGTCTGCAACACCTGGTCGCCGGCGCTGTGCCCGAACAGGTCATTGATTTCCTTGAACCGGTCGAGATCGAGACAGAGCACAGCGAGGCTCCTGCCGGGGGTCAATGCCGCGATCTCCTGGTCGATCCGCGCATTGAAATGGCTGCGGTTGGGAAGCGAGGTGAGAGCATCGTGATGCGCCAGGAAATAAATGTGTTGCTCGGCGTTCTTGCGCGCCTGCAGATCGCGGACGGCGACGACCTGGTGCGGCCGTCCGGCAAAAACGATCGGCCGCAGGATCAGCTCCACAGGGGTGGTCGAGCCGTCGAGATGGCGCAACTCCGTTTCAACCGTCTGGTTCGATCGGGACAGCAGTTCAGTGCGTGCCGCCTGGTCAGGAAAACAGCTTTCCAGCCTTGCACCGACCAGATTGGCGCTCGACAAACCCGTCAGACGGGCAAAACTGGTGTTGACGGAGACAATCACCTCGCCGTCGCAAACCAGAAGCCCCTCAACCGAGGCATTGGCGAGATCGCGCATGCGGTCGACTTCACGCTCCGAACGGCGATGATCGCGGATATCAAGCACAACGCCTGCCAGTGCCAACCCGATGATGCCGAAGCTCGCGATCGCCACCCCCACCGCAAGCCATCCGGCTGGCAGCGCTGATGGCGAAATCTCCATGGTGGGGTCGGGAATGATCGACACGGCGGCCATCGCGGTGAAGTGATGGCTGCAGATCGCGAGCGTCAACAGGACGGCACCGCCGATCTTCCATTTTTCATTGTTGCCATGAAGACCAACGGGTAGCGCGACAGCGCCGATCGCCGCGCCGAGCACGATCGATGCGGCAACAAGAACAGGATCCCACAGGATGATGCCTGCGACTTCAAATGCAGCCATCCCGGTGTAGTGCATCGCCGCAATGCCGCCGGCGACGATGGCGCCGCCGATCCAGGGCCCGTGGCGCCAGTTCGGAGCGAGCGATACCGCGAGCCCGGCGCCGGTCAGCAGGATGGCTGCGAGCAACGACAGGATGGTTAACACAATGTTGTAGCCGCTCGGGATTCCCGGCGTGAACGCAAGCATCGCGATGAAGTGCGTGGCCCAGATACCGAAGCCGGTGGATATGGCGGATACGGCCAGCCACAGGCCTCGCATGTCGCCGTGTGATTTCCGGGCGTGACGAAGCAGGTTGATCGCCGCAAATGACGCCAAAACGCACACCAGGGCCGCCAGACCGACAAGCCTCAAATCATGGGCGTAGGCGATGCAATTGTAGATCCTGAACATGTGATGACACCGCAAGGCGGAAAAACCGCGACCTGCGGAAGCTAGGGTCAACGTCGTAAGATAGCGTAAATGAACCGATTTTGAGCAGGCGACCTGCCCGGCGGCAGGCATGCCTCCCGCTGTGCGTCGCGCGGAGGCAGGGAACGCGGTGAAATTAGTCGGCAGCAACAATAACCCGTTAATCAATATGAACGTTTATTCAAACACCTATGGGAGATATAATGTCGCACTTCGGAACGTAGAACCGCGGTGACGATTACCACTCCACACGTTTTTATTATTGGAGTGGGGGAATGAAAAAGTTAGCCATGATATTTGCCGTCGGTGCAGCCGCACTGCTCGGTGGCTCTGCTGCAAACGCCGCGGACAACACGGTGAAGGCAAAAGCCGCAACCGACGCAACTCAATCATCAACCGACATCAGCTCGCGCCATCGACACTGGCGTAGTTACCACCATTACGGCTATCGTCACTACCGACCGTATTATGGAAGCTACGGTTACGCTCCGCGGTACTATGGAAGCTACGGCTACGCTCCGCGGCCTTACTATGGCGGTTATGGTTATGGCGGCCCGAGTATAACCTTCGGCTTCGGCGGAGGCGGATACCGAGGCTGGTAATGCAAAAAGCCCGCAGCAATGCGGGCTTTTTTCTTGCAACATCGTGAGCTGCTCCCTCTCCTGCAGTATCCTGAATGAACCAAAACCGAACTCGCCAGTGAACGGAGAGTGCTCGATCTTCCAGTTGACGCGGCTCCCACCCGGTCGAGTGACCAACATAAGGCAATGTGTGACTGGCCGCTGCGGAAAGCCGTAGTCGTCCTACAAAAGGGCCTTGGAGCGGGCGAAGGGAATCGAACCCTCGTATGCAGCTTGGGAAGCTGCCGTTCTGCCATTGAACTACGCCCGCGGTCGCTTGGCTCGCTTGATTTAGCCGAGACCGCGCGGTCCGCCAAGCGGATTGGTGATATCCCCAGTTGTCCTCAACCCAGTTCGAATTTTCCAGATGCGCGCTTTCGCGGCGGTGCTATGATCCCTTCCGGGGCGGTTGAGGTGATGGCGGGGCGCGGGTACACAATTTTCGACACGGCGGTCGGCCGATGCGGCATCGCATGGGGCTATCCCGGAATTCTCGGCGTGCAGCTTCCTGAAGCGCGCGAGATCGAAACCCGGCGGCGGATGCTGCGCCAGCATCCCGATGCCCGCGAAATTCGCCCGCCGCTGAATGCCGAGATCGCAATCGACGGCATTGCGGCGCTGCTGCGCGGGAAACCCTGCGATTTCTCCGATGTCACCCTCGACATGCGCGGCGTACCGCCGTTCAACCGCCGCGTCTACGAATTCGTCCGCACCATTCCCCGCGGCGAAACCGTAACACCTGCTGAAATTGCCAAGCAGCTGGGCGCGACCGGCGCGGCGCATGCGGTCGGCCAGACGATCGGGCGAAATCCTTTTGCCATCCTGGTGCCCTGTCATCGCGTGCTCGCCGCCGACGGCGGGGCGGATGGTTTTGGCATGAATGGCGGCGTGATCTCCAAACGCCGGCTGCGCTCGCTCGAAGGCGCATTGGCCAAGAGCAATCCGACGCTGTTCGATGTGCTGCTGTCCGTTGCGCCGCCACGTCCGCATAACTAGATTTACGGCATGACGCTAAGGACCCTCTTGCAACGCGGTTCCATCTCCGTGTCCGACTTCCGCTGCAGCGCCCGGCCGGAGGACACGCCGTTTGTGGAGCAATACGCCTGCCACTCGGTGTCCTATGTGCGCAAAGGCAGTTTCGGTTGCCGCACCCGCGGCCGCTTCTTCGAGCTGGTGGCTGGCTCGATCCTGGTCGGCCATCCCGGCGACGAATTCATCTGCACCCACGATCATGTCTGTGGCGACGAATGCCTGTCGTTTTTTCTGACGCCGGAACTGGTGGAAGCGATTGGCGATCGCACCGAGGTCTGGCGGATCGGCGCCGTGCCGCCGCTGCCCGAATTGATGGTGCTCGGCGAACTGGCGCAGGCGGCGGCCGAGGGCCGCAGCGATCTCGGTCTCGACGAGATCGGACAGGCGTTCGCGAGCCGTTTCGTGGAGGTGGTTTCCGGGCGGTCGCAAAGGCCGGTGCCGGCTGCAGCCAAGGATCGCCGCCGCGCGGTGGAAACAGCATTATGGATCGATGCGCACTCGCACCAGCAGATCGATCTGGAAGACGCCGCTGATCAGGCTGACATCAGCCCGTTTCACTTCCTGCGGCTATTCTCAAGCGTGTTAGGGGTGACCCCGCACCAGTATCTGGTACGCTCGCGGCTGCGTCATGCGGCGCGGCTGTTGGCCGACCATGACATTTCCGTCACCGATGTCGCCTATGACGTCGGATTCGGCGATCTCTCCAACTTCGTGCGCACCTTCCACCGCGCCGCAGGGGTTTCGCCGCGCAGGTTCCGCGAGGCTTCGCGCGGGATGCGCAAGATTTTCCAAGATCGGCTCGCCCTGCACTGACTAGGTTGATTTCCTGACCGCGCGTTCTCGAACGCGTATTTGACAGGAGATCATCATGTACGACCACATCGGACTGAAAGTCAGCAACATCGACGCCAGCGTGCGCTTCTACACGGCCGCATTGGCCCCGCTCGGATATGTACTTTGTTCGCGCGACGACTCTGGCGCGGGTTTCGGGCCCAAGGGCGAACCGGCGCTCTGGCTTTATTTGCACAAAGGGTCAGCCAGTGCAGGCGCCCATGTCGCGTTCCGCGCGCCCGATCACGCGGCGATCAAGAAATTTCACAGTGAGGGCGTGAAGGCCGGAGGCCGCGACAACGGAGCCGCCGGCCCGCGGGCCGACTACAGCCCGACCTACTTCGCCGCGTTCCTGATCGATCCCGACGGCAACAATGTCGAAGCGGTTTGTACGTAGTGTCGCCGCGTAAACCGCCGTCATTGCGAGGAGCGTAAGCGACGAAGCAATCCAGTCTTGCTTCGCAGCTTTCTGGATTGCTTCGCTTCGCTCGCAATGACGGCTTGACGCGAGAATGACGTTCCCCTCAAACGAAAGACCAAAACCATGGCTACCATCCACAAAGACATTCCGATCGACGCTCATCCCGACGACGTCTGGGCTGCGGTTCGCGATTTCGGCGCTGTGCACCAGCGGCTGGTGCCGGGCTTCGTGCTCGACGCGCGTCTCGATGGCGATGCGCGCATCGTGGCCTTCGCCAACGGCACGGTGGCGCGCGAACTGCTGGTCGATTGCGACGAGGCCCGGCGACGGCTGGTCTACGCTGTCATCAGCGAGCGGTTAAAACAGCACAGCGCGTCGGTGCAAGTCCTTGCCGATGGCGACACCCGCGCCCGGCTGATCTGGACTGTCGATCTGTTGCCCCACGAAATGGCGCCCTATGTCGAGGGCCAGATGGATCAGGCGGCACTTGCGATGCAGAAGGCTTTGGGACGCAACGCGGCATGACCACCTTCCGATTCCTCGATGCGCTCGGCGCCGACGGTCCCGCGGCCGACCGCACCGGCAAAATGGACCTTCGACATCACACAATTTCCAGAAGACGGCATGAGGCGTCAGCGCAAGGCCGAATGGCATTTCGGCTGGGCGCTGGTGAAGCTAGGCGTGGGGGATGCGCCCTCCGCCGGGAGACCAGTTCTCCCAAGGTACATCCTGAAATACGATCATCACGTGCTCCCCGTCAAAGCCTCTGCTCGATAAGGCGTCGATGATGTCGGCGACAATCTTCTTCTTTACCTTGACGCTTCGACCGACGCCCAGCAGAAGCTCGATAAGAACAAAATCGTCGGTGCGAGGCCGGCTCAGATCTGGAAACGTCGGATCAAATCTAAAGTCATCCGGACCCAGCTCAATGATTCGCTGGAAGCGATCGTTCGGGCTAGCCCCCGCACCGACGAGAGCCGCGCCGACGGCATCGAGCACAATATTCTTGAATTCGCTCGTCTTTGGCTTGCGTACGGTAATTGTCACGATTGGCATTCTACTCGCCTATTCCACTGACACGGATTGAATCTGTCGTCTTCGAATAGCCGATCGTTTGCGCAAGATCACCACACAACTGATCTCCAGCATCCTCTTCGAGATGCTGCCTGGGGCGCACGTGATCCTCCTCACAGAAAGCGGCCCCGGCCTCTCCTAGCTTCGCAGCGTGCGTCCGGTTTGCACCGCTTCCGCGGGGCTTGCGCATGCGAGGAGCAGAACCATGACTGGGCCCAACAGGATGGTGTGCCAGGCAGCCACGCTGCTGCTGTTGTTGCTTACCGTCACCTCGGCACCGGCGAAGGCCCAGTTCACAGGCATTGGCGGCGGAGGCGGCGGCGACATGATGACCCAGATGGCGCCGATGCTCGAAATGATGAAGGCGAAGATGGGCAAGCGCCGCTTCGGCATGATGATGCAGACCATGGGGCCGATGATGAGCCGGATGATGGAGAATGGCGGCGGCAATTTTGGCGGAATGCTCGGCGGTGGCGGAATCCCCGGAGGCTTCGGCGGCGGTATGGCCTACGCGGCGGAAGGCTACGGCATGAACCCGGGCGGCGGCGAGTTGATGAGCATGATTCCGCAGGTGATGCAGATGGCCAATTTCGGCAGCGGGCACGGCCACCGCCGGCACCGGCGGCACTAGTCAATAACGCCTGATAGTGCGGGGCCAATTTCCTCAACCGGGCCGCGCTTTGGTCCCCATCTGGTGAGAACAACGCTCGCGGCGGACAGCACGCCGAGCAGAACCATCGAAGCCGCCGCCAGCGCGAAAAAGTTCGCCGCGGTAGCATCGTGCATCGACAGCCACCAGCCGCCGGCAGCCACGAACAGCAGCCGCGCGGTTTGCGCGAACACCGGTCCCAAAACTTTCGCCGCACCTTGCGAGGAAAAATACATCGAGATCGAAAGCCCGATGAAAGCGTACATCGGCGCTGCGGTCGACAGATATTGCCGGCTTGCGGCACGCACGGCGGGATCGTGGGTGAAGATGTTGACCCAGAGGTCGGGGAAGATCGCAATGATGGTGCCGACGAGACCGACCGACACGAACGACACGCAGCCCGCCGTCCATGCGATCCGTCGCGCGCGCGCGACCCGCCTTGCGCCGATCGCCATCCCGATCATCGGCACCGATGCGATGCCGACCGCGAATGCGATCGAGGTCAACATGAATTCGAGCCGGGCGCCGATGCCGTATCCGGCCAGAATTTCGGTTCCGAACTGCGCCAGCATGTGGGTGAAAATGGTAATCGTCAGAACCGATTGCAGCGGCGAGAGACAGGAGACGGCGCCGACTTTCAGGATGTCGAAGAACATAGCGCGCTGGATCCGAAGCCCCCGGAAGATCGGCGTGACGCGCGCCCGCCCGGAAAAAATGTACCACGCCATGACGGCGCCGCCGATCGAGAAGGCAGTCAGCGTGCCCGCAGCCACGCCGCGCATGCCGAATTGCGGCACCGGCCCGAGCCCGAGGCCAAGGATACCGCCGAGAATGATCTGGCAGACGGCGGAATTGAGGATGATCAGCGAGGGCAGCTTCATGTTGCCGGTGCCGCGCAGGATCGCGGCAAGCGTGCTCATCAGCCACGGCACCACGGCTCCTCCGAAGAAGATCTGAACGTAACCGATCGCGCGCGTCAGCACATTGCCGCGGCCGCCGAGCATTTCCAACAGCGCCGGTCCGAAGATCAGCATTGTCAGCGTGAACGTCAGTCCGAAACAGGCGCCGATCAAAAGCGCATGCGCCGCCAGCGCGCTCGCGCGTTCCTTGTCGCCGGCGCCGAGCGCCCGCGCGATCGCCGACGACACGCCGCCGCCCATGGCGCCACCCGACATCGTCATGGTCAGGATCACGAACGGAAACACCAGCGCCATCGCGGCCAACGACTCGACGCCAAGCCGGCCGATATAGGATGTCTCGGCGATAACGACACAAGTGCCCGCGCTGAGCGCGACGACGTTCGGCCATGCGAGCCACAACAGCGTGCGCAGTATGGGGCCGTCGACCAGCACATTTCTTGCCGGCGCTGCTATTGGGGGAAGCGAAAGCTCGTCGTCATCGGCAACGGGAATTTCGGCGACACCGATATCGGACATTTGTTCTCCCGGGCGCATGATCCGCCGAAGCGGTTTGGCGATAACATCATGCGCCAATTGAATATTTTATAGCGTGCTATCGGCCGATCGATGCCGCGCCGCGGTGCTTCCTAGCACCGATCCAGCCCTTTTCCATGTGCGTCAGGCGCAATGGCGGTCTGCGGGATTGCAGATGAGCGCAGACGGGCAGATGAGGCTTAGCCGATCGACCAGACAAACGGCGGCGCACCGCCAGCCGCCGGTCTCATATGAACGGCGATGTGACGGCCGCAGCCGGCCGCAAGGCCTTCGAGCAATCCCTCAAGTGCCTTGGCGCAGGCCGGATGATAATCGCCAATGTCGGCGATCAGCTTCCATGTCCGTTGCCTGATCTCGAACGCGCTGCCGCGCTCGCTGATATCGGCAACATCGTCCTGCGCTTCAAACAGTGCACGCAGGAAGGCCGTAAAATCTCTTGCAACTCCGCGGCCCAAACCGAAGCCGCGCGCGATCTCATCGAAGTACTGCATGCCGATCAGTCTGCCGGTCAGATGCAAGAGATAGCCGGCGTCTTCGGGCCCGAACAGTTGCACCATGACGGGTGCGGCGGTCCGCACATATTCCATCGCATAATTCCGATAGGCTTTTTCCAACCGCGGTTTTGGCCAGCTTTCAATCGGCAACGCCGGCGCGGTTGCGGGATCGAACAACGGTGCTTCGAGATGGCGCGCGAATACCAGGCGCGCATCGGGCTCAAGCGCGTGATCATATTCGCAGTAGTAACCTTCAAGTCCGTCCTGGCCATCGACGCTCTGCTTGGTGCAGACGAAGCCTAATCTCGGATTGCCGAGCGAGACGCCGTTATTGGCGTGCCAGCCTCGCAGCATCGCGCGCGACACTTCGCCGGGCACCCCGCAGATCGCCGTGCCCTTCCAGATCCAGCGCGGCGGCGGATAGCGGATCCAGGCCTTGCGGTCGGTCTCGTACATGTACTCGACCGACACCCCGCCGATCCAGTTGGAGAGATAATGATATTGCGCCGCGGCCACCGCTGGCGGCAGCTGGCTGAGGCCCAGTTTTTCCAGGCCGGGCAGGAAACGCTCCTGCTGCTGGCGGCGAAACACCCGGAATACGAATTCTGCCGCGTCCGATGTCCCGCGCCGCGTCACCACGGTCAGAATGAGGCCGGTGAAATAAGCATGATAGAGCTCGGCGACGCTGCGCCATCGCAGCCATTTCGCCTCGTCCGCGCCGCCGGTCGCCTCGGTCATCGCCATCCCCAAACCCTTGTTTCCACTAGTCTATACCGTGTTTGTCAATTCACGCGAAGTTCATAGCAGAGGCCGCGAACGGCAGCCGGTTTTCCGCATTGTCAGGCCGACATGCAAGGAGCCATCATGCGCAACAAGATCCTGCTGGCAATGTGGGTTGGCGCGCTGGCGTTGACGCTCGCCTCCTGCAATGAGCCCTCCGCCACCGTGGCCGCCGAACAGACCTTTGGGCCTTCTCCCACTCTGCCGGCGCCACAACACTCCTGGATACCGACGGTCGATATCGCCACCGCTATCGGTTGGCCCGGCGGCGGCAAGCCCGTCGCCGCCAACGGAATGGCTGTGACTGCCTTCGCTACGGGGCTGGATCATCCACGCACGATCCATGTGCTGCCCAATGGCGACGTGCTGGTGGCGGAAACCAATGCGCCGCCGAAGCCGGACGACGGCAAGGGTATCAAAGGCTGGGTATACAAGCGGGCACAAAGCTGGGCCGGCGCTGGTACGCCGAGCGCGAACCGCATCACGCTGCTGCGTGACGCCGACGGCGACGGCGTCGCCGAGACCAGAAGCGTCTTTCTCGAAGGCTTGAATTCGCCGTTCGGCATGGCGCTGGTCGGTGAGGATTTCTATGTCGCCGACTCCGACGCGATCATGAAATTTCCCTACCATGGCGGTGACACAAAAATCACCACACCCGGCGTGAAGCTGGCCGATCTGCCCGCTGGCCCACTCAACCACCACTGGACCAAGGATCTTACCGCCAGTCCCGATGGATCAAAACTTTATGCAACTGTCGGCTCCAACAGCAATGTCGGCGAAAACGGTATCGAGGCCGAGACCAATCGCGCAGCCGTGCTCGAAGTCGATCGTGCGACCGGCAAGTGGCGCGTATTCGCGTCGGGCCTTCGCAATCCGAACGGGCCTTCCTGGCAGCCGCAGAGCGGCGCGCTGTGGGTTGTCGTCAATGAGCGCGACGAACTCGGCAACGATCTCGTCCCGGACTACATGACCTCGGTAACGGATGGCGGCTTCTATGGCTGGCCCTACAGCTATTTCGGTCAGCACGTCGACGACCGCGTCAGTCCGCAGCGGCCCGAACTGGTGGCGAAGGCGATAGCGCCGGATTACGCGCTGGGCGCACACACCGCTTCACTGGGGCTGACGTTCAACACCGGCAATCTGTTTCCGCAGGAGATGGCGGGTGGCGCCTTCATCGGGCAGCACGGCTCTTGGAATCGCAAGCCCCGCGCCGGATACAAGGTGATCTTCGTGCCGTTCGCCGACGGCAAACCCGCAGGCAAGCCGCAGGACGTGTTGACCGGTTTCCTCAACGACAAGGGCGAAGCGCAGGGACGGCCGGTCGGCGTCAGACTAGACAAACAGGGCGCGCTGCTGGTGGCCGACGATGTCGGCGATACCGTGTGGCGCGTGACGCCGTCGGCAGCGCATGCGGCGTCGCGGTGACCAATACCGTCATTGCGAGCGAAGCGAAGCAATCCACAGCGACACGCGAAGAATGGATTGCTTCGTCGCTGACGCTCCTCGCAATGACGGGAATTAGGCGAAGCGAATTGGGGCGACGTCGCGTTTCTCCCCGGATGCGCTTCGCTTATCCGGGCTGCGGATTTATTACACCCGAAAATGCTTGCTCAGCTTCAGGCCCTGCGCCTGATAATTCGAGCCGATGCGCTGGCCGTACATGGCATCGGGGCGCGCCAGCATTTTCTCGTACACCAGCCGGCCGACGATCTGGCCGTGCTCGAGAATGAACGGCACTTCGCGCGAGCGCACCTCCAGCACCGCGCGCGAACCTTGTCCGCCCGCGCCGGCATAGCCGAAGCCGGGATCGAAGAAGCCGGCATAGTGCACGCGGAATTCGCCGACCAACGGGTCGAACGGCACCATCTCCGCGGCGTAGTCCGGCGGGATCTGCACGGCTTCCTTGGAAGCCAGAATGTAGAATTCACCGGGGTCGAGAATAAGGCTGCCGTCCGGCCGCGCTGCGATCGCCTCCCAGAACTCGTTGACCTGGTAGCCATCGCGGCGGTCGATATCGACCACGCCGGTGTGGCGCTTGGCGCGGTAGCCGACGAAGCCGCTGG